>Ga0136560_1000115_pt1 | contig 32618 bp, 26 predicted proteins | sample AntRauMeHopE1497_FD_104925 | JGI IMG/M metagenome (GOLD analysis project Ga0136560, IMG submission 104925) | Saline lake microbial communities from Rauer Islands, Antarctica - Metagenome Hop E1 #497 | ecosystem: Environmental > Aquatic > Non-marine Saline and Alkaline > Saline | place... | reverse complement strand
TTCTGGGACTGGTTTTGAGATTTCCACTTTTCGAAAAATCGCGGGATAAATTGTCTCAAGATGACTGTTGAAAAGCCATTTTGGTTTTTCGTAATTATTGTTTTGAATTAGAGGCATTTCAGAGGAATAAGTGATTTGAGCTGAAAAGCAAGCGGAAATTACTAGTTTTAAATTTGAATAAAGATTTTATAAAAACTATTTTTGGACACTTAAAAAAACGAACAGAGCGGAATAACTTATGGCCGAAATAATAAGAATGCCTAAAATGAGCGACACCATGGAAGAAGGTGTGATAGCTGCTTGGTTGAAAAAAGTTGGGGATAGTGTGAAGCCGGGTGATATTTTGGCTGAAGTAGAAACCGACAAAGCAACCATGGAACTGGAATCCTATGACGAGGGTGTGCTTTTATATATTGGAGTAGAAGAAAAAGATTCAGTTCCTGTAAATGGGGTGATTGCAATCATCGGAGAGAAAGGTGAAAAATTTGACCACTTGCTCAAAGAGAGCTCAGAGACCAAATCAGAATCTAAATCAGAATCTAAATCAGAATCCAAATCTGAAGAAAAAGCTGTACCCGTCGAAGAAAAGAAGGAATCCCAATCCGAGTCAAAACCTACTACGGAAAAAATTGATACCTCCTCAATAAACGCAACGGTAATCACGATGCCAAAAATGTCTGATACCATGCAAGAAGGAACAATCTCTGCTTGGCTTAAAAAGGTGGGTGACGTAGTGAAATCCGGTGAGATAATCGCCGAGGTAGAGACTGACAAAGCTACTATGGAGCTGGAGTCTTACGAAGATGGTACGCTGTTATATATAGGAGTAGAGGCTGGAGATAGTATTCCGGTGGATGGGGTCATTGCAGTAATCGGAGAGAAAGGCGCCGATTTTGAGACCTTGCTGAAAGCTCAAAAATCTGAACAGGCGGAAGAGCCAGCGGAAGAAAGCAAGCCTGAAGAGCCAGCCAAATCTGAAGCCCCTGCGGCAAGTGCCCCAGTACCAAATTCGCCTGCACCTGATACCTCAACTATATCGGGGGATCGTGTAAAAGCTTCCCCTCTTGCTAAGAAAATGGCTGAGGATAAGGGATTTGATATTACTCAAATAAGTGGTTCTGGAGAAGGTGGACGAATAGTAAAGCGAGATATTGAGAACTTTGTGCCTGCCGCAGCAGCGCCGGTAGAAACAGCTTCGCCTCAGGCTACTTCTGCAGTAGGTCAGGAGAGCTTCCACGAAGAGAAGGTATCTCAGATGCGCAAAGTGATCGCCAAAAGACTTGCAGAAAGTAAATTTGGTGCTCCTCACTTCTATCTGACGATGGAAATCAATATGGATAAGTCAATTGAAGCAAGAAAATCCATGAATGAAATTGCGCCTGTAAAGATTTCTTTCAACGATTTGGTGATCAAAGCTTCCGCAGCAGCTTTGCGTCAGCATCCAAAAGTAAATTCAAGCTGGTTGGGAGACAAGATTCGATACAATGACCATATCCATATCGGAATGGCAGTAGCAGTAGAAGAGGGATTATTGGTGCCTGTGATCAGGTTTGCAGACAGCTTATCACTATCTCAGATCTCCAATCAAGCTAAATCACTCGGTGGAAAAGCAAAAAACAAAGAACTACAACCTAAGGACTGGGAAGGAAATACATTTACCATTTCAAATCTTGGAATGTTTGGAATCGATGAGTTCACAGCGATTATCAATCCACCGGATGCTTGCATCCTAGCGGTCGGTGGGATCAAAGAAACCGTTATCGTGAAAGATGGACAAATGAAAATCGGCAATGTGATGAAAGTGACTTTATCCTGCGATCATAGAGTGGTAGACGGAGCGATAGGATCTGCATTCCTTCTGACACTGAAAAGTCTCTTGGAAGATCCAGTGCGAATACTAATCTAAAAATATCTGCCAAAAAGTCCTGATTTCAGGACTTTTTGCTTTTTGTACGTTTATTGCAGAGGCACAGCAACTCAGGACGTGTGGAGCATATTTCTAATAGACACCCTGTTTTTTAATTTCAAACATATTTATATTATCCTCATGGAAAAAATCAAATCAACCACTGTAGTAGCTATTCGTCACAATGGAGAAGTGGTAATCGGTGCAGATGGACAGGCAACTCTAGGCAATACAATAGCTAAAAGTGCTGTAAAAAAATTGCGTGTGCTTCAAGGTGGAAAGATAGTTACTGGATTTGCAGGCTCTACAGCAGATGCATTTACACTTCTGGAAAAATTCGAAGAGAAACTAGATTCTTTTGGGAATAATATGAAACGGGCAGCGGTAGAGCTAGCCAAAGAATGGCGTACGGATCGAATGCTCAGCAAGCTTGAGGCGATGATGATTGTAGCGGACGCAGAAGATATCTTGATTATTTCAGGGAATGGCGATGTGATCGAGCCTGATATGGAAATAGCTACAATTGGATCAGGTAGTATGTTTGCACAATCCGCGGCTCGGGCCATGAAGAAATTTGCGCCTCATCTGACCGCCGAGGAAATGGTGAGGGAAAGCTTGCTCATTGCAGCAGATGTGTGTATTTATACCAATCACAACTTGGTAATTGAAAAAGTAATCAAGTAATCTTGGTTTGAAATAACTGAAATAGTAAAGCCGAAGGTAAATAACTTCGGTTTTTTTGTGCTTTTGTAAACTAGCCAGCCCATTTGCATGTTACCTAGCTGACTTTCAAAAATTATTATGGAAACAACTGAAGCCAAGAAGACCACAAAAAAGGATTATAGAAAATTGATACTAGAAGGCTATAAGACCCACGTCCTAGAACACGGGATTGCCCCAAAATCGGTTTTCAAGTTTGCAAAAGATTTGAAAATGAAGGAAGAAGAGTTCTACAACTACTTCACCACATTTGATTCGATAAAGTCAGCTGTCTGGCTTCAAATTTTTGAAGATACTTTATTACAAGTAGAATCTCAGGAAGTTTTTAAGGAGTATTCTGCACGTGAGAAGTTTCTCAGCTTTTTATTTACCTGGATTGAAGAATTAAAGAAAAACAGATCATTTCTCCTCAGCATGTATGGTGAAGGATCAAAAAATCTAGTCTCGCTGCCAAAGGAAGCGAATGAATTCAAAGACAAATTCAAGGATTTTGCCAATGAAATTATTTTGGAAGGCAAAGAAACTGAAGAAATAGCCAGTCGACCTATTATCTCTGATCGGTACGACGAAGCGATGTGGTTTCAAGCCTGGTTTGTCTTCAGATACTGGCTTGACGACCGATCACCTCGATTTGAAAAAACTGATGCAGCGATTGAGAAATCCGTTAACCTCGCTTTTGACCTGATGGGCAAGAGTGCGCTGGATTCCTTTTTGGACTTTGCGAAATTTATCTATCAATCAAAATAACAATGGCTGAAAAATTAAGAGAACAACAGGCGATCCCTGTTTCCAAGGTTCAGCGTGCAGCAAAGTTTATTTCTACGGGAGCAAAGGTGGGTGGAAATTATGTGAAGCATTACGCCAAGAAGATGGTCAACCCATCGATGGACAAAGAAGAACTTCACGCCAACAATGCTTCAGATATTTACAATTCGCTCAGTGAATTGAAAGGATCTGCTTTGAAAGTGGCTCAGATGATGTCAATGGATAAGAATCTCTTGCCAAGAGCATATCAGGATAAATTTACCATGGCGCAGTATTCTGCACCACCATTATCCTACCCGTTGGTTGTAAAGACCTTTCAAAAGCATTTCTCGAAAACCCCGGAGCAAATCTTCGAAACGTTCACCCGGTCGGCAATCAATGCAGCTTCGATAGGTCAAGTGCATCAAGCAACTAAAGACGGTAAAAAACTTGCAGTCAAAATTCAATATCCTGGAGTGGCAGATTCTGTCAGTTCGGATTTGAAACTCGTAAGACCTTTTGCGCTACGTCTTTTGAATATGAATGAGAAAGAACTAGACCATTATATGGCCGAAGTGGAGGAGAAGTTGCTTGAAGAAACGGATTATGTGCTGGAAATCCAACGCTCCAGAGAGATCTCTTCAGAATGCGGACATATTCCCAATCTGAAATTCCCGATCTACTACGACGAATATAGCTCCGATAGAATCATCACGATGGATTGGCTCCAAGGTGATCACCTAAAAGAATGGCTCGATACTAATCCTTCGCAGAAGTCTAAAAATCAAATTGGTCAGGCACTTTGGGATTTTTACCATCATCAGGTTCACAATCTTAAGAAAGTACATGCTGATCCCCATCCTGGAAACTTCATTGTACAAGAAAATGATCAGTTGGGAATTATAGATTTTGGTTGTGTCAAAGTGATTCCTGAGGATTTCTACCAAGGGTATTTTGCTTTGATCAAGAGAGATCTCTTGATGAAGGAAGAAGAGTTAAACCAGATTTTCTATGAATTGGAGTTTATCTCAGATAAAGATACTGCTGAAGAGCAAGCTTATTTCAAGGGAATATTTAAAGAGATGATTGGACTTCTTGGAAGACCATTTCATGTGGACCGTTTTGATTTTGCAGATGATGGGTTTTTTGAGCAGATTTTCAAATTGGGAGACCGAATTTCCAATGAGAAAATGTTTAGAAAATCAAAGCAAGCAAGAGGCTCAAGACATGGATTGTATATCAATCGAACTTACTTCGGACTCTACAACTTGCTCAATCAGCTGCAAGCAGAGGTCGACACGACTAAGCCGGACTGGTTGAAGTGATATTTATTGAAAAACAAAAGCCTCAGAAATTTCTGAGGCTTTTGTTTTTATTACTTATCGTAAAGTGTAACTCACGTTTATAAATAAATTTTGAATTGAGAGTCATATCGGAGCGAACCTTAACTGATTTCTCTTTAAAACAGCCGAATGCTAAATTAGCAACTTAGAGATGGGTAAAAATTGTGAAAGAACTGAAATTGAATAATTTAAACTAAATTAAAACGTTTTTCGGTTCTGCTGATATACTCCCAAATAACAGAGTAATATTCAATATCGGAGGCAATAAGTATCGGCTTATTGCTGGTATTCATATAGCTAAAGAGGGGAAGCAAGATATTGCCTACACGATTTGGATTGGGACCCATTCAGAATACGACAAAATTGATGCTACGTTAGTTTAATTAATATGGAAATGGAATTACTAGAAAAACCGTCTCTTAAGGTTATTGAAACCGATACTGAATATTAAGAAGCACTTGATCTTATCAAAGTGATGCTAGATATGGGAGGTCAGAAGGCTATTGAAGAGGAGAATTATCTGGAAGTACTCGCCATTCTGATTGAAAAATATGAAGAGGAGAGCGGTTACAAAGTGAATACTTCTCAAGTAGATGCTGTAGCTGTACTGAATTATTATCTGACTGAGAATAATCTACAACAAAAAGGCCTCATTCCCATGCTTGGTCCTGCCAGTAGGGTTTCTGAAATAATGAATCGTAAGCGGAAACTCAGTTTGAAACAGATAAAGCGTATAAATGAAGCTTTTAAAATCCCTGTGAGACTACTAATTGATTAAAAAAGGGAAGCATTTGCTTCCTTTTTTTAATTCGCCGAATAGCTGACTCGGTAGATTACATTTGCCATATCATCTGAGATCAACAAGCTTCCATCAGGTAACTCTTGCACATCCACAGGTCTTCCCCAGACTTCTTGAGAAGCATCGTCCAACCAGCCCGAGGCAAAGGTTTCTTCTCCGATTACCTTGGAGTTTGCATCTATTTTTTCCAAACTGACCACGTAGCCTGACTTTTTGCTTCTGTTCCATGAACCATGTTTTGCAACGAGAATTTGGTTTTGGTATTCAGCCGGAAACATATCTCCTTCGTAAAACCGCATTCCCAGCGGAGCAGTGTGTGGGCCCAATTTGGCAACCGGAGCTACGTAGGCACTTTGAGCTTTTCCCTTAGATCCAAAATCGGGATCTTTCACTGTGCCTTCATGCCAATAAGGATATCCAAAATGCTGTCCCGCAGCGGTTGCTCTGTTGAGTTCGCATTCTGGCACGTCATCACCCATCATATCTCGCCCATTGTCGGTAAACCACAATTCACCGGTAACGGGGTGCCAGTCAAATCCAACTGTATTTCTCACTCCATGGGCATAGATCTCGGGCTTGGGATTAGCGGCATTGGGATCTAAGCGAGTGATACTGGCAAAAACTTCATCATCGGATTCGCAAATATTACAAGGCGCTCCGACCGGAACGTACAACATTCCATCAGGCCCAAAAGCAATAAACTTCCATCCATGATGTGACTCAGTTGGGTAACCTTCATAGATGACATCATATTTTGGGCTGTTCAGTGTGTTTTTGATGTCTTTGAATCTCAGGATTCGATTGACTTCAGCTACGTAAAGATCTCCGTCCTTGTAGGCTACTCCATTTGGCATATTGAGGTCTTCGGCGAGAATATATTTAAAGTCGGCCTTACCGTCTTTGTCTTCATCGATGACGGCATACACGTTGTTTTCTTGGCGATTTCCTACGAATACAATACCGTTGTCACTGATGGTCATTGATCTTGCATTGGGTATATCTGCTGCCCAGACCTCGATTTTGAAGTTCGGTGGTAGTTTTATTTTATCGAGCTGCACTTCAGCTTCGGCGTCTCTTATACTTTGTTTATTGGAAGCATCCGGACTTATCAGGGATTTTTCATCAACGGACTGTTTTTGACTACAACCAAAGCTAATTACCGCTAAAAGCACTAAATAGAGAAGAGTTGGTTTTGAATATCGTTTCATAATGGAAGTTTCTTTGAATAATCAATATAGCAAAGTTCAGATTGTTTTGCTTTCAAAGGTATATAAGCGGGTTTAATGTTATTTTTGCGCCATGTTATCGATTAATAATCTCTCTTACTTTATTGGAGGACGTCCTCTTTACGAAAATGCCAACCTTCATATCAAGCCAAAAGACAAAATAGGTCTGGTTGGGCAGAATGGGACGGGAAAGTCCACTCTGTTGAAAATCATTAATGGAGACTATCAGCCAAGTTCGGGAGAGGTACAAAAAGCAAAGGATTGTACCATAGGTTTTTTGAATCAGGATTTATTATCCTACCAATCGGATGAAAGTATTCTGAATGTGGCTTTGGCAGCATTTAAAGAAACCTTGAGCCTTCAGGATGAAATCGACGAGGTCTTGAAAAAAATGGAGACGGATTATTCCGAAGAGGTCATCAATCGGTTGGCTTTTCTTCAAGAGCGATTCGAGGCAAACGAAGGCTACACGATTAAAGCCAAAGCCGAGGAAGTATTGGAAGGAATCGGTTTTAAAACTGCTGATTTGGAAAAACCACTTCGGACGTTCTCAGGAGGATGGAGGATGCGGGTGATGCTTGCCAAGTTATTGCTGGAAAAGCCATCTTTGCTGATGCTTGATGAGCCTACCAACCACCTGGACTTACCCTCGATTCAGTGGGTAGAAAATTACTTAAAGACCTATGAGGGCGCTGTTGTGGTCGTTTCTCACGATCAGACTTTTTTGAATAATTGCATCAGCAGTACCGTGGAGGTAGCGAGTCAGACGCTGACACTTTATGCAGGAAATTATGCCTTCTACAAAGAGGAGAAGGTGGAGCGAATGGAAATTCAGCAGAATGCCTATGAAAATCAGCAACAGATGATCAAGCAAACTGAAAAATTCATCGAGCGATTCCGAGCCAAAGCTTCCAAGTCCAACCAAGTACAGTCTAGAATCAAAGCACTGGATCGATTGGACAAAGTTCATGAAGTGGTCAGTGATGAGGTTTCAGTTAATTTCAAGTTCAAGTTTTCGAAGCAGTCAGGTAGAGATGTAATTATTTTGGATCAGGTATCCAAGGCGTACGGAGATTTGGTGATTCTGGAAAACTCAACAGCCAGAATCGAGCGTGGCGACAAAATTGCCTTGATCGGGGCAAATGGAAAAGGTAAATCTACCTTGCTGAGGATAATCGATGGTTCTGATAAGGTGTCAGGTCAGCGGACAGAAGGGTACAATGTGGTCAAATCGTTCTTTGCGCAGCACCAATTGGAGGCCTTGACGCTGGATAATGAAATCATTCAAGAAATGGCTCAAGCTGGAAGTGCCAAATCAGAAATGGAGCTTCGTGGTGTTTTAGGATGCTTTTTATTTAGTAATGAGGAAGTATTCAAAAAGATTAAGGTGCTATCCGGTGGAGAGAAGTCACGAGTGGCCTTGGCCAAAACTTTGATCTCGGAGTCCAATTTCCTTTTGTTGGATGAGCCGACTAATCACCTGGATTTTCAATCAGTAAATATCCTGATCCAAGCGCTTCAACAATATGAAGGTACTTTTGTAACTGTTTCTCACGATAGGCACTTCATCAAAGGAGTTGCAAATAAGATTTGGTACATCGAGAATCATGAGATCAAAGAATATCCGGGTACTTATGACGAATACGAAGTATGGAAGGCTAATCAGGTGGAGGTAAAATCAATTGAGCCAGTTGCAAAAGCTCAAAAGAAAGAGCCTGTGCCGATTTCTCAGAATACAATGGAAGCACAGCTTGCAAAAAAAGAGCTGAAAAAACTGGAAGAACAACTGGCCAAAATTGAAAGTGAAATCGAGAAGCTTGACGCTGAGAAGCAAAAGCTGGAGTTGAAAATGGCAGATCCTTCGCTTTATTCCAATGAAAGTGAATCTCAGACTATCCAAGAAAAGTATCAGTCCATGCAGGCAAATGTCCTTAGTCTAAACAAAGAGTGGGAGAACCTAGTGGATCAAATCTCCTCCCTTCAGGAAGTCATTGCTTAAAAATTGAGAATTGAGCCTCATTTTATTTATTTTTAATCATGAAGACTAATCTGATTATTTGCTCGTTTTTGTTTCTATTTGGTGGACTTCTGGAGGTTCATGCGCAACTGGAGGATAAGATTTATGTGGATCATATTCAGTCTGTGCGTTTATTTCCACTTGGAGCTACCACTGACAGTCAGTTAAACCCTCCTATAGTTCCGCTGACAGGTGCTCGGCCTTTGGTTTTATTATTTGATGATCTTGCTTACGATCCGGAACAGTACAGTGCCAAATTGATTCACTGTGATGCAGACTGGCAAAAATCTCAGCTATGGGACAATGACTTCTTGATCACCTTCAACGAATTCAATATTCAGGATTATGAGTATTCGATCAGCACTCGAATACCATATATTCACTATCGATTTGAGCTTCCAAATGTCACTAAATCCGGTAATTATATTCTTAAAGTTTATAGGGGAAGGGACGAGTCCAATGTGATTTTTACCAAAAGGTTCATGATTTACGAGGAGCTTTTTACAGTAGGAGCAGCAATAGTGCCTCCATCCCAAGTCAGAGAAAGGCAAGGTTCGCAACAGGTCAATGTGGTGGTGAATTATTCCAAAGGTGAGGTCATGGATCCTTCGACTCAGATTAAGGTTGTATTGCGACAAAATCAGCGCTGGGATAATGCGAAATATCTGAAGAAGCCCACCTTTATGAACGAAAGCTCTAAAATATTACGATACGAGTTTTTTGATGGGCAAAATGAGTTTGATGCAGGCAATGAGTTTCGGTTTGTAGACTTGAGGTTCATTAGAGCTACAGGTGTCAATATTGCTGATGTGCGTGTAGAAGAAGATGTAATCTATGCCGATGCCGTCGTCAATACTCCTCGACCTAGTGAGGTGTATTCTCAATATTTAGACCTCAACGGGCAATATTTGATTTTTACCAATGATCGTCCCGGTGGTGATCCGGAAACTGAAAGTGAATACATGTTGGTGACTTTCCGCCTTACGTTGCCTGAAAAAGAGGAAAATATTTATCTTTTGGGTGCCATGACCAAATGGGGTAAGTCGCCTGAAGCTAAGATGAAGTGGAATCCCGAAACTGATCTCTACGAGACCACTTTATTATTGAAGCAAGGCTGGTACGATTATCAGTTTGCAGTCTTGAGAAATGGGGAGTTTGAAACTCAACGTTTTGAAGGAAGTTACTTTGAAACTGAAAATGAGTACGAGACGCTGGTTTACTTCAGAAATCTTGGTTCTAGATACGATCAGCTTGTCGGGTACATCAATCTGAATCCAAACAAAAGAAGACTTTAAAATCCAGAATAATTGCTGGCTCACAGAAATAAAACACAGCCGAAAAAAAAGAAAATCGAGCTCTAAAAAACGAGATATTGATTGTGGTTGCAAATTTTCAAAGTTCGATTTCTCCAGTAGATTTTTAAGTTTCTCTGTGATTCTCTGCAAAAACTCCGTGCTCTTGGTAGTTGGGATATGCACAAATAGAAATTTGCTGCACAATAACCAAATCAAGCTCTAATAAGACGGAGACTGAACTGGTTGACAAAGCTGGAATGTCCAAAGCGCTCAACAGATTTCTAATTTTCTCCGTGCTTCTCTGCGAAAACTTTGTGCTCTTGCTAGGTTGGGATATGCACAAATAGAAAATTGCTGCATAAGAACCAAATCAAGCTCTAATGAGATGGAGGCTTAATTAGTTGATAAAGCCTGAAAGTCCAAAGCCTTCAACAGATTCGTAGGCTTCTCCGTGCTTCTCTGCGAAAACTTTGTACTCTCGGTGATAGAGATATAGATGAAAAAAGCCTGCTACGAAGCAGGCTTTCTTTTTTATGATTCTTCTGAAGGTTGATTTTCATCAGTTGCCTCAGATTCTGATTCTGATTCTGGAGCAACATTCTGTCGAACTCTTTCGGTTGGTTTGTAAGGCACAAATCCTTCTCTTTTGAATTTGTACGTATTGGTTCTCACCCCTGTGCCATGATTTGCAAGGTCGAGCATTCCAAAACCTTTATGAGTAAAAGCCCCAAGACCGCATTTGAATACGAAATCCTGAACTTCTGGCGCTGCATACAGTGTGACAGGTAATGTATACCCTCTTACTTCGTACTTCACATCCATGTCGTATACGGCATAGATACGTGCAAATTTCTTCTGAGACTCCTTCAGCTTATTGACATAAACCATGTCCGGCACCACCTGAAATTTGTAAAACGTCTCCATCTGCTCTGGCGTGTACCATCCTGATCGCTCCATTCTTGTTAAAGTAGACTCATAGAGCAAATCGGAAAATTCGTCGCTATCAGGATTGATAAAACGCTTACCGGCTTCTTCATTGAATGCAGGGGTGATCAATACCAACGGAGAGATGCAAACAAATTTGTTTGAAACTTCCAACGTTGGTTCTACTTCGATCTCCGTGTATTCCGGAACCAAGATAAGATTCCCCAATTCAACTTTTGGCGTTGCAAATACTTGCTCAAGAAGATAATCCATAAATTCTTCACTTTGGGAAGAAAGAACGAGTGTAACTAAACTTGAATAGTAATGCAATCCACTTCTACTGACCTTCGTTTGGCCTTTGAGGCCGGAAAAGTTGAAGTAGTTGTAATTGAAGAAATCCTCTCTTCCACCTTTTACGATTACTCCTTTTAGGAATTGGGCCAAAATGTACTGATGATGGAACGGCAGATACGAGCCCTTGTTTTTTAGGGAAAATATTAGTCTAACTCTCACGATAAATTAAAAATAAATGAGACAATAAATTTAAAACTGCTATTTAAGGGTGATTAAACTACAGAGCTTTAAAATTACAACTTTTATTGGAAAACATTACACATTGAATCTAAAATGCATGATATCTCCATCTTTTACTACGTATTCTTTGCCTTCAATCGCGATTTTACCATTTTCTCTACAAGCTGCCTCTGATTTGAAATTTTGATAGTCTGGCAATTTGATGACCTCTGCTTTGATAAAGCCACGTTCAAAATCTGTATGGATTACTCCAGCGGCTTGAGGTGCTTTCCATCCTCGTTTGATTGTCCATGCTCGTACCTCCTGAACTCCCGCAGTAAAATAAGTGATCAGGTCTAGCAAAGAATAAGCAGCAAAGATCAATTTGTTTAGTCCGCTTTCGGTTAAGCCATATTCTCCCAAAAACATTTCCTTTTCTTCCTGATCTTCAAATTCTGCAATTTGCGCTTCAATCGCTGCGCAAAGGATAATTACCTCGGCATTTTCCTCTTTTACTTTTTCGCGAAGTACATCCACGAATTTATTTCCATGAGCAAGGCTTGCTTCGTCCACATTTGCCACGTAGAGTACAGGCTTAATTGTCAATAGGTGCAAATCTCGAACAGCTTCCAATTCTTCTTTATCAGCCTCTACCGCTCGAGCATTTTTCCCGTCAGTTAGCGCATTCTTGAATAGGATCAAGGTTTCCAGTTCTCTCTTGGCTTTTGCGTCTCCTGATTTGGCAATCTTCTCAGATTTCTGAATTTTCTTTTCTACAGATTCCAGATCTTTCAGTTGCAACTCAGTATCGATGACTTCCTTATCGAATAGAGGATCAACTCCACCTGCCACGTGGACGATATTCTCATCCTCAAAGCATCTGATCACGTGGATCACGGCATCTACTTCTCGAATATTAGCCAAAAATTTGTTTCCCAACCCTTCGCCTTTGCTAGCGCCTTTGACAAGCCCCGCAATATCCACAAACTCAATCACAGTAGGTAGTACTTTGAGTGGATTCACAAGTTTCTCCAAGATCTGGAGGCGATTATCTGGTACTGTTACCATGCCGACATTTGGCTCGATAGTACAGAATGGGAAATTTGCAGCTTCAGCTTTTGCGCTGGAGATTGCATTGAACAGAGTGGATTTTCCTACATTAGGAAGTCCAACTATGCCGCATTGTAAAGCCATTAATTCGTAGTTTTTATTTTAAATATTCGATAAGACTTATACCCTTTAAAGAATTCGATAAATGAAACTCTGAAAATGGTATAAACCGGGATAGCGAAAATCATTCCGAGTACACCTCCGATTTTTGCCCCGACAAAGATAACAACAAAAATTTCAAGGGGATGAGCTTTTACTGATTTAGAGAAAATCAGCGGTTGGATAAGTATGTTATCTGTTATTTGAACTACAGCAAATACAGATAAAATTTTGAACATGAGATAATTGAGCTCCGTATCAGTATTAAACGTGCCCGAAGAAATTCCCACAATTATCCCAAAAACTGCTCCTAAAACCGGCCCGGCATAGGGTATAAGATTGGCAACCGCTGCAAACAAGGCTATAGTTAATGCATACTCCACTCCCAAGATTGTCAGTCCCAGACTAGCCAGCGAAAAGATGGCAAGCATCTGGATGAGCAAGCCCGAGAGGTAATTAGAGAGTAGTTTTTCGACCTTGGTAAAAGTGGCTACCGAAAGTTCGAAATAGGGATTTGGGATCAAGTTGAGTAAGTTTCTTCGTAATAATCCATTCTCAAGAAGAAGAAAAAAACTAATAAAAGCGATGGCCATAAATCCTATAAATAGGCTACTGGTCGTGTTGATAACGCCGCCTATAAAGCTGGTAAAGTCAAAACCCTTTATGGTTTCGATCATCGAGTTTTTCAACTCTCCAAATAGATATCCTGGCTTATTTTCAAGAAGTTCGTAGCGAAATAAAAAATGCTCGACTTTAGATATCGGCAACTGTATAGTCTGATAAATTCCCTCCAGATCCAGGTCACTCAGAATGATGATTTGATTGTTGATCAGTGGATAAAAAAGAAAGCTCAGCAGGATAAAGAGCAAGACAATCGAGCTGTAAGAAAGTAATATGGCTGTCCATCGCGGAATATGCTGGCCTAATACATGAAAGTCGTGGAGCTTGTTAGTCAACGGGCGCAAGAGTGCTGCCAGAATCATTGATGCGATCAGATAGAAGGTAATATTCGAAAAGTACCATCCAAATAGGAGGAACAAGGCGATAAAAAGAATTAGATACCCAAAAAAACGCTGCATTCATTTAACAATAAAAGGAGGCAATTTTGCCTCCTCTAAAGATACTATTTCTCATGAACGAAAAGGAATTCTAAGTATTCCTTATTCCCACTTCAGATCGGAGTTGATCTCCTTATTTTCATTTTCTTTTTCAAATTGCTCGAAATCTACTTCGGGCATCAAGTCATGTTTCACATGATCCACCGCCTCGTTCAGAGCTTCAGCAAACTTGTAGAAATCTTCCTTATAAAGGAAAATTTTGTGTTTCTCGTAGGTGAAAGTATCACCGTTAGTTTTACGCTTACTTTCTGTAATGGTCAAGTAGTAATCATTTGCTCGAGTCGATTTGACATCGAAAAAATAAGTGCGTTTTCCTGCTTTTACTTTTTTAGAGAAAATCTCTTCTCTATCATAGCCTCTTTGATCTTCCACAGTGCTTTCAGTTTGGGTACGGGGTTGATTTAATATCAACTAAGATAAAGCAATTCGGATATAGATTTCAACCTATTGTACGCTTTTTTTAAAGGAAAGGCAAAATGACGAGTATAAATAACTCTAAATCAATGATGAAGCAATAAAAAAGATAGACTAGCTACCTTTTTATTCTCCATGCATAAATGCCTTTTTTCCGAGTAATTCCGTTTCAGACTCACGATGATCAGGATCATCTACGCAACAATCCACGGGACAAACTGCCGCGCATTGTGGTTCTTCGTGAAAACCATTACATTCCGTGCACTTATCGGTTACAATATAATAAAACTCGTCAGACACGGGTGTTTGCTTCTCCGTTCCATTTACTACTGACCCGTCGGGAAGAGTTACTTCTTTTAGATTCGTACCTCCGCCCCAGGTCCACTCCACGCCACCTTCGTAGATTGCAGTGTTAGGACATTCAGGTTCGCATGCACCACAGTTGATGCATTCATCGGTGATCATTATAGCCATGACTTCAATTTTTTGATATTCAAAAGTACTAACCATTAAACTGAAAGGCAATAAAATTGTTGTTGTACTAACTAATTTAATTTAATTCTAAGGTAGGATTCTTCAAAAAGGGTAAATTTGGATTTTCAAAAAGGCATATGAATTCAGAAAAGAGGATAGAAGCATTCGTGAAATTGGGAGCAAAGATCAAAGCAATGAGTTCTGATGAGCTTGAAGAGATCCAATGGCGAGCCCAAAATGCGAATAATTGGTTTACAGCCGAATCGGTTTCCAAGGCATTTGCAGGAATATCCTCCATGGTAGAGTCTTCTAAAATAAGCCAATGGCTAGATGATTACCAATTGCCTACTAATTCTAGTTCCCTAAAGATCGGGGTCTTGATGGCTGGAAATATACCCGCTGTAGGATTTCACGACTTGATGTGTGTTTTGCTGTCCGGTCATACCGCTTCTGTGAAATTGAGTTCTTCAGATTCATTCCTAATGAAATGGATCATCGCTAAATTGATTTCCATCGAGCCTGAATTTGAAAATCGGATCGAAATTGAAGAAATGCTCAAAGCAAAAGATGCCTATATCGCAACCGGAAGTGATAATTCATCACGTTATTTTAACTATTACTTTGGAAAATATCCACATGTTATCCGTCAAAACAGGACTTCTGTAGCTATTTTTTATGGTGATGAGACCACAGCGGACTACCTCAATCTAGGGAAAGATATTTTCCAATATTTCGGATTGGGCTGTAGAAGCGTTTCCAAAATCTTCCTGAAAAATAAGCAGCAACTGCAGGAGTTTTTGGGTGCCATTGAGGTATTCATTGATGTCTCAAATCATCATAAGTATCATAATAATTACGATTACAACAAATCGATCTACTTGGTCAATGGGGTAGATCACCTTGATAATGGCTTTTTGCTTCTCGCCGAATCAGAATCATTAGTCTCGCCCATATCTGTTTTATTTTTTGAAATCTACGATGACGAAGAAGATCTGAAAGCAAAACTTTCCGACAACGAAAGCAAAATCCAGTGTGTAGTTTCAAAAAACGGGAAATTTGAGAAGTCTATTCCCTTTGGCACTGCCCAATCACCCGAACCATGGGATTATGCGGACGGCGTAGATACATTACGATTTCTTTGTAATCTGGTCTAGTATTTCTACTCCTTCAGGTATGTAGATGCAGAATTTGGATCCCTGATTTTCTATCGAGGTGACCTCCAATCTTCCAAAGTTCTTTGTGATATATTCATTTACAAGTACCAGACCAAGACCCGTGCCTGTCTCATTATTTTCGCCTCTGGTGGTGAATGAGACGCCTGAGTTTATTTTCTCCAAGTTCGCTTTGGAGATTCCTTTTCCATAATCTTCTACACAAACCTTGACAAACCCCTCTTTGAGCGAGGTGGTTAGATTTATAATGCCATCGGTTTTGGAGAACTTGATTGCGTTGTTTATCAGGTTTCGGATCACCAGTTCAATCATATTCTTATCTCCATGAACTGCACTTACTCTAGTACCCTCTTTCAAAATGATGCTGATATTTTTCTCTTTCGAGATTCGATCCAGAAGCTGTTTTTGCTGGATGAGTATTTTGTGGATATCAAAGTTATCCAGCATTAATTGTTCGCCACGAATCTGCGAACTAGTCCAGGCGAGCAGATTTTCCAATAATTGAGCCACATTTTCCATGTTTCTGGACACTTCAGGGAGTAGCTCAAAGAATTCATCTTTGGAGATCAGACCAGTCTGTGTCAAATGAATCAATTCTTTTACGCCAAAAATTGGACCCTTCAAGTCATGTGAAATGATACTGAAGTATTTATCTTTAAGGTCATTAAGCAGTTCCAATTCATTTTTTTGTTGAATTAGTATTTCCTTTATTTTGACTTCTTCAGTAATGTCATCTAATAAGATGATAGTGCCATTGGAATTAGATGTTTTTTCCAAAAGCGGAATCAATTCCACTCGAATAATTCGTTCTTTGTTATCGAAATCTTCCCTGATTTCGAAGACACGTTTCTCAAAATCTTCCAAGTACTTAATAATTTCAGGATGCTTTATGAGAAACGTACTGACTTTTTTTCCGATAGCTACATATTCCGAATTCTCAAAAAAGTTTTTTATGGCAGGATTGAAATCAACAATCACCAGATTGATATCTATTACTAAAACTCCTTTGGTAATCGCTTGGAAAATTTTGTTTCTGGCGATAGGCTTAATGCTTAAAAGATTGTATCGCATAATTGCAATACCTGCAAACGTATAACTAAATAAAAAGGCAAACGGAGTCAAGTCGATAAATTGATAGGGTTTGTAAAATCCCAATTGATAAAGGGCATTAAAACCAATAGGAAAAAGTCCTGCTAAAAATATTAATCTGGTTTGGGCCTTGAAAATGGAGTCGACAGAGTTGAATCGCGTCCAAATGAGGTAGTTTCCAATACCGAAGGCGAGATAAGAATAAATCACGTGAACCACATACCAAGGTCCAATTGCGGGTATAAATGCTTGAAAAGGTCCACGCGGTACTAACTTGTAAGATTTGTAAATAAGATATTGAAAATCAATAGTTAACACAAAAACCATTGTTAGCACGGGTATCAAAAAGACAAGAAGTACTGCTTGTGGATAGTTTTTAAAATTCGAATTTGTATACTTAAAAGCAAATAATAGCCATGAAACTGCAAGAAAAGAAATCCCAATATATTGAAGCTTGACCAATATTAGAATTGTATCCAAATCTGTTGAGGCTAACTCAAGGCCGTAGAAAAACCCCCAAATAGCTGCGCATAGCATGGTAATGGCAACCCACTTAGTAGAATTACCCATTCTAAAAGCAATGACCAGAGAGAGAATTCCAACGATCAGTCCGGACAGGATTAAGAGAATTGAAAACGGGTTAAGGATAAATTCCATTGAGTGATGGAAGGGGCAGATTTAATTTAAATCGTGGTAGATAAAGTCTAATCGGTTAAAATTATACTTTTAAACTCCAACTAAAAAAAATAAATTTCATGACGGCTAAAAAGATATCAAACATTTTAATCACACCTTTTGGTATTGTTCTTTTTTTGAGTGCTTTATCTATTATTGCAGCCATTATTTGGGGAGGAGATCAATCTGCCTCACCTTTTGATTTAATTCGCTCCATTTTTGGCTTTTGGCAAAATGGATTTTTTGGATTGTTGGAGTTTACACTCCAAATGATGATCATTCTCGTACTTGGCTATTCGATGGCTATTTACAAGCCGATATATGACGGATTAAAAAAGTTAGCTTCCTATCCAGATACGCAGCTTCAGGCGGTGTTATTGACTGCTACCATCACCATGATCTCCGGGTTGATTAATTGGGGGTTTGGACTGATTGTAGGTGCAGTCCTTGCCAGATTTGTAGCGATGGCACAGCAAGAGAAAAGTAAGCAAGTCAATCCAGCTTTATTGGCATCTGCGGGCTATTTGGGTATGGCAGTATGGCATGGAGGATTTTCTGCATCTGCTCCTTTGAAGGTGGCTGAGCAAGGTCATTTTCTCGAAGAAGAAATCGGCGTCATACCAGTTTCTGAGACAATTTTTAGCTCCTTCAATTTGATGATGACCTCGGGTTTGATCTTGGTATTTCTGACTACGCTTTGGCTTTTATCAAAAAGTGAAAAATACGGAAGTCTACAAATAGACCCGAAGCCTATTCAGCCAATTTCTGCACCAAGATCTTTTGGCTTAGGCTCGCTGGTTGGATTGTTTATTTTGATGATTGGATTATTGAGTGTTTTTAGTAGTGAGGCAGGTATAAGCGCTATAAACTTGAATACAATCAATTTCTTATTATTTGGAATTTCACTTTTTGCTTACAAAAGTTTGACTCGATTTACCGAGGCTGTCGGGGAAGGCATCAAAAGTTCGGTGGATATATTTATCCAGTTTCCTTTTTATGCTGGTATTCTGGGAGTGCTTGCCGGTGCTGGATTGATCGAGAAGACTTCGCTTTTGCTTTTAGATAACACTTCAGACACCTTTGTTCCGCTTATTGCCTTTTTTTCGGCGGCTTTTGTCAATCTGCTTATTCCTTCAGGCGGTGGACAGTGGGCTATTCAAGGTCCAATATTGGTCGAGGTAGGCCGGTCCCTAAATCTTCCTATTGGCAAACTTATTATGGTTTTCACTTACGGAGATCAGATCAGTAATCTTTTGCAGCCCTTTTGGGCACTTCCGCTTTTGGCTATAACCGGCGTATCTGCCAGGCAACTGTTGCAATATTGTATTTGGCTTTTTTTAGCAGGGTTTGGATTTTTAGCATTTGTAATCTTTTTCTTTTTCTAACAAATAATAAGGCTAAAACGGTTTTAAATAAGGATAAACCTTAGTCTAGCAAGTATGTGTGGTTACTTATTCTAAGGTGAACTTGCTATATTCGCATTCGGAAAAAATGAACCTTTTACTTAACCAAAAACCCCTGTACAATGGCTTTTGATATTAATATGATCAAAGAAGTGTATGCGAGATACCCAGACCGGATCGAAGCAGCCCGCAAGATTGTGGGCAAACCACTTACTTTGACTGAGAAAATTCTTTATGCACACCTTACTGAAGGAGTTCCTTCTCAGGCTTATAGTCGAGGCGTTTCCTATGTGGAGTTTCAGCCCGATCGAGTGGCGATGCAAGATGCAACTGCACAAATGGCACTTTTACAATTTATGCAAGCTGGCAAAAGTCAAGCAGCTGTCCCTTCGACTGTGCATTGCGATCACTTGATTCAGGCAGAAGTAGGCGCTGTGACTGACTTGGCTAAGGCTAATGATAAAAATAAAGAGGTTTACGACTTTTTATCTTCTGTCTCCAATAAATACGGAATAGGATTTTGGAAGCCCGGTGCAGGTATTATTCACCAGGTAGTTCTTGAAAATTACGCATTTCCAGGCGGCATGATGATTGGTACCGACTCACACACTCCCAATGCCGGTGGATTAGGTATGGTCGCAATCGGAGTCGGTGGAGCTGATGCTTGTGACGTGATGGCTGGTCTTCCTTGGGAGCTCAAATTTCCGAAACTAATCGGAGTGAAGTTGACTGGAAAAATGTCCGGTTGGACTGCTGCAAAAGACGTGATTCTGAAAGTTGCCGGTATCCTTACGGTAAAAGGCGGCACTGGCGCTATCGTAGAATACTTTGGTGACGGAGCTCGTTCACTTTCAGCTACAGGCAAAGGTACGATCTGTAATATGGGAGCTGAAATAGGCGCTACCACCTCGATTTTTGGATATGATGAGAAATCCGCTGCCTACCTGGAAGTTACCGGCCGGGCTGACATTGTCGCTTTGGCTAACGATATCGCCGCTCACCTGACTGGTGATGACGAAGTCTATGCTAATCCTGAGAAATATTTTGACCAAGTAATAGAAATAAACCTCTCTGAACTGGAGCCACATGTAAATGGTCCATTCACACCTGATCTGGCATGGCCTATTTCAAAATTTGCTGCCGCAGTAAAAGAGAATGGCTGGCCTGCCAAATTAGAAGTAGGATTGATCGGTTCGTGTACCAACTCATCTTATGAGGACATCTCGCGGGCTGCGTCTTTGGCAAAACAAGCGGTAGATAAGAATCTGATCGCTAAATCAGAATTCACAATTACTCCGGGATCAGAGCAGGTAAGATTTACAGTAGATCGAGATGGATTCTTGGATACTTTTGGCAAAATGGGAGGCGTTGTCCTAGCCAATGCCTGCGGACCATGCATTGGTCAGTGGGCAAGACATGGTGCGGATAAGCAGGAGAAAAACTCAATCATCACCTCGTTCAACAGGAACTTTGCCAAACGAGCTGATGGCAATCCAAATACTCATGCATTCGTGGCGTCGCCTGAGATCGTAACAGCCTTGGCGATTGCAGGTGATTTGACTTTCAATCCCATGACAGATACCTTGACTAACACAGATGGACAGCAAGTGATGCTGGATGAGCCAAGAGGTCTGGAGCTACCTCCGCTAGGATTTGCAGTAGAGGATGCCGGATATCAGGCTCCCGCTGAGGATGGATCCAGTGTGACAGTTTCGGTAAGTCCTACTTCCGATCGACTTCAGTTGCTGGACTCTTTCAAACCTTGGGAAGGCGTGGATCTGAAAGGATTGAAGCTTTTGATAAAAGCGAAAGGAAAGTGTACCACGGATCATATTTCTATGGCTGGTCCGTGGTTGAGATACAGAGGTCATTTGGATAATATTTCAAACAATATGTTGATTGGAGCTGTAAATGCGTTCAATGACCAAACGAATAAAGTTAAAAATCAACTTACCGGCGAATTTGGCGAAGTACCTGCCACACAGCGAGACTACAAGGCACACGGAATAGGGACAATAGTAGTAGGCGATGAAAACTACGGGGAAGGATCCTCCCGAGAGCACGCTGCGATGGAGCCGAGATTCTTGGGAGTGAGAGCTATATTGGTGAAATCATTTGCACGAATCCACGAGACGAATTTGAAGAAGCAGGGAATGCTAGGTTTGACCTTCGCCAATCCTGCAGACTATGATTTGATCCTTGAGGATGATACGATTGATATCCTCGGTCTGATATCGTTTGCTCCGGGCAAGCCGCTTCAAGTAGTCTTGAATCATGCTGATGGATCTACTGACACCCTTACTGTGAATCATACGTACAATGAAGGTCAGATTGAATGGTTCAAAGCTGGATCTGCACTGAATTTGATCAAGGCAGGTCTTTAATTAATTTTAAGTCAATTAGTTAAGCCGCATTCTTTCAGATTGCGGCTTTTTCTTTAAGTAGGAATGGTATGAAGATAATCACGAATAGATTATGGCAAGTTTTTCTTTTGGTCTGTTGTTTTGTAATCTCAACTGAAATTCAAGCGCAGGATAAAATAGAAAAAGAAGAAAGTATCAGGGAGCGAGAGGTTCCTCATATAGCCACGGAGTGGATATATGATGCATTCGAGAAAATAAGAAAGCCAAAATGGTACAAGGAATTTTCGGAGGTAGGATATTCATTTGAGGCGAAGTTCCGATATAAAAATAGTTTCCATAGTGTGGAATTCGATTCCCTAGGCTTGGTACAGGACGTGGAGATTGAGATAGAGCTGAAGAGCTTATCGACAGAAATCCAATCTCAGATCCTGACGTATTTAAATGAAAATTACAGGGATTTCAAAGTAAACAAACTCCAGATTCAATATTCCGGCGCCTCGGATGACTTGGAAGATTTTTTCGATGAGGATGCAAAAGACGGTATATTGATCAATTTCGAAATGGAATTTTCCGGGACAGATTTATCTGGTGATTCCAGGATCTGGGAAGGGACATTTGATCAAAATGGATGCTTTCTCGGCAAGCGGATAGTCATAGTAAGAGAGATGGATAATATCATTTTCTAAGATGAAGAGACTTGCTATTGTAGTTGTTTTTCTCTTATTTTCTACACGTTGTCTCGGGCAGTCCCAGGTATTTTATACCGGGTTTTTCCCGGAAGCCTCATTCACCAAAAAACTAAAAAATGAGGATAGGATAAATTTCAAGATTGAGAATCAAAATATTTTTTTTGACAATAGAAATCCGGAAGGCACTAATGCAAAATATACCCATTATCGAACTGATATAATGGCTTTTTACGATTGGCGATTGAACGCAACCAAGAGCGTAGCATTGGGCGTATTTCATCGATTTCAAGATGGATCCAATAGAAATCGAATCATCCAGCAATTTGCTTTGGTTCAGCGTCAGCGAAACTTGAGGATCAGTCATCGATTCCGAACAGATCAGACGTTTACCAAAGATGAAAAAGTTGAATTACGCTTTCGATATAGACTTGCGTTAGAGCTTCCCCTTAATGGTGCATCAATAGATCCGGGAGAGAACTACCTGGTTTTATCCAACGAACCGATTTTTAGCCTTCAAGCGCAAGAGTTTGAAATCGAGAACAGATTGATTTTTACCGTAGGAAAGCTTTATAAAAATAACCAAAAGCTAGAGTGGAGCCTTGATTACAGGACTGATGGATTCATACAGGAAGGCTTTAGAACTAGACTTTGGCTACGTCTTGGCTATTTTTACAGCTTTTAGATTTTATTTTCAATCCAAACAGTAAAAAACTTGTTGTGAAATGCAAAATGATGTATGTTTACGTATCTCATTGCAGAAATCGTTCATCTTTTGATCGAGTAGTATTTTTTCTGATGAACTTGAGAACAAAACAAGATGCGAGAAAGGAGTATCAGCAACATATTTAAAAAAAATATTTTCGATTCTCCGGAGATGGCTTTCCTTGCGGATGATACGTATCCTTTTACTATTTTTTGCGCAAATGAAGTATTCGAATCCCGAATAGGGAAGCGGTTAAATGATCGGAGTCTTATAGGATTGGATTTGGACATCGATTCTAACAGCCATAAGGAGAAGTTTATTCTGACGCATGAAAGAATAAACTACGAATTTAGACTAGAGCAATCAGAAGAATCTGCTTCAAATAAGTTTTTGTTGTATAAAGGATCACAGCTGAAACGTAAAGCTCCGTTGATTCCGGAAGAAGTTCAGCAGTTATTCAAATCTAGTCTTGATCTGATTGCCGTGGGCAAGCGTGATTATCTTTCCTATATCAATGAGGCAGCAATACCTATTTTGGGATATCATCCGGAAGAATTGCAGAATATTTCGCTCTGTGGATATGTGCACACAAAAGATATCGAGAGACTAAAAAAGGATCTGGAAAACTGTAAAAAATCAAATACTACGATATTGAGTAAATTCAGAATAAAGACTAATTCTGGATCTTGGGCTTATTTAGAGTGTACTTTTCAGTTTACTAAGGATTCGTTTTTTATGATTGGTAGAGACGTGACGAAGCGTAATCTTGATAAAATCATTCAGGATCATATCAATAATCTAAAGACAGAATTATTCGAAATTACAAATGAAGATTCTTGGGGATTTCATCTGGATGAGTTATGCGTCATTTTGGAAATATCAGCTTCTCGGGTTCTTCGAGTCTCTGAAAAAATACTACTAAACAAAGTAGGATCGGAAAATGAAAAAATTGTTGTTGATGCGCTTTTAAGTTGTGTCAAAGATCTTTCCGACAGAAAAGAATTTGAATTTCACATTATTGACGAGAAGGGAATTTCTAAATCATTCTGTGGTCAGGTCGAACAAGCCAAAACTAATAAGAGCGAATTTGTCGGAATAATTTGGGAAGTTTCAAAAGATCAAAATCTCGAAAAAAGAAATTTACTTTTCGAGCAATTGATTAAGAACTCTCCAAATGCAATTATTATAGTCAGACAAGATGGAGAAATACTGATTAGTAGTAATGAGGCTAAGTCTCTCTTTGGTTTTGAAAATGGATCGGCATTGATACACTTAAATCAGCTGGAAACGCTATTTGATCAAGGTGAACCTTGGAAAGAATGGATTACTATATCTGAAGATCAAGAGTATGTACAACGCTTCTCTACACTTCTCATTAGTCAAACTGGTAAGCAACTTACGCTCGAAATCACTTCGAATGTGAATCATATAGAAAGCGAAAAATTCATATCAATTTCTTTTCACAATATTTCTGAGAAGGTAACACTGGAACGGACTCTTGAGGCAAATAATGATTTCTTGATGAATCTCACCGAACAGGTTCCCGGAGGTTTGTATCAATTGGTGCTTGATCAAGATGGGAAAATGAGATTTTCTTTTCTCTCTAAAGGAATCGGAGCAGTATTGGGACTGAGTGAGGAGGAATTATCTTCGTTTACAGATATATCCGTAGCAATAGCAAGAGTCCATCCGATGGATCTGCCAAATGTAATTATGAGTTCGGTAGCATCAGGGAAACGACAGGAACCTTGGCTTTGTCAGTTCAGAGTGAAACCTAACCCTGACATAAATGAGTACCGTTGGATCTTAGGTGCAGCCCGGCCACAGCAGCTTGAGCATGGAAATATGATCTGGTACGGATATTTGACAGATATCAGCTACCAGAAAGAATTTGAGACTAAACTGGATGAAGCCCGACTGGCAGCGGAAAAGGCAAATCAAATTAAGTCAGATTTCCTATCCATGATCAGTCATGAACTTCGAACACCTTTGAATGCTATCTCTGGCTCAACTTATTCGCTGCTGCAAGAGGACCCAAATACCAGCCAAAAATCAGCGTTGAATACGATCAACTTTGCGGTTGAAAATCTGATCATTATGATTAATGATCTTTTGGATTTTCAAAAAATAGAAGCTGGAAAACTAACCATTGAAAATAACCCACTTAATCTAGAGGAATTCTTATACCAAATAGAGAGGGGGCTATCCTTTCATGCAAAAGACAGTAAAAATAAGTTGACTTTTCATCTGTCAAAAGGTCTGGGAATCAACGTAAAAGGGGATAAGACCAGGCTTTCACAAGTAATGAACAATCTCATCACCAACGCTCTGAAATTCACGAGTGAAGGCAATGTAGATGTAAGTGTAGTCTTGACTGAGGAAAAGGCGGACAAAGTGAAGGTTTATTTCGAAGTGAAAGATAATGGAATAGGTATAGCACGTGAAAATCAGCAAAAGATTTTCAACGACTTCGACCAAGTAAAGCCTTCTTTCTCCACCAAATATGGAGGTACTGGGCTCGGGCTTTCCATTACCAGAAAGCTTCTCAATCTTATGGGAGGCGTAATTAAAGTCGAATCTGAAGTAGGTGTTGGCAGCAGATTCTTTTTTGAGTTGGTTTTCGAGAGAGATAATCAGACTACCAATTACCTTGATTTCGATCAGCCAAATCTGTCAAATCCACCTACACTTCACCTCCTTATGGCTGAGGACAACGATGTGAATGCACTTGTTTTAGGTAAGATTATTAATAAATGGGGCTTCACCTATGATAGAGTCCATAATGGTGAAGAAGCTATCGCCAAATTTAAAACAGATAAATACGATTGTGTTTTGATGGATATTCAAATGCCGGTAATGGATGGTTTTGATGCTACAATAGGCATCAAGCAACTAGCAGACGTGCCAGTGATCGCACTTACAGCCGCTGCCAAATTGGAAATAATGGAGCGAATCCATGCATGTGGATTTGATGGATTTGTATCAAAACCTATCGATGCAGCTGAACTTCTAAAGAAAATCAAAGAAGTGATTTCGATTAAGCCTCAGAGATCCTGAGCTTTTTCAAGGTATTCTTTGACAAGGTCCATGTCAGGATAGTCACGGTTTAATTCACCTAGATATTGAATGGCTGTAATTTTATCGCCTTTTAGGACATAGTAAATCCCCTTATTCCGCAAAGCAAAAAGATTTTTAGAATCCATTTTTATGCTTTGATTGATCAATTCCAACCCTTCTTCCAGCTGATTCAAATAAAGCAAGTAGAGTCCCTTATTATTGTAATAATAGGCTTGACGGTTATTCAGGGCTATTGCTTGATCTACCGCAGTTAAAGCGTTTGCATATTCTTTTTCATCAAAGTATATCATCGAGCGGAGATTGTGAAGATTTGGTTCCGATGGATTCAGCAATTCTGCTTGGTCTAATATGTTTTTAGCAGAAGTGTAATCTTTCAGATAAAATAGTATCGTCGCTTGATTTACGAGAAGATCAGAATTATCAGGTGCTAGTTCAGCCGCTTTTTTGAACGAAATCAAAGCTTCCTGAAAGTTTTTTAGCTTTTCTTCTACCAACCCTGTGAGAAAAAAACTCTGCCAATTCTCAGCGTCAAGTGATAGTAACTTGTCGGCATCGGATCTACCGTTGTAGAATTCGCCATTGTCCAAATAACTTATTCCTCGTTGAAAATAGGCATCGTAATACTCAGGATTATACTGGATCGCCAGCGAAAAATCCGAAATAGCTTCTTGCAACTGGTTCAGTTGTATATGAGCCAGACCTTTATTGTAATAGGCATCCGAGTAAGTGGAATCTAGCTCAATTGCCTCTGCATAAAAGGAAAGTGCATTTTTTGCGTCATTCTCTTTTAGTTTCTCATTTCCCTTGAGCAGGAATCTCCCTTTTTTATCTTCCTCTGTATCGCAGGCGGAAAGCGCAAAAACAACAATGATTAATAGGGCCCAAATTTGATTAATTCGCATTAGCTAGGTTTTTTCTTTTTCTTTTTCTTTTTCTTCACCCAAAAGGATGGCATACGGTTTTGTCCCTTCATTCCATTCGAAAATCTGACGAAGCACAGCCATGACTGGAATGATCAATATCATCCCGGCGATACCCCAAATTGAAGCGCCCACCAATAGTCCAAGAATAGTGATAAATGGATTGAGATTGACATTTCCCCCGACGATTTTCGGAGTCAAGATGTTTCCTTCGATAAATTGGATAATCTGAAAACATACAATCACGGCAAGTGGGTAAAATAAACTGTCTTTGGTCAGAAAGGAATAAATCATCGGAAGCAACGCACCCATAAATGGACCGACATACGGGATGATATTCAGTATCGCACCAATCACTGCAAAGAATATTGCATGCTTGATACCCAGAGAGGTAAATGCGATCAGATTTAAAATAGCAAGGATTCCCATCACTTTCACTACACCAACTATATAAGTGATTAGAAGTTTGCGCAGATTTATAATTCTCGATCTTACTAATTCTTGATCATGATTTTTGTAAATATTCAACATCACATTTACAAAGTGATCTCGATAGAGTAAGAAGAAAAACATGAAAACTATCACCAATAAGATACCTGACAAGGAACCAACTGCACCCAAAGCGAAGTTTGTGATTGTTCTTGAGTTTTCATTCAAAAGTGAAATGACGTATTCCTCATTGGCTTTTTCGGCGATATCCGCCTGCACTCCGAAAGTTGTTAATATCCAGGAATCAATGTCCTCGATGTAATTATCGATTTTCCCGGAAACGTCTTCGAAATCATTCTGGAAATTGGCGACTGTAGAGAATATAAAGATGATTAAACCTGTTACAAAAGTGGCCATAACCAACATCGAGACAAGAGTGGAGATAATCCGTGGCGTTTTCTTTGTTTCCATCCAGTTGGCCATGGGAGTAAACAATACGGCAAAAAACCCGGCAAGAAACAAAGGAATCAACAGGCTTTTACCTACGATCAGGAAAAATACCAAAACGATGATAAACACCATCACTGATAGCGCCTTGAGATAGGCGGGCATGTAGAAGCCCGAACTCGTATTTTTATTTTCCATATAGAATCCTCGCAAATATTAAGAAACTAATCCAGATCGTTTCAATAGGGCGTCTTGCTTAGGTTCGCGACCCCTGAATCTTTTGAAGAGAATCTCCGGATGCTCTCTACCGCCAGCCGATAATATGTGCTCTTGAAATAACTCCGCAGTCACAGGATCGAAAACCCCTTTTTCCTGAAACAATTCAAATGCATCTGCATCCAACACCTCAGCCCATTTGTAACTGTAGTATCCCGATGCATATCCACCCTGGAAAATATGGGAGAAGGAAGTACTCATCAGCGTTCTGGCTACTTTTGGCAACAAGTCGGTTTGGCTCATGATTCCTTTTTCAAATTCAGCTATGTCGGTAATAGATTTTGGATCTTGGCTGTGATAGGCCATATCCAACAGTGCAAAACTCAATTGCCGTACCGTTTGATAGCCCTGCTGAAAGTTTGATGCTTTTTTGATTTTGTGGATCAATTCTTCTGAGATCTTTTCATCGGTTTCGAAGTGTCTTGCAAAGAGATCCAAACAGTCTTTTTCGTAGCACCAATTTTCAAAAATTTGAGAAGGAAGCTCTACAAAATCCCAGAAAACGCTTGTTCCGGAGAGTGATTCGTACGCTCCATTTGCCAACAATCCGTGGAGGGCATGCCCAAACTCATGGAAAAGTGTGGTCACTTCGTTAAAAGTTAATAGACTAGGCTTTGATTTGGTCGGCTTGGTAAAGTTGCATACGATTGAGACGTGAGGCCTTTCGGCACCGCTTTGACCTTTGTAACTGGTCATCCAAGCACCGTTTCGCTTGCCGGCTCTAGGGAAAAAGTCCGCATAGAATACCGCCAGATGCTTACCTGTCCGATCTTTGACTTCGTAGGCTGTCACATCCTTATGATAGATAGGGATCTCCGAATTGGGGATAAAAGAGATTCCAAATAACTTATTTGCAGTAAGAAAAACTCCCTCAACCACTTTTTCAAGTTGGAAATAGGGGCGAAGCAATTCATCATCCAAGGCATATTTTTCTTTCTTCAGCAATTCTGAATAGTATGCAAAATCCCACTTTTCCAGCTGCTCTATTCCGTTTAGTTTCTTCGCAAATGCTTCCAATTCATGGATTTCAGCTATCGCTTTTGGTTTGGCTTTCTCCAAAAGTGATTCTAAAAACTCCATTACTTTAACCGGACTCTTCGCCATGCGCTCTTCGAGGACAAAATCTGAATGACTCTTATACCCGAGAAGCTTTGCACGATCATTTCGGAGTTTTAGGATCTCCCGAATTACTTCTTGATTGTCCAGTTCGTCGCCTTTGGCACATTTGGTACCGGAAGCCATAAATAGGGTTTTTCGCAGCTCCCTATTTCCTGCATAAGTTATCGCAGGGATATAGCTGGGATAGTCCAGTGAGAATGCCCATTTGCCTGGCTCACCTTTTTCTTCAGCAAGTTGTGCGGCGGCTTCTTGGATTCCTTCTGGCAATCCTGCCAGTGCTGAAGGATCACTTTCAAAATGGATGTATTTATTCGTCTCAGCTAGTACGTTTTCACCAAACTTGAGGCTTGCCTGAGCTGATTTTTGATCGATCTCCCGAAGCATTTCTGCCTGGGTAGTGTCTAATTTTGCTCCGTTTCTGGCAAATGATTTATAAGTTTTTTCCAAAAGGGTGGTTTGTTCTGCATTCAGATGCAAAGTTTCTTTTTGGTCAAAAACTTGAGAAATTTGCCCAAACAGGGATTGATCTAATAAAATATCGTTGGAATGTGACGTGAGTAATGGGGAGATTTCTCGGGCAAGTTTTTGAATTTCATCATTGGTTTCGGCCGAATTAAGATTGAAAAAGATAGCCGAGATTCTTCCAAGGAGTTTGCCTGATTGGTCTAAAGCTTCGATTGTATTGGAAAAGGTAGGGTTTGAGTTCGCTTTGATGCGTTCAATTTCGGCTTTTGCCAGCTGAATAGCCTGTTGAATGGCAGGTAAATAATCGGAAGTTGAGATCGTATCGAAAGGAGCTGTATCAAATGGGGAGGCGAAATTGGCCAGCAAAGGGTTCTGCATTGAATATTTGGTTTTAAATTATTCTGGCTTTTTCCAAGCCGGATCGAGCAAATGCCCAACCTCTTCTAATTTGATGCCCAATTTAGCTAATTGATCCGAAAAGCTCTCCCACATCCATTGGTGGTGAGGAATGTTTTTGGCATTTTCGAAGTATTCCTTGAAAGTCTTGAAATTGCCTAAACCAAACGAGGCTTCCGCACGATTTACCTCAATCCAAAATTTTTCCGCATCGTAATATTCCTGTAACTCCTTGCCCTCTATTGATCCATTTTCAATTCTGGTTTTATCGTTTGCTTCTTTGCCATGAATTTGCGGCAAATCTCTTTCACACAGATACAACACTCGCCTCCAGGTTCGCTTGGCAAAAATCAGATCAGCAATCCTTTCCTGATCGGAGCTTGCCAGTTTGCTTGTAGCTCGGTACACTAGTGTCAAGGCGAGATTGATTCCATTGTACCGATTGTTGAGCAAAAAATAGCCCCGCTGAAAATAGAGAATCGAATTATCAAGATGATTTTCGCCTTTCCCAGCTTCGTATAGTTTCTTTTCAATGGCTCCTGCTGAGGAGACTGTTTCCGGGTCATTGGTATTTGCCAGGTTGATTGATTCTAACAACTCTAACGATTCATACAAAGAGGTAACAAGATCTGGAAGGCCGGCTTTGTAGGTCGTGAATGCAAGTCGATGTATCAGGTAAAGATCTTTCTGGCCCTGGCTGATACTGGAAAGTTGCACAGCAGTCTGGAAAAAGGCTTTGGCCGTATTAAAGTCCTTTTTGTCTATTGCATCCTCTGCTTCTTGGATAATCAGCGACAGGGCTTTTCCTTTATCCGCGCTTGGAATGGAGGGTACTTTAGGAAGTTGTGCTATTGCTTCATCAATGTTTTCTTGGATTTTTGGGGGAATCAAAGAATTCAAATAGGTATATACCGGACTGTCAGTCTCTTGTTTTGGAATCACCGTATCAATCAATTTCCCCAAGGCTGCTCGGAATCGCTCGACCTCCTCATAATCAATTGCATCTCCTAAATGCTTGTAACTCGTGATTAGAATATGGTTCAAATCAAAAGGATAAATCAACTTATCCTCAGAGATCACAATGGTCGTGAAAGGGCGAAGCGCATGCCTGATTCCCAGCTCATAGATCGCATTTGGATTAGCTGTGGATAGATCTGCAATGACCAAATCTGCCTGAAGCAATTCTCGATACATCTGCACGTCAATCGATCCCGAATGTGTGATTTCATCTGCTCGGACACATTCCAGGCCTTTCGACTCCACCACGGGTTTGATCAAAAGCCGATACGATTTATTTAGATCAAGTTTCCTTCCATTGACATAGTCCGTTTTGGTGCCAAAGCCCATGACTACAAAACAGCGTTTTTTTAGATCTTCCATAAAAATTGTATTTGAAAAAATCTAATATAAGGTTTACAGATCGGTAGATCAATTCCTATAAATGGCAGGAGACATCATTGCTGATGTCTCCTGTGTAATTGTCCATGAATTGGATTTAGAAATCAAAATCACAACTCATATCCTCCATTCCTATTGGAGCGCCATCAGGCACCTTTAATGCTTCCTGAGGCGTCATTTTCATTGGGAGATCCAAGTATGCCTGAATCTTATCTGTCAAATATCGGGAGTGAATATTCAGCATTTGGTTCACTAATCCACCTCTATTTACTAATCTTATCAACCCTGTGATCGAGCTTCCATCTCTCAAATCAATTAGCTGACCTCTTACTATCGCTCTCACGGAATGGGATACTTCCTCATTATCAGCTAACTTAATTAGGTGGTCAACAAGTTTAGATTCTGTCATCAGCTTGATCTCACCAGCCAATCCTTCTGGGACTTCCCCAGCGAATAGTTTTTTATTCATTTCTACCAATACCGTCTGGAGTCCAGGAAGCGAATTGTCTTGTAGATTTTGAAGATATAGTCGATTTGCTCTACCTCCTTCGAGAAGGAATCCAAAAGTCAAATCAACCACACTTTCAGCTGGTGCGATCGGATCAAAAATAGGTCCTGTTCTACTCACAAATGTTTCTCTCGTCTTTCCATAGCCAAAAGGGCGCGGTGGAATCAAAGCCAATACATTTGCAGGAACTTCCAATAGATCGGGGCGGAGACTGAGCATCAATGCGTCCATTGCTGCTTTTTGATCTGCTGCACTTATCCAACTGTGATTTGGTTGGTTATCCCCTTTTACTTTGTAGGTATAGTCCAACCCACCGATCAGCTTAGAAGTAGCTTCGATTTGATATCGATGCATCAGATAAAGTGGTACAAATACTTCCTCAAGTAGTGCTTCCGGCTCCCCATTTTTGATGGCGTTCAAGCCAAAACTCTGCATTTTAATATTTCTTAGACCTAGCATTCGGGTTAATTCCGTGGGTGCGGAAGCTCCATTGTCCCACAAGTGAGATCGCGGATGCGCACCACTCGGATCTCTCGAATCAGAGTCAGTGATGAATTCATAGCCTGCTGCGTAAGTTGCCTCTAAGGTGTTTTTCAAGAAATCTGATTCGGATTGATCTTGGGCTGGGTAGCCATACCCATAAGTAATGGCGAATTTATCCCATTCTCCGATTTTATCGTCGTAGGCATTGCCTAGCTCAAGTTCACCTCAGGCATTTCCCGTGATCACTGGATAAGGATAATCCATGACCGAAGATCGTCCTTGGGCCGAAGTAGCGTAGCTATG
>Ga0136560_1000114_pt1 | contig 32631 bp, 7 predicted proteins | sample AntRauMeHopE1497_FD_104925 | JGI IMG/M metagenome (GOLD analysis project Ga0136560, IMG submission 104925) | Saline lake microbial communities from Rauer Islands, Antarctica - Metagenome Hop E1 #497 | ecosystem: Environmental > Aquatic > Non-marine Saline and Alkaline > Saline | place... | reverse complement strand
CCCCGCGGCGAGCACCCCCGCCTCCCCGCCGCCGCCGTCGCCCTCCTCGCCCCCCTCCTCCGCACCTCGGCGTGCTCCTTCCCTCCCCCCTCCTTCCTCCCCGCCGCCCTCGCCCTCCTCGCCGCCCACGCCGCCCCCGACCGCGCCGACGCCGCCGCCGCCACCCTCCTCGACCGATCCGCCGCCACCGCCGCCGACGGCGGGCCCGCCGTCACCACCGTCCCCATCGGCCCGGCCCTCGCCGCCCGCGTCCCGGGCCCCGGAACCGGCGCCTCCGCCTCCTTCGCGCACATCCGCGCCGCATCGGACGCCTGGGTCGCAGTCGCCGCCGCCGCGTCGGCCCCCCGCGCCAGCCCCCGCGCCGCCGCCACCGGCGCCGCATCCGGGGCCGCCGCTGGCACCGCCGGCGTTCCCTCGCCCGTCGCGGCCGCAGCGCCGCCCCCCGCCTCCTCTTGGGCATCCCTCCCCGGCGACATCGCGCTCAGCCCCGCCGCCTCAGCCTCGGCCGCCGCCGCCGCCGCCGCCCCCGGCGCCTCCCGCCTCCTCGCGGTCCGTCTCGCCCGCCCCGTCCTGCTCGAGGCGGCCCTCTCCCTCGTCCGCGTCGCCCCCCGCGCCACCCCGCCCCCCGCCGCCGTGGTCCGCGCCATCGTCACGCCCCCCAAGGGCGGCGCGGCCGCCTCGGCCAACGCCGCCGCCCTCCTCCGCGCCGACCTGAAGGCCATCCGCGACGCCGCGGCCGACGCGGGCGACGACGACGACGGCCACGACGACGACGAGCACGGCGCCGACGGCGGCCTCGAGGTGGCCGTCGCCTCCTGGGCCGACTCGGCCGTCAGCCCTGCCGCCGTCGCCTCCCTCGCCGACGCGTGGATCCTCGTCACCGACGCCGGCGCCCTCAGCCTCACCCCCGATGTCCGCTGGGCCTCCCTCCGCGCCCTCCGCGCCCTCTCCCCGTGCGTCGCTGCCGTCTCGGACGCCGCCGCCGCCGCCACCGGGGACCCCGCGACCGGCCTCGCCAGCCCGCTGCTGCTCGCCGGCCTCGCGGCCGCGGGCACCGGCGGCGGCGAGGCCGGCGGCGTCCTCCTCCCGCCCTCCCTCGTCGCCGGCGCCGCGGCCCCCTCGGGCGCCGCTGACTCGGCCGCGGCCCGCCGCGCGTCGGAGTGGTTCGGCTCCGCCGGCGCCGCCCGCCGCGCCGCCGACGCCCGCCTCTGGCTCGCCGCCCACGACGACGACGAGGACGGCCTGGGGGCCGCCGGCGACGCCGTCTGCGACGAGGCCAGCGTCTCAGCCACCCCCGCCCTCGCCGCCACCCTCGTCCCATTCCTCGCCCACCCCGCCGAGGGCACACGCTCCGCCGCCGCCCGCGGCCTCGCCTCGGTCTGCGAGGAGGCCGGCAGGCCCGAGGTCACCGACGCCATCCTCGGCGCCGTCTTCGCGCTGCACCGCCGCACCGGCGGCGACGCCGGCCTCCTCGGCTCCGCCGGGGCCGAGGCCGCCTCGGCCTTTGCCGACGACGCCGTCGCGCGCGAGGCCGCCGCCGCCGACGAGGACGAGGCCGCCGCCACCCGCGCCGGCTCCTCCTCGGGCGCCGCCGCCCGCTGGATGGCCCGCGACGGGTGCATGCGCGCCCTCAAGGAGGTCGCCGCCGCCGGCGCCCTCCCCGCCCGCACCGTCGTGCGCGTCCTCGAGCACCTCATCTCCCGCGGCCTCTCGGACCGCGTCGAGGCCGTCCGCATGTCCGCCCTCGGCGCCGGCGAGGCCGTCGTCAAGGCCCACGGCGACGCCTTGACGCGCCCCATGATCGGGTGCGTCGAGGGCGTCCTCGAGCGCGGCGCCTCGGGCGCGCTCGCCGCCGGGACCGAGCAGAGGCGCAACTGGCAGAGCGAGGGCGCGGTCGTCCTCCTCGGCGCCCTCGCCCGCCACCTCGACCCGGCCGACTCCCGCGTCCGCTCCACCGTCAGCACCCTCCTCGAGGCCCTCCGGACGCCGTCCGAGCCGGTGCAGCGCGCCGTCGCCGCCTGCCTGCCCCCCCTGGCCAAGAACCTCAAGTCCGACAGCGCCGGCATCGTCGCTGGCCTCCTCGAGGCCGTCCTCGGCGGCGAGACCCAGCCCATCCGCCGCGGCGCCGCGTTCGGCCTCGCCGGCTGCGTCAAGGGCTTCGGCCTCGGCACCCTCAAGGCCCACGGCGTCATGCCCGCGCTCGAGGACGCCGCGCAGGACAAGAAGCACGCCGGCGCGCGCCAGGGCGCCATGTACGCCTTCGAGCGGCTCTGCATCGCCCTCGGCATCCTCTTCGAGCCCTACGTCATCCGCCTCCTCCCCCTCCTCCTCCAGTGCTACGGCGACTCGGAGAAGGACGTCCGCATCGCCGCCGCCATCGCCTCCCGCGCCGTCATGCGCAAGCTCTCCGCCCACGGCGTCAAGCTCGTCATGCCCGCCCTCCTCGAGGGCCTCGCCTCCTCCCAGTGGCGCACCAAGCAGGCCTCCATCCGCATGCTCGGCGCCACCGCGTTCTGCGCCCCCAAGCAGCTCGGCGCCTGCCTCCCCCAGGTCGTCCCCCGCCTCCTCGAGGCCAACGGCGACGCCCACCCCAAGGTCCGCTCCTCCGCCCAGGCCGCCCTCAACAGCGTCGGCGGCGTCATCCGCAACCCCGAGATCTCCGGAATCTCCCCCGTCCTCCTCGCCGCCCTCACCGACCCGGTCCGCAAGACCTCGGACGCCCTCGACGCCCTCGCCTCCACCTCGTTCGTCCACGCGGTGGACCCCCCCTCCCTGGCCCTCCTCATGCCCGTCATCCGCCGCGGCCTCGTCTCCTCCTCCGCCGACGTCAAGCAGACCGCGTGCGCCATCGCCGGCTCCATGACCTCCCTCGTCGGCGAGCCGGCCCACCTCGCCCCCTACCTCACCGAGCTCGTCCCCCTCCTCAAGGCCACCCTCGTCGACCCCATCCCCGACGTCCGCGCCGTCGCCGCCCGCGCCCTCGGCTCCACCGTGCGCGGCGTCGGCGAGGACGCCGTCCCCGGCCTCATCGACTGGCTCAAGGCATCCACCGCCTCCACCGGCTCCGCCGTGGAGCGCTCCGGCGGCGCCCAGGGCCTCTGCGAGGTGGCCTGCGCCATCGGCGCCGAGTGCGTCGACGAGACCACCGAGGCCATGCTGGCCCGCGCCGTGGACCCCTCGGCCGAGGCCCGCCAGGGCGTCTTCTGGTTCCTCGCCTTCCTGCCCCCCGTCCTCGGCGACGGCTTCGCGCCGCTCCTCGAGCGCGTCTTCGGCGTCATCGTCGAGGGCCTCGCGGACGACGTCGAGGTGGTCCGCGACATCGCGCTCCGCGCCGGCAAGGTCATCGTCCGCATGCACGGCCTCGGCCGCACCGAGACGATCCTCCCTGTCCTCGAGGCCGGCCTCCTCCACACCAGCTGGCGCGTCCGCCAGTGCTCCATCAAGCTCGTCATGGACCTCGTCCACCGCGCCGCCGGCAACGAGAACACCACCACCGACGCTCTGGGCAACACCCTCGCGGGGACCGACGCCGGCGGCAACGAGAACACCACCACCGACGCTCTGGGCAACACCCTCGCGGGGACCGACGCCGGCGGCAACGACGAGCCCGTCCCCGGGGACGCGGACGAGGACGACGACCGCTGGTTCGAGGAGAAGGGCGGCGACGCCGACGCCGACGCCGACGCCGAGGACGAGGACGAGGACGGAGGCCGCCGCCGCCGCAAGGGACGCAAGGGCCGCCGCGGCGGCGCGGACGAGGAGGACGAGGGCGCCGCCGCCGCCGCGGCCGCAGGCGCCGCCCCCTCCAAGGCCCGCATGGCCGAGAAGAGCGAGCGCATCGTCTCCGCCCTCACCCGGGGCCGCCGCGACAGCGTCATGTCCGCCGTCTACCTCCTCCGCTCCGACGGCACCGCCGGCGTGCGCCAGGCCGCCTACCACTCGTGGAAGTCCTGCTCCCTGTACATGCCCGGCCTCCTTCACGACGTCCTCAACTCCCTCGTCGACCGCCTCGTCGCCGGCCTCGCCTCCACCGACGGCGAGGTCCGCGCCCTCGCCGTCCGCGGCCTCGGCGAGCTCACCCGCCGCATGGGCGAGGCCATCGTCGTCGACGTCATCCCCGTCCTCCGCTCCGGCCTCCACCCCGACCGCCCCGTGGAGCACCGCGAGGGCGTGTGCAACGGCCTCGCCGAGATGCTCAGCGGCGTCCACCGCCGCCAGCTCGACGGCCACATGGGCATCGTCGCCCCCGCCGTCCGCGACGCCCTCTGCGACGCCTCGGAGAAGGTCCGCGTCGCCGCCGGCCGCGCCTTCACCACCTTCCAGCGCGTCATCGGCCAGCGCGCCGTCGACGAGGTCGTCCAGCCCCTCCTCCGCGACCTCGACACCGGCGACGAGGCCCTCTCCCACCGTTCCATGCTCGGCCTCCGCGGCGTCCTGGCCACCCGCGGCGAGGAGATCCTCCCCATCCTCCTCCCCAAGCTCCTCCGCGCCCCCCTCTCCGTCTTCCAGGTCCGCACCCTCGCCGCCGTCGCCGAGGTCACCGCCCCCGTCATCCACGTCCACGCCTCCACCATCGTCCCCGCCCTCCTCCGCTGCCTCGCCTGCGAGGAGAAGCCCGTCGCCACCGGCGCCAAGGCCGCCGGCGTCCTCGCCGGCTGGATGGGCAAGGACGGCGCCCCCCTCGGCGTCCTGGTGGGCGGCGGCAAGACCGGCACCTCCCTGCCCCCCGATGAGGGCCGCGGCGACGTCTTCCTCGCGCCCGACCTCGAGTCCGTGCAGGAGCGCCTCGACGGCGGCCACGGCGAGGCCGTCGCCCGCTTCCTCGCCGCCGTCCCCTCGGACACCCTCGCCTTCGCGGTGGAGCCCATCCTCGCCCACGTGGCGGGCTCCCGCAGCCCCTTCCGCCGCCTCGCCGGCTGCCGCATGATCCGCTCCCTCCTCGACACCTCGGACGAGGACGCCTCCGACGTCGCGTCCATCATCATCCGAGACGTCGCCTACCGCCTCGACGACCCGCACCCCGCCGTCGTCGAGGAGGCCGCCCACGCCCTCGCCGCCGTCGTCTCCAACGTCGACCCCGCCCTCCTCCTCAACAACCTCCGCTTCCTCCGCGACTCACTCAAGAGCGCCATGTCCGAGGCGCGCATGCGCCGTGGTCTCCTCGGCGGGCCCTCAGCGGCCACTGCCGCCGCGGCCGCCGCGGCCTCGGCCTCGTCCGCCGCCGCCCCCGCCGGCGCCGCCCCTGCCGGCGGCAAGCTCCGCCTCCCCGGGCTCTGCATCGACGCCGCCGTGCTCCCCCTGTACGACTTCTACTCCTGGGCGGTCATCAAGGGCCCCGCCGAGTCCAAGCAGCCGGCCGCGGAGGCCATCGGCGAGCTGGTCGAGATGGCGGGCGACGCCGTGCTGGCGCCACACCTCAAGAAGATGGCCGGCCCCCTCCTCCGCGTGCTGAGCGACGCCTACTCGGTCAACGTCCGCGTGGCCATGATCGACACCATCGCCACCATCGTCGACCGCTCCCCCAAGGACGTCCGCATCCTCCTCATCACCATGCAGTCCTCCCTCACCCGCCAGCTCCAGGGTACCGAGGCCAAGCTCCGCGAGGCCGCCGCCGAGCGAATGGGCCTCCTCGGCCGCCACCTCCCCAAGGTCGACGTCATCTTCAAGGAGATCCAGAAGCGAGCGGCCGCCTCCTCGGGCGCCATCCGCGAGTCCTGCCTCCGCGCCCTCGCGCGCATGGCCGCTGCCGCGGGCCACCGCGTCGGCCCCGCCGTCATGCCCCTCGTCGTCGCCGTCCTCCGCGAAGGACTCGACGACCCCGACGCCCTCTTCCGCTCCCACGCCTCCCGCGCCCTCGCGTGCCTCCTCGCCTCCATGGACGCCGACGAGGCCGCCGACATCGCCGGCGACGTCATCGTCGCCGTTGACTCGGCCTCCGGCGACGACTGGCGCGACATCCGCTCCCGCGTACGGTCCCTCGCAGCCTTTGTCCACCTCGGGTCCTCCTCCGCCGCCATGGCCGACCGCGCCGCGCCCGCCGTCCTCGCCATGGGAGCCGCGGCCAAGATGGAGCAGCCCGAGCTCCGCGGCGACGCCGCCCACGCCCTCGCCTACGCCCTCGCAGCCGGCGACGCCGCCGCCACGCGCAGGGCCGCGGAGGCCCGCACCGCCGGCATCGGCGGCGGCCTCGCCGGGGACGCCGACTTTGCCGCCCGCGTGACCGAGACCGCGGCCGCCTTTGCCGCCCCCGCGATCGCCACCCTCGCCTGCTCCGCCCTCTGCAGCCTGGCCCGGGACAAGGACCGCGACGTCCGCGCCGAGGCCGCCCTCGCCATCCGCCGCCTCGCCCGCAACACCCCCGCCATCGTGGCGCGCCACATCGCGGCCCTCGGCCCCGCCATCGCCGAGCTCGCCGTCGACGCCGTCGTGCCAGTGCGCCGCGCCGCGGAGCCCGCGGCCGTGCTCGTCTTCCGGCCCCAGACCGACGGCACCGCCGTCGTGGCCTCCCTCGGCGGCCCCTTCGCCGCCAAGTACGGCGAGGCCATCCGCAAGATCGGCCTCCGCGTCGCCGGCGGCTCCGCCGACGACGACAACGAGGGCTACTGAGCCAGGAAACCCACGAACCATTGCGTGCGTGCGTGACCGGCCCCGCCCTCCGTCCGGAACTCCCCTCCCCCTTTCCCCCGCATACGCCGGGGCCGCGCTCACTCGAGTTTGGTTCTGCAGCCGCGTGCGATTCGCCAGGCCGCACTCATTGCCGCCGCGACGCGCGCACAGAGTCGATGGGAAGCGGTTGCGTGCGCCCGCTGTTTGGTTGGTGGGTGCGCACGCGACCGAACGCCACGGTGTTGTGGGCCGCGGCGCGCACGGGACGCGGTCGCGCTGCCATCACGCGATCACAGGTCCACCTCGGCGCCGCCTGCCTCCACGGCGGCGCGCACGGCAGCCGTGTACGCGGGCGCGGGCGCGGTGTCGAAGGTGACGCTGAGGCTCGCGCGCTTGCGGATGCCAGCGAGGGCCAGCGGCGTGGCGTCGCACAGCGCCCAGGACCCACCCTCGGGCCTCGGGCACCTGACGCGGAGCCTGGCGGCGTCGGTGCCGTCGAGGCACCTGGCGGCCAGCTCCGCCACCGCGGTGCACGGCTCGAGGGGTCCGAAGTCGGCCACGAGGGTGACACGGTCCGGAAAGACGACACGCACGCGCATCGGGACGGGCGGCGCGTCGCTCTCCCCCGCCGAGGCCACGGCGCGGAGAGCCCTGGCGCGCACGGCCCCGGAGCCGGCCCGCGCGATCTCCAGCCGGCGCTGGTGCGCCCGCTCGACGACGCCCCACTCCCCCGCTGTCATGGGCGCGGACGCCCCGTCGTCCTCGTCGTCCTCGTCGTCCTCGACCCCATCGGCTTCGGCGTCGGCGGCGCTTTCCGCGGCCTCCGCGGGCGCTGCGGCCACAGGGACCAGCGGAGGCGCGGCGGCGAGAGCCGGCGGCCGCGTCCTGGGGGTGGGCAGGATCACGCACCGCCGCGACGACGGCACCACAGCGTGATCCCCCAGGCGGAGAGCCAGCGCGGCGACCTCCGCCCTCGCCGACGCCAGCTCCGCGCTGCCCGACGACGTCGCCGAGGCGATCGACTCCGGAGTGATGGTCCCGGCCTGGACCGCGGCCGCCCCGTCCTCGGCGCCCCCGGCCCCGCGCCCCGGCCGCCCCCGCCCGGCTGCCACCCCCGCGGCTCGCTTAGCGTCCTCGGCGATGGCCAGTAGCCTGACCAGAGCCCTCCTGCCCTCCACCGCCTCCTCGATGGCCGCGGAGGCGTCCTCCAGGCCCACCGCCGCGGAGGGCGCGAGCTCGAAGCGCTGGGACGTCGGCATCCGCCGTGACGTCATCGGGCTGACCCCCACCGACGAGGGCGGCGAGGGGGCTGGGCCCGCGGCCGCGCGCCCCGCGGCACCAGAGGGTGCGAGGCCCGCATCACCGCCGCCCGACGCCTTGCGGAATCCGAGCGCGTGCAGCACGGCAACGGCCTCGCCGTGCCGCCGCAACGCCTCGAGCTCCTCCCCCTGGACCACGAGGAAGCCGCCGGGATCGCCGCCACGGGAGCGTGAGGCTGCGGCCCGCTTTGCAACAACTGCGGCCGCGTGCACCACCGAGAGCAGGTGGCTGGCCACCTCGGGCTGGCGCTGCTTCTCCAGCACGCTGGTGACGGCCTCCCGCCACCGCCGCTTGGTCGCGGCCGAGGCGATGTCCGATGCAGTGGCAGCCGCTGCGGACCCCGTCCCCGAGAAGCCGAACGATGGGACCCCGGACCCGGCCGCCGAGGCGCTCGAGCGAGGCTTGCCCTCAACCTCGAGCCGATCGCCCGCGGCGATCTCGTCCAGGCTCTCCACGACGGTCGCCTCGCCTGCAAGGAGACATGCAAGCGCCACGGTCGCACGGGGCTTGGCGGCGGCTGCGGCCCACGGGACGCCGGTTCGCACGTGAACAGCTCACCATCCGTGACTGCCGCAATGCGCCCCACGGCCTCGATGCGCGTGAGCCTCGCGGCCTCAAGAAGGAATCCCTCCCAACTGCGCGCCGGCGGAGGAAGGTCGCGAGGGACGCATCGTGGAGGCGGCGGCGGAGGCTGCTGGCGGAATTTCCGGGCGCCGGCTGGATCTCACGACTTCGTGGCGGGCAGGCTGATCGCCCCCGCCCAGCGCGTCGCACGACACACCACGGTGACTGTGGACATGCCCGGCACGTCGGTTTGGTGTGGCTCGATCTGGGGTGCGACCAGAAGGGCGGACAATGAACATCATTCGCCTCTGCCCCAATCGCCGCCGGTATCGAGGCGACCACGGCGCCGAAGCCGGCACTCGTGACAAGGCCTTGGCACTTGGCCGCCAATTGATTCCGGCGACTTGTCGCGCGTCGCAACTTCGGCGGCCAGGAACACGCTGACGCCCAACAGACCCCGAGGCAGCTGGAATGGCCGCTGTTTCCGCCGCAACGGACGCAGCGCCGCCCGTGCTCGTTCACCACGTCGTAGATGTGTACTTTGAGCTTTGCACGCGGTACAAGGTGCAGCCGAGCCCGCCGGTGACAATCGCGCTGCGTTTTCCGGACGTCACTTACCTCCAGCTGGACGCGAGCTTCGGCCCGGCGGACCTGCTGCCTCTGGCCGAGCTCCTGCGCGTGAGCCAGCGGCTGCGGCATAGTGTGGGCCTGGCACCGGCGTGGCGCTGCCGAGCCACGGCTCGTCGAGCCCTGCGTCACTGATCTGCTGCCCCTTTCCCGGCCCGCCCGTCGCGCCGCAGGGTGGCGTTGACATGGGCGTCACGACGCTCGACATGCGGCGCTGTGAAATCGGCAACGCCGGGTGCTACGTGCTGCAGCACGCCTTTGAGTCGCCGAGCTGCCCTATCCGCTCGCTGATTTTGTCGTACAACGACATCGGCGAGCACGGGGCCATCGCCCTCGCGAGGGCGCTCTGGCGGAACCGCGTCCTCGAGCGGGTGGACCTGCGCGGGAACCGCATCGGCGTGGCCGGGGCCGTGGCGCTTGCGCACGTGATCCGCGCGAGCCCCTCGCTTCGCTACCTCGACGTGTCCCAGAACAACCTCCGCATCCGGGGCGTGCAGGAGCTGCACCAGGCGCTGCAGGAGCGCGCGCGCAAGGCGCAGAGGCGGCTCGCGAGGGGCCGGGGCAACGGGGCGCCGCAGCTCAGGCAGGTCCGGCGCGGGGCGGAGGCGCCCGAGGACGGCGCGCCGCGGAGCGAGCCGGTCCCAGCGTCGGACGGGATCCGGCGGCGGGCCGGGGGCGGCGGGGACGGGGGGCGCGGCTCCGCCGCAGGGTCGCCGGGGTCGCGGGGCCGCGGGGGGCGGGGGCCGGACGCGGACGGCGCGGGCGACGCGGAGGACAGCGGGGAGGACGGGGAGGACGCGGGGGGCGGTGACTTCGAGTTTGAGGTCGATGACGAGGGGGGCGTGGTCGGGGACGGGGAGGCGGCGGGGGACGTCCTGGAGGGGATCGCGGGGCGTCTGCGGGGCGGGGACGGCGGGGACGGCGGTGCGGTGCGGGCGCCGAGCCGGGCGGTGCGGCAGGCGGTGGAGGGGCTGCTTGACCCGCACCTGGAGTGGGACCTGTCGCAGGGGCGGGTGGGGGCGGAGGGCATCCGGGTGCGGTGGGCGGGGAACCTGGTGAACCAGGAGATCACGCACTCGATCATCCACGGCGTGGGCCTCGTGATGGCGGTGGTGGGCGCGGTGCCGCTGCTGCAGCGGGCGCAGGGCGAGAGCGCCGCGCACCTCGTCGCCGACATCGTCTACGCGTGCGGGCTCATCATCTTCTACGTCATGGCCACGCTGAGGCACAGCCTTTTCTTCCTGGAGAGCACGAGCCGGACGCTGCGGGCGCTCGACCACATGAGCATCTACCTGCTCATCGCCAGCACCTACACGCCCTTCCTCCTCGTCAACCTCGGGCACACGTGGGTCGGGCTGACCACTCTCGCCGGGATGTGGACTGCCGCGGCGATCGGGGCGCTGGCGGCGTGGTACTCGGGCGACAGGGTGACCCGGTTCAAGATGATCATGTACATGGGCATGGGATGGGCGGGCATGGTCACCGCGCGGCCGGTCATGTCCTGCGTCGATACGAACGGGGTGTACCTGCTCGTCGGCGGTGGGGCCATCTACTCGCTCGGGTTTGTGTTCTACACCGTCGGCAAGTCCACGCCCACCACGTCGCGCTGGCGGTGGGCGTGGTACGCCCTCGCCGTCATAGCCTCCACGCTGCACTACTTTGCGGTCTTCTTCCACGTCGGGCACAACCCCGAGTGCGCCAAGTCCATCTTTTGGTGAGACTCAACTCCGCGCCAATTCAACTTACGCGGGCTTCAGTTGCCGCCTCAGTGGCCTCACCTTGCCCGGCCGAAAACCGATTACGGCTGCATCGCGCTCCCCGCACCACGAGCACCCACGGCGCGCCGGCCCGAACCACAAGGCCCGCCGACCCGAGCTTCCTGGGACTTGTAGGTCGGCCTTCGAGCCGTGAAAACCGGGCGCCACAACACAGGCCGCTAGCGACGCCCCATGGCTCATAAACGCGAGCCGTCCGGCGAGGGCGATGACAACGGCTTCGCGGCGGCGACCGGAGCGCTGCGCGACGCGCTAAGGCAGCGGACGGTCACGTCCGCCAGGCCCAGGGCGCCGGCGGGGGCGCCGGACGAAAGCGGCGATGGCGTTGCGGGACGCAACGGTCGGTCCCAGGTCCCGATGCTCGACCTTGCACGGCTTCGCGCCGTTGCTGAGGCCGGCCCACTGACGGCGGGGTCGTTTGGCGGGGTCGGCCGCCCCATGGCGACCGGTGACCGCGACGAGGCGCGGCCGTCGACGAGCGGCGCCTCAAGCGCGAGGCATGCGCCCCGCACAGCCGCCGTCAGCGCCTGGGCCGCCCGTAAGGGGGACCCCCCGCTTGTGCCGCGGCGCCCCAAGACGCTGAGCGAGAAGTCGCGGTCCGACGCTCCGAGCGCGAGCGCGGCAAGGGGCGCGCTCGCGTACGGCGCTGGCATCCCCGACCCCAAGGCGCTGCCCCCGTCTTCGAAGGAGGACGAATCGCCGCACGAGACGCTGGGCTCCGACGGCGACCAGGACGGCAAGGACGCGCGGCCGCACCGCGGGGCGGGGCTGACGACGGCGATGCTGAGCTCGCGCGTCGACGAGTCGGCGCGCTCCGCGTCGTCGTCCGGCGGCGGGACGACGTTCCGGAGGCGAACGGACAGCTCCAAGATGTACGGGGCGCACGGGAAGTCCGCCGCCCTCGTGGAGGCGGAGCGACGGGAGGAGGACCGAAGGCTAGGAGCCATGCGGGCGGGCTCCGCCGACGGCGCCGAGGAGGCGGACGACAGGCCGCCGGGCTCGCGCGGGAGCGCGCCCCGCCCGCCCCCGGGTCCCGCGACCAAGCTCACCGGGCGGGTGGCCGCGGCGGCCGCGGCCGACGAGGCTGCGAGCGCCGGAGTCGCCAAGGGAGGGTCCAGGGGGGGTTCCCGGCCGCCGGGCCGCGCGCTGCGCCGGAGTGCGGTGCTCCGCGGCACGAGCGCGCCCGTGGTATCGCGGCCCCGGCGGCCGTCGGGCGGCGCGGCGGACAAGGGCTCCGGCGGAGACTCAGCGCCCTCGGCCGGGCGTCCCGCCGCCGCCGCCGCCGCTGCCGCCCCTGGCCGCCCGCTCATCGGCCAGCCCAAGGTCCGCGACATGGCCACTCTTGCCCTCCAGGCCAGGGAGGCGGCCGCGCCGAGCGCCGCCGCGCCCGGCGGCCGCCCCGACGCCTCCGCGTCAGTCCCGGACGGCACCCGGGCCCTGCGCAGCCGCGAGGCCATGGAGGCGCAGCTCCGCGACTTCACACCCTTCATGGCTCTGCTGGCAGAGGACCCGTCCTTCGACCCGGACCACCTCCGCGGCGGCTCCTTCGTCTACCTCCGGGCCCCCAAGGGCCTGCGGTACGAGCTGGAGGTGTGCCCGCCCGACAGCGTCGACTTCTCGCAGTCCATCACGCTCAGCTCTGCCGGGATCACGTGGACGACGCCCGGCAAGCCGGCGGAGTTCATGTCGATCGACGAGTTCGAGCGGGAGCGTTTCCTCTACTGGATGACGCGCCGCCTGCCCTTCTTCTTCAAGTACCGCCGCTGGCGGGTCTTCACCGCGTGGCGGAAGCACGCGCGGCGCGGCATCGCCTCCCGGCGCAGCGCCCGCCTCGAGCGCTCCCTCTTCGTGTGCAACCAGCACCTGCGCGGCTGCATCTCGCGCCTGCGCGACGGCTGCGAGAAGCTCCTCGGCTCTGCCCTGTTCCAGGTGAACTTCGCGGAGGTCTACACGCTGGCGTCCTTCTGCTCGGCGCAGGACACCCAGCGGCGGCGTGTGGCCGACGAGATCGAGGCGTTCGTGGACACGGTTCGGGCGGACGTGCTTGACACGCTGCGGGCGTCGGTGCGGGCGTTCCTGCAGCAGGAGGGCTTCACGGCCGCGACGGGGGCGGGCGGGACGGCGGCCGACGACGCTGTGGTGGCCTCGATGGGGCTCGGGGGCCCGCCGTCGCGCTCGGGCGCCTCCGGGGCGGGCGGGGCCAGCGCGCTGGAGCGGCCGAGCAGCGGCGCGTGGTGGGAGCGGGAGGGGGAGGACATCACCCCCGGCTCCCGCCGGCCCGACCCCGGCTATGACTACGAGAACGACTTTGACGGCGAGACGGACGACGGCCACGCAGCCGACGCCGCGGCCGGCCGCGGCTCGCGGCGCCACCCCCCTGCACCAATGGGCACCGCGGCCCGCGCCATCGCCACGGCCCGGTCCAGGCGCGGGCTGCGCGCCAAGGGCGCGGCGGGCGGCTCCTTCTCCGGCGACGGCCCCGGCGACGGCGCCATGGCCGTTGGCGGGATCTCCTTCACCGAGCGGGCGAGCATCCGGCGGCACTGCCGCCGCCTGGCGCGGTTCGTCCGCGTCTGCGACTTTGTCATCGCCGACACGCTGATGCGACTGGTGCTCAAGTCCACCCGCTGGCTCATGGAATGCCTAGACCACGAGACGTACTGCAAGCGCGCCATAGCCGCGGCGCAGGAGCAGGCGACGGGCCTTTTGGACGACAAGGCGCTCGCGCCGTTCCGCACCCCGCTCTTCACCGTGGACCTGGTGATGGACGACCCGACGGCGGACGCCGCGGCGGAGGCGGCCGAGCGGCACGCCCAGCTCCACGAGCAGGACGAGCACCGCGGCGGAGGCGGGGGCGGGGCGGCGCGCTTCGAGGAGGACGAGGAGGACGAGGAGCGGGACGACGACAGCATGGGCGGCGCCATCGGCGCCCTGGGCGACGGGGCGGGCTCGGTCATCTCGTCCCGGTACGGCGCCGCGTTCGCGACGAGGCGCACCAAGCCGCTGGCAGTGCCCCTGCGCCCCGAGGAGGAGGACCGCATGCTCATGCACTACGCCCGCGGGGACAGCCAGGGCCTGGCCTTCTCCCCGTCCCTGGAGCAGTTCCAGCAGCGGATCGAGGCCGTCGTCTACCAAGCCGTGCACTCGGCCTCGTCGGCCTCGCCGCTCCTCAGCCACGCGGACTTCGCGCCCTTCCTGGCCTCCACGCTGGACGAGGTCCAGGCCCGGGGCGACGGGCTCGGCGTCGAGGCGCTGCTCCGCGACACCGACGAGTTCGTGGTCCTCGCTGACTCCATCGTGGAGCGGGTCAAGGCCGCCTTCAGCTCTGCCTTCGACGACGCCACTACGTCGCAGCCGTACCGCCAGATCGCGCTGCACGACGTCCACGACTCTGCCGGGATCTCCATCGCCGCCGTCGACGCCACGCCGTCCAGCACCCTGCAGCAGACCGTCGCGCTGCGGAAGCACCACCTGCAGCGGTTCCAGCTCGTTCCCGCGGAGCGGGACGTCGCCATCGTGCGCGTGGACGCCCGCGGCCTGCAGCGCTCGCTGCCGGCATACACCAACGCCTTCCTCGCGGAGCTGTTCCGGGTGATGCCGGTGTCGCTCCGCCGCCTCAATGAGCGGCTGGCCAATGACCTGACCTCGAGCATCGGCAGCCTGAGCGCCGACCCGGACGAGGTGGAGCAGTTCGTGGACCTCATGGACGCCCTGTCGCACGCGCAGACGAACCTGGACGGCTGGCGGGAGACGCGGGAGCGGGTGGACGACATGATGGGCCTCATCGCGTCGAGCCGCCCGGCGGTGAAGGAGGACGACGTCTCTGCCGTCTCGATGATGCGCACCAAGCTCAAGAAGATCGAGTCCATGGTCACCGAGGTGGAGGAGCAGGCGGACACGAAGAAGGCCCACTTCGGGGACGAGCTCGGCCGCACCGTGCCCAAGCTCCGCGTGGACATCACCCGGGCTAGGGACGCGGCCGACGCCCCGGCCGTGCACGAGCCGTCCAGCGACCCCGACGAGGTGGTGGAGGCCCTCACCAAGGTGCAGGCGCGGGTCGCCGACCTGCAGCGGCAGCGGGAGCGCTACCTGCGGTTCCAGACCACGCTCCGCGCCGCTCCCCCGGTGGGTCTCGAGGCCCTGGACACCGTCGAGGCGGACGTGGAGGCCAAGCTGAAGCTGTGGAAGGGGGTGCGGGACTGGCAGGAGCGCACCGACGTCTGGATGGACTCGCCCCTGGCCGCCGTCGACACCGACGCCATGTCCAAGGACGTCTCCGCCTTTGCGCTCATCGCCCTCGGCGCGGACCGCACGCCGTCCCTCAGGGGCAGCCCGGTCATCGCGCTGCTCCGGTCCCTGGTCAACGAGGTCCGGGCGCTGGTCCCCGTGCTCTCGGACCTGCTCTGCCCGGCCTTCACCAAGCAGCACTTCGCGCGGGTGCACGCGCTCATCGAGATCGACGCCCTCAGCCGCAAGGGGGAGGTCAGCGTGCAGCAGCTGATCGACCACGGCGTGGCGGACCACTCGGCGGAGCTGGCCCGGCTGGCGAGCGAGGCCGTGCAGGAGGACGTGCTGAGCGGGATGCTGGCCAAGGTCCAGGAGTCGTGGAAGGAGGCGGAGCTCGTTGCGCTGCCTTTCCGCGACACGCGCGACTCAAGCCTGCTGGGCGGCATCGACGCCATCTACGAGCTGCTCGACGAGTCCTCCGTCACCCTCAGCGCCATCCTCGGGTCCCGCTTCGTGGGGAGGATGCGGGAGCGCGTGGTGGCGGAGCACGAGAAGCTCCACAAGGTCAAGCTGGTCCTCGACGACTGGGCGTCGCTCCAGCGCAAGTGGATGTACCTGTGGCCCATCTTCCGCCTGGGCGGGGACTCCATCAAGACGGCGCTGCGCGCCGAGCACAAGGCCTTTGGCGTCGTGGACGCCGCGTACAAGGACGTCATGAAGCGTGTGCGCGACGACAGCAACGCCATCCGCGCGTGCCTCCGGCCCGGCCTCAAGGAGGCGCTGGAGAAGCACGGCGTCACGCTGGACGAGGTGCTGCGGCGGCTCGAGGCGTACCTGGAGACGAAGCGCCTTGCCTTCCCCCGCTTCTACTTCCTGGCCGACGAGGACCTGCTGGACTGCATCGCCAACGCGGGGGACCCGCACCGCGTGCAGCCGCACCTGCGCAAGATGTTCGACAATGTCTACCAGCTGGGCCTCGACCACACGGGCGCCGGCACCGTGGACATCAACCACGTGGTGAGCGCCGAGGGCGAGTCCATGGCCATCGGCACGAGCCGCGGCGTGCGCGTGAGCGGGGAGGTCGAGGAGTGGCTCAAGCAGGTGGAGGTGCAGATGCAGACGGCGATGCGAGTCGCGATCCGGGCGGGGGTGACCAAGTACGGGTCGATGGACCGCGCCGACTTCGCCGCCTCGCTGGACCACCTGGGCCAGGCCGTGGGGACGGTGTGCCAGATCATGTGGGCCCGCGGCACGGAGGAGGCCATCCGCGCGGAGGGCGCGGCGGGCTCGCCCCGCGCCGGCGCCGGGTCCCGCGTGTCCTCGGCGCTCGGGGGCGCTCGGCAGCGCGGGGACGCGCCCGCCGGCGCGGGGATGCCTGGCGCGCCTCTGGGCGCGGCCAAGCAGGGCGAGCCCCCCTCCCCCCTCCGCGACTGGCTGAAGGTGCAGGTGTCGCAGCTGGAGAGCCTGACGCACAAGGTTCGCATGCCGCTCGGCCCGCTGCAGCGGCAGGTCATGACCACGCTCATCACCACGGACGTGCACAGCCGGACCATCGTGGAGCGGCTGGCGGACGCGTCGGTGTCCACCGTGTCGGACTTCGCGTGGGAGCAGCAGCTCCGCTTCTACTGGGTGCGCGGCGCCCTCGCGAGCGAGATCGACACGGTCGAGGCGAGGCAGGCGGACACCACCATCCGGTACCAGTACGAGTACCAGGGCTGCACCAGCCGCCTCGTCATCACGCCCCTCACCGACCGCTGCTGGCTGACCATCACCGGTGCGCTGCGCATGCGCCTCGGGGCGCAGCCGTCCGGCCCCGCCGGCACGGGGAAGACGGAGTCCTCCAAGGACCTGGCCAAGAACCTCGCGATCCAGTGCATCGTCTTCAACTGCTCCGACCAGAACACGCAGGGGATGATGGCGCGCCTCTTCTCCGGGCTCGCGCAGGCGGGCGCCTGGACCTGCCTCGACGAGTTCAACCGCATCGACGTGGAGGTCCTCTCCGTGGTGGCGCAGCAGCTCCTCGAGCTCCGCAACGCCCGCCTCCTGGGCCGCGGCCGCGCCCTCTTCCAGGGCACCGAGATCGCGCTCAAGGAGCACCACGTCATCGTGACCATGAACCCGGGCTACGCCGGCCGCTCCGAGCTCCCCGACAACCTCAAGGCCCTCTTCCGCCCCGTGGCCATGATGGTGCCCGACTACGCCCTCATCGCCGAGGTGATTCTTTTCTCCGAGGGATTCACGCAGGCCCGCACGCTCTCGCGGAAGATGGTCCGGCTCTACAAGCTCTGCTCGGAGCAGCTCTCGCAGCAGCGCCACTACGACTTTGGCATGCGGGCCGTCAAGAGCGTCCTGGTCATGGCCGGGTCCCTCCGCCGCGCCTCCTCCGAGCTCGACGAGGCCAGCGTCCTCATCCGGGCAATGCTCGACGCCAACGTCCCCAAGTTCCTCGCCCACGACCTCCCCCTCTTCCAGGCCATCGTCAGGGACCTCTTCCCCGGCCTCAAGGTGCAGGACGAGGACGCCGCGGACCTCGTGGCCGAGGTCACCGCGTCGCTCCGGCGCCGGGGCCTGCAGCCCCTCGCCACCGTGGTCAAGAAGTCCGTGCAGCTCTCTGAGACGCTGGACGTGCGCTTCGGCGCGGTGCTCCTCGGGCCCTCGGGCGGCGGCAAGACCACGGCGCGGGCCGTCCTGGCCGAGGCAGCGTCCATCATATCGGCCCGCCGCTTCTCGGCCAAGAACGAGGTTCCGTTTGACAGCGTTGACCCGCTGAGGCCGGGGAGCCTGACCTACCGAGCGAGCGACGGCTGGGGCCTCGGCGAGAGCATCGGCGGGCACGGGGACGCCGCGGCGGGGGAGGCCGCCGCCGCCGAGGGCGGCGAGGCGGGCGCCCCCGGCGGCCGGTCCGGCGCCGCGAGGCGCGGGCGGTCCAAGCGTGCCCGCAACGCCGGGCCCGCAGGCGCACCGGGGCAGCGGAACGCCAGCGGCACGGGCCTGCCGCACAACGGCAGGACGGGCGCCCCGTCCACGGTGCGCGTGTACTCACTGAACCCCAAGGCGATCTCCCTCGGCGAGCTCTACGGCGAGTTCAACGACCTGACGCTGGAGTGGAAGGACGGCCTCGCGGCGTCCATCGTGCGGGCCGTGGTGCGGGCCCCGGGGCCCGACCGGCACTGGGTGACCTTCGACGGCCCCGTGGACGCGGTGTGGATCGAGAACATGAACACGGTGCTCGACGACAACAAGATGCTCTGCCTCGCCAACGGGGACCGCATCAAGCTCAAGGACACCATGCGGGTGCTCTTCGAGGTGGAGGACCTGGAGAAGGCCTCCCCCGCCACCGTGTCCCGCCTCGGCGTCGTTTACATCGCCCCGGACACCCTGGGGTGGGAGCCCATCCTTGACTCGTGGCTGCAGGGCGAGTTCGCCTCGGCATTCCTCCCTGCCACGGTGCGCCGGCGCATCGGCGACGCGGCGAGGCACTTCCTCCCGCCCCTGTTCTCCTGGATCCACCGGGAGGACGCCCCCCACGCGCAGCAGAGCCTCCCCGCCTCCCGGCAGGCCATGGTCACCACCGTCGTGGCGCTCCTCGAGGGCCTGTACGCGTCCGTGCTCCGCACCGGCCTCGAGGTCGACGCGGACCTGCAGCAGGCGCAGAAGCTCGCCGACCGCTTCCTCGTCTTTGCGGCGGTGTGGTCGACGGGCGGCACGCTGTCGGGCGACAACTGGGCGGCCTTTGACAAGGTGGCGCGGGAACAGCTGCGCCGGGCCGGGCTGGACGTCGGTGTGCCGCAGACGGGCATCGCTCTCGACTACTTCGTCCGGGTCGACGAGAGCACGCCCTCGGGCATGTTCCGGGCGTGGAAGGACGTGGTCCCGGCGTTCGGCTGGCCGGAGGGCCTCCCCTTCGCCCGCGTCGTGGTGCCGACGGTGGACACCGTGCGCTTCTCCGCCGTGGCCCGCCTCCTCATGTTCTCGCCCGGATCCATCCCCGTGGTGGCGCGGCAGAGGCCCCCGCTCGACTTCCTCATGGCCAAGGTCCGCGGCCTCGCCGGCGTGCCGGGGGAGACGGGGCGCCGCGAGGGCGGGCGTGGGAGATCCCCCGGCGCGCGCGCCAGGAAGTCGGCAGGCCGACCAGGCAGCACGGGCGCGGCCGACGAGGACGACGAGGACCTTGGCGACGGCGAGCAGGACGAGGTCGACGCCGAGCTCCGCACCGCGCAGGCGGCGTCGCTGTGGGGCTACCGCGTGCCGGACGGCGGCCGTGTGCGCTGCGGCGTCCGCCCCGTCTTCCTGACGGGGGTGAGCGGCGCCGGCAAGACCGTCATCCTGTCGTCCCTGATGCGGGACATGGGGGCCGAGTCGGACGACGACCTCGCGGCCGCGGCGGCCGCCGAGACGTCGTCCGCCCACGCCGACCCGCTCTTCTCCATGGAGGGCCAGCCGGGCGTGGACCCCGACAGCGTAGGCCAGTTTTTCCCCGTGCCCGAGGTGCGCGCGCACTGCGTCCCGCTCCTCTTCTCCGCCACCACGACCGCCGAGCAGGCCCAGAAGGACATGCAGTCGCAGCTCGTGCGCCGGCGCCGCGGGCACTTCTCCCCGCCGCCGGGCCGCCGCGCCGTCGTCTTCGTCGACGACGTCAACATGCCGGCCCCGGAGGAGTACGGCGCGCAGCCGCCCATCGAGCTGCTCCGGCAGCTCCTCGACGAGGGCGGCCTGTACACGCGGGAGCACCAGCACTGGGCCGTCTTCGACGAGGCCACGATGGCCTGCTCCGCCGCCCCCGCAGGCGGCGGCCGCCACGTGCTCTCGCAGCGCTTCACGCGCCACTTCGCCTCCCTGGTGGTGCCGCCGGCCTCCGACGCCACGCTCCGGTCCCTCTACTCCTCCGTCCTCCAGGCACACCTGGAGCCCTTCTCCGGGGACGTCCGGGCGGTGGCCGGGACCGTGGTGGCCGCCACGGCGGGCGTCTACTTCAAGTGCCAGACCGACCTCCTCCCGACGCCCGCCAAGACCCACTACGTCTTCACGCTGCGGGACGTCTCCCGCGTGTTCCAGGGCCTGTGCATCGTGGGCCCGGCCCAGGTGCGTGACGTCCCCACGATGGTGCGCCTCTGGGTGCACGAGTCGATGCGCGTGTTCCACGACCGCCTGGTCACCGACACGGACCGCCGCTGGCTTCAGTCGCAGCTGGTCGGGGCCGTGAACCGGCACTTCCGCCTGCCGTGGACCGCGGACGCGCTCTTCGGCCCGGCCACGCTCGACGTCCTCGCCGGGGACGGAGCGGACGCGGACGACGACGGCGCCGCGGCGGGAGCCGCGGCCGCGGGCAGCGTGGTGGCGGCGCGCCGGGCCGCCCAGGCGGCGGAGGGCCCGCTTGTGTGGGGTGACTTCTTCTCCCCGGCGGTCGAGAGCGACGACGGGCAGGTGGTGCGGCCGTACGAGGAGTTTGTGACGCCCGGGCGGCTGCGTTCGATCCTCTCCGCGATGCAGGACGAGCACGACGTCGACGCCAAGCGGCCGCTCCGGCTCGTGCTCTTTGCCGGCGTCATTGAGCACGTCCTCAGGCTCAGCCGCGTCCTGGCCCACCCGCGCGGCCACGCCATCCTGGTCGGCGTCGGGGGCTCCGGCCGCCAGAGCGTCGCCCGCCTCGCCGCGCACATCTGCGACTGTGAGCTCTACCAGCCCGCCGCGGGTTCCGGGTTCGGCCGGGACCGCTTCCGTGACGAGCTCAAGTCCCTGATCCGGTCCGCGGGCGTGGACGGGCGGCGGTGCATGGTGCTGCTCGGGGACTCGCAGCTGGCCGACGAGAGCCTGCTCGAGGACGTCAACGTGCTGCTGTCCGCGGGAACGGTGCCCGGGCTCTTCCTGCCCGAGGAGGAGGACGCCGTGGTGATGAGCATGGAGGAGCTGGCGGAGAGCGGCAGGCTCCCCGGCCTCGGCCCCAAGAGCGGCGAGGAGGAGGAGCACGAGCGGATGCTCGCCGAGGCGGGCCGCGAGCGGGGCGAGGCGGCGGGGGAGGACGGCATGGACGCCGACGCGGCCGAGGAGGCGGCGCTGATGGCCGGGGACGCCGTGGCCCGGGGCGGGGCGGCGGGCCACGCGTCGCGCTCGGAGCTCCTAGGCGCCTTCGTGGAGCGCGTGCGGGAGCGACTCCACGTCGTCCTGGCCATGTCCCCCGTGGGGTCCGCCTTCCGCTCCCGCCTGCGCCGCTTCCCCTCCCTCCAGTCGTGCTGCACGGTCGACTGGTACGGGGCCTGGCCCAAGTCCGCCCTCGAGTCCGTCGCCCGCACCATGCTCGCGCGCATCTGCCTCCCCTCGACCATCCCCGAGCGACCTATGAGCGACGACCCGCGCCACGGCGGCTGGGGCGTCCTCGCCAAGCCCCTCTCCCGCATCGACGAGAAGCACGGCCCCTCCAACGAGCGCACCCGGAGCTCTGTGGTCGACTGCTGCGTCCATATGCACGCGTCCGCCGTCGCGGCGGCCGTTGAGTTCCGCGCCAGGACCGGCCGCCGCGTGTACATCACGCCGACGTCCTTCCTCGACTTCATGACGCTGGCCCGGGCGAGGACGGCCCGCGCCGTGAGCCTCTACCGGGCGTCGCTCCGCCGCCTGTCGCTCGGGCTCTACCAGCTCGGGACGACGGAGACCAAGGTGACGAGGCTGCGCGCGGACCTGACGGCCATGCGGCCCATCCTGGAGGAGAAGGCCGAGGAGACGGCGAAGCTGCTGGTGGAGGTGCGGCGGGAGACGGAGGAGGCGGGGCGGGTCGAGGCGACGGTGGCGGAGGAGGCTGCCGCGGTGGAAATCAAGGCGCAGGAGGTCCACCAGGTGCGGCTGGAGGCGCAGGAGCAGCTGAGCGCCGCCATGCCGCGCCTCGACGCGGCCATCGCCGCCCTCGACGCGCTGTCCAAGGGCGACGTGTCCGAGATCTCGTCCTTCACCTCGCCCCCGCCGGGCGTTCGCACCGTCATGGAGGCGGTCTGCCTCCTGCTGGGGGAGCCGACGTCGTGGGAGGCGTCCAAGCGGCTCGTGAGCCAGCCCGGGTTCATCCGTACCCTGCAGAACTACCCCCGCGACGACATCCCGCCGTCCGTGCTCCGCAAGCTCGCGCGCTACACGGGCGACGAGGCCATGTCGGAGGACGCGGTGCGGCGCGCCAACAAGGCGACGATGAGCCTCGCCACGTGGGTTCACGCCATCGAGAACTACAGCAAGGTGGCCTCCGACGTCCGCCCGCTGCAGGAGCGGGTGAGCGAGCTGTCATCGCAGCTGGAGGCGGCCAACTCGGCCCTGGGCTCGAAGCGCCGCGACCTCGAAGCCATCCGCGCCGAGGTGGCCAAGCTCGCGAGCCAGTGCGAGACGGAGGCAGCCACCAAGGCCCAGCTGGAGCGGGACATCGGCAGCGCCGCAGAGAAGCTGACGCGCGCGCAGCAGATCATCGAGGGCGTGAGCAGCGAGGGCGAGCGGTGGCGCAAGGAGGTCAAGGCGATGCGGGAGGCGCAGGACGCGGTGCTCGGGGACTCCATCCTGGCGTGCGGGATGATCGCGTACCTCGGCCCATTCGACGGGGCGTGGAGGGCGCGCCTGCTCAAGGAGTGGGCCGGCGTGGTGGACGCCCACCGCCTGCCGCGCTCGTCGACCTTTGGCATCGACGCCGCGCTGTCGTCCCCGTCGCAGATCCGGCGCTGGGAGCTCCAGGGCCTGCCCGTGGACGACGTGTCCGTCCAGAACGCGGTCCTCACGACGGCCTCGCAGACGCTCGGCCCGGTGCCGGTCGGCGTGGACGGCAGGGCGGCGGAGGGCACCGAGGTGTGCTTCGACCTCGAGGACGACGATAACGACGGCATGGACGCCTTCTGCGCGGCGTACTCGGCCGCCAGCGCCGGCGCCACGGTCTCGGAGGACGACGACACGGGAGAGGGGGTGACCGACGCCGCGCCCGTGCAGGCCGGCCTGGCGCGCTGGCCGCTCCTCGTCGACCCGCAGCTGCAGGCCGCGAGGTGGATCCGGGCCCGGGAGGGCTCCAGGCTGTGCACGGTGTCCATGGTGGGCGGCACGGACGCGGCCCCGGCGCCGGCCGGCGCGGCCGCCCCCGGCACGATGCAGCCGTCGAGGGCGACGTCGTCCGGGACGGCCAGGAGCGGCCTGGGGATCCACTCGCTGGACCTGTCGGGCCGCATGGTCGCGGGCGGGCCCGGCGGCGAGGCCGCGGACGCGGCGGAGCTCCAGCGGGTGCTGGAGGGGTGCCTCCGGCAGGGCCTCCCCATGCTGCTCGAGGACGTCGGCGAGACGATGCCCAGGCTGCTGGAGCCCGTGCTGTCCCGCAGCCTCACGCGGCAGGGGGGCCGCCTCCTGGTTCACCTCGGGGCCCAGGACGTGGACGTCGCCCCCGGCTTCAGGCTCTACATGACGACGACGGCGCCCAACCCGCACATCCTCCCCGAGGTGGCCATCCGCGTCACGCTGGTGAACTTCACGGTGACGCGGTCGGGCTTGGAGGACCAGCTTCTCTCCACGGTGGTGGCGTCGGAGCGGCCGTCGGTGGAGGAGGCCCGCACCACCCTCGCGGTGGAGACGGCCAAGCAGGCGGCGCAGCTCGTCGAGGCCGAGAACAGCGTGCTGTCGCGCATCGTCAACGCCGGAGACCGCATCCTCGAGGACGCGTCGCTCGTCTCCAGCCTCCAGCGGGCCCAGGCGCGGGCCGTGGACACCCAGGCACGGCTGCTAGAGTCCTCCCGCGTGCGTGCGGAGCTCGCCTACGCGCGGAACCGCTACCGCGGCGTCGCGGAGCGCGGGGCGCTGCTCTACTTTGCCGTGGCGGACCTGGCCAAGGCGGACGCGATGTATCAGTACTCGCTTCCCTTCTTCACCACGCTCTTCTCCGCCGTGCTGGCCGATGACGGCGTCGCACACAAGGGCGCGCCCGCCGAAATGGCGGTGGAGCGGGTAACGGCGCTCTCCGAGGCGCTCACCTCATCCGTGTACAGGAGCGTCTGCAGCGGCCTCTTCGACCGCGACAAGACCCTTTTCGCGTTCCTCGTCTGCATGCGGCAGCTCCAGGCCCGCCGCCTGGCGTCGGAGGACACCGTGTCGCTGCTCCTTCGCGGCGCCGGCGTCGCCGAGCACGAGGACTGGCCGGCCCTGCCGGGCACCAAGGAGGCGGCAGCCGAGGTCGAGGCCCGGCGGCTCAGCGACGCGGGCACGGCTTCCAGCGGCCTGTCCGAGGCGGCCTCGCAGGCCGACGCCGCCGACGTCTCCTCGGGCAGGGGCCTCGGCATCCGCGCCAGGCGGCAGGGCCGCTCGCTGGTCGTGAGCGTGGCCGGGGGCCAGAAGGGTCAGCCCGGCGCGTCGGACCTTGGTGCTGCGCTAACGGCTTCCCCGAGCGTTGCCGGCGGGCCCCGCGTCGCCTCTGATTCCCCCGAGGCCGTGTACCGCCACAACGCCCGCAAGCGGAGGAAGCCGCCCACCCGCGGCCCGCGCATGTCACAGGAGGCGTGGGACACCGTGGTGGAGCTCAGCCGCCGGGAGCCGGCCCTCGCGGGCCTGGCAGAGCACATGCAGGAGCGATGGGTTGACTGGCTCTACTGGCGCTCGAGGCCCGACCCGCACCGCACGCCGCTCCCGCCGCCTTGGGGCGACATGGAGTGCCGTGTCGTGCCACGGCCCGAGGCCGCCGCCTCCGTGGCCACCGCTGGCTCCGACCAGGGGCCCGCGCTTGGGCCACGGGCCACGTCAGAGGGCGACACCGCCGGCGCTGCGCCCGTGTCCGGCGCCGGCCTGGGCCTCACCGGGGCGGTGACGACCCCGGAAGGAGCGGCGCCGCACGCCAAGGGCAGCCCCAAGGGCGTGGCCGTCATCGGTCGCCTGACCACGGTCCACAAGGCCGTCCTGGTGCGCGCCCTGGCGACCGACCGCTTCCTGGCCGCGGCCACGGACCTCATGGCCGAGGTGATGGGCGACGAGTTCACCCGGCCGCCGGTGAGCTCGGTGGCGGGCGTCGCGGTGGACATGCGGCCCGAGACGCCGTGCGTGGTCATCCTCTCCCCCGGCGCCGACCCGACGGACCAGATCGCGTCGCTCGCCCGCTCCCACCAGCACAAGCTCACAATCGTGTCCATGGGCAAGGGGCAGGGCGCCAGGGCCGAGGTGGCGATGGACGACGCCAGGCGAAAGGGTGGCTGGGTCCTCCTGCACAACTGCCACCTCGCCGCGTCGTGGCTGCCCGAGCTGGAGCGCATGCTCGCCGCGCAGCGCCGCAGGCCCAAGACCCTCCACCGCCGCTACCGGCTGTGGCTGACCAGCCTTCCCGTGTCGTACTTCCCCAGCTCGGTCCTGCAGTCCTCGGTCAAGCTCACCAACGAGCCGCCACGCGGCCTGGCGGCCAACCTCCGGCGCTGCCTCACCACGCTCCTCACGCCCGAGCGCCTCGAGATGCTCACGCTTACGGAGCCCCGGTTCGAGAAGCGGGCCCAGGGACCGGACGGGCCGGCGGCCAGGCCCGGGCGCCGCGGCGACGCCGCCTCGTCGTCGTCTGCGGCCGCGGGGACGTCGGCCGCGGGGACGTCGGCCGCGGCGCAGTCTCCCGAGGACGCCGGCTCCTCCGGGCCGGGTCCCACCCCCGCCAGCGCCGCCGCCGCCAGGGCCAAGGCCGCTGGCGAGCGCCCCGGGACGTCGTCTTCCACGGACCGCCCTGAGGACGGTGACCGCTTCGTGATGCCTCCCCACAGCGTGACGGCGCCCGAGGCCGTGTGGAAGCGTCTCGCGTTCGGGCTCTGCTGCTTCCACGCCATCGTGCAGGAGCGACGGCGGTTCGGCCCCCTGGGCTGGAACATCCCTTACGAGTTCGCCGACTCGGACCTCACCGCCGCGCTGGACGTCGTCGGGTCCATGGTCAAGGGCGCTGTGGACGGCACGCTCCGCGCCTTCAGCGCGGGGAAGAGGCCGGGGCCCCAGTCCGGCGGCCAGTGGCCGCCGTACAGCACCATCAAGGACCAGCTGGAGGCGGACGCCTCCGGCTCCACCGGCAGGCGCGGCGGGCGTGCGGGCGCGACGGATCCGCTCGCGCTGGCGGACCCGCTGGTGGGGTCGCTGCCGTGGGACGCGATGCGCTTCGTGGTGGGTCACATCACCTACGGGGGGCGTGTCACCGACGACTGGGACCGCCGCTGCCTCGTCAGCATCCTTGACGGCCTCCTCCAGCCCGGCGTGGCGTCCCCCGGCGCGGCGACCACCGTGCCGACCGGCGGCGGGCCGGCCGTCGGGCCGTCCCTGACGCCCACGGGCTCGCTCGTCGTGCCGCTGGCCACGGGCGACGACGACCACGCCCGTTTCCTGCGCTCCGTCGAGGAGCAGCAGCTGCGGGAGTCGCCGCAGGACTTTGGCATGCACGAGAACGCCGCGGCGGCGTCGAGGGCGGCGGGGGCCGCGAGGCTCCTGGCCACGTGCGTCAGCGTCGGCGCTGCGCCGCCCCTGCCCCCGCTGCGGAAGGGCGCGGGAGCGCGCGGAGCGGCGGGCGCCATGTCGCGGGGAGGCCCCGGGGCGTCGCTCGGCGCCGCGGCGACGTCGCCGGCCACGCTGTCGCGCGCGCAGTCCTCGAAGCGGGCCAAGGCGGGCCGGCGCGGGGGGCTGGCGGGCACCGCCGCTGGCGACGCGTTGAGCGCGGACCCGGTGTTCGAGACGATCGGCACCCTGCTCTCGCAGATCCCCGCGCCGCTGTCGGCGGCCGAGGCCCGCAAGCGGATGTTCCGGCCGGGGCCCGATGGCCTCCCCCGCAGCCTCACCGTGATCCTTCGCCAGGAGATGGACAAGTTCAACCGCCTCCTGGGCACCGTCACCGACAGCCTCGCGCGCCTCCAGCGGTGCATCGTGGGCCTTGACGTAATGTCCGGCGAGCTCGAGCGCGTGTACGACGCGGTGCAGGCCAACCGGGTCCCGTCGATGTGGACCGACGTGGGCTACCCGTCGCTCAAACCGCTGGGCGCCTGGACGCGGGACCTGCGCCGCCGCGTCGGATTCATCCGCCGCTGGCTCCGCCGCGGCCGTCCCGTGATGTTCCTCCTCCCGGCCTTCTTCTTCCCCCAGGGCTTCCTCACCGCCGTGCTGCAGCGCCACGCTCGGAAGTACGGCCTCCCCATCTCCTCCCTCGAGTTCTGCTTCCGCTTCAGCAAGGACGCCTCTGAGTCGGACGGCGACTTTGAGGAGGGCTGGGGCGAGGAGGACGACCCCGCCGCTGCAGCCGCCGCCGGCCACGGTGATGCCATCAAGGAGGAGGATGAGGATGACACCGCGGGCGGCGACGCCGAGGAGCACGATGATCACGACGGTGATGATCACGACGACGACGACGGTGATGATCACGACGACGACGACGACGACAACGACGACGATGACAGCGGCACCTCGTCCGAGGAGGAGAGCGACGACGACGAGCACACGGACGATTCGAGCGAGGACGAGGCGGCCGTGGCCAGGGAGGAGGAGGCTGCCGAGGACGGAGTGGTGGTCTGGGGCCTGCACCTCGACGGCGGGGCTGCGTGGGACGCGGGGCGGGCGATGCTGCGGGAGGCCGCGAGGGGCGAGCTGCACTGCAGCATGCCGCCCATCCGGGTGATGCCCGTGGTGCCGGACCTGGAGGCCCTGGCCGCGGAGGGCATCGCGACGAGGGCCGCGGCGGGGCGGGCGCAGGCGGACGCCGCGGGCGCGCCGGCGGCCGGGTCCCTGGCCGCCTCGGGAAGGCTCGGTTCTGCCGTGCCGGGCTCGCCGTCGGCCCCGGGGAGCACGTGGTCGTCGGCGCACCGCCGGCTGGCGCCGTCACGGGGCCTGACCGGGACGTCCGCTGCCGGCGCGCCCCCCGGCTCTGCCGGGGTCACAGGGCCTGCGGGCGTGGCCGCGTCGATGGCGCCGGGCCTCTCCCGCCTTTCGAGCGCCGGCCGCAGCCCGTTCCGGATGCTGAGCTCAGGGTCGCAGCGGGGGCCGGCGGCCGCCGCCGCGATGCGGCTCGGCTCCGCGGGGGCGCCCACGCCGCAGGGTGACGGCTTGCGCGGCCGCACGGCCCTGTCGGGCGGCCCCGTCGCGGCGCTGAACGGCCGCGGCACCCCGGGCGCAGCGACGGCCGCGCCCGGCACTCCCGACTTTTTCCGGGGCGACGCGGCGGCGCGCGAGCCCGAGACCCACGACATGCCGGGGGTGCTTCCGCCGGCAGAGGCGGCCGGGGAGGTCACGACCAAGGTGCCAATTCACGCGCAGCACCTGATGAGCACCGTACGCCGGGCCTTCTCGGGGCGTGCGGATTCGGCCGAGCCCGGCGACGTCAGCTCGGGCCGGGCGAGCGCCGGCTCGCCAGGCCCGCCCGGCCTCACGCTCCCCCAGTCTGTCATCGGCACTGGGAGCTCGCCGTCAGCGGAGCCGGAGGACGCCCGGCGCCCCGACGGCCTCTGGGAGTTCGAGTGCCCCGTGTACAAGACCGCAAAGCGGGCCGGCACGCTCTCTACCACCGGCATCAGCACCAACTTTGTGCTCACCATCAACCTGCCCTCCCGCAAGGCGCCCCGCCACTGGGTGCTCAAGGGCGCCGGGCTGCTCCTGTCGCTGCCCGAGTGAGCTGCCATCGCATTGAGTGCGTTCCCGTCTTCACAAAGTTTCGCAACGGCTGAGAGAGTGCTTCGCTTGCCTCCCGTTTGCCGCGCCGTGATTCCGCGCGCGCGTTTGAGCACATCTGCTGCAAAGGGCAGAGTCGCCTGTTACGGGCGGCTCCAGGAACGGGACGAAGGACACGCACATACACACGCGCAGCTCCGGCCGCTGGGCTCGCGCTCCACGAGGGAGGCGAGCAGAGCGCGGCCGGGGCGACGCCAACAGGAGTCGATGCCAAGTCGGGGCGGGCGCCGCCTACACGCGCTGCGAGGCGGCCTGGAGCTCGCCCTCGCTCTCGGACGACTCGGCAGAGGAGGCGTCGGCGGACGTGACGACGTCCTCGCGGAGCACCTGGACCACAGAGGGGAAGGCGAACCACTCGGGGATGTCCTCGCCCGCGCGCAGGCGGCGGCGGAACTCCGTGCCGGACAGCTTGAAGGCCTCGTAGCCCTTGTCCTTGGCCTCGGTGGCGGGGATGTACCCCTCCTCGGCGGTGTAGTCGAGCGCCTCGGACTTCACCACGGTCATGCCGAGCTCGGTGGCGGCCTTCTCGAGCGCGTCCTGGGCGTCGTACGGCCCGTAAAAGTCCTCCGACGTCAGGGTGCTCTTGGTCCCCGCCATGTCCCGGCCGACGAGGAAGTGGGTGACGCCGTAGTTCTTCCGGATGATGGCGTGCTGCAGAGCCTCCCGGGGCCCGGCCATGCGCATGGAGTAGGGGAGGTACGCCCAGTGGGTGCGCGCGCCGTGCTCCCCGGCGGCGAGCTCGTCGGCAAGGGCCTCATAGGTGCGGATGCGGGTGTCGGGGTCGATGTCCCCGGGCTGGGTGGGGCCGCAGGTGGGGTGCACGAGCATGCGGACGTCCGGCATCTGGTCCAAGACCCGGGCGAAGAGCGCGTGGTGGGCCCTGTGGATGGGGTTCCGGCACTGGAAGACCGCGACCTTCTCCTCGTGGCCGCCGTCACCGAGGCCGAGCTCCTGGCGCACGTCGCGCGGGGTCTTGTACGCCGCCACGCGGGAGCGCTTGGGGAGGGTGATGCCGGCCACGCGGCCGCCGACGTAGAAGCGGCCGCGCTCCGAGAAGAGGGACGCCACCCCTGGGTGCTCCACCGACGTGGTCCCGAAGACGTGGTGCGCCTCCTTGGCCTTGTCCGGCTGCCACACGCTCCCCACCGTGAGCTCCGCGACGGGCTCGCCGCCCTCGCCGCGCAGTGTGACCACGTCGCCGACGGCGTACTTGCCCTCCTCGTCGGTGTCGAGCACCACGGGGGTCCCCCAGAGCTGCTGCTCGGGGAGGCGGGAGTGCTCGAGCACGTGGTCGTACTCAACCTCGGTCATGAAGCCGTGGAGCGGGGTGAAGGCGCCGTTGAGGAGCAGCTCCACATCGCACAGCTGCCGCTCGTCCAGGGCGACGGACTTGGCGGCCGGGTCCTCGGCGCGCGCCAGCATGGCCTTGCGCTCCGCCTCGTCCGTGACCATGAGGTCCACGAGCTCGCCCCCGTGGGGGGCCCCGGGCTCCGTGGCTCGGGTGTGGAGGCCGCACTCGGTGGAGGCGTACCTGACGAAGCGGCCGGCGCGCTCCGATTCGTGCTTGTACACGGGCACGGACGTGTGGACGTCGCCGAAGCTCTTGAAGACCCAGGCGTGCTCGTGCTCCTTGTTGGGACCGTAGAGCTCGGCGTCGGTGGCCTGCCAGTAGGGCTTGCCGAGGTCGGCTTTCTCCCACGGCAGGTCGGTGCGGTGGCGCTGCAGGGGGCAGATCCACTCCGAGTGCCGGAACACGAAGTTGTGCGCCGGGTTGACGGGCACCGCCTCGGCGTCGACGAACGCGGTCACATCGTCCAGCTGCCAGTTGGACATAGGGTTCAGCGTGCGCTTGCCCTCCTCCCAAACCGGCATCTCGATGCGCACGGCACCCTGGTCCTTGCGCCGCCCTGTGATGACGATCTCCTTGTCCACCTGGTCCATGGCGCGGTTGAAGGGCTCGATCTTGGAGTGGAAGTCAAAGTCGGCGTGCCCAATCGCCTCGCAGTGGCCGAACTCGGCCTCAAACTCCGCCCGGGTCTCCGCGCCGAGGGGCTTGAACCACGCCGCGGGCTTGCCGTACTTGGCCTCGACGGCAGCGGCCACCTGGAGGGTCTCGGGGAAGAGGTGGAGCGTGTCAACAGCTGCGCGGGGGACGACAACGGCAGGGAATCGGTGGACAATGGCCCGCTCGTGCCATGCAATCATTGTACCGGCCGTCGGGCGGGCAGCCTCGGCGCGGCTGGCGCGGAGCAAGCCGCCGGAGCCGTGGGTCAGCCAACCTCAACAAATCGAGGTGACAGAGCTGGGTCCGTGGCGGGCCAGCGGCGTCGTCCCCCCGGCGGGATCCCGTCATGGGTACGGCTCACCGACGAGGTCCATGCCCTGCAGAAGCTCGGGGAAGTACTTGTGCATGAGGTGCACCACAATGTTGTCCGTGTGCAGCCAGGCTGCGTGCGGGGTGGACGGCCGCGGGGAGCAAAAGTCAAGGGTGCGAGGCCGCCACCTCGTGGCAAACGAGGCACTTCCGTGCCCGGGCACCATCTCAATGTCCCGGCTTACCAGATGCGAATGCCACGCCGGCGCCGTCTGCCGGCAGGTGCTGCTCCACGTCGCGGCGGAAGGCGTCAACCAGATGCTCAAGGCGGGCGGACGAGCCTGGCGCGGCCTCGGAGCTCATGGTCCTCGCGGCCCGGGTGGCTCGCACCGAAGTGCGGGCTGCGCGCGCGAGCATGCTTGACCGGGTTCCGACCTGGGGTGCTTGCAAGTGTGCGCGTCGTCACCCCGCTGACGCCACGTCGCGAGCACTGCTGCAAGGACGGCCACTCTGGCCGCTCTGCTCACGCGCGCGGGGTGCCGTCACGGCCCACTCCTCGAGCTGCCATGGCATCCAGCGACGGATCCGCCGCTATCTGGGCCGCGCTCGGCGCCGCTGGCGCCGCGGGCGCCGCTGTGGCGTGGGGCGCGCTCCGGTCGCAAAAGGCTCTGCCTTTTCCCGCGCCCGAACCCTCTGGCCCCGTGGACATCTCAATGGCGCCGGTGGCCCCGTCTGCCGGGAAGGCCGTTCCCGGCGCAGCGGGCGCCGCGGTCTCGCCTCTCGCCGCCGTCCTGGGCCACGCGTGAGACACCGACCCTGTGGTCGCTGCCCGGTGACGGGATCCCGCTCGCCACGTGCCCCCGCCTCTCTTCACGGTCCTGCGCGGCCGTTCCCCCTGCCATTCCGCGGGAATCCATGCTGCCTTTGGCCTGGGGCCGGCAGATGCCTCCCCGCGTGCCGTGTTGGGCGGCGGGCCACGGGACCGGAGCTGGCTGACCCAAGACCCGTCACCATGCAAGTTGCACCCCGCAAGCCTGCCGGCCTTGATGTTGCACCGCGACCACCGCTGGCGGTGCTTGATCCTCGCAGGCTCAAGGGCGAAGCCGCTTTCGTCTACGACCTGGTGAACGATGACGCGCAGGGCGCGCTCGCGGAGGCAAGGCTGGCTGGAGAGGCATTCAAGTCGCTGACCTCGGGGCAGGAAGCCGACGTCGTAACCGGCCTCGCCACGGGGTCGACTGGTGCCGGCGCCGTCGTGCGCGGAGCAATGTCAGGCGGCCTCTCCAGAGTCTCGGTGATCATTGACTCGTCGTCGGCGCCGGCGTTCCTGCCGAGCCTCGAGGCGCTTGCCCGGGACGGCCGTCGCGTCGTTGCGCACGTCGCCGCTTCCGGCGTCCAGCCTGATTCGCTCGCGGAGCGTATCAGCCCGCTCACGGCGCTACGCGCCGCCGCACAGCTTCACCGCTCGGCGCACGCAGGGCGGGTCCCCATCGTGACGTCGGGTGACGACGCCTCCGAGGCACAGGCCGGCGCGAGCCT
>Ga0136560_1000112_pt1 | contig 32970 bp, 19 predicted proteins | sample AntRauMeHopE1497_FD_104925 | JGI IMG/M metagenome (GOLD analysis project Ga0136560, IMG submission 104925) | Saline lake microbial communities from Rauer Islands, Antarctica - Metagenome Hop E1 #497 | ecosystem: Environmental > Aquatic > Non-marine Saline and Alkaline > Saline | place... | reverse complement strand
CTCGCTTCGATGACAGGGGCCCGCCTCCTCGCCGGCTTGACGACAGGGGCCCGCCCCCTGCTCGCTTCGACGACAGGGGCCCGCCCCCTGCTCGCTTCGATGACAGGGGCCCGCCTCCTCGCTGGCTTGACGACAGGGGCCCGCCCCCTGCTCGCTTCGATGACAGGGGCCAGCCCCCTGCTCGCTTCGACGACCGGGGCCCGCCCCCTCGCCGGCTTGATGACAGGGGCCCGCCCCCTGCTCGCTTCGACGACAAGGGCCCGCCCCCTCGCCGGCTTGACGACAGGGGCCCGCCCCCTGCTCGCTTCGACGACCGGGGCCCGCCCCCTCGCCGGCTTGACGACAGGGGCCCGCCCCCTGCTCGCTTCGACGACAGGGGCCCGCCTCGGTATGACGACCGGGGCCCGGTCCCCGCGCGCCAAGGCGGCTCTGAGGCCTATGCGGCTCGCCGCGACACCCGCAGGCCACCCTCCCCTCGAGGTCGCGACGAGGACCGAAGGGGCGGCGGGTGGGGCCGAGGCGGGTCGCCGGGCCGCGGCCCCGAAACACGGCCGAGCCGCGGGGCTTCACCTCCACGCAGCCGGCGCCACCGCGGGTCGAGGCGGCGGGACGGCAGCGAGTCGCCCCCGTCGCCCATCTTCCAGGGGGCCTCGCGGGACCACGGCGGGCGCAGCCGCCGGCGCTCTCTCTCCCGCTCCATGTCACCGCCCCGGGGTTTCAGCAGGCGGGGCGGTGGCGGCGGCAGCTACCGCCGCTGAGCCCGGCAGGATGCGGCGGAGCGGGGGTGCGCCCCTCGGACGCAGGCCCACAGTCGCGTGTGCCGCGGCTGCTCGCTGCCCCGCTGCCGGGCCAAGCCTCCGAGAGCACGGTGCCTCGCGGCGCATCCTCACATCACACACGTGACACGCCCGACCGCGCCACCACGGCATCACGGGCCGCCCCGCCCATCACGCCATGCTCCCTCCGCCGCTCGAGCCCGGGTCATCGTCTTGGACCGGCGCCACCGCCGACGGCCGACCCCCGCTGCTCGCGGCCGCGGCCGACCCGCGCCCCGGCCTCGGCCTTCCCGCCGCCGCCGCCGTGGCGTGCACGCCGGACCCGCCCCCGCTGGCCGTCCCCAGCAGGTCGGGGGGGATGGCGTCCACCGGCGGGTCCTCGATCTGGATCCGGTCCCGCCTCCGCATCAGCGGCCCGCCGCCGTAGAGGTCGTGGAAGAAGCGCCACACCTTGGCGTTGACGCCCCGGTAGTGGGTCACGGCGCGAAGGTTGCCCTTGGGCGTGCCGTCGGCTCGGAGGAGGGAGGAGTTGTCAACGGGGCCGGGGGGCAAGGACCCGCGACCGGTGCCGTCGTCGCCCCCGGGGGCTGCAAGAAGGAGGGAAGAGGGGAGGGAGGGTGAGAGGAGGCAAGGCGGGCGGAGCTGGCACGGGGCAGGCACAAGAGTGGCGCGAGGTGACACCCTCAGCAGGCGGCCGATCCGGGCGTCGGCGCGCTTCGGGCGTTGGCGCGCCGCGGGCCGCGCGTCCCTCACCGTTGTCCTTGAAGGCGTGCCACTGGTTGACCCACCGCGTGCCGATGAGGTGCCAGAAGGCGGCCTCCGCCGCGGCCTCGGCCTGCTTGCGGCCCTTGCCGCGCGGGGCGGGGAGGGTCGTGGAGTCCACGGCGGCGATGCCGGCCGTCTCGGCGGCGCGGCGGACGGCCAGAGCCCTGGCCTCGACGGCGCAGGCAGGGCAGCGGTCGAAGCGGTAGACGACGGGCCCCTGCCGGCCGTAGGTGGCGACGAGAGCGTGCCACTGCGCCTCGGTGACCGGCACGAGGTAGCCGCTGGGGTCGATGGCGCGGCGCTTGGGGTCGTGTATCTGGTCAAAGACGGCGTTGCGGATGCGGCCGTGGGGGCAGCAGACGTCGAAGCTGGTGACGGGGCCGGGACAGGAGAACACGGCGCGGCGGAGCCACCAGCGGGCGGAGACCCAGCAGTGGGGGCCGCCGGTGTCGAGGGTGCTCCCCGCGGGGGGCGGCATGGCCATGGGGAGGCGGGCGGGAGCGACACGGCGGCGCTCGAAGAAGAGGATGTACCCCTCACGGCCGGCCACGGCCTCGGCGGAGGAGGCGGACACGCGGCTGTCGTCGAAAACGTACCACTGCCTGCCCGGGGCGCGCCGGCCGTGCGCGATATAGTGGCCGCCCCCCATGCCCCCCATGTGCTCCACCACAGAGACGAGGTCGTACTGGAAGGGCCCGCCGGCGGGGCCGCCGCCCCAGGCGAGCTCCCGGCCCGCGACGCCCGCGCGCCTGAGCGCCTCCGCGCGGTCGTGCTCGGCCACCACGCGGCGCGCGAGGGCGTCGCTGAAGGGGGTGTCGGTCAGCACGGGGGGCGCGGCGGGGGGCGCCGCCCCGACCGCCTCCCCCGCAGACCTCCCCCTCGACCACTCCCGGGCGGCGGCTGCCGCGGCCCGCCGCTCCCGCGCCTCCCGCTCCGCCACCGTGGCCCGCGCCGCCGCCACCGAGTCGGCCCACACGAACGGCTCCATGTCCAGACCCTCCACCGGGAAGTCCACCCGCGTGCCGAGCTTGCCCCACATGCTGGTGTGGCTGAAGCGCTTCAGGTGGAGGCAGAGAACCTCGGGCAGGCGGGCGACGGCGAAGGCCTTGTCCGCGTCCCGCAGCTCCCCGCACCGCTCGCAGCGGTACTTTTCGTCCCCCGTGAGGGCGTCGGGGCTGCAGTAGGCATGGAGGCAGTCCTCGACCCGGAGCGGTCGGCCCCAGCCGAAGGAGCACCACCCGCCGCGGCGGAAGGACGGGGCCTGGAAGCCCGAGCGGCGCACGCGGTCCGTGGAGGCGGTGCCTGGGGACGGGAGGCCGGCGTCGACGGCCGGGTGGGGGGCCTCGGGGATCTGCAGCGACATGTCTGTGAAGGTGTCAAAGGTGACCGACTCCTCGTGGCAGTGGCGGCAGCGCACGCGGGAGCACATGACGCCCTCGAAGGCCTCGCTGACGGGGGACCTGGCGGCCGAGGGCGGCGGGACGTACGGGCCGCCGCTGCACCAGGCGGGGGGCCCGTGCGCGGCCATGGCTGCCTCGTCGTCCTCGCACCGGTTGGCCCAGTGGAACTCCGCGTCGGGGTCGGTGAGCGCCGCGGCGTCGCCCCCGAGCGCCGCGGCGGACGGGGAGGCCGGCCCCGTCCCCGCCGCGGCGGCCGTGGCGGCCGCCGCAGCGAGGAGCGGCGACGCGGTGGAGCGCCCCGGCGAGGGCGGCGCCCCCTCCGCGGCCCCGTCGCCGCCGCCCGCCCCCGCGGCGGAGGGCGGCCCCCCCACCCAGTTCTCCTCCGGGTGCCCCGTGAACTCGTGCACGTCGTTGAGGACGAAGCGCATGGCCTCGTGGGCGTCGTGCTGCTGGAAGCCCGCGAACATGCGGTTCACGCGCCGCAGCGTGTCCAGGACGAGGTCCGGGGCCACCGCCCCGCCGTCGTCGCCGCCCCACACCGCGCGCACCAGCCGCGTCACCGCGTGCACGATGGCCGTGCGACGGGCGGACGTCGTCCGGTGGGCCGTGGGGCCCAGGGCCCGGAAGCTCTGCGCGAAGTGGGGCACGCACATCAGCGCCTGCAGAGCCCCGTTGAGGAAGCACGTGTTGCCGAGGTTGTGGAGGCCGGTGACGCCGCCCGACGGGTCCGGGTGCTCGTGGAACGCGAGCATGCTCTCGGGCGCCGCGTCCCCGACGGCGAGGCCGCGCGGTGACCCGGACGCCGCGCCCGGGGCGGCGTCACCCGCCCGGCGCGGGTCGGCCGGCGCTGCCCCTGCCTCAGCAGCGGCCGCCGCGGCAGAGGGCGCCCCCGATCCCCTGCCCGGTGGGCTGCCGCCGCCCACCACGACGGCCTCGGCCGCGGCGCTGGAGCCGCGGCTGCCCACGGAGTGCGACCCGGCGCCGGGCGCGAGCTGCGACCGCAGCTCCCTGAGCCAGTCGATCTGCGGGCCCACAGCAGCACGGCACGGCAGAAACTGAGGGTGCTCAATGAAAGCAGCACCGTCCGACCGGATGCGCGCGCTGTTTGATAGGCCAAGGGCCGGAGCAGCCCGGCTTACCTCATCCTTCCGAACAAGCACGGAGCCAGCCCGCTCATCTTTGGAGAGAACATCCATCTCATCAGCTGTCACCAGCTCCCGGCCGGTGTGGCAGCAATGGACGGCGCCCGAGGCGGCGTGAATGCGCCAGGCGCCTTCGGGCTCGCTGTCCTCAAGCGCCTGGACGTGGTTCGCGGAGCCAGGTCCGCACAATACCACGTCAGACTGCGCAGGCACGGGAGCGCGCGGGTGCACAAAGCAGCTCGGCACCGCATCCAGGCGCCCGCGGGCTCGGCCGCAGACATCAGCCCGAAAAGCGTCGTCAGGCGGCGGGCAGCCTCCCCCGACCTTGCTCCGGGCGGCCGCGGCCCCTGCGACCCGGCGCAAGCGAGCACGGCACGCGCAACGCCGCTCCGCGAACTCACCGACAAGCAGACCCACAGGGCCTCGGGGTCGGCGACGTTGCATCCCGGCAACTGGCACGACAGGGATCCGGCCTCGCGGTCCGCCTGCAGGCGCACAATATCACAAGATTCAGGAAAGAGTCGCATAGCTCGTCGCTCGGGCGCCCTGGCAGGCTCGCGCGGCGAACTGGGGAGCCGCGTGGACGGAGGCTGCACCGCGCGGAGCGCAAGCCCTGGCGCCGTCACCGGCAGCCGCTCGCGCCTCACCCGCTTTCTTTGCAACAACGACCGGATGGGCGCGCGGTCCAGGCCGGCCAGCGACATGGCTGCCGTCCGCGTCCGGCAGTGGGCGGCACGCACGACAGTTGTGCGGGGTCGTGGCTGCCCTGCCGACGCGTCCTCCCGGTGTGTGCGGCCGCGCATGAACATGGATCTGGGTGGCCCGGCGTGACACACATCATTGCTCGCTCCGGGTCGGCCTGGCCCGCGGGTCCCCGGCGCGCTCGGCGCTCAGAAGGAGCCGGCGGGCGCCGTGGCGGCGGCGAGCGCGATGCCGGCCTCCGCGATGCCGTCGCGCGCCGCGTCATCGTGCACGAAGGGCTTCGCAAGCTCAAAGGCGTCCATGACGGCCAGCCCCGACTCGGTGATGGTGGCCACTCGCGCCTCCAGCGTGGTCACGGTCCCCGCGCAGGACGTGTCCTCTGGAACGAGGGCCTCGGGGGCGCCCGAGCCCGCCGCGGGGCAGAGCTGCAGCCACGCGTCGGTGTAGGCGCCCTCGTCGAGGTCGGCGCCTCCGCATGCGTCTCTCATCGCGTCCATGGCGCCGACGACGGCGCTGCGCGCGTCGCTCGTCTCGTCGGGCACGTGCTCCGCCCACTTGGCGCCGCCGGCCGCGAGGCGCTCGGCCCCGCAGAGGGCCGCCATGCCCGGGCGGAAGGCGGCGCCGTCGCCCTTCTCGGCCGCCTGCCTCAGCTCGTGCAGGAAGAGGAGCAGGCGGACCTTGCGCCCGTCGACGGGGCTCTGCACCACGGCGTCGCAGTGCTCCGGCATGTCGGGCCCGAGGACCGAGCCGGGGGGGCAGATGGCGTCGAACGCCGAGGCGTAGTCCTTGGCCGTGGACGCGCCCCCCTCGCACCCCGCCCTGAGGCCCTTGAGCGCAGCGGCGACGGCCTCGGACTGACCCCCTGCGGCGGGGGGCGCCTTGTGGAACGGTACCGTCCCCGGATCGGCGCGGGCGCCGCAAAGCCTGTGCACCGCCGCCACGAAGGAGAACTTGCGCGCCTTGGCGGCCCCCTCGACCGCTGCCAGCCACGAGCGGTACGCAACCACAGTGCCGTCGAGCTCAACGTTGACGTCGCAGTTCTCCGGCACGCCGGGCCCGAGCTTTCCATCGAACGGTGTCAGAGGCGCAGCGGGAGCTGCCTGAAGCACCTGCTGCGACGCAGCACCGTCCTGCTTCCGGATGCCGATTCGGCCTGCAAACAAGAAGCGGGGACACACACGGTTCGGCGAGCCGGAGCACCTGCAACAAGGGAGCAAGCGGCCGCAGATGCGCCGGCGGCTTGCGCGAACGGCTAGACGCCACCAAGCAGCAGAATCACCCGCCACGGGCACCCTCTCACCTCTGGCCACGGCCAGGGCGGCCAGAACGAGGACCACAGCCCTCATGGAGCCCGGTCTGTGGGCGCGGCTGCCAGGGCAGAGACCACCGAGACTTGCGGCAGAGCCCATCCGAACGTCTCTACCGAACTCACAAAACCGCTTGCGCGCCGCCACAGGTCGGCCTCGCCCGGCTTGCACCTGCAACAGCCGCCCAGCGCTCAGTGCGGGGCTGCCATGGCGGGCTCCCGACCTGGTGTGCGCGCTGCAGTGCGCAAATGGACCAGGCGCGCTACCTTCACCTTGGGATGTGTCATGCTGTACGGCCTCGTGGGACTCCTGTGGGAGCAAGACCCAAGCGAGGGTGCGGCGTCATCTGTGAGCCTCACCGTTGCCCCATCATGCGGCTGGTATCCGGCCGGATGTCGTCGCAGGTCGGCCCGGGCGACTAGCCACCGTCCGCCGCCATGGTTTCGCTCGCCGGCATTCACCTTGCCTTCCCCGTCTGCAGGCACGCGAGCTCGCTGGCCCGGGGGACGATGACACTGAGTACCCCCGGGATGCCTTTAGTTATAAGCAGCGGGAGTCGGGCGCCATTGGTGAGCGAAGCCCGTACGCGGCCCGAAGTTGTAGGCAGCGGGGCTCAGCAACTCCGATTGTTGTTCTGCCCGCACCTGGGCACAGCTCATGTGCGCGCCTGGGCCACCCCCAGCTGCCGCCTTTTCGACGGCGTCTGCTTCCGCTTTGTGTACCGCTTGCAGTCCTGCACTGCCTCGGCGTGCTGTACATGTTCGTCGGTCTCAACGAAGTCTGCGACAGCTTTTTCGTCCCAGCCCTCGAGGTCCTCGTCGACGCCATCAACATGGACATGACCGTGGCCGGTGCCACATTCATGGCGGCCGGGGGGTCCGCCCCAGAGCTGTTCACGTCCTTCCTTGGCGTCTTCGTGTCGAAGAACAACGTCGGGTTCGGCACCATCGTGGGCTCTGCGGTGTTCAACGTCCTCTTCGTCATCGGCGTGTGTGCGATCGCTGCCAGCAAGCTCAGGCCCGACGGGACGCGGGAGGCCCTGGAGCTGACACCGTACCCGCTGTTCCGGGACTGCCTGTGGTACATTCTCAGCCTCGGCCTGCTCGTGGCGATCTTCATCGACGGCAAGATCGAGTGGTGGGAGGCGCTCATCCAGTTTATGGTGTACATCGGGTATGTGACGTTCATGATGCGGAACAAGTTCTTCGAGAAGCAGGCCCTGCGGTTCTGCCCCTGCCTGCGGCCGCGGCACCCAACGCCGCGGACCAAGTTCCTTCGCAAGGCCCTCCATGCAATGATGGCTCCGCCGTCCTCCGGATCGGACGCTCCGGCTCCCGCGACCTCGAGCCCGGGCGGCGCCGCATCAGCCGCCGTCGGCTTTGCCACACCTCAGATCAAGGTGACCGGAGACGGCGAGACGTCTACCGCGCTCACATCGGCATCAGCTGTGGTGGTGGCCCCGGCTCCCGGCAAGGCGCGTGCCAAGGAGGCCAAGGCCGCGACCCAAGACGATGGCGGGGCTCCCAAGCGGCGCCAGTCGTTCGTCGAGGTAATCGCCGAAGGCGAGTCCCGTCGCGGCGGCGATGCACCAGCCGACGACGGGTCCGGCGTCTCCAAGGCCAAGTCCTCCTGGAAGACATTCAAGAAGGCGGTGGCAAGCATCGAGGCGATGGCAGCAATGGTCTCAAACCAGACCGAGACCGAGGAGCCCGAGGGGATGCCTGACGACTACCTGGCCTGGCCCAGCGTGGATGACAAGGACGACGACGACGAGCCCATCACCACCAACATTTGCATGCGCATCACAATGTTCCTCATCGTTGCTCCCATCCGCATCCTTCTCACCCTCACGATCCCCGACCCGGTGCCCAAGGCCAAGCCTTTCCTGTGCCTCTCGCGAGGGCCCTGTGACGCGGTGTGCGTCGACGACAACGACGACGACGACACAAAGACCGGCCGAGAGGGCGGGCCCGGCCACGAGGCCAAGCACCGTCGGACTTCGCCGATCTTTGTCATCACCTTTGTCATGTCGATCATCTGGATCGGCGTCTTCTCCTACTTCATGGTGTGGTGGGCGACCCTTGCCGGGGTGGTCTTCCGCATGCCGCCCGAAGTGATGGGCCTCACCTTCCTGGCCGCAGGGACGAGCGTTCCGGACCTGCTCACCTCGGTCATCGTGGCATCCAAGGGCTATGGTGATATGGCCGTCTCGTCCTCGATCGGCTCCAACGTGTTCGACGTCACCGTCGGGCTCCCCATTCCTTGGCTGCTCGGGTGCATCGCGTTCGGACAGCCCATCCAGGTTGGCTCGGACGGCCTCACCAGCAGCGTGATCGTGCTCTTCCTCATGCTCATGCTCGTCGTCGTTGCCATCGCAGCGTCGGGCTGGAAGATGTCCATCACTCTGGGCGTGTCGATGTTCGTGCTCTACGGGCTCTTTGTGGCGCACAGCCTGCTGACCGAGTACGGCATCATCCCCCCGATTGTATAGGCTTTCAGCGTCCCGGCCAGAATGGGATGCACTGGGGCCGGCCGTGAAACCGAGAATTCAGTGGTGTGACCTGCTTGCTCGCACTGCAAAGATAGCACGCCCAACATCCCAGCGCTCGCTTAGACGTGATATCACGCCCGAGCGTGCGACAAACTGAGCGACACAGCCTCGCCGAGCACCATGGGACCCGTCCACGCCCTGCCAGGGTATAGTATGCTTAATTCGAATTGCATGCTGGAGTATGGTACTAACTGCATCATGGCCGTATTGTACTCTTGGTTGTGGACCAGAGTACTGCTCTATTTGCATGATACGTTGGCAATACTACGCTAATAGAATGCCCATTTCCTCTCTGCCAGTGCACATGCTTGGGGGTCGCCACCCGCTCCGACCACGTCTCAGTGGTCAGATTTGGCAATGGTGAGGAGAAAAAAGCTAACAGCAATGTACAGGCGGGGACGGGCGGCCGTGCAGCTCGGGTGTTGGAGCGTTTGAGGCCTAACTACCACGGCCTTGTTCTGATCCGCCATCGCGAGCCCGAAGAGCCACACAGGAGCTGCCACTGGAGCTGCCGTTGCAGGAACTCGGAGTCATCAGTCAAGGGACGGACGGTTCAGGCGCACTGCCTCGGCGGTCGGCCAGGACACCGGCCCGCGTGCCCACACCCGAGGACATGCGCAGGTCGTCGGACGAGCCTGCCAAGCGCGGGCGAGAGACTGCCGGTGGCGACGAGGGGGGCAAGCGTGCTCGGACGATCCGGGGCGGGGCAGCTGGAGACCGGGGCGATTCGTTCCCGAGTGAGCAGCGGCGCATCGATTACAGCACGGACGGGGGTCAGGGTGGCGCGGCATCATCATCCGCAGCAGGCATGCGGACCATGCACTCACAGGCTGAGCGTACCAAGGCGCGGGCCGCAGGCAGCGGGGCTGCGGTGATGCGACAGCCAAGGGTGGCAACGGCCAGGCGGGCCGCCGGCAGGGCTGACGTTCATGGAGGCGCAGTCGCAGCGGCGGCCACCTCTGCGACGGGGTCGTCCCTGCCGCCGTCATCGGCGGCTTCCTCGCAGGCTATGGGCGTGCCGGACCGCAGCCCGGGCGAGCGCGGGTGTGATGATTCCTCGGGCGAGGGGGAGGAGGAAGAGGAGATGAGTTGGGGGAGGGAGGAGGAGGAGGTGGTGGCGGATGCGGATGAGGCGGCGGAGGCGGCGGAGGCTGAGGAGGAAGAGGCTGAAGAGGAGGAGGAGGAGCAGGCGGCGGATGTCGAGGCGGCGGAGGCGGCGGAGGCTGAGGAGGAAGAGGCTGAAGAGGAGGAGGAGGAGCAGGAGGAGCAGGCGGCGGAGGCGGAGGCGGCGGCGGTGGCGGCGGCGGCGGAGGCGGCGGCGGCGGAGGCTGAGGAGGAGGAGGAGGAGGAGGAGGAGGAGGAGGGGGGGCTGGGCCCCGCGTCCGCCGCGTCCGCCTCGTCTGCCTCGTCTGCAGGCGGTCGCTTTCCATCGATCCTGGCATTCAGGGACGAAACGCCGGAGGAGCGAGACGCTGCAGTTCAGGCGGCTGCCAACGCGGCTCGGGACCGCCGCGTCGCCGTCCGTACCCTCCTCGACGTCATCGCCAACATCGGAGAAGGCGCTCTGAGCAGCGCTTTGCAGGACTTTGAGCACGAACTGACGATGAAGCAGCGGAAAGGCATCCTGCCCTTGACCGACGACGGCAGATTCGCCAAGCTCTCAGTGAAGTTGGCCGCCAAGCAGATGGCACTGCGAGAGCTCATGCCCCAGGCGGCTGCGGAGGTCCACAACAAGTTTGTTGTCGAGCAGCTTTCCCACGTCATGCCGGGCGCAGACTCGCACAGCGGCCGAGTGGTTCAGTCCCTGCGGGCTCTCGCAGCGGGTGCATTCTCCGGCACGCGACTATATCATGCCGTCAACAATGCGCTGCGGTCCAAGGCACACCAGGAGCGGCGCATGCTCGCGGCTGTGATGCAGATCGTGGACGCTCTGTCCGACTCGGAGAGGACGTCGCTTGAAGAGAGGCACAACCTTTCGCTCACCCACGGCCCCGGACTGGTCCGCCTTACCTTCCTTAAGCGATTGGGGGAAATTGGCCTGGGGTATCTGAAGGTCACCCGCGTCCGCGGCTCGAGGCGCAGGGCGGCGGAGCTGGCGGAGCGCCGTCCCCCGAACATCGATACCGCCGCTGCACGCCCTGAGGAGCTTGAGGCGGCCGAGAATGCCCTGCGGAGCGCATTGTCGAGGGGCGACACCGGGATGGCATTTCGGCTCCTGTGCGACCTTGGCCGTGCTGAGCCGGGCTTGGCGGATAAAAAGTGCATCAAGTATGCGTACGTGCTCTGCCAGCGCACTGGAGACGAGATTCCCGGCGCTGAGCGGAATCCAGCTCGCCAACTGTCTCACTTTGTTGACTCCTTGGCTCGGCTCCTGGCACCGGTCGAGGTCGGGGCCCGGTTGCGCGCTGGCGAGCGCGAACGGCAGGTCACAGGCCTTCACGATGCGTACAAGGCGCACAAGAGGTTCTGCCGGCTGCCTCTCGCCGATGCGTTCGCCCCCGAAAGCGATGACTCCGACGAGGACTGACGGTGGTGGCCTGTGCCTGGCGCCAGGGAGATTGTCGATCGTTTGAGTCCTCCTGAGCACCCTCCAGCATCCCCGAACACATTGCGAATGCCGATTGAACACGCGTCGCGTCGTGGCCCTTGTCAGGGTGCTGCGGAGGCTCCGCACCTTCACGCCTCGTCGCATAAAACCGCCGTGCACGGGCCACGTCGTCGGCAGTTGCCTGCACCTCGTGGGGCGCTCCTGGGCTCAGCGCGATGAGGTGAGAGGCGTGGGCTCCGCACCAGCTGCGAGCAGGTGCTTCTCCTTGGCGATCACCTTCCGCAGGAGTAAGTCACCCACCTGCAGCGGGGCTTCGCGCGAAGTGCTGGCAATGGTAGAGCCTGCCAGCACTTTAGCGGTGTTCATGGTCCACTTGGCCCAGGGCCTCACAAGGCGGCTCCGCATGAGGTTGCCCTCAACACTGTCTGGCCCCGCGTCGGCCCTGTGCAGGGCCACGCTGACACGGAAAACACCACGCTGAACGTGCTCCAGCATACTGGCACCCTGGCAGGGCGCCGACGGGTCCCATCTGGGCCGGGGAGTTCACTACATGGGTCGCATTGACGCCTGGAGAAACAGCGAAGCCTCTGGGCACAGCAGCTATCTTGGGGTTCGCAGCGCTCACGGCAACGCTCATAGGCAGGTCACTCGACCGGGGCTCCAGGCTCGGCTCTATACCCTGGGGGCCACGCGAGCGCGCGAGACCTGCACCGGCCTTCGGCCGGGGCACTGAAGCTCGGTCCTGGACGCCCACGGAGCCGGGGCGGAGGGCGAGCTGCCCGGTGGCGCCGCGATGACTACCTCGTCCAGCGCGGCCCGCTGCTCGGGGAGGCTGTCAAAGTACGCGTCGACCCACTCGTGGAACTCGGGGAGCTCGAGCCGCTGCACCGCCTCGATGAACTCGTCGGTGCTCAGCTCGCCGTCGCCGTCTTCGTCGATCAGGCGGAACATGCGAGTCTGGAGCCCCCCGTCGGTGGTCAGGGCGCACTCGCGCGGCCCGGACTTGAAGAAATCGATGAGCTCCTTGAGCGACACGGAGCCGCCGTTGTCCTTGTCGCACAGCTCCGCGATGCGGCGGATGCGGCGCAGCTGCCGCCACGCGCGCACGGCGAGCGCGCTGCCCCGGACGGCGTGCTCCCGCCTCCGTCGCGACCGCACGGTGAGCTGCTCCGGCGTGAGGCCGAAGAGCTCACCCTCCAGCACCTCCTCGAGCATGCCGGCCGCCCACGCCGAGGCCTCCGAGACCGGCGAGCAGGCTGTGAAGTAGGCTACGAACTCCGACTCCTCCACGTAAAAGCTCTTGTCGTCGTCCATCGTCTCGAACACGCGCACCGCCTCGAGCCGCGAGAGGGTGTGACGCCGAGGGGCCGACGCGGCAGCGCCGCTCTTGGCCAGGGCGCCGCCTGCGGGCGCGGCGGAACCCCGGCCGGCGCCCGAGCGGCGGAGCATCGTCGGGGGCGCCGCTGAGGACCGCCTCAGGATGGGCGCACCACCCCCCGCGGCCCCGCGGTCCGCGCCAGCGTCTGCCTCTCGCAGGGCGGCGGCCCGCGGGACGAAGGGCAGCGAGAGGAGGTCCCGCGAGGAGTCCAGGGCGGGGCCCGAGTCGTCCCGGGGGCCGGACACGGACGTGGCGAGGCCCAGCCACTGCTGCCGCGTGATCCTCCCCGTCTTCCTCTCGTCCATGAAGCGGAACAGCCGGCCGAGGGTCTCCGCCGCCGGGCGGCGCAGGCTCATCCGCCACCGCTGCCTGCGGATCCCCACGACGTGGCTCCGGGCCCGCCGGCCGCGCACGATCGCCTGGAGCCTGCTCGCGGCGGCGAACTGAAGCCCGTTGCCATCTCGCCGCTCCGCCGCCCTGGCCAGCTCGGCGCGCCGCTCCGCCGCCTCGGCGCGCCTCGTGTCCCACCACCGCTTCACCACGGCGTGCACGACCCTCGCGGCGGCCTCCTCGACCAGCAGGCGGAGGCGCTCGTTCTCGGCGGCGGTGATGGCACGGGCGCGGCGACGCTCCCTCGCCCTCGCGAGCGCCGCACGGAACCCGTCCACGACCTTGAGCACCCCCCTCTGGTGGCGCCGCATGGCGATGGAGGCCTGCAGCTGCGCCAGGCGCAGCCTGCGCACATCGTTGAGCCGCCGCTCCGCCTCGTGCGATGCGCTCTCCCGCCAGCGGCGCTCCTCGCGGTCCAGCTGCGCCGCGCGCTCCTCCCGCGCCCTGGCCAGCGCCGCGGCGTGCTCGGCGCCCAGGCGGCGGCGCCGGGCCAGCTGCGACTCCCGGAGCTGAGACAGCCGCCGCCGCGCCGCCGCGCACCGCCACGCCCTCTGCATCGTCGCCGACGCCACAAAATAGAGCGACTCGGGCGCCCTGCCGCGGGCCTTCCCGCCCGGGCTGCCGGGGGAGTGCGCGGCCGACCGGCCACGCCGTGCCTGCGCGTCAATCAGCGTCGACGCGAAGCGCAACCCCGGCCGCTGGTACGCCAGGTAGGACTCTGCGGCCGGTGTTGCAGGCGAGCCACGGGCGCCCGCAGACCGGGCGGCGGACCCGTTGGCGCGTTTCACGCTTCCGGTGACCGGCTCGCGACGCGCCGGCTGCGCGCGACCAAGCGATCGCAACGAGTCCGGAGAGCGGTCCAGGACGGACAGGACCTTGCCGATCGCATCATCACCCCGACCCGAGGGGCTGTACGCCGAAAGGGCGCCGGGGTCATCGGGACTGCCCAGCCGCCGGGATGCGCTGGAAAGCTGTCGCACCGTGGCGCGCGCAGAAGACCCCGGGCTGCCCGACGCAGGCCCGGCCAGGGCTGAAACACCGTTTGCAGAGGATTGGCGACTGCCACGCGGCACGCCCGCCCCCGCACCCGCGAGCGGGGCGGCAGGCAGGTTCAGCGGTGGCTCGTCGTCCCGAACGTCCTCGGGCCGCTCCCACGTCGTGACGCCGCTCGTGCGGTTGTAATAGTATTTGCGACAGTGCCCGGAGTCCCAGTACACGCTCCAGTGCCGGGACACCGGGTCGCGGCGAGCGGCCCAGCCTGCAGGCGCTTCGTACGCGTCCGGATCACCACCCTCGTGCCCGCGCTTTACGTCCACGGCCGACGATGTTCCCCTCAGGGATGATGTCGGCAGTGGTTTGCTGGCGCTCCGCGGCGATACCAGGCTCTGGGAGCTGCCCGAAGAGGCCAGCCTCGGCGTGTCCGTGCGGCCGAGCTGAGACTGCTTCGCGAATCGGAGCCCCCTGACGGGGCTGCTCGCCTCCTTGCGCGTCCCGTGCAGCGAGCCGTGCCGCATATTTCGCGGACGCCCGACCTCGCTCCGATTGGGCACAAGTGCCGCGTGGCTCATGGGCGTCCCCTCTGCCTGCACCTCCCCGCAGCTGAGCGACGCTTGTGTGGCCCGGTTCGCCGGCGCGTGCTCGCTCAGACGATCGTGGCCTCACAAGCAGGGTGGCGCTCTGGAGGCGGGAAGGCCGGCAAGGGGCTAGCCATGCGGGCCCCGGCACGGGCCGAGATCGTTCGGCATTCGCCCCTCCCGCGGCCATCAGGACAGAGGCTCGCACGCAGACCGCCGGACCCAACCGAAAGCGTGCTACACGAGCATCCCTTCGTCGTCATCGTCGTCCCCGGCCGAGTCTGAGTCGTCGCTCGAGCCGCCGCCCGACCCCCCGTCATCGCCCAGCTCGACTGTGATGAGGCCGGCCGGCGCCTGCCGCGGCCCGAGGGGCCCGTCCGCGACGGTCCCGCTCGCGCGCCGCGGGCCCGGGCCTGGGGCCGCCACCCCCGCGCGGGAGAGAGGCGCCGAGGCCTCGCCCGGCCGGTGGGCGTTGCGAGCCGTCTCGCGGAACGGCAGAGCAACCTCGTCGGCCGCCGCGCGGGCCGGGTCGTCCCGCGGCACGCTGCGCACCCCCAACGCCGGCGCGGGCGGCTGTGACCCCCCCGTGGCTCGCTGCCGCCTCCGACTCGCGACGGAGGCACCCCCCCTGTCCTCCGCCGCCCCGACCCAGCCCCCGGCCTCGGCGTCCGCCCGCGCGCGCGCCGCGCCCACCCTCGCGGCGTCCTCTCCGACCTCCTCGCCCCGCGCGACGAGGACGGCGCGGGCCCCGCCGCCCGCCGGCCCGCGCTCCCCTGCCGCCGAGGCCGGCAGCGGCGCAACACCTCCGGGCGGGCCGAGAGCCAGCATGTACCGCTGCTCGCACCGCCGCAGCTTCCCGGCGCGCGTCCTCTCGATCACCCGCGCCGAGGCCTCGGCCCAGGAGCCCCCCTGCGGCACGCTCGCTCCGACCGTCATCATCCCAGAGCCCGCCGCCTGCACCGCGCGCGCGCCCCCGCCCCTGGCCGAGGGCCCCGAGGCCGCCGGCTCGAGCCTTGTGTGCGCGCGAATGATGAGGTCCGCCGCGCCCTCGGTGCCCTCCACGTGGCTGGTCCGCGCGAGCGACGCATCGATCTCCAGCACCCGGAGCGCGAGGCCGCAGCGGGACGCCGCGTCCAGCAGCCCCTCCAGCCCCGCGACGTCGGCCGTGGCGGGAGCGTGACTCGCCGGGTGCGGGTCCACGGCCGCGAGGACGTCGCGCGGGGACCCGGACCCGGCGAGCATCCTGGCAGTCACACAGCTTGCGACAACCACAGCAGAGAAGCGGCGGCGTGCCCCGGCCGCGGCCCCGGCCGCAGCCGTGACGTCCTCGATGCAGCCACGCACCTCTGCCGCGCTGGGTGGCAGCACGAGGTCTGTATCGTCCCGGCTGAGCGCGCACCGGGGCCGGCACCGCACCCTGCGCAGCACGGCCCCGCCGGGCCCGACTGCGGGTAGCGCTGCTGGCAAGCGCCGAGAAGCGTGCACTAGGCATACGCCCGCACACGATGGGGAGGCCAGGATCTGCGGCAGGCGGTGCGAGGCGGGGGCAAGGCTGCTTTCGCCGAGGCCACGGCGGGCGCCGGCCGGTGAACGCGCATCATACTGCGGCGCGTGCAGGGGCACTCACACGTCTCGTGACGATGGAAATCAGCGCCGCAGATTCGCGAGGCAGGCCGTCATGGACCACGACAATGAGCTTGGACCCGCCCGCCGCAGCCTCGGCGCTGACGACGGCCTTGGCGATGGCCTGCTCGAGGCTGGCCGCCATTCGAACCCGCGCGCCGTATCTGCAGGGGGTGCCGTCGGCCGGCGGTTGCTTCGCTGGGGGCTTTGCGGACAGTTCCGATTCCGGCTAACTCTGCCTGCGCATGCGCCAGAGCTCCGCACTGCCCCCGGCCTCGCCGCGCAGGGCAATGAGGGTTGCGGCAGCGGTGCAGCGCGCCGGCTCGCGTCGCTTTCTGTCCTCGGCAGCGGCGGCGGCCGGCGGCCACGTACCCGTCACGCTGAAGCACCGCGCCGTCGTCCGGCTTCGAGGGTCTGATGCCGTCCACTTCTTGCAGGGCATGTGCACCGCCGACGTGGAGGCCTGGATGTCGTCGCCGGGCGCGATGCCGCGGTTCCTGGCGGTGCTGTCACCGAAAGGCCGCACGCATTTCGAGGCCATCGCGTGGCGTGGGCCTGGGGAGCATGACAGCCTGCTCCTGGAGACGGATGCTGCGGTGGTGGGCAGGGTGCTGAAGCTGTTCGACCGCTACCGCGTGCGCGAGAAGGTCGAGTTCTCCGTCGAGGACTCCGTCGGCGTCGTTCACATGCTCCCGTCGGACATGCGGGAGGGATCGCGGCCGGGAAACGTCCTGGGCGTCTACGAGGACGCGGTTCTAGACGGGCGTGCGCCGTCCCTGGCAGCCGCCGAGGCTTGCGGCCTCAGCGACGTCGTGGACGCGGCGCCCGACCCCAGGACGCCGGTCCTGGGCCACCGCGCCCTTGTCCGTGCCCCCTCCGAGTCCAGCGCGGCTGCCCGCCTCGCGTACGGCGTCGCCCGTACCCTGTGCGGCGTCCCCGAGAGCCGCGCGGAGATCGCCGACGCTGTGCCGCTTGAGCTGAACCTGCAGCAGCTCGCTGGCGTCTCCTTCGACAAGGGGTGCTACGTGGGGCAGGAGCTCGTGGCGCGGGCCCACTTCCGGGGACAGCTGCGGAAGCGGATCGCCCCGGTCCTCCTGGGGGGCCGGGGAGCCGCCGCGGTCGCCGCGACGGGGGCGGCCGACGGGCCGGACGCCAGCCTCGAGGTCGGGGGCGTCGTGCTGCCGGCCGTGCCGGGCCTGCGCGTCGGGGGAGAGGCCTGCGCCGAGGCGGAGGCCGTCGCCGCGGAGCTGGAGTCCCGGCCCGAGGGCGACCGCCTGCGCGTGCAGAGGCACAGCGACGACGACAAGGGCGGCTCTGCACCGGGGGGCAGAGCCGCGGGCCGGATCCTGGGTGTGGTCCGCGGGAGCAACGTGGCGCTGGCGATGCTTCGGCTGGACGGGGTGATGGGGCCACTGGGGGAGGCTTGGCGGGGCGAGCAGCCGGCGCCAGCCGCGGAAGGAGGGCTCGAGGTCGAGGCAGGGGGCGAAGCGGTCGCGGTGACGCCCGTGGCCCCGCCATACTGGCAGTGGGTGGAGGCGGCGCACGAGGAGGCCGCCGGCAGGAGCTGAGGCGGAGCGGCGCGCACTCAGGAGTCAGGCGGGTGCAGATACGTGCAGCAAGGAAGTGTGTGATTGGCGTGTTCCCAATGGATGGATGCCCCGCGCGGCATGGCTGAGGCTGCAGGCTGGACGCACGCACACACCCGAAGATTCCCGGGCGGCATGCCAGCATGAGCAGCCTGTCAGTCGTGCATCGAGCCCTCAGCCAGCACGACAGTCTCGTGGTTTCAAGGTGAGGCAGGACGCTGGACAAAAGCTCCACGAATATCGCTTGTTTCTTGAGGGGTTCTCGTTCCAAGGCTCGATATAGTCGGTGTTAGCGGCCAATGAGTTGCTTCACTGGCTGAAAACGTGCTTTGGCGGATGGCAGCGACGCGCGGGAGCCGTGCGACGGTGGCATTGGCTCTTGAAACTCCTTGGCTCTGCGCCGCCGCCGTCTCTGCTCGTGTTGTATGCTGGATGACCAATGCCTGCCGTGAGGATCGATTCGCGCCAAGACTCGTGAATGACCTATCCAAGGCTATGATGCTCACCGAAGTCGGGAGGGCCGACGACAGGACAGCCAGGGCAGGCTTCCCTGGGCTAAACATTGAAACGGGACGAAACCCTTCCCGAGCGAAATCCTTCGCCCTCCATTGCGTGTGCCGAGTGCTGCCCATGAGCACCACCGCATTTGCTGCGAGGTGCTGGTCAAGCCTTGGCTCGGTCAAGGGCGCCCTGACCACGCTGGGCTGCTTGGGCGTGGGTGAGCGCGCTCGGGGTGGCGCAGTCGCTAGCGGCAGCTCCAATGTCAGCTTGCGTGTTGAGTGACCGAGTCGCGGGGAATGCGGCCTGGGTGGCGGGAGCGCAGGGTGGCGCGAGAGGAGCCACGGTCAATCGCAACGGCAAAGGCAGCATCGTTCTTGGCCAACACAGATAAAACGCCACACGAACAAGACACAGGAGATGGCTGACGGGCCGGACTGCTGCAATGGGCGCCCGGCAAGCCGTGCGAGGGGATCACTCCCACTTGATTGGAAATCTCGTTACCCGCGGCTTGTCGTCCAAAAGGTGCCTCAGAATCTTCGCCGGGTCGACCTTGGAGGCAGCATCGTCACCTGCGATGGTCAAGCGGTACGGCACGGCCAGTGGCGAGGGCGTTGGGGCAAAAGGGCCGGCGCAGCGGGGAGGCATGCGCCGCGCCGCGGGCTCACCCTCCGGAAGTTCCTCGGCGTAAGAGTTGTTCACGTAGTATCCCACCCTGATGAACTCCTGGCCCTTGAACGAGCAGGTCACCAGCACCACCGTGACGCCGATCAGGTCTGTGGCGGGAATCTTTGCCGAGTCGGGCGGGTCCGTCTGCGGGCGAGAGCGATCGTGCCAAACGCGGGTGGCACGTCGACGGGCGTCTGGGCGGGTCTCGGGGCTCGCCCAAGGGCGCCGTTCAGGCGAGCTCACGTTCAGGGCAAACTTGTTCGTGCCGACCGGGACGGGCCCCACCAGGACGTTATCCAGCTCCTGGTCATGGTCGGAAGACTCCGCCGAGCCCACGTAGATGACGCGCCACTCAAGGTCGTCGTCCAGGGCTCCCGTGCACTCGAACGTGATCTCGAAATGGAACGGGCTTAGAAGCTTGGCCGGGTTGTCGTGCACCGCAATGTTCAGCACGTTGATCAGGGCCATGCTCCGCCGATGGGGCTACGCTCGCCGCCCGTCCGCCCGTCGTTGTGGACAGGTGCCAAGGTTCGAACTCACATGGCTCTGTCGGTAGAGCACGATTGTAGCCGCGCCCCCCCCCGCCCCACTGGCAGCCTCCGGCGACTGAGCAACTTTCCTGAAGCCCGTCTCATCAGGAAGCTATGGCATCATCGTGGGAATCGACCGGCCAGATGGACTGGTACGCGGCGTTGTTCTCTGCCGGCTCGGAGAATGCTCGGAAAGCCGCCATCGTGGCCAGGGGCGTGGCGAGCTCCACATTCACCGGGGTGCACGGTGCAGCGACAGGCATCGCTGACGTCGTGCGCGCGGAGATGAGCAAGTGCCTGGCAGGAAGGCAGCGGAAGGGCGGCCAGGTTCCACGGCCGTGGGCCGACTTGCACGGCGAGGACCACGATGTCGTGGCCAGGGCCGCGACCGCGGGCGATGGCGATGAGGCGGCTGCGGTGGAGTTCGACGATGACGCCTTTCTGGAGGCGCTAGCTGCCGATGACGACCCTGCGGTGTTTTCCTGGGGCGAGGACGAGCCCACCGACGGCGCGCGGCACCTAGACGACACACAACAGCCGCCAGAAGACACATCTGGGCCGCTGGAGCGGGGGAGCGACGCCGCCTCGCAGCGCGACACCGACCCGGAAGCCCCGCCGGCGCCGCGGTCTGCCGGGCGCCGCGAGCGGAGAGCAGCGCTGGACGCGCTCCCGGCTCCATTGCCGTGATGGCGGCGCTCCGCCTTGTCGGGAAGTCCGTGTGTGGGCAGTGAGCCGAGCGCGGGAATCAGGCGCCGAGGGTTGTGCCCGGAGCGCCGCAGCAGTGCACACCAACCATTCATTGCGCGCGCTGTGATCACTGACTCTGCCTCGTCACAGCTGTCGCCTGGCCTCGCCCTCAGATGTCGCCCGCCTCGCCCTCCAGGCCGCAGCCTCGGCGCAGGCCGGCGGCCTCCGTCTCCTTGGCGAGCTCCGTCACGCAAGCGACCACGGCCCTGACGTCTGCGAGGCTGCTGTACACAGCCGCGCTCACCCGGAGCCAGATCGCCCCCTCGGCCACGAAGAGAGCGCACTGGGTCGCTGAGCGGCGAAACAGCGCCCGTGCCACGCGCTCGGGCACGGCCGGGTCAGCCTCGGCCTCGGCCCAGACCCCGGCGCCCGCCACCCTGGGAGGCACCGAGAGCGTGGCCGTCGCCGCGCCGGCCGACGACGGGGCGGCGGCCTCCGCGTCCCCCGGAAGCACCAGGAGCTCGGCCCGCCCCTCGAGCCACCCGTCGGGCGCGGGCGCGGTCGCGGGCACGGGGCGGCCGGGCCGCAGGAACGGCTCCGCGGCGAGCGGTGTTCGGACGCTGCACATCGTCGTGCAGTGATCGAGGCCGACGAGGAGCTCGCCCGCCCCGTCCCATGCCTCCCATCTGCTGCGGGCCAGGTTGGCGGCCGCGCGGAGAATCGCGCGCTGGTGCACCAGCGTCGCGCCCAGGCCCCCCAGGGACTCGAGGTAGCCGATGGCGGCGGGCACCGACAGGATGCGGCTCTGGTCGTTCGTGCCCTGCATGAAGAACCGAGCCTGCAGCCACGGTGACGGCCAGTTGTGGGATGTCACGACCGGCCGAGTGGCGTCGGCGACGGAAGCTGAGACCGCCAGGAGCGCCACGCCGCGCGGCGCAAACGCCCACTTGTGCAGGTTCCCCGTGTACCAGTCGGCGCCGATGGAGGCGACGTCGAGCCGCATGGCGCCGGGGGCGTGGGCGCCGTCGACAATGGTCCTCACCCCGCGGCGCCGGCACTCGGCGCACAGCTCCCGCACGGGGTGGACGACGGCGGCGGGGCTGGTGATGTGGTCGAGCACGACGAGGGTCACGCCCGGGTGGCGGTCGAGCACCTCGCGGAGGCGGGCGACGACCTCGGCCGCGGAGCGGATGCGCAGCGGCAGCCGGGCGACGATGCCGGTCGCCCCGGACCGGCGGCACTCCTCGAACACCGCGTTCCGGCACGCGTTGTAGGTGTCCGAGAAGCAGAGGACGCGGTCCGACGGCTTGAGATCGGCCGATCGCAGCGCCGTGTTGACGCCGGTCGTGGCGTTCTCGACGAGGACCAGGGACCCGGGCGCCGCGCCCACCCACGCGGCGACCTGCTCGCACACCTCCGCGTACTGCCTGGTTGCGTCGTGGCGGAAGAATCGGTCGGGGTACGCCTCGATGCGATCCATGACCTCGCGCCTGGCCTGCCGCACGGACTTGGGGACCGCTCCGAACGAGCCATGGTTCCCGTGCACGACCGACGGGTCTAGCACAAAGTCATCGCGGATCGCAGCACCGAGCTGGCGCGCTGCAAGGGCTGGCGTCGGAGCCTTTCCCTGGCGCAGGGCACCGGCCGCGAGGCCCGCAGCCACTGCGGCGGCAAAGAGGATTGTGTCCCACGAGGCGGGGGCCGATTCCATGGGGTCTTGGCTTCGGGAGTGGGCGGGTCACCGGGGCCGGCAACGCACTGTTCCGGCGCGAGTGTTGCGGTGCCCGCGGGGCGAACCACAAACGCAGTTCCGGGCTACGGGCGGCACCACGACTGCCATCACCACATCGGAAACCGGCAACGGCCGCTAGCGCGTGCCCGCGCCGGTGCGGAGATCGGGGCCTTGGCCTCCGCGGCGGCGTGCGCTCAGATGCGCATGACACGGGCCCTCGTGCGCGACGGGACGCCGTGGAGCACGGTGGCGCCGGCCGTTGCCGAGTCCGCGGCCGGCGCGGAGGGCGGGGCGATCTCCAGCCGGGCGTAGGATCCCGCCGCCGTGGCCTTGCAGAGCCGGCCGGGGCCGACGGCGAGGCAGCCGTCGACGTCGGCCACGAAGGCCGAGAGCTTGGAGGGGAGGAGCAGGACGTCGGGCGTCACGGGGAGCTGCACGTGGCCGTAGGCGCTGACGTCCAGGGGCGTGGCTCTGCCGGGGGGGAAGAGCGGGTAGAAGGATCGCTGCTCCAGGAGGTGCCTGGCGAGGCGGGGGAGGCGCGCGGGCCGCGCGGTCTTGGTGTGCCGCTCGGCCGTGTCGGTGTTGAGCTCGAAGAGGACGTCTGCTGACGAGGCGCCGAAGACGACGCCGCCGAGGGAGAAGGTGGCGGGGTTGGGCGCGAGGGTGATGCGCTGCGGGTGAATGGGGGGCGGGGGTGAAAACGTGGTTTCTCGGCCGGACTGATCAGGCTGTGCACAGCGAGGGCGCTGCCGCCGCCGTTATGGCGCTCCGGCCCGCTCGTGCCCGCGCGCTGCCCCGTCTCACGGACCGGACGGACTCGTCCGCGATGCCGGAGAGCAGGTCGCTGCCCATGGGCCCCTGGGGGAACGTGCACAGCTCGGTGATGTCGCGCGGCGAGGGGACAAGCACCACGCGCAGGTTCTGGCAGCCCTCGGCGGAGAGGGCCTCGGCGAGCATGGGGGCCACTGCGGGGGGGCTTGTCGCGGTCGTGGGGACGGAGGGTGGGGCGCGGGGTCGCGGGCGGAGCGGGGCGGGGGGGGCTTCGGCGGGCGGCGGGGCGGGCGGGCAAGGGCGGGCAGGAGGCGGGGCGGGGGCTCACGCTTGTAGATGAAGACGTCTCTGGCGGAGAGGGTGAAGGTGTTGCCGTCGGCGTTGCGGACACGGGTGCGCCCGGCGGCGACGTGCGGGTGCTCGGCGTCGACGAAGGGGCCGACGAGGACGAGGGCGTCGGGGGGCGCGTCGGCCTGGGAGGCTTCCAGCAGCAGGTCGTCCAGCGGCTGGTAGTCCAGGTCCGAGGCGAGGGAGAAGGGCCCGGCGGCGGCCCACACGCGCAGGGGGCCGCTCCCCGCCGCCGCGGCCCTCGCCGCCTCGGCCTCCACCGCGGCCGCCGGGGTGGCGGGCAGCGGCAGCCGCCGGCCGTGCGTGATCTCCCGCACCACGAGGCGGCCCCCCGTCCCGTTCATGCCTCGCGCGCACACCACCTGGCCCGGGAACAGCGAGAAGGAGGCGCAGTCCATCATGTCAGCGCCCACGCGCTCGCCTCCGCTAGTGCGCCGCGATCCCTCCAGCAGCACCGACGCCGGGTTGAGCCGACCCTCCCCCTCGGCGTCGCACACCACCCGCCCGGCGACTAGCACCTCCTCCTGCGAGGGCTCCCGCGTCGGGTGCAGCGACGACGCCTCCGCGCCCGCGGTCTCCCGCCCCAGCTGGTCCACCCGCGCGTCGAGCGACGCCGCCACGTCATCCAGCGTCGTGAAGAGCCCCTTGGGGCGCGAAACCGCGGAGCCCTTCCCGAAGGGGGCGTCCTCGGCGACGACGCGGGGCACGAGGCAGCCGCCCTCCGCGGCCGCGCCGCTCGCCCACAGCGAAGAGGCCGGGTCCCCCGCGGGCGCCGCCTTCTCGGCCGCGGCCCTGGCCTGGGCGTCGGAGGGGGCGACGTACGGCGCGGTAGAGCCCTCAGCGGGGGCAGAGGGGCCGGTGAAGGAGGCGACGACCTGTCCCGCCGACGTCCGCGACGCGTAGGCCGAGGGCGGGGGCGTGGAGGAGGAGGAGGAGGAGGGCTTGGACGGGGTCAGCGCCGGCTGCGCCGGGACGGACCCGGGGCTGAAAGCGCCCGACGTGGCCGACGTGACGGCGCTCGAGGGCGTCATGAGGCCCGGGCGCTTCGCGGGGGAGCCGGCGTCACCGTCGCGCGGCCGCTTGCGGTTCCCGGGCGTGGTCATCCCGGCGCTCGCCGACGCCGCCGTGGACCGCGGCGTAGTCGCCGCGCCGGAGGATGTCGAGAAACCGGAGCCGGAGGCGCGGCGGGCCGGGCCCGACGACGTGGAGAAGCCGCCGGGCGTGGCTGCCGCGTCCATCCCGTACACGGCCTCAAAGCTCGACGAGGAGGCCGCGCCCAGGCTCTTCCGGGCCAGGTGGGCCGTGCCACCGATCGACTTCCTCGGCTTGCGGGACTGCGCGGCGGGGCAGCGGGCGGGGAGGCGGGGGCGGATTGCGGGGAGTTTGAACTGCCGACGGATCGTTTCGCTCTCCGCCCGGCCTTGGGCGCCGGCGTCTCACGTTGGACGCCCGGATGGTGTCTAGCAGCGTGGGTGTGATAGAATCGGCGCCTGTCTTCATCGCGGCGGCCTCGGCGGCGTCCGCGAGAGCCTCAGCGTCCATGCCGAGCTCGGTGGCCAGCAGCGCGCCTGCGAGCGGTGGGTTGCACGAGCCGGGCCGTGGTGTGCGCGGTCCACACGCGTGCAGCGCACGGCGGGGCGGGCCAGGGGAAGCCAACCGGGCAGTCCGGCTGCGGCAGGCCGGAGGCGTGCGGGGCGCTCACACTGTGCGAGCATGGCCGCCTTGGCATCAATGCCCCGCTCGGACAGAGCGCTGCAGATCCCTGCCTCGTTGATAGCCATCGCAGGTGGTGGCTGGCCCGTAAGTCGAGGTCAACCAGTGCGGGAGGCGCCGCCGCGTTTGAACCAAAGCCGGCCGGCAGCTGGCCAGCCAGCCAGCGCAAGGCCTGCCGTCCGGACGCGGCACCGACTGCTCCCGGCCCAGGGTCGCAGTTGGCCATGTCGGGCGCCGGGAGAGGCAGGGGTGCGGGGCGAGGCCGTGGGGCGGGGGCCGCGGTGGCCTCGGCCATGGCAAGCCTGATGCCGACGGCGGCCCCCGCGGCCCCCGCCGGGACCGTCCCGGGGGCCTCCTCATCGGACGGGACCGAGAAGCACCCGCGGCCGGGTGGGCGGCTCCGCGAGCCCGCGCTGTGCTCGCCCGAGGGGTCTGGCACCGACGCCTGCGGGTTGTGCACGAACGGGGCGCCGGGGCCGCGCGACGAGGTCTGGCAGTGCGACGACTGCTTCTCGCTGATGCACCTCGCGTGCGTGCAGCGCTGGCTCGGCGGACGAACGGCGGCCGCGCGGACCGCCGGGCTGCCGCACGGCGGCTTTGCCTGCCCCGCCTGCGGCGCCGTGTTTGGCGGCCACGAGTACCCGGCCGCGTACACGTGCTTCTGCGGCAGGGAGGAGCGGCCCCAGCCCGACGGCTGGCTCCCGCCCCACACGTGCGGGGAGCCCTGCCGTCGCCCGCTCCTGTCGTGCCGCCACGCCTGCCGCGCGGCATGCCACCCCGGCCCGTGCCCGCCGTGCCCGCGGCCCGAGTGTGCCAGGGCGCGGGCTGGCGCGGCGGCCGCCCAGGTGGGCGCGGGCGCGGGCGCGGGCGAGGCGAGGCGCGCCGAGCGGCGAGCCGAGGCCGTGTCGTCGGCGGTCAGGCGAGCGGGCGCTGGGCTGAGGGTCGGAGCGACGGCGGAGGACGCGAGCGCGGCAAGGGACGCGGCGCGGTCGCGCGCGGTCGCAGCCGCCGCCGCCGCCGGGCCGGGCTCCGACGAGGAAGACGACGACGACGACGACGACGGTGGCAGCGTGACGCGTGCTGGGGCTGCGCCCTCGGCGAAGGGCTCTGCCGACGAGGACTCGGATGGGGGGGCGCCGGCTCTGCCGGGCCCCAAGGTGCGTTGCCGCTGCCGGTGCGGTCGCTCGGAGTCAATGCGGCCTCGCGACGGGACGCGGTTTCGCTGCCGCGCGAGGTGCGAGCGGCTCTGCTCGTGCGGGCGCCACGCGTGCGGGCGGCGCTGCTGCGACGGGGCGCCGTGCCGGGAGTGCGCGGAGCCGTGCGGGCGGACGCTGGCCTGCGGCCTGCACGCGTGCGGGGCGAGGTGCCACCCGGGGCGGTGCCCCCGCTGCCCCGTCAAGACGGCGGTGTCGTGCGCCTGCGGGGCGGAGACTACCGTCGTCGCCTGCGGCGAAACCGCCGCCCCGCCGCCGTGCCTCCGCCCCTGCGGCCGACCCAGCGGCTGCCACCACCCCCCGGCCAGCCACACCTGCCACGCCGGCCCGTGCCCGCCGTGCTCCCGCCCCTGCGGCCGGCCCCGGCCCCGCTGCGACCACCCCTGCCCCGCCCCCTGCCACGACCCCGCCCCCTGCCCTCCCTGCCTCGTCGCGGCCAGCGTGCCGTGCGTCGGCCTGCACAGCGTCCGCCCGCAGCCGTGCTCCGCCCCGCGCCTGTGGGCCTGCGCAGAGCCGTGCGGGGCGGACCTGACCTGCGGCAAGCACCGGTGCGCCCGGGCGTGCCACGCACGCGCGGGGCCATGCGGGGACTGCGCGGAGCCGTGCGGCGCGCGGCGGGACTGCGCGCACCCCTGCGCACGGCGGCCGGCCGGGCTCTGCCACGAGGGTGGGTGCGGGTGCGACAGGACGGGGCAGGCCGCCGGCGCCTGCTTCTGCGGCGGAAGCCAGGTCCGGCTGGGGTGCGCCGAGGCGGCGGCGCTGCTGAGGGGGCCCGGAGGCGCGGGGGCGGCGGCGGCGGGGCGGGGGGCCGAGGCCGGCGGGGCCGAGGCTCGGGCCGAGAGCATGGGCCGGGCGTGCGGCGGCCACGACGCCACGGCGGCGGCGGGGCTTCTCCGGGCGATGGGGTGGCCGGGCGCGGCGGACAGGGTGGTCGCGGCCGCGGGGGGCGCATTCGCCGAGTTCGAGGAGTCGCGAGCGACCCCGGTAGAGCAGCGATTCCGGTGCGGGGCGCTCTGCCGGCGTGCCCTGCCGGCGTGCGCGCACGCGTGCGACATCGGCTGCCACCCGGGGCGCTGTCCCGCGGCGTCCCCGGGCGCCTGCCTTCGCTCCGTCAAGGCACGGTGCCCCTGTGGCCGGCGGGTGGAGGCTTGGACGTGCGGCCGGGCGCAGGGGGCGAGGGCCGCGGCGGGGCGTGCGCATGACCTTGCGTGGCTGAGGCTGCTCCGCTGCGACGAGTCTTGCGCCGGCTCGCAGGCAGCGGGGGCAGCGGGGGCAGCGGAGGCGACCCAGGGGGCGGGTCGCGACGGGGATCCGCCGGTCGAGACTGCGGCGTCCTCCTCTGACGCTGCGGGACCCGATTCGCAGTCCCGCCGCCGGCGGGGGCGGCGGGTCAAAGGCTCGGGAGGCAAGGCCGGGTCCGCCACGGCACCGGCTGCACCACCTGGCGGGGCGGCCTCGGCACCGGGCGCGGCGCCGGCTGCCCCGGTGTCTTGGCCGGAGCGCGTGTTTGCAGGCACGCTTGCCGTCCTTGCCCTGCTCGTGCTGGGTCTCGTCTGGCTCATTGTCAGGAAGCAGCTTTCGGCCGCAATGTGATTTCGTTACAGGGGTCATCGGCAAGCGCGGGAGTACGTGGTAGTTAGTGATGTCGAGCTTTGTCAGTGGAATGCAACAATGAAAGATTCGGCTGCGCGACGACGCAGCACACGTCACGGCTCGCCGAGGCAACCCATCCGCCATATCCTGGTGCGGCGACCGCACCCCTCCCCCAAAGCCGGCCGCGCCCTCACTCGGGCATGATCTCCACTGCGGAGCTCTCCGCCGCGAGGAGGTCGTTGCCCCTGGCCACCTTGAAGTAGCCCCCGTCGCCCCACTGCTCTCCCCAGCTGTTCTTGATGATCCAGTACGGCCTGCCGTCCTGCGTGGCGCCGTAGCCGACGGCGACGACGGCGTGGTTGCTCTTCTCCCAGCGGCTGTCGCCCTGCTTGTCCACGAAGGACTTGGGGGTGTGCGGCATGTTGTAGACGCCCTCGCTGTAGTAAAAGAGGTCTCCGGGGGCGTACATGACCACGGCGACGGGCCCGCGGACGAGGGCTCGCTTCATGGCCTCCTCGTCGCACGCGCCGTAGTAGCCGCCCACGTACTCAAAGTCGCCGCTGTAGAGGCGGGGCGTCTCCACGTAGGCGGAGAGGGCCGAGGCGGTGTGGAGGGCGGAGGAGGAGGCGGCCGCGGCCCAGGACTGGAGGAAGGCGGCGGGGGAGGTGGGCAGCTTGTCCCGGCAGGTCTGGGCGACGTCGCAGCCGCTGTCCTGGCCCGTGTACTTCATGCACACGGCCGGGACGAAGCCGACGTCGCGGCCGAACTTGCCCACGAGGTACGGGTAGCCGCCGTCGCAGCCCTGGTTGTAGGCGGAGCACGAGACCACCGCCTGGGCGGAGACGACGGCGCGCTCCTCGCCGGACATGTAGGCCCAGGCGCGCTCGCCAGCGGCGGCGCGGTTCTGCGCGCGGCGGGCGTGGTGGCCCGCGGCGCGGCGGAGGCTGGCCGAGGCGCCGCGTCGCTCCGCCGACGCCTGGACGAAGGAGGAGGAGCCAGGGGCGGCCGAGGCGCCTCGCTTGGTGTGCTCCTGCACGACGCGGGCCCAGCCGCCGGGCGCGGCGTGGATCTTGCGCCGCATGGAGACGACGTCGGCGGCGCTGATCGCGAAGCAGGAGCCGCAGTTGCCCTGGTCGACAACGGGGGTCATGTACTTGCCGTCCTCCACCTGGCGCCAGTCGAGGGCGGCGGGGGGGTCCGCGGGGAGGGGGTTCGCCTGGTCGATGCGGGAGGGGGAGGCAGAGGCGGCCGAGCCGGCGCGGTGGCGGCGGTGCTTGTTGGAGGAGGAGGCCGCGGCCTTGAGACGGAAGCGCACGCTCTTGCCCGTGGCCGAGACGCCCAGCCGGCGCTGAGCCTCCTGCCGCGACATGCCGGTGAGGTGGTCGTGCACGCGAGCCCTCCACGCGGTGTCGGGGCGGGCGTTCACCTCCGCCACGTACTCGTGGTCGGCGGGGAGCTTCCAGCCGCGGGGCCCGGCGGAGGAGGCGCCGGTGCCGGAAGCCTGGAGGAGGACGCCAGAGTCGAGGGCGTCGCCGAGGGCGGTGGACGGGGCGTCCTCCCACGTGCGGGCCGAGGGGGCGCCCTGCTCCTCGCGGAAGGAGGCCGTGGGCGACAGCACGGGGTCCTCCGAGGTGAGGGCGTCGCCGCCGTCCTCGTCGCCGCCCTCCGAGGTGAGGGAGGGGACGGACCCGGTGTTGTACTTCTTGCCGTCCTGGCTGTCCCCCTCCACCTGCCTGGCGATGAAGCAGCCCCACCCGGTCTGCGGGGCCTTGGCGGACGGGTGGTACCAGCCCGACACGGTCTCCCCGCAGTGCCAGAGGAAGTCCTCGATCTTCTCGGGGTTGGACTGGGACTCGAACTTGGGCGTGTAGCGGAAGAAGGCCATGTAGGAGTTGTCCCCCACCGTGAAGTCCACGCCCTCGTCGTAGACCATGGTCCAGCGGCCCTCCCCGTCGGTGCCCTTGACCGTGCTGGGGTCGCTAAGCTCCACCTCGGACTCGCGGTCCACGTCAAAGCCCGGGTTGTCCCAGCGGATCTGCGACGGGCCGATCGCGACGGGGCGGGGTCAGCTGCGCCACGGGGTGCGCGCGCGGCGGCCTCGCCGCGGGGAGAAGGGGCTTCGGGGCGAGGCAGCGAGGCTCGGCCGGGCTCACGTCGTTGTCCACCGAGGTCATGACCTTGTCCGGGACCTGGTGGCCGCACGTCAAGCCAGGCCCACCGTCGGGCTTGCTCAGCTTGAGCTTCCACTTGCCCCGGACCTGCGGGCGCGGACGGAGGCGGGGGAGTCGAGGATTGTTGGCAACGCGCCACCGGCCGGCAGCGCGGCCGCCACGGGTTGCGACCGGCTGGCATCCACCAAAACGCGGGCTCCGGGTGCGGCGCCGCAGGGCTCACCATCCGGTGCAAGCAGTGGACCGGGAGGTCCGCCGAGACGGAGAGGGCGGACAGGAGGGCCGCGGCCCCAAGGACGGCGAGGGCTCGGATCATGCCTGTGCCCTGGTGTCCCGGAGTCGGCCTTCCAAGCGTTCCACCGGCTGGCACCCAGCCCGGCGCGCTTGTGACGGCTGCGGCGGGCTGCGGCGTTGCCTGGCAAGCCGGGCGGCTCTGCAGCACGAATATTGGTGCTTGCCGTGAAGATATCGCCGGCCGGTGAGGGGGGTTGAAGCACCTTCGTCAGAATGCGCGTGCCCGCCCTCCTCGCCGCGGCTGCTGCCGCGATGGCACCGCACGCGTACGGGGCACCGATCCCCGCGGGCCTGGACCCTGACGGCGTGTACCGCGGGATCAACCTCGGCGGCTGGCTTGTTCTCGAGAGCTGGCTCACGCCTAGCCTTTACAGCACGCACGGCGTGGCGAGCGGGCAGGGCGAGTGGCAGTTCTGCGACACGGTGGGCCGTGACCAGTGCGGCGACGTGCTCACGCCCCACTGGGACACCTGGGTGACCGAGGAGCGCATCGCCACGCTCGCGGCCGCGGGCCTGCAGTACGCCCGCATCCCGCTCGGCTACTGGATCGTGGACCGGAACGCGACGGAGCCGCTCCCCGCCGGCGGCTGGTTCTACCTCGAGCGCGCGCTCGGCTGGCTCAAGGCGCACGGCATGCGCGCCGTCCTGGACCTCCACGGCGCCCCCGGCTCGCAGAACGGCCACGACAACTCGGGGCGCACGGGCGACATCCAGTGGAACCGTCCCGAGAACATCAACCGCACTGTGAGCGTGCTGGCCGAGATCGCGCGCCGCGTGATGGCCTTCGAGTCCAACGCCACGCTCTCCGGCGTGGTGCACGGCATCGAGACGCTCAACGAGCCGTGGACGCCCGCGGTCAACGGCCCCATCCAGTACTCGACGCTCATCGACTTCTACCAGCGATCCTACGCCGCCATCCGCGGCACCGGCTTCAACGGCAGCATCTGGATCAGCGACGGCTTCGCCGGCTCGGGGGTCTGGAGCGGCGTGATGTCGCCCCCGGCCTACGTCGACGTCATGCTCGACTCCCACCTGTACCACTGCTTCGGCGGACCCACAACGGACATGTCGCAGTGGGCGACGACCCGCTACGCCTGCGACAGCGACGGCCCGGGCGTGGCCTCCCGCACCGTTGCCGACTGGGTCGTCGTGGGCGAGTGGAGCAACTCCCTCAAGAACGGCAACCCCGAGACGGGGGTGGTGCCCATCGCCCCCGCCGCGGCCTCCTGGCTCCGGGCCATGACGGCGTCCCAGCTCGCGGCCTGGGACGGGTCCTTCACCGGCGGCCCCGGGCGCGGCAAGGGCCCCGGGAAGGGCTCGTTCTTCTGGAACTTTTACACAGAAACAAGGATCCCCGGCTGGGACATGCTCCTCCTCCTCGAGCAGGGCGCCGCGCCCCCGCAGCTCAACACGGCCAACATGTCCCAGTTCGAGTACACCTGCTGACGCGGCGCGCGGGGCCGGGGGCGCGCCGAGGGAGCCAGCGGTGGCCGGACCTCGGAGCCCCAGGGCAGCCCGCCCACGGCGCGCCGTTGCTGCGCGGCCTGTGTGTATGACACTGGTACGCGCCACAAGCCTGCGATGTGCCGGCCCGCCTCCTCGCGCGTGCCTCGTCAAACGCCGCCCTGCCCGCAGCGCCCGGCCACACTCGCTCCGGGGGCGCAAGGGGGGCCGGGTCCCGTTGCCGCCGCCCGCAGCCATGCCGCTTGTCCACTTCCTTGTTGATGGGGCGCTCCTGGACCCGCCGGGAGGCCAGGCGGCGCAGTCGGCACAGACTCGAGGCGAGGCGCTGCGCCGTGTCCGGCTTCGGGTGCACGAGGCGCTCGCCGCGCTGGACCGGGACCCGCACGAGCATCTGCTCTGGTCGTGAGCCGGAAGGAGCGCGGACATCAGCGCCGACACGGCGAGCGCGCAGGCCCGCAAGCCGACGGATGCACGTTGGCACGCCCCCGTGCCCCACGCACCGCTCCACCGCGTCGCCTCTCCCGAATCGTGCCGCAGCTATTCGATGTTTCACTCCGGCGACGGGGTGGCGGCCTCGTCGGAGGAGCTCCGGCGAAGGCACCGGCCCAGTCTGACGCCCCGTGCCTGGGCGCAGCTTGAGGCCCGGCCGCCACCCGGCGGCGCGGACGGGGCGGCTACGAGGGGCAGAGTCCCCGCCTCGGGCGGCTCGGCGCTCGAGCGCTCGTGGCGCGGGTTCCTGGCCGGGCCGCTCAGGCGTGTGAGCCGCGCGTCCGCCGCGGCCTTTGGCGCCGACGCCGCGCGGCTGTCGCGCCTCGTGAGCGGGGCGACGTCACACGGCGCCGAGTCCGCGGCCGTGCCGGCGGCGCGTGCTCCGGGCGCCTGCCTCGCCGACAGCGTTCTCGCTGCCGTCGACGGCTCCTGGGGTTGCTCCCTCGCCCAGCGCTCCAGGGCGGGCCTCGCCGCGGCAGGCACCGAGGGCGCCGCGGCGCCCCGCGCCCCCGCCCCGGCCCGGTCCCGTGTCGTGCTGGTGGTGTCTGACCCGGGGTCTCTCGCCGACGCCCGTGCCGCCGCCGCGTCGCTCCGCGCGCTCCGGGGCTCCTGCCGGCGCACGGGGGCGGCGGTCTGGTGGGCGTGCGGCCCCTCTCCCGGCGCCGGCTCCGGTCACCCCGACGCGCCGTCGCTGGGGTCGCTCGGCGCTGCGCTCCGGTCGCTCGGCGGCGGTTTCGTCCCGGCGGGAGTCAGCGGCGACTCGTACTGCGTGGTCTGGCCGCCCGCCGTGCCGACGTCGTGGGCCGTGGGGCCCGTGCCGGGGGCGGTGGCCGCGCTGTGCGGGCGGCCGGGGTCGCTGCAGCGCGCCTGCGCGGGGGTGGCGGCGTCCCTCGGGCTGGCGGCGGAGGAGCGGCGCCCCGTTGGGTGCGACGTGTCGCTCGGGGGCGGGACGGAGGGGGGGAGGGGGCTCTGGCGGTGCGTCGCCGGACCGGCGGGGGCGGGGGGGCTGTCGGTCAGGCTGCTGAGGCGGGAGGGGGGGGGGGGGGGGGGGGGGG
>Ga0136560_1000110_pt1 | contig 33092 bp, 30 predicted proteins | sample AntRauMeHopE1497_FD_104925 | JGI IMG/M metagenome (GOLD analysis project Ga0136560, IMG submission 104925) | Saline lake microbial communities from Rauer Islands, Antarctica - Metagenome Hop E1 #497 | ecosystem: Environmental > Aquatic > Non-marine Saline and Alkaline > Saline | place... | reverse complement strand
TTTGCCTAGGCACGACACAGCGAAAGCTGTGGGCGAGCCGTAGCTACGGTTTATAATTTTAACGACGGCAAAGGGAAAAAGAAAGAGACAAAAACTCGGGTTTTCATTTGGCAGGAGTATAAAAGCAGTATATTCAGAAAACCAACCATTTATTATAAAACCGTTCCTCCCTGGATTTCCAAAAATTTAAAAAATACTAATCCCTTTGAATGCCATAACACAATAAAAAACCTTGACTTTGAACGTTTTCCAATTTTAATAGACAACAAAATATAGAATCGCATTTTTTCAAATTGCCAACCAAAGGGCGCACTGAAAATTATTGTATTTCAATATCCTTAAAGTCCAGCGGATCAAAGTTTTTGAAATGTCCGTTAAGTTCTATGGTCTTTCTCGTGCGTTCCACCTCGCTCAGCACCTTAATGGTGGTTATGAGATGATGGTAAATAAAAGTAAGACGATCCATTTCCTTAGACATCTGTAACAGCTGATATTCCTGTTCAAAGGACAGTCCCATTTTGTGGCCTAAAGTAAAACTATTGAATTTCTCGGCATCTATTGGCGAAAAAGGCACTTCCATAACGGCATAGAGCTGTTTAAGTTTGTTCAAGACCTCCATTTTAAAGGATTCCTCGGCCTCATAATCATAGGCCAATAACGTAACGATGCCGCCGGAGTATAGCTTACCGTCTATCTGCTTCTCAAAACTCAATAGCTTAAATACCTGTCTTGCCACACAGACCACGTCCATCTCCCCACTTTCATAGGTGGTGACGACCTCTACCAATTGCACCTCCACACCATAATCCATTTGATTATTAATGTATACGGGTATTCCAAAGGTAGTGGCTTCATCACGACAATCATTTATCAGCTCTTTGTAGCGCGGTTCAAAAATATGCAAGGGAACGGTCTCCCCTGGGAAAAAAATAGACTGTAACGGAAATAATGCTAGCTTCATAGTACTATATTTTTTGACAACTTCTTGGTATTTAATTACTTGTTTCAGTCGTTATGCCCAGTTATCGCATATTATAACCCAATTAAATTATTTCGTTAAAATTACAACGACCCACACTGCGAGACAAGAAAAGAACAATTTATAAATTGTTATATACATCACATTATGTTATATTTATAATTGTAACATGAAGTTTTTTTTGTAGAAACCATGTTAGTACCCTAGATTTGCCCAAAATTAAATTGTTATGACTAACAAGGACTTATTGAACATTGCAAAAACATACGGAGATCCTGTTTATGTATATGATTCAGAAAAAATTATATCTCAGTTCAACCGACTGACGAGTGCCTTTAGTAGTATTAAAAAATTAAAATTGAATTACGCTGCCAAAGCCTTATCCAATATTACCATATTGAAACTAATGAACAGCTTGGGAAGCGGTTTGGACACCGTATCTATCCAAGAGGTGCAATTGGGATTATTAGCTGGTTTTCAACCTGATAATATCATATTTACGCCCAATGGTGTTTCTTTGGAGGAAATTGAGGAAGCCGCACAACTTGGTGTCAGAATAAATATAGACAACCTATCTATCCTAGAGCAGTTTGGCAGCAAACATCCTAATATTCCGGTTTGCATCCGTATCAATCCCCATGTAATGGCCGGTGGAAATTCCAATATTTCCGTAGGTCATATCGATTCAAAATTTGGCATCAGTATACATCAAATACCTCATTTGTTGCGTATTGTAGAACTTACCCAAATGAAGATCAATGGTATTCACATGCATACGGGTAGTGATATTTTAGATATCGATGTTTTTCTTTACGCTTCTGAAATTTTGTTCGAAACTGCCAAAAATTTCAAAGATCTGGATTTTATAGATTTCGGTAGTGGTTTCAAAGTACCTTATAAGGAAGGGGATATTGAAACCAATATTGAGGAATTGGGTAAAAAATTGACCGCCCGTTTCAATGCATTCTGCACCGATTACGGCAAAGAACTGACCTTGGCATTTGAGCCCGGTAAATTTTTGGTCAGTGAGGCCGGATTTTTCCTGGCCAAGGTGAACGTTGTAAAACAGACCACCTCAACGGTTTTTGCCAGCGTAGATTCCGGCTTTAACCACCTTATACGTCCTATGCTCTATGGTTCTAGCCATGAAATTGAAAACATATCCAATCCTGAGGGTCGTGAGCGCTACTATTCCGTAGTTGGTTATATATGCGAAACGGATACCTTTGCCAGCAACAGGAGGATCAGTGAAATTACGGAAGGTGATGTTCTTTCCTTTAAGAATGCAGGCGCTTACTGTTTCACTATGGCCAGCAATTACAATTCCAGATTTAGGCCGCCAGAGGTACTTTGGCATGAAGGAAAGGCCATTTTGATACGGGAGCGGGAAACCTTTGAGGATTTGGTCAAAAACCAGGTGGACGTGAAAGACTTATTTGAGGTTAAGGAAGCGGCTACTATAAAATAAACGCGCCAAAAATTCGTTAGTTTTGGTATAGTTATTGGTCTAACTCCAAAAAATTGCTATGAAAACGAATCTTTTCTTAAAAAATATAGCGCTTACGGGCATGTTGTCTTTGTTTATGACACCCGCCGTTGCCCAAGAAGTAAATTGGTTATCGTTCTCCGATGCGGTTGAATTGTCGGCTACCGAGGAAAATCCTAAAAAAGTTTTTATAGACGTCTATACCGATTGGTGTGGATGGTGCAAGAAAATGGATAAGGATACCTTCCAGGATCCCGAAGTCGCCCAATACATGGAAGACAACTTTTATATGGTAAAAATGGACGGGGAAGGAAAAGACCCCATAGAATTCAGGGGACAGACTTTTACGTTTATTGCCTCTGGCAGAAATGGCTATCATGAATTGGCCGCAGCGCTTATGCAAGGCAAGCTGAGCTACCCTACTACTATTTTTTTGGACGAGGAAATGAATATGCTCTCCCCCGTCCCCGGCTACCAAAAACCGGAACCTTTCTTGAATATTGCAAGGTATTTTGGCGATAATATCTATAAGGAAAAGGACTGGAAAACGTATGCCGGTGCCAAGTAAAAAGACGTGTGGAAATCTTAGAAATAAAATAAAAAAGCCTGGTAATAAGATTTACTAGGCTTTTTTATTTGACAGATTCGTCATTCTTTATTTTAGCGACTATAATTAGGGCTTTCTTTGGTAATCGTCACATCATGCGGATGACTTTCATTGATACCACTTGCCGTAATTTTTACGAACCTCCCGGTTTCTTTTAAGGTAGCAATGTCCTTTGCGCCGCAATAGCCCATTCCGGCACGCAAGCCTCCTATAAATTGATGTATACTTTCATAGAGATCTCCTTTATACGGAACACGACCTACAATACCTTCGGGCACCAGTTTTTTAATATCATCTTCTACGTCTTGGAAATACCGATCCTTGGAACCCTGTCTCATAGCTTCCACGGAACCCATGCCCCGGTAGGCCTTAAACTTTCTACCTTCGTAGATGATAGTCTCTCCCGGGGATTCCTTTGTTCCTGCCAAAAGCGAACCTAACATTACCGTATCCGCTCCGGCGGCAATAGCCTTTGGAATATCCCCTGTATAGCGAATTCCACCATCCGCAATAACAGGAACTCCGCTGCCTTTGATAGCCGCAGCAACTTCCAATACGGCCGAAAATTGCGGAAAACCTACGCCGGCAACAACTCTCGTAGTACAGATGGAACCTGGGCCAATACCCACTTTTACGGCATCCGCGCCTGCATCCACCAAATATTTGGCGGCTTCGGCCGTTGCGATGTTGCCTACAATGACATCCAGATCGGGGAAGCGCTTCTTTACGGCCTGTAAAACCGTAACAACGCCTTTGGTATGTCCGTGGGCGGTATCTATGACAACGGCATCTACACCGGCATCCACGAGAGCGGCCGCCCTATCCACGGCATCGGGCGTTACACCCAATGCCGCAGCAACGCGCAACCTGCCGTACTGGTCCTTATTGGCAATGGGCTTTTGGGTCAGTTTTGTAATGTCCCTAAAGGTTATGAGACCTACCAGTTTATAATCCTTATCTACAACGGGCAGTTTTTCGATCTTATGTTCCTGTAGAATGTCCTCTGCCTGCTCCAATGACGTTCCTTCGCCAACGGTAACCAAGTTTTTAGAGGTCATAACCTCGGAAATAGGCCGGTCGTTATTTTTTTCAAAACGAAGGTCTCTGTTGGTTACAATTCCCAAAAGTTTACCGGCATCGTCCACTATGGGGATACCGCCAATACTATATTCCTTCATATTGGCCTTGGCATCGCTGACCACAGAATGTAAGGGAAGGGTAACGGGATCCATGATCATGCCGCTCTCCGCCCGTTTTACCTTACGGACTTTAAGGGCTTGCTGTTCTATGGTCATGTTCTTGTGGAGTACGCCTATACCACCTTCTTGGGCAATGGCTATGGCCATTCTACTTTCCGTAACGGTATCCATGGCCGCAGAAACAATGGGAACGTTGATGGTAATATTACGTGTAAACTTGGATTGTATACTGACTTCTCTTGGCAGTACTTCAGAATAAGCGGGCACCAAAAGTACGTCATCGTACGTAAGGCCTTCTCCGAGAATTTTATTTAGGTGGGCTTCCATGCAATTAAGGATTTAATTGCGTGCAAAAGTAATGAATTAATTGGTAATGAGCTTGCTTACATTTCCGTTTAAACTAGTAAAGAGGGGTGTTATTGCGTAGTGACATCATTTGTGTTCCATATATCATGTGTGGTTTTCCAACTACCGTCTTCTTGACGCTCCAAAATATTCAGATATTTAGATTTCGAAATTGATGCCACCCCATCAATTTTAGAAGTTGCGTAAACTGTTGCCTCGCCACGACCGTAAGCCAAATTACCGGAAACCTCAACTTCTACATAATGACTTTCGAGAACTACATCAAATTCATCGAAAATATCTTGATAATATTCCGCCACCGCTTCTTGACCTATAGAGACTAGTTTTCCTGGCGCCATCAGTGCGCCATCTGACGTGAAATATTTAGCGATTTCCAGTGCGTTCATTTCATTGAAAGCCTTAGCACGGGCATTGCTGACCTCAGTAATTGCCAACTTATCTTTCTGAATTTGTGTTTGAGCCATTACGGTAGGCATTGATATAAACCCTAAAGGAAAAAGCAATAAAAGTATCAATTCTAATCGTATCATAGTTTTTTTGTTAACATATTAATCCTATAAAACTCCTTTGTAATGTTTCTTCCAATAATTAAGTCCCGTCCGATTATTAATTTCTTTTTTCTGTCGTATTAAAAAAACATATTCCCAAATATAAGCCTATAAGGGATTTTTACCATGTTACATCAACCAGAAGAGTTCTTAATTTTTTTTGGTAATGGTATTTGGACTAATGTCCTATATCTAAAAGTCCTGAATCGGACTAGTTTATTGGTTCATTTCCAAATCATTCATGGTAGAACCGCTTATTTTTCATTTCCCGACAACCACATTGTATGGAAACATTGAAATGTTAGTTTTCTTCTTTTACGAAATAATTGATTCAAAATGATGCTTAATTCATGGATACATCCTATTGAAGAAAAGACAACATATCGCCATACGTCGCCCCGTTATTTCCTAAATTATAAAATTATAGGTGGGGCACCTACAAATAAAAAGTACACTCCACTTTATGAAGGGTTTACAACTTAAACTGCAGCGTAGTATAAAATGTCCTAGGTTCCGACGGGATAATACCTGGTCCGGGATAGCCTGTTGCTCGCCGCGTAAAGTAGCTATTGTCCAAAAGGTTGTTAATGCCTGCCTCCAACTTCCATTTTTTATAGGAATAGGCTAAGGAAAGGTCTACAATATCATAGGCTGGAATTTCGCCCTCTATACCTCTTTGGTTGTCATTTACATCCTGTAGCGCATTGGTGGCATCCGTAAACTGTTTGGAGAAGTAGGTATATTGGAAACTTCCCAACAGGTTGCCATATCCAAAATTCAAACCTGTTTTGAGATTTACATCAGGGATAAATTCCACTTGGTTGCCGGCTACACCAACTTCCTCGGAAGAGAGGTATTCGGATTTGGTCAATGCCAAATTCATGAAGTAATTCATCTTCAGTTTTTCGATTGCCGGAAAAAAGGTTTCTTTAATACTCCAGTTCCCAAAGCTTTCCAGACCGTACATAAAGGCGGTTCCTATAGTACCCCGAAAACGAACGATGCGACCTGTTTCTACAAGTTCCCCAAGCGCATTTATTCGGGTTTCACTTTTTAAAACTTCGCCCAATCTATTGTCGTACAAGAGACCAAAAAACACTTACATCATAGGAAAGGGCATTGTTAATCCTTCCCCTTGCGCCCATATCCGCCGTAAAACCGTCTTCATCGGAAATATTCTCATCTACCTGAAAAGAAGGGTTTACGACCCTGATATCACTAAAGGTAACCGACCTATAGTTCTGCGAAAAATTCCCATAGAGCACTACGCTTGGGGCAAATTTTATAGGTAGCACCCAAGCCCATTAACAAAAAGGTGCGATCAAAGGTTCTGTTGTCCGCTATCTCCTCGTTCAACAAAGGATTTCCAGCTAAATCCAGTACAATATTGCGGTAACTTCCTATACTTTGGGTTTTTATATGCTCCAACCTAAAACCTGACGTACGGGTAAATTTAGGTGTAATATTAAAAATCACACCTTCTTAGAAGGTGGCTTTGGCTAGCCCCCATACGGGGCGAGCGGGGCAAGTATTAGAAATAGAACTTTTGTTGATTGTCCTCAACTTTTTTCTCCTCTTTCTCCTGATACTTGACGTACTTCCTTATGGTATCCTCATCAATGCCCACGGTACTGACAAAATAGCCGGGGGCCCAAAAATGGTTGCCCCAATAGGGCTTCTGTCTCAACTTGGGATAGCTCTTGAAAAGCTTTATGGCAATCTTGTACTTAAGGGTTCCCATCAGCTTGGAAATCGAAAATTTCGGAGAAACCGATACCAATAGATGTATGTGATCGTCCTGAACGTCCAGCTCACCCACAACACATCGCTTCCATTCGCACAACATCCGTATATCATGGTCCGCCAGCTCCTTTACCGCACCCTTTAATATGCGGAACCTGTACTTGGGAACCCATACAATATGATAATCACATTTATAAAAGACATGGCTTAATTTCCCATATTTACTCATAACGCAAAAATAGGCATAGCCGTCAGAACATGACCACCTGCAAAGCAGGTGGATTTTCAAGGGGAATTAAATCTAAATAAAATATTAATTTTTAACATTTGAACAATGGGAAAGGCTAAAATTATACCGCACAAAAAAACGGCTCCCTTTATCAGGAGGCCGTTTTATATGGTATTGGCTTGCTATCTTAAGCCACAGCACTTTGTGGTGCCCAATGGTTACAGGACATTCCGGGAGCTGCTTTTTGCGGATTTGCGCAATCGCTAGTTTCAAACCGGACACAACTAACACAGTTTTGTTCGGATTTTAAGGCAGCTTTCATTTCAAAGCTATCGCAGGTATAGCTGTTTCCTACTTTTACCCCATGTACCTTGCAGGTATTTCCTTCTACTAAATTATCGCAATTGATGCAACTGTTTCCTAATCTTATTGACATAACGTTCTTTTTTTAAGTTCGATATAAATTTAGGATGATATGATCTTAGAAACAATTTAAATAGCTGAATATCAATAATTTATATTTAGATTAGTTAAAAATAAAAAGTCCTTGGTAGCATACACAGCACTGCATGCCTGCCAAGGACTTTAAAAATTCATTCCTGATTTATGCTTCGCAGCTGGCGCAGTCTTTCTTCTGCTTAAATTTTTGGGCGGCATTCATGCTATGCTGGTAGTAAAGCGATTTTAGGCCCAATTTCCAAGCTGTAACATGTATCTTGTTTATTTCCTTCACGGGCATATCCGGATGTACGATGATGTTTACGGACTGTCCTTGATCTATATGGTTCTGACGGTTTGCCGCTTGGTAGATGATATCCATTTGGTCTATTTCCGAATAGGTCTTGAACACCTCTTTTTCCAAGTCTGACAAAAAGTCCAAGTGCTGCACGGAACCGTCCCGCTCGCGGATACTTCTCCAGACTTCCGTTACATTTTGGCTCTTTTCCTCCAAGACAGCTACCAAGAAGGGATTCTTGATGGTTGTTTTGATCTTGGCGATATCCTTTACGTATATATTGGACCAGATCGGTTCTATTCCTTGGGATACTTGTCCTAAAATAAAGGCGGAAGAAGTGGTCGGGGCAATCGCGTTCAATGTAGTATTGCGCCTTCCGTAGCCCTTTAGTACTTCTGGCTCTCCAAATTTCTGTGCCAATTCCTCGGATGCCCTATACGAGCGTTCCTTAATTTCTCTAAAGATTTCCGTGTTCAAACTATAGGCTTCCTGACTGTTGAACGGCAGCATTCTGGACTGCAATAAAGAATGCCATCCCAAAACGCCTAGACCCAGGGCACGGTTTTCCTTTGCAAAGTTATAGGCACGTTCCATGAAAAGGAAAGTTTGGCGATCTTCCCTGCTTTCTGAATCCCGATAAGATTCCAGTTTTTCAAGAAACTCGGTAATTACGGCATCCAAGAAACACACCATAGTTTCTACGGCGTCGGTCTTCTTCCATTTGTCATAGTGAAGCACGTTCACAGAAGAAAGTACGCAGACAAAAGACCAGTTGTCATTGGATGGCAACATGATTTCCGTACACAGGTTACTGGCGTAAATGGGCAGGTTTTTATCCTTATACACATCCGCTGCCCCATTATTGGCATTATCCTTAAAGAATATATAAGGATACCCCATTTCTCCCCTACGCTGCAATACCTTTGCCCAGATGGCACGTTTCTTTGCATCGCCATCTACCATCTCCTGCATCCACTCATTGGTCACGGTAACCCCATGTGTCAATTCCTGGATTGGATTACCTTCTGTCCCGATTTCCAAGAACTCCGTAATATCCGGATGCTCTACTGGCAAGTAAGGAGAAAAGCGTCCTCGTCTAACGGAACCTTGGCTCACGACATCTACCATAGATTCAAAAAGCTGCATAATGTGCACTGCACCTGAAGCCTGTCCGTTATTTTTGACGGCGGCACCACGGTGTCTGATCTTCCCAAAATAACCGGAAGTTCCGCCACCTAATTTGGACATCATACCTACCTCTGACTGGGTGTACAAAATATTACCCATATCATCGTCTATATGTGAACCAAAACAACTGATCGGCAAACCTCTTTCCTTACCAAAGTTTGACCATACGGGAGATGCCAAGGAATAAAACCCATCTGACATGTACCCGTAAAACTTATCTGAAAAACCGGGCATTTGCAAAATATGCTCCGCTCTGTCGGCAATTTCCCTAATACGGTGTTCTGCGCTTACGCCATCTGTTAGGTATCCTGAATCCAGAAAGTTGCGGCTATGTTCCGTTAACCATTCAAAGCCGGTCTCCTTTTTGTTCTTATGATTTTCCAAGGCTTCTTTCCTAGCATTTACTAGCTGGTTACCCTCATTACTGATTTGTGTTTTGTTGTCGTGGGCAATGTTTAGTTCGTTCATTTAAAAAAGATCGTCGCTGGTTATACTTTGTGTTCTTTTGCTGTAATTAATGGAGCGCTTTACGAAAAAGTCGCCATGTTTCGTCCCTATGATTTCATCATCAAACCATTCGGTGTGTGCTAAAAGGGTTTCGTCTATGTCAAATATCCTATCTATTCCTATACTCTCAAGGGAGTTGTTGAATCTTTTCTTAATAAACTCGTTGACCACTGCTTTTGGCAAAAAGTCCAACTCGCCTTTTTCAAATATCCAATCCACGATCGTACTTTCAGAGGCAAAGGCTTCCTCGCACATTTGCTTGATCTTTGCATGATGCTCGCCATCAAACCAATCCGGATTCTCTTTCTTTATAATTTTGATGACATCGATACCAAAATCTCCATGGATCTGCTCTTCTTTCGAGGTTGCTTCCACTACGTTAGAGATACCTTTTAGCATGTTTTTGTGCTTGTTGAATGCCATGATGATCAAGAATTGCGAGAACAAGGAAACATGTTCAATGAAAAGGGAGAACAATAGAATTGATTCCGCGTATTCCTTATTATCATCACTTTTTGCATTTTTTAGTGCAGTTTCCAAATATTGCACCCGCTTCATCATTACAGGTTTTTTCTTCAATAATTTAAACTCCTCGTTCAAGCCCAGAATTTCCAATAGGTGGGAATAGGCATCTGCATGGCGTACTTCACTCTCGGCAAAAGTTGCCCCGACCGAACCTATTTCCGGTTTGGGCATTTTATGGTAAATATCGCCCCAGAAACTCTTCACCGCTACCTCGATCTGTGAAATGGCCAACATGGTATTTTTTATCGCACTGCGCTCCGTCTCGTTCAGGCGTGTCTTAAAATCTTGGATATCACTTGTAAAGTTAAATTCCGTATGAATCCAATAGGAATGTCTGATTGCCGGTACATATTCGTACAACTGAGGGTACTCATAGGGTTTTAGGTTGATACGCTTCTCAAAAATATTGGACTTGCGCTTTAAAGCCTGTTCGTTCCTGTAAAGGATATATGATTTTGCCACATCGAAAAAACCTCCTTCCATTAATTTTGTCTCCACAAAATCCTGAACTTCCTCTACAGTAGGAACATAGTTTTGGTCTAGTGCGCTGCGCTCTAAAAGCGAGGCATGTACATTCTTGGAAATACGCTCCGCATCCCCCAAATCCCCGTGGTCCACGGCCGTCATTGCCTTTAAAATAGCGTTTGTAATCTTGTGTAGTTGAAAGGGTCTTTTTTCAAAATCCCTCTTGATGAGGTGGGTAATTTTCATAGTATATTCTGAGATTAAAATTGATGTAACTAAGCGATATGTAAAGATCAAAATTTATTCGCTTTACTTTTCCCTAACACAATTTAGGTTGTTCACATTTTATCAACAATGAAGTATTCAGCACCGGATTGTGCTGCGATATCCGCCATCTGCACTGAAAAAATGAGACTGTTTCACCATTTAAAATCAGTGAATTAGCGTCTATTGCGTGCCGATTGGAAAAAGAAAAACAGTCGAAGAAATAGTAATTTCGGATAGCATCGTGCATTAAATAAATGCAAAACAATATTAAAAATTATTGTTGTTCGGTTCACTTTTTAGAGAACCTTTGAAATCCCTATGATCTATGGTCTTTCAACGTTATAGACAACTTAGGGCTTGCTTTTCATTTTATATTAAAAATTGTATAAACTATAATATTTGCATTAATCGTAAATCAGTAAAATACTAATCTTCAACATATTAAAAAATTAGTCTTGAATCTTGGTTCTTGTAGCATAGCGGTCTAGCTTCTTTACCGGACAATAATGCTTAAAATTCAATGAAATTGAATTATTACCGGTCGTAAACCAAAACTTTCTTTGAAGAGTGGACTTACAGTTTGAGAGGCTGAAATTACAGGCATTGTGAATTACTGACCAAAGCTGCCTTTAGGAGCGACCTAAAAACATTTTATCTGATATTTTATTGAAAGCAGGAATCTCGACCTATTTAAGAACGAGTTTGCCCCGAAAACTCAAGTTAATGTGCAAAGGAGTAAATAAGTTAAAAATTTTAAACCAGGTTGCTTGTCAAATAACTATGCATCGATGTTTTGAAAATTATCAGTTCCTCATCCCAATTCCAAAACTTTTTCTGCATATCGTTGTCCTAGAAGTCGCATAATCTTGGAATTGAAATGAAGTCGATTCCCTTTGCCGGTCAAACCCGACGAAGAAACCAGTTTTACCAAAGAGTCCGTTTTTGAATAGGTCAACCTCTTTAAATTCAGCCGATTCCTGTTATCCTGATTTTTGGAATAATTACCAAGTTCGCCGATTATGACCGGTAATTGTTTATCGTTTGCAGCCATGCGAAATTTTGAAACCAACAATACGAGATTTTTGTCATATTCGTGGATTGTGAATTTTTGCCTTGCATCACTTTCGCCCTGGTGCCATAGCACTCCTTTTATTGTACCATAATTTTGGCCTAATGCCACTTTGTCCTCAAAATTGGTAAATAGCGCTATATTTCTATGTTGTCCGTTTCTTAGCCATTGCCCGATCGAACTCCCGCCAATGGCGGTAGGAATCAGTAAAATGGATATAAAATCTGGATTTTTTTTCATCAATTCCTTCCCAAATGACAATCCTGGACCAAGACCTGTCATACTTGGGGGTTGCACAAAGGCCCTATCGGCCATGTTCTACTGCCCGGCCAAGCTAAACACCCATACGTTCGTTTTATTGGGTATATTCTTTACTGGAATTTCCTACATCGGGAAATTTTTAGTCCTTTTCGCGTCTTTTCAAATTTTACATGATGTTGTGAATATAAGAATAGCTACTATTATAAAATGTTTCATTCTTCGGTTGTGTTTCCCAAATTGAATTCTGATGCATCCAATAATAATAGGAGGGTTTTCTTGCCTAAAGAGCAGAAGTATCCGAATCAGATTCCATAAAATGCTCTTTGACCATAATTTCTATCGGAATATTTTGATGCAGTTCGGAACTGTCCTGTTTGGTCAGGTAATTGAACAAACTTTTTATGGCGACATATCCTTGGAATTTGGGCTGTTGGTTGATCAAGAAATTAATTTGGCCCTCCTTCAAATAGGCCACGTTCCTTTCGTTCAGGTCAAAACCGACCAAGAAAGTATTGGTTGCACCAACAGTGGACAACAGTTCAGGGATGATGTAGGCCCTTGAATTGGTCACAAAAATACCCTTGGCCTCACTGCCGTTTAACCAATTTTTTATTTCCGGGAATATTACCAAAGGATGTTCCAGGGAATGGTTCAAAACAGTGATATCCGCACTACGGTCCGAAGCATCAAAAAATGCCCGAAAACCATTTTCACGTTGCCTATTGTTGGTCTGCGTGCCTTCGCCATTGAGCACATGTACGATCAAATACTTGCCTACAGCGCCAACGAGGCCGCGGAGCAACCTGCCGGCGACCATGCCCGCCATACGCGAATCTTGGCGCACGAAATAAGCTTGCTCCTCTAAATCTATTTCGGTATCCAAAAAAACTACCGGAATGTTCCCCGCTTTGGCTTTCTCCAAAAGGGCGTTACATTCCTCTTCATTAAAGGGAACGGCAACGATGGCATCGTAAGTTTTTGAGATAATCTGCGCACTAGAGGCCCTAAACGAACCGGATAATCCGGAAAAATGATAGAAATCTACCTTTACACCAAACTCCCTTAACTCGTCAACGGCTTTTAAAATTCCTTTTTTTGGCAATTTCCAATAGCTATACGCATCCTTGGTTTCCGGTATTAGAACGGCGAACCTGATTTTCTTTTTCGAAGCTAGTTTCAACCTACTGGCCACCATATTTTTTTGGTAACCCGTATCCTTAATAATTTCCAGCACTTTCAGTTCCGTATCCTTGGAGACACCGCCCCGCTTGTGCAGCACCCGATCAATGGTGCCGATCGAGACATTGGCCAGTTTTGCCAGTTGCTTTATTCCCATAGCCATTTGCCGTGTTCCGGTCGTTAAATTAGATGGTTCTACCACCAATGTTGTGGAATTGAACCAGTAAACTGGCCCTACTTAGGACGTATAGACATACTACCAAATAGGATTGTGCTAAAAAACCATAACCATGTAAAAAATTGATTTCTATTGACTTATAGTATAAAAGCCCTAAGTCTTACGTCCTTTTGTCCTATGTCAGGTTTAATAAGCTATATTTCATTCCCAAATAAATAATGGTAGAACCGATTGGATTATTGTACCGTTTTTGAAAATTATTTACAAAAAGGTAGTTTCATGGCCCAATCATAGCTTTGCGACCGATATATTTTTAAACTGAATGGTCATTTCGTTACCGGGATGTAACTGTATGCCGATCGGCCCCTTTAAATTGGCATCCTCAAGGGTGTAGTTCATGACCTCTTTCCCATTGAGCCATACCTTATAGGTGTTACCAAGCGCAATCGCCCTCATGGTATTCCAATCATCTCTCTTTAGCAGGTCCTTTATCCCCTCGGCCTCCACGGGATAGCCTTGCTTCGGAACGTAGGGCGAGGCGGTCATGTCCCTCTTTAGCGACCCGCTTTCCCCAATTTGTATCTGTGCGTTTCTATGATCGTCCCCTCTCATATAAATACCGGAATCCACCGTGCCCGCACCAAATTTGAAGTCCATCTGCACTACAAAATCCCTATACTTTTTCTTTGTCCATAAAATCGACCCTATTTTATCCACATCGCTTTTTGCCCAGAGCGTTCCTTCATCGGTAGTCCACCAAATATTGTCCTTTGGAACTGCCCAATGACTTAGGTCGCTACCGTCAAAAATAGTTTTCATCTCTGGTTGTTCCGTTTGGCCATTGGCAGCTGCAACTAAGGCAAGTGTCAATAAAAAGGAATGGATTATTTTCATTTTTCAGTATAATTTAATAATTCTTATCAATCGGTTTTTTTGGTTGTTGTCGCTGTGTCTGTGAACATCTCAAGTTGGCGACAAATATTTTGGTGCATTGTTTACCAAACATCTAAAAAGTCCTACATTCCGCTGTGTTCCTTAAAGCTACGTCCTATCGCTTCCTGGGAGAGTTCGCTACCACCGTGCACGAGGATACGATGTTTAAAAGTGGTCGCTTCCCCTTGTTTCAATTTAAGATCGAGTGTCTCCCTTCCGTCCGAAAAAACGGCCTGTCCCAAAGGGTTTGCCGCAAAAAGGCCATAGCCCCTAGCATGCCAATAGGTGGGATAGCCCACATTTTCCGCATGGTCCATCATGGTAACGGAAACCGTTTCACCGTCCATATTTCCCTCCAGCTTTACCCATTTGTTCCTTGTTCCCCAGACCTGCTCTCCTGTAGACCCCCCACTTGCATAATAGTTGCCTTCGACCCCATCATTGTTCAGCACCTTTACCTTGGTAATATTCCCCTCGGCATCGGTATATTCCGCAGGTTTGTCAGCGGGCAGCTCCAGTTCGCGGGCTACCCGTATTGCTAGCATACCTTCCTTATTGTCCTTAAAGTAGACATCCTCAAGTGCCTTGAGCTTCGTTGTCCGGTCTATGATTCGGGTATCGCCCTCTTCTGAAAAAACAAACGATGTGGTTTCTTCCAAAAGATCGTTTCCGCTAGGGGACCGCCAAAGTGCTTTTATGGAAAATGTCCCCGCTTCTTCGTCCGTTCCAAAAACCTCTTTATGGTAAATAGTGCCATATTTATGTTTTTCGGCCTCCGGGACGGCGTAGGAATTGTTCCAAAAGTCCAGCCCGTTAACATCGCCATAATTCAACCAAAGTCCCACGTGGTGCGGATGGTCAACACGCTCAAAGGGTCTTGGTTCAAAAGGAAAACCTCTGGTAACCGTCTTCCCGCTTTTGGTCCGAATGGGATACAAAAACGGTTTCGGGGTCTGCCCGTCATATACATAGCTCGTAAACGGTGCTCCGTCAATTTGGACATCGACCTTTTGGTTTACCTCATCATGAACAAATTTCACTTGTGGGCCTTGGATTAATTCCGATTCGGCAAGGTCGGCCTTTTCCGTATTCCCTTTGTTTTCCTTGCACGAAAGGGAAAGCACTAAAATAATGTAACAACAAATCCGAATTGTCTTGAACATAAATACAGGGAATTAATATTGAAACACTTCTCCGCCGGCCAGTACCTCTTGGCTCGCCCCATCAAAAGTGGCCTTAAGTCCTGTCCTGAGCGCCGCCGTTGTCATAATATTTGCTATGGAATGGTTGTAACCGGCCTCGATCGGCCCGTTCGTTTTTTCCCTGCTTCGAACACATTCCATCCAATTTAGCATGTGGAGCGAGGTCATATTGTCCGCACCGGTATTCGCCGAGGTAACCACCTTTGGGGCATTGTCCGTGAGGTTAAAGCTACTTAATTTATTGGGCTGCATATCCATGGCGCTGGCATGGCGTTCGGAAAGTCCTCCGTTATCGCTTACCTTATTGGTGTCAAGGTTCATTTCGCCGCCGTTGGAATAGTAGATTTCCTTGGTGCCACCGGCAGAGTTTGTAAATCGCGAAGAGTAGGTCACTTGAAAACCTTTGTCCAAATTGTCGGTAGGGCCATAATCAAAGACTGCGGACATGGTATCAAAGTTTTTTCTGCCATCTTTCCATAGGTATATTCCGCCATTGGCCGCAACACTTCTTGGGTGGTCCAGACCGGAGAACCAATGCACCGTATCTATTTGATGCGACATCCACTGCCCGGGAATCCCGGAGGAATAGGGCCAAAATAAACGGTATTCCAAGTATTTTCTGGCATCCCATGGCTCGTAGGGCCGGTTCATCAGGTAACGTTTCCAATCGGTGTCGGATTCTTTTATTTCATTGGTAAGCTGCGGCAGTCGCCACCTGCCGGGCTGGTTTACGTTCCAGGTCATTTCCACCATCACGATGTCGCCAAAATCCCCTGACTTCACATATTTGTCCGCCGCATGGTAATTGGCGCCGCTCCTTCTCTGGGAACCGATCTGGAAAATTATGCCGGAATCCTTGACCGCCTTCATTCCCACACGCGCATCTTCCATAGTTTCGGCAAAGGGTTTTTCACAATAAACGTCTTTTTTGGCGTCCGCGGCCTCAACAGTGTGCAAGGCATGTTGAAAATCGGCCGTAGAGATGATTACGGCATCGAGTTTGTTCTTATCGTACATTTCCTCGTTGTTCTGCCATTGCGTAACCTTGTCGCCCGTCGCTTCCTTGATAAAGGCCGCGCCCTCTTCCCGGCGTCTGTTCCAAATATCGGAAACCCCTACAAGTTCAAAGTTCTGCGCCTTGCTGTGTGCGTTAAAAGCGGGAATCAATGCCCCTTTTGCCCTATTGGAAAAGCCAACGACACCAACACGCACACGGTCGTTCGCCCCAATTATTTTTCGGTAACTGCTTGCACTCATTGCATTCGCCCCTAGGACGATGCCGCCTGAGGCCAAAGCTGTTTTCTTAATAAAACTACGTCTGTTGTTTTCCATGTATGTCGCTATTTATATGTTCTTTCTTATCCAAACTATTTCTTAAATCAATATTGAACTTACTCCGTAAACTAACGATTGCTAAGACTCCGTCTCTTTCTTAAATGTCAAACAAAACGAATTTATACTCCTGCCAAATGAAAACCCGAGTTTTTTTCTCTTTCTTTTTCCCTTTGCCGTCGTTAAAATTATAAACCGTAGCTACGGCTATGCTTCGCCATCGCTACCGCTCGCCCACAGCTTTCGCTGTGTCGTGCCTAGGCAAAGAAAAAAATAAAATTGTCAAAATTTTCGGGTTATCATTAAGCATGAGTATAGTTTAAAATCACCATGTTCGTTAACGTTAACGAATATAAATAATATTTTGGATTTATCAAGCAAAACTTATCATAAGTTTGTAGCGATGGGGTATGAGTCTCGATATTTTAAACATTCTAACAGTAAGGACAAGCCTTACTACCGGCCGCAAAAATGTTTATTTAAATCGATTTTTTTTGTCGATTTCTAGGATTGTATTTTTACTGTATTCAAAAACCTTGGCACTTTAAAATTTTGTACGGCTATAAAAGCTAGATTGCTCGTTATCAAGTACTTTAAGGTCTATAATGAATATACAGACCATCAGTAATTCGCTCACATATTAAACCATCCTATACCTTACGGACAATCTAAAAACGATAGCCCAACGATACCCCGGCCCTAGGCACGAACTCATTGGCAAAATCTTCATTACCTATTAGAATATTACGTCCTACCCCACCATAGCATTCAAGAAGAAAACCACCTTTACTTACCAATTTCCCGCCAAGTGAAACCCCTAACGCAAGATTGTTACTGGTCTCATCGGAAAGGGTATTTTTCATTGTAAACCGATGAAGAACCGTAGACCACACCTAAAGTTTTATGACTATACTAAAAGTATCGACTCGTAGAAAACTGAAGTTGAGAAAAACCATTTTAAAAATAAAATAGCAGGATAAGAGCTAACCTATTATTCTAATTTCTATATACACCCTATTAAACAAAAAAAATACAATTCAATCAGAGAAATAGATCAGTGCAGAACAGGTGTCTACATAAAATACACCTGTTAAAAAGAAGGAACTGCTAAAAAGTCTATATTTTCGGACAGCGACTACAATTTGTCTTGCCCTTTTTCTTGTACTTTTTACAACATTTTTTCTTTTTGCTTCCAGAGGAACAACCGCCACAATCTGAGTCAATGATAATGCAAGGACGTACAAATAGTATTGGATTCATTATTCTTATTAAATCTAAATAATGACAAATTTATAAAAAAAAAAGATTCCGAAAACGGAATCTTTACTTTTTTTGGGAAGTTTTATACCCTACCCTTCCATGTCTACCGCTGTTGCAATGGTATTGATGTCGCGATCGAACATATAATGACCAGATTTATCGTCTCCTATAATATTCAATTTATCCAGCAAGGTACGGGCGACGGCTTCTTCTTCCAACTGTTCCGTAACATACCATTGCATAAAGTTGTGCACGTTATAATCTTTCTTGTTCAAGCATTCGTAGATCACGTGGTTTATCTGCTCCGTAACAAACATTTCGCTCTTTAGGAAATCGGCAAAAAGCTCGTTTAAGGATGTATAGTTTTCTTTTGGCTTTTCTATAGCAGGGATAATTACCTTGCCACCGCGCTCGTTTACAAATTTTACCAATTTGATCATATGCACCCGTTCTTCTTCGGACTGTGCGTAAAAGAATTCGGCAATACCATTGTAACCCTTAGTATCTGACCAACTTGCCATGGCCATATAATGCATGGAAGCATTTGCTTCGTACTTTATCTGATCGTTTAAAAGGACTTCTATTGTCGTGTTCATATCTCTATATTTACAACAAAGATAACTAGGTTTTGACTTGGTTCAAAAATTAAGACTCGGGATTTTTTGGCTTTATCCTATAGGTATCCAAAGTAGCGTCCATGTTTAGGATAAACCGGCTGCCTTCGATAAGGTCTTCCATTTTCTTCAAAATGGGTTTATTTACCTTTAGACAGATATCGATCAAGGTGGTTGCTACACCATATTTTAGTGCAGGGCGCCCCTTCACAATCCTTACAGTCGCAGGGTCTGTGAGAGCCACGAACAATAACCAGTAATTGTTCCAGGTCTTTTTCGGACATGAACAAGGCGACCGTATCTACTACGAGCTGCATGTTTACATCGGGGTTTGGACTGTTTTGTATGCGGTAGGTGGCACCGTAATCGTTTTTGTAAATGAGTTCCATTATTAAAAATTTTAGTTCAACGCTTTTTGAACGCTTTTATTCATTCGATATACAAACAAGTAATAAGCTCCCGCTAAAAACAAAAGCCATCCGAGCGTTACAGTACTAAGCCCTATAATAGAAATCTTATACCTATCTATGAGGATGTAGTACATAAAAACCATCATTACAGCATAAAATGCCCAATTGATATAACGCCATGCCCCCATAATTTTCTCCTTCTTTTGCCTTCTTTTAATAGCTTTACGCTTTACGGTAATCCAGATTCCCGTAAGGACGAGTGCTGAAATTCCCAAACCAAAAAAGAACCAAATCACCTTTGTGATCAGCCCGCCCCAATTACCAAAATGCAAGGGGTCCGCAATATCATTTAAAAACATAATCGCGCCTATTTCGGTAGCCTTTTGAGTTTCAATAACGGCGTATGTCTCGGGATTCAAATACACCTTATTGGCCCGTTGGCGTACCAGTGGCACATCGCTTTTACCGGTTATATAAATACTGCCGGATTTTCCTCTACTGGGGACAATATCACCGACCTCCAAATTCGGAATTTGGGAAGTAGCAATCTGGGCAGCCCTGTCGTAATCTATGGCATTAACATCAATACCCCCGTTTTCCAAATCATTTTCTACCAATTGAAAGGTAGGGGCAGCTGGATTAGCTATACTGGCTATACCTGCAATATTGGCCCTCTCCAAAAAATACCATATTCCCGTTATGGAAAACAATAACGTAAACGGAACAGACCACACCCCTACCAGGCGATGTAAGCTTCTAAAAAGAACCAATCTTCCTTTACCCGTTTTGAGTTCAAAAAGTTTTCGCCACCACTTTTTGTAGAAGACCAAGGCGGTAATAAGGGAAATAAGCAACAAAAAGCCAAAAATCAACACCGTGTAATGTCCTACCTGAAAAGGAACGAACAAAAAATAATGCAGGTCCCTAAAAAAACGTTGAAAAGTAAGCTTTACCTCGCCCTGTATCTTACCGGTGTATGGGTTGGCAAAGACAAAACTTCGTTGTCCGTTTTCGGTCTTATAAATGATATCGCACAAATAAGACTCATCGGTGCGCAACCAAAAGGTTATTTCGCCGTTGGGGTGGGCGTTTCTAAAATTGTCCCTCATCAAATTACGCGACGCCAACTCCTCTTGGGGAACTGCGCGTATAGCAGGAATAAACAACCAATCCATCTCATGGCTAAGGGTGGCCAAGGTGCCCGAAAAGCATACGATAAAAAACAGTATGCTTAACCGGATACCGATCCAACTATGGATTTTAAAAAATGTCTTTTTATTTAGCTTCATTACCTATCAGAATGTGTAACCCACAGTGAGCACGTAATTTCTAGGAGCACCCGGAAAAAGTCTAACATAGCTATAACCTCCTACCCAATGTGTTTTATTAAATACGTTGTTAAGGTTTAAAGCCAAACGCACCTTATTTATTTTATAGGATATACCTGCATCAACAATGCTGTATTCAGGCAGCCTTAGGTCTTCTTCAAAAGTATTTCTTGAAGAAACAAAATTCGTCCCTAGGTTAATATTCAAGTCTCTGAAAAAACCACCATCAATTCGGTAATTCGCAAATAGCCCTCCAGAATTCAATGGTGCATTTTCCTTAATACGACCTATTTCACTAGGGTTATCGCTTTCAGTAATTTTGGCAACATTGTAGGCGTAATTTGCGGAGATATTAAGGTTTCTGTTGATACGGCCATTAATATCTATCTCTACACCTCTGGCGCGTTCCCCGCCCCTTTGCTCCAAAAGATCAGTGTCTGGGTTTACAATCAATAAATTCTTATTTTCAATAGTGTAAGCAGCGATATTAACGGCAAGCCTATTATTAAAAAAAGTACTTTTTGAACCGATTTCGAACATGACACCTGTAAGAGGATCAAAGGGGCCTTGATCGCCAACTACATCTGCTGGGTTCTGCGGTTGAAAACTCTCCGTATACGTGCCATAAAGATTGGTATTTTTATCGACGCTGTAGACGATGCCAAGCCGGGGCAGCAATTTATTTTGGGTAACTTCGGTCTCATCGGCCTTCTCAAAATTCTGTACATCGGTATAGCGTTCTTGTCTCAGTCCCAGTAGCACCTGTAAATTTTTATATTTCATCTGGTTTTGTACGTAGATGCCACGAGAAAAGAATTTTGTAGCAGACCTTTCGTTTCGCTGTAAGATATAATCGCTGGGATACGCCAAAAGATATTCTGGATCTTCTAGATTAAAATGTGGAATATTAGGAACGGGATTACCACTTTCGTCCAGTTGAAAGCGTTCAGGCGTAGCAGGGTCAAAGGTATCCAAATCTCCATCTACGGTCCTATAAATTGCGCCGGCACTGGTAAAAATATCCCCACCACCTACGGGTCGTACCTGTTGCAGATAATCAAAGCCTGCCAGAATCTTATGTTTTATTGCTCCTGTTTCCACTTCATATTGGAAATAGGTACTTACATTATCAGTAGTTATCTCTTGCTCCCTTGCGCTAATACGCATTCCCATTAAAGTTGGAATTTGATTTCCCGCCCCATCCACGGCGAAACGGTTGGAGGTTCGGTGTTCAAAAAGATCTTCCTGAAAACCAAATCGCATATAGGAAGCATTGAAAGAAAAGTTATCCGTAAATTTATGATTCAGAGAAAGCGTACTGTATACAACGTCGGATTTTTGATAGTCATTAGATGCACCGATGGCAAAATTGATAGGCGTAGAATTCAAATCCGTCCCAGCTGTTGCGCCAAATATAGGCTGACCACGGTCTAACCTTCCGTCAAAGCTAGTAATCACAAGATCAAAGTTCAGGCTTGTTTTATCCGAAGGCAAGAACGAAATGGATGGTGCTATCATTAAGGATTTTGTCTCCTGAAGGTCACGGAAAGAATCGGAATTATCATATCCTATATTGAGCCTGTACAATAAAGTTCCTTTTTTATCCAGCGGGCCGGTAAAATCCAATGTTGACCGCAACGTGTTGAAGCTACCCGTAGTGAAGGAGATTGCCTTACGCTCCTCCGCTAAAGGTTTTTTGGTAACCCTGTTCATGGTACCACCGGGAGAGGCATTCCCAAACATGGCAGATGCAGGGCCTTTAATGACTTCCACGCGCTCTAGATTGGCAATAATACTTTGTGGACCAAAAAGACCAACAACACGCAAACCATTAATTAGCTCGCCTTGTGAACGAAAGCCCCTAAACGTAAAATCATCATAGTAGGAAAATTGGTTTACACCGCTCACGTTTTTCACTACATCATTAACCCTGTAGGCCTGTTGCTCTTCCATGACCTCTTTTGTGACATAGCTTATGGCTTGTGGTATATCCTTTATAGCCGTTGCCGTCTTTGTAGCGGCATAACTTATGTCGTTTTTATACGAAACAGCTCTACGACCCGTAATTTCTACACCCTGCAATTGTTCGGTAGCGGGAGCTAAATCAAAATTCAGCGTAAGGCTATCTCCATCGGAAACCGAACCTTGTTTGGTCTGCGTAGCGAATCCAATGTAGGAAACGCTTAGGTCATAATTGCCAGCGGCAATAGCTGTGAAATTGTATTTGCCCCGCTCATCGGACGTAGTCCCTTTTGTGTTGTTGAGCATAATTGTGGCACCCATTAACTGTATTCCATTTTCATCGAAAATAGTTCCTTGTATGCTACTTTGGGCATTAATGGTTAAGCCTAGCAGTATCGCAATTGTCAATAAGTAAATCTTCTTCATTTTTAATTGGTGTTATTTTTTAAACAAATAAAAACCGACCATGCCATAACATGATCCGTTTCTCAAACTAACTCAAACTCAACTTGTGAAAAATTTGGAGAAAAGAATAGCTCCCTTCATTGATATCTTGGATTTTAAAATATTACTATTTAGAATCATTCTTTATAATTTGAAACAAATATAATCCTTATTTTTATTTAATCTAAATAATAATAATTTTATTATGTTAAAAAGTAAAAAACCTCGGGGCAAGCCCACGAGACATTAAAAGGAAAACAGCTTTTTCAATATTCGAAGTAGGATTATGAGGTATTAGACCTGCATATCCCGTTTATGCTGAAACATGTTCAGCACAAGAAGCGGAATTGATTCAACCAACCGCCTTAAATTCGTTGCAAAGCTCCCGAACGGTCGGGATTTAAAACAGAGTTTCACTAATAAATACCCTTAGCGAGATAGATTTCGCCTCATAAACAAATTGAATTCTCAGCAAGGTTCGATAAATTAAAAAGGTCAACTGCTTCTGTATGGACGACTCTCCAACAAAAAAACCGAACACACCTTAGCGTGTCCGGTTTTTCAACAAACGCAACTCAAAAATAAAATTTATTGTAACGAGGTCTCCCCCTCATTGGGGTTATAAACATAATTAAAGGTGTAGTATCTAGCCGGGTCAACAAAACCATCGGGATTGGCGGGAGCATCTTGGTAGTAACTCAATATCTCTACCTTGGCCACTTTACCGTCATGAGTGCGAAATACCAAAATTCTGCCAGGAATAGGCGTTACCAAATTGGTCATGAAATTATAGTTGTACCAACCGTTGTCGCTTCCCGTGGGTATTGCAAAAACAGCATCCGCGTCCTGGGCAAAGGTTACGTCCTGGGATGAGATCACTTCCGAAAATATTCCTTCAACTATGGTGGCGGCCCCATTCCCGTTTCGCTCCGGTTCGTCACTGGTTCCTGTTATAGTCCCACCATTAACGGCGATGGTAAGCCCTCTAAAAGCAATGTCCCATTCGGTATCGCTATCCGTTACCTCGCCGGTCTCGAAACTGAATTTTGTAAAAGGCCCTCCTACAGGCTGACCTCGGCCACCAGTTTGTGGAGCAGGAACATTCTCGGCCTTGGCGTTTACCAATTCGGACAATACGGTAAATTCAGTTGAAGTCATTTTTGCAGTACCGTCCACACTTACACTTACCGCTCCGGAAACCGCTCCTTGGGGTACGGTAGCCACGATCTGGGTGCTGCTCAACGAAGTTATGGTTGCCAACGCCCCGCCAACCGTAAGGACGACCCGCGAAGCATCGGCGGGAAAATCGGTTCCCGTTATGGTAATCTCAGTGCCCACGGTTGCGGATTCTGGCGAAATAGCAGTAACTGTAAAATTCTCGGATGGGTCTTCATCATCATCGCTACAAGCGACAAAGGCAAACAGCGCAAAGTATAGCGCAAACATTTTAAGGGTTGTTTTCATAATAATTTAGATTTAAGATTAAAATTGAATGTTTAAACGTGTAAAAAATTGTATTCCGGGGTTTACAAGAACCTCGGCATCTTGGGCGGCCAAGGGGTTTTGCCCTTTAAAGTCCAAAAGATTGTTGACCCCGAACTGTACTTGGTAATTTTTATAAAAATTTTTTCCCAAGGCCAGGTTTACCAAGGCATAGCCATCCACAAAGGAATTGTCCAGATTATCCAACAGGTCATTGCCATTGCGATCGGTCAAACCAAACCTACTGCGGTACACTACGCGTAGGTTCGCATTTGCATCCCATTGGGGAATTTCATAAAATACCTTGAAGTTGACGGTGTGCCGGGAGCGGTTTTCCAATCCAAAATAGTCGCTTCTGGTCAGTCTTATAGTTTCCAAGGTTTCCGGATCGCGACCAAAAACGGTACCTTCTTCCAAAGCCGCCTCCTTATCCTTGTCAAAGGCATATAGCAACTGATAGCCGGCCGAGAAATCTAAATTTTCAAAAAGGCGGTACTTTAGGTCGAACTCCACCCCTTGGGTGTATACACTCTCCCTGTTAATGTATCCGAAAACGTTTTGGCCATTGGTTCTTGAAGCCAATATCTGGATATCTATAAGGTTATCAAAATCGTTTCTGAACAGGTTTATATCGGAGGAGAGCTTTCCTTTCTTATAAGAGAATCCAAAATTATAGCCTATGGAACTTTCCGCGTTGAGCCGCTGTCCTAGGATATTTTGATCCACAACCAAATTGGCTATTTCATCATTGTCCAAAAGACGCTGTATGCCAGCGGCCTCCACTTCTTTGCCAAAAACGGAATAGCCGCCACCTGCCGCATTGGTAAAATCCAGATATAACTGCCTAAAATCGGGTGCCTTAAAACCACTGCCCACGGATGCTTTTACGGCAAAACTTTCGTTAAAATTATACCGTGCCGAAAGTTTAGGGCTTAATTGGGAATTGTATACACTATGGTTGTCAAACCGTGCACCGGCAATAATGTTCAGTTTTTCCAGGGGCTTAAAATCATACTGGGCAAATAGATACTGAGAATCAAACGTAACCTGTTCCGCAAAAAGGGACCGGTCCAAAGTCTCAAAATTATAACCGCCACCTAAGGTCAGCGTATTGTTCTCGCTAAAGCTATGGTTATAGCGAACCTCTGGCCGAAACAATTGTTGATTAAAATCATTGGCCATCAGCACGTCGTTGTTAATAGGATCCAATATTTTTTCGTCGGTTATATAGCTCGTATAATAAAATTCGTATTGCCAATTGGTCTTCTCCGATGGATTGTGGTCTATGCGGAGATGGGCATTGGCATCCCTTTCCTCGCTGGTATTGGGCATTACATCAAACTCTTGCGAAAAATAGCGTCCGGAGGCAAAGATCTTTAGTTTTTCGGACGCATCAAAAAACAAGCGTCCATTAAACGTATAGTTAAAAAACGGATTTACAGTCTGTGCATCATCGCCTGTAGCAAGATCATAACCGTCCGTGCTTAATCTGTCCGCAAAAAAAGAATATCCAAATTTATCCCTGCGCTGGCTCATACTAACGTTGGAATTTTGGTTGTTAAAAGTAGCTGCCCTATGGCTCAATTGGCCTGTAATATTTTCAGAAGTGGGTTTTTCGGTTATAATATTAATAACTCCGCCAAGCGCCTCAGACCCAAAGAGACTGGAGGACGGGCCCTTGACTACCTCTATCTGTTTAATGTTCCCGATGGCAAACCTACTTAAGTCCAAATTACCGGAACTACGCCCCACCACGGGAACACCATCAATAAGAACAAGCACATAGTCCGAAGCAATACCCTGTATCTGCACTCCTTCGCCACCTCCAATGGTTGCGTCCGGTGTCATAACTATACCCGTTTGCTCATTTAGAATCTCATTTAAACGGGTTACTCCGGTACGCTGTATTTGTTTTTTAGAGATTAAGGTAACGGGTAAAGGCAAAGAAGAAAGCTGCCGAACGGTACGCGTAGCCGTCACAATTACCTCATCTAAATCTTGCGCTAGGATAGAATCATTCTCCGTGCTGTTTTCTTGCCCAAAAACAGCAGCTCCGAAAACACCAATAAAAGCAAGGGTTACAACCTTATTTAGATTCATTCCTGATAATTTTTTGACAAATATATAATTTATTTTTAATCAGTCTAAATAAATTTTATATTTTTGTGGAAGAATTTATTGTTTCACCTTTAATCGTATCAAAATGAAAAAAATCACATTATCACTATTTTTAATTGCCGCTTTTGGCCTGCAGAGCTTTGCCCAAAACAACAAAAAGGTGCAGGATGCCGAAGCCATAAAAGAAATGTGTGGCTGTTATGAAGTCACTTTTAATTTTGTGGAAACCTTTAATTACAGCAACGACTCCCTATATAAGCCTTCAGAATCCAAAGTGGATAAGGGCTTGGAATGGGCAGGACTGGTTTCTGATGAAGATGACAAAATCGTTATTCAGCACATCTTGCAAGTGGGCAACCCTGCCGAACCTATGATCGTTAAGCATTGGCGACAAGATTGGTTGTTCGAGAACACCGACCTGTACACCTATAACGGAGACAACCATTGGAAATACCAAAAAAAACAACCCAATGAAGTGGCCGGACAATGGACTCAAAAAGTATTTCAGGTAGATGACAGCCCCCGTTACGAAGGCACCGCCAGTTGGGTGCATGTAGACGGAAAGAGTTACTGGGAAAATACAACACCAGCCCCTTTGCCTAGAAGGGAATACACCACCAGGGGCGATTACAACATTACCATGCGCGGCAACCGCCACGAGATTACCGAAAATGGCTGGATACACGATCAGGACAATGCGAAAATCATTAGAAAAGAAGGTGCCGAAGATATGGTTTTGGCCATGGAAAAAGGGTACAACACCTACGTAAAAGTACCCGATGCCCGTTGCCAGGCCGCTGCGGAATGGTTCACCAAAGAGCACGACAAATGGGTTGCCGTACGTTCCAAATGGGATGAAGTTTTTGCTAGGGATACCGACTTGGTACTCAAGGAAAAAGTAGACAACAAGGTACTCTACAAACATCTCTTTGAAGACGACATACAAAAGTCCAAAGAAATCTCGGCCATCATAGATTCTTTTGTGGAGCAAGCCGATGGGGAGGAAATGAAAAGCAAATAAGATGATGACACAGCTGTCCAAAATGGTAGGCGTCCTACTGGTGTTATTTTTTGCTATCAAAGGAGCTGCACAAGAAAATGTTTTCTTAAATCGTGCTTATTGGAAGGCTAATCCGTCCATAGCACACATTGAAAAGGACATTGCTGCCGGTAATAACGTAACGGAATTAAACTCGGCTATGTTCGATGCCGTGTGTTATGCCCTAATGGAAAAGACCGACAACGCCACTATAAAATATCTTTTGAGCAAAAAGGGGAACGCCGTGGATAAAATAACCCATGATGGCCGCACCTATATTTTTTGGGCGGCCTACAGGGACAATCTTGAACTAATGCAGTACTTGGTGGATAATGGCGCCAAGGCGAACATTGAGGATAGCCATGGTTATTCCGTTATGAACTTTGCCGCCGTCACGGGCCAGACGAACCCAAAACTGTATGATTTTCTGCTGGTCAACGAAGCTGATGTCCATGCCAAAAACCATGATGGCGCAAATGCCCTGCTTTTGGTGGCACCGTTTGCTAAGGACTTTAGTTTGTTAGATTATTTTGTAAAAAAAGGTCTTGATATCAAGAGTACGGATAGGAATGATAACGGTATTTTTCACTACGCCGCAAAGGGCGGTCACATTCCCCTACTCAAAATATTGGTCAAAAAAGGGCTACCCTATAAAACGATCAACAAGAAAGGTGGTAACGCCATGCTTATGGCGAGTCAAGGCACTAGAAACTTTCAAAATAATCTGCAGACCTATCAGTATTTAGAGGGTTTGGGTATTAAAGCGAATGTTACGGATGACGAAGGAAGAAACCCCCTACATGCCATTGCCTACCGTAACGAAGACCTAGCTATTCTCAAGTATTTTATAGAAAAAGGCGCGGATGTGAACCAACAGGACGACGGTGGCGATTCGCCCTTCATGAATGCTGCCAACAATAATACTTTGGAAGTGGTAAAGTTCCTTTTCGAGTCTGTAAAAGATAGCAACGCCAAAGCTAAAAACGGACGTTCTGCACTCGCCATGGCCGTGAACAGAAACAGTGCGGACGTAGTGGAATTTCTATTGCAAAAGGGTGCGGACATCAACACAAAGGATAAAAAAGGGAACACCTTGGCCTATTACTTGCTGAATACCTACAATGCCAAAAAACCGGAGGTTTTTGAACAAAAGCTAAGCTTGTTGCAGAAAAACGGATTGGTTTTGACGGAGCTGCAACACAACAAAAATACCTTGTACCATCTGGCCGTAGAAGAGAATAATCTAAACCTGTTACAACGTTTAGAGGAATTCAACTTGGACATCAACGCCAAGAATAGCGACGGAAACACCGCCCTGCATTTGGCCGCCATGAAGGCAACGGACGATTCCATTTTAAAATACCTGATAGAAAAAGGTGCGGACAAAACCGCCAAAACCGATTTTGAGGAATCCGTTTATGATCTGGCGAGCGAGAATGAGTTTTTGGTAAAACATCAGGTGGGCTTGGAGTTTTTGAAGTAGTTGGGTGTTGGATGCTCGGTATTCAATTTTCAATGACGGATATTCGGAAAAAAAATGATTTAAATGATGAGAAAAAAAGTTAGAATAATTTCTATAATGGTCGTAGGTCTTTTGGCTTTGGTCGGTTTTATGTCCCCTACGGAAACCGTGAACTATAAGTGCATGATACAGCTGACCAACTACACTGGCGAAGGTGCCTACATTGTGGTGTCGGTATTGAATGCGGATGGGGAATACGAAGACACCTTATATGTGCAAGGCGATGACAATGAATGGTACCGCGACATAGCCGATTGGTGGAAAAACGTGTACGGCATACGAAGACCGGAACTGGATGCCATTACCGGTGCCACGGTCTCCGGAGGGGAACGCAGTATGACGGTATTAAAAATTCCATCGGCCAAAATCGACAAAGGATACAAAATCCGATTTGAGTCTGCCGTGGAGGACCAAGAATACCATAAGTCGGACTTAGAATTCGAATTGACCGCCGAGAACCTTAAAGCAAAAAAGGAGGGCAAAGGTTTTATTAGGTATGTGCGGATGATTGAGCAGTAATTAGACGGTAGACGGTAGACGGTAGACGGTAGAAAAATATTTTTTTTAAACCGCGTAAAGTCATAAACCTAAAAACTCTTTTCAAACACATAACTCTGAACTCATAACTCATAACTTTTTTGGACTCTTCTAGGGCGACCAAGCTTGAGCTTGAATTTGAATTTTCTATTTGTGTTTGTGTTTGTATTTGACTTTTGTATTTGTATTTGATTCTTGAACTTGACACTTGAACTTGAACTTTAATAGGTATGACCATCTCAATATGGAGGTATAGTCATCTTGCGCTGGCTATTGCTTCTTCGGTATTTTTGATTATCGCGTCGCTTTCGGGCATCATTTTGGCCTTTGAGCCTCTGCAAAGTGCCGTAAAGCGCTACGCGACCGTTGATCTTGCCGAAGTTCGGCTGTCCGAAACTCTTGGGGCGTTGGAAGCTTCCTATGACGAAGTGCTTTCCTTGGAGGTGGATGCGGATGATTTTTTGGTGGCTTCCGTCGTGACCAAAAACGGGGATAGCGAGACCATTTATGTACATCCTAAAACAGGCGAAAAACTGGGTACGCCCAAAACCCAAGCCGCGCTCTTCCAGTGGACCACCAATTTGCACCGTTCGCTATTCCTCAAAGGTGTCGGTCGGTTTTTTGTGGGTCTGGTTTCCTTTTTGCTGTGCTTGATCGCGGTCACGGGATTGCTATTGATCATTAAACGCCAAGGCGGACTCAATAAGCTGTTTTCCAAGGTACAGAAAGACTATCCAGAATTGCGCTATCACGTGCTTTTAGGTCGATGGTTCTTGCTGCCCATCATCCTTGTCGCTGCCACCGGAGTCTATCTTTCCGCGGAACAATTTTCCCTGCTTCCCGACACCTCGCTTAGGCATGAGATGATAGCGCCCGAAACGGAGGTGGACATGAGCAGAAAACCATCGGAACTTGCAATTTTTAAAAACATCAACCTGAACAAGGTCCGGAAAATAAATTTCCCCTTCTCGGAAATGCCAGAGGATTATTTTGAAGTGTCGCTGAAGGATAAGGAAATCTACGTACATCAATTTACGGGCGAAATTCTTAGTGAAGTTCCCTACCCTTTTACCGCCCTCGCCAGCCGATGGAGCATGACGGTGCATACGGGGCAAGGCTCCATATTGTGGTCAATCGTATTGTTATTGGCGAGTATTTCCATACTGTATTTTATCTATTCTGGCTTTGTGATGTGGCGCAGGCGGATGAAAGGCACAAAATCCGTCGCCCAACAGACCGATAAGGACGAGGCCAGCCATATTATTTTGGTAGGCTCGGAAACCGGTGGCACGTTTCAATTCGCGAATCGCTTGGCGGAGGTACTTATTGCGGCAGGAAAATCGGTTTTTGTATCGGAACTAAATCAGTATTCAAGCTATAAAAAAGCGGAGCAGCTGATTATTCTAACAGCGACGTATGGCGAAGGCGCCGCCACAACGAATGCACGTAAATTTGAGATGTTATTTGAAAGTATTCAACCCGTTCATAAGTTAAGTTATGCCGTGGTGGGCCTCGGTTCTCTGCTGTATCCAGCTTATTGCGCGTTTGCGATAACCGTGGATGAGCTATTGAAAAATAATGGCAGTTTTAAGGAAGTGCTTCCGCTTTATAAAATTAACAATCAAGACGAACGCGCCTTTGCGGATTGGGTCAAAAACTGGGGCAAGCAAACCGGAGTTTCGCTTCGATTGAAAAATCCGCCTACTAAAAAGAAATCCATAAAAAAGAAATCTTTTACGGTCTTGGAGCGCACTACCCTGAACGAGGACGACACCTTTTTGGTTCGGCTACGCCCAAAACGCAGGCTTCGTTTTCAGTCGGGCGATTTGGCGGGCATCGTTCCCGAAGACGGCATGGAACGGCTGTATTCTATAGCGAAAATCGACAATGATCTGTTGTTGAGCGTGAAGAAACATGAATTTGGTGTCTGTTCGCCTTTGCTGAGCACCCTAAAACCAGATGTGCAGATGGAGTTGCATATAAAAAAGAATACCGAGTTCCATTTTCCCAAAAACGACAAACCCGTTATTCTGATTGCCAATGGCACGGGAATCGCACCCTTTTTAGGAATGTTGCACGAAAACAAAAACCAGAACCCCGTCCATTTTTTCTTGGGATTACGTACTAAAAAATCCTTGGAGCTTTACGAAGACATACTCTCGGAGGTAAGTCAAAAAAATAAATTGACCAGTTTGTATGTCGCTTATTCCCGCGAGCGGAAAAACCAATATGTTCAGGACTTGGTTCGGGAAAACGAGTCCCTTATTTCAATAACCCTGCAAGCAGGAGGAAGCATTTATATCTGCGGTTCGCTAGCTATGCAAAATGAGGTGTTGAACGTCCTGGAAACCATTTCAAAAACCCATCTCAACAAATCTTTAAGCGAATTTGAAGGCACGGAACAGTTGAAAATGGATTGTTATTGATGGCTTAAAGTTTGACGTATGACGAAAAGAAGTAGGACTTAAGACTAAAAAATGAAATCCAGAAAAATCGAGAAACGTGTTTGTAGAAGTCTCACGTCCTATTTTCTTAAATCTTTGCCAATCAAATTCGATCATGGCCTAAAAATTCGCATGAATTAATTCATCTAAATATGACCCTATGTGCATAAAAGTCAAAATACTAAAACAAACTAAAACCGGAACGATTAATTTTTGTGCGGAATGTAGTATGTACCAATTGAATTTCGGACATTTTACCTTGGAGTTCACGGAAAATGAACTGAATCACTTTGGTATTTTTTTAATTGAAATAGATATTGACTATTGGGAAAGTCAATATTGTCATTGCGCGATGAAACGTAAAATTCCCATTGCGACCTTACAACAAAATCTGTATTTGATGCTGAACAAGGAAGAACTGGAAGAACTGAAAAGCTTGGTATTTTTCAAGGAAGGAGCAGGAACTATGGAACTCTTGCCCTTAGAAAAAATAGCCTATAACCTTATATTGAATTGAATTGAATATGCAAAACAATATAAACGCCATTTTTCATAACGATATAGGCATTGCCTTTTTATGGCCAGAGCAGCCCACTAAAAACAATCAAAAAATACAACTGGTATTTAGGGATACTGGACTTCTTCTGGACAAAAAAGAACTAGTGGAATTCTCCAAACATATTAAAAATGCGATAAAAACACGGCCTTTGTGCAGCGATTGCAAGCAGAACGAAAACTGTCGCGCCCTACTCTTGGAAACGCCTTTTCCACAAATAAGTCTTGCCATCAGCCATACAGAACTTTCAGCTGCAGACGAACTGGTTGACGGAACACTTTTTCAGTTGAACTTAGATGGATATTTGAACAAAGTGTTCGGAAAATGAAGTTTGATGCGATCTATAAAGCATATCTGCTCCCCTCCTTGATCAAGGA
>Ga0136560_1000109_pt1 | contig 33137 bp, 11 predicted proteins | sample AntRauMeHopE1497_FD_104925 | JGI IMG/M metagenome (GOLD analysis project Ga0136560, IMG submission 104925) | Saline lake microbial communities from Rauer Islands, Antarctica - Metagenome Hop E1 #497 | ecosystem: Environmental > Aquatic > Non-marine Saline and Alkaline > Saline | place... | reverse complement strand
CCCGGCCACGGGCAGGGCTACCCCCGTCATCCGGGAGTGGGCCGAGGTCTTCACGCAGATCGGGGACAACCAGAGCCTGCTGCAGTCGCTGAAGGAGAGCTCGTACTTCAAGCCCTTCGCCGACCAGGCCGCCCCGCTCGAGGCACGCCTCGGCCTGCTCGACGAGTGCTGCCAGGACCTCAACGGCGTGCAGCGGCGCTGGGTCTACCTGGAGCCCATCTTCGGCCGGGGGGCTCTTCCGGCCGAGCAGCCGCGCTTCCGGCGCGTCGACGACGACTTCCGCTCCGTCATGTCCTCGGTCTCCACGGACCCCTGCGTGTTCCAGCTCGCCGACAGCTCCGCGTTCCCCGGCCTCCGCGACCGCCTCAAGACCATGGTGTCCCACCTGGAGCGCTGCCAGAAGGCGCTGGCCGACTTCCTCGAGCTCAAGCGCTCGGCGTTCCCGCGCTTCTACTTCCTGGGCGACGACGACCTTCTCGAGATCCTCGGGCAGTCCAAGGACCCGGGGGTGGTCCGGGCCCACATGTCCAAGCTCTTCCAGGGCGTCCACTCGGTCCGCTTCGCCGAGGGAGGAGGCGCCATCGCGGCCCTCCGCTCCTCGTCGGGCGAGGAGGTGCCGCTCACGGACTCCGGCGGCCGGACCGCGCCCGTCGCGACCGAGGGTGCCGAGGTGGAGGACTGGCTGACGTCGCTGGTCGCGGCCATGCGCCGCAGTCTCGCGTGCAGCCTCGGGCGAGCGGTGCGCGAGCGGGCGTCCGGCCCCGCCGACCTGTCCAAGTTCCCCAGCCAGGTCCTCGGCCTCGTCGAGGAGGACGCGTTCTCGTCCGCGGTCGAGGCGGGCCTCGCCGCCGGGGCCGGGGGGCTCGAGAGCCTGCGGCACGCGACCGCCGCGCAGCTCCGCGACCTCACCGCGATTGCCGCATCGCGGCCTGAGCGAGTCGCCGGCGGCGGCGGCGGTGCCGGCGCTGCCGAGGGCGCAGGCGGCGGGGGCGGCGTCCCGCTCCTGACCCGCCTCAAGGTCAAGGCGCTGGTCCTGGACACGATCCACCGCATGGACGTCCTGGACCAGCTCGAGGCGGAGCGCTGCGACTCCTCCGCGGCGTGGCCGTGGCACCGCCAGCTGCGGTTCTACGTGGTCCCCCCGGCGGCGGGGCGGGCGCCGGCGTGGGCGTCGGACGACGCGGGCCCGGGCCGCGTCGCGTCGCTGGCCGAGGCCCGCATGGTGGCGGCGGCCATCCCGTACAGCTACGAGTACCAGGGGACCCCGGGGAAGCTCGTCCACACCCCGCTGACGGACAAGTGCTACCTCGCCCTCACGCAGGGCATCGCCATGGGGTACGGCGGGAACCCGTACGGCCCGGCGGGGACGGGGAAGACCGAGTCGGTCAAGGCGCTGGGCGGCGCCCTCGGCCGCCAGGTCCTCGTGTTCAACTGCGACGAGGGCATCGACTTCCGCAGCATGGGAAGGATCTTCACGGGCCTCGTGAGGTGCGGCGCGTGGGGGTGCTTCGACGAGTTCAACCGGCTCAAGCCCGACCAGCTCTCCGCGGTCTCCCAGCAGATCCAGGTCATCCAGGCCGCGATCAAGGCCGGCGCTCCCTCGCTCGAGCTCTTGGGGCGGGAGATCGCGGTCGACGTCAACGCCGGCATCTTCGTGACCATGAACCCTGCCGGGAAGGGGTACGGCGGCCGGTCCAAGCTGCCCGACAACCTCAAGCAGCTGTTCCGCCCCGTCGCCATGAGCAAGCCGGACAACGAGCTCATCGCCGAGGTTCTGCTCTTCGCCGAGGGCTTCCGCGAGGCGCGCGCCCTGGGGCGCAAGGTCGCGAGCCTCTTCGGGCTGTCCCGGGAGCTGCTCGGGCAGGAGCAGCACTACGACTGGGGCCTCCGCGCGATGAAGACCTGCCTCAACACGTCCGGCGCGCTTCTGGCGGCGCACCGGTCGTCGGGCGGCGCCGACGACGGCGAGAGCTCGTCCCTGATCCAGGCCATCCGCGTCAACACGCTCAGCAAGCTCACCGCGGCCGACGCGCGGCGGTTCGCCGGCCTCATGCGGGACGTGTTCCCCGGCGAGACCATGGCTGACGTGCGCTCGGAGCGCCTCGAGGCCGCAATCCGGTGGGCGATGACCGGCTCCGAGGGCAGCCCCGCGCCCGCGGACGGCGCGCCGGCTGCAGCGGGCCGGGGCGCGCGGAAGCCGCCTCAGCTCTCGGGCGAGGGGGGCGTGGACCTCGGCAAGCTCAAGCACGAGCCGAGCCAGGTGGCCAAGATGCTGCAGCTGAAGGAGTCGCTGGACCAGCGGATGGGCTGCGTCATCGTCGGGCCGAGCGGTTGCGGCAAGAGCACGCTGTGGCGGGTCCTGCGCGCCGCCCTGGAGCGGATCGGGCAGAAGGTCAAGGTCCACGTGATGAACCCCAAGGCGATGCCCCGGTCCAGGCTGCTGGGGGAGATGGACCCGGACACCCGCGAGTGGAAGGACGGCGTGCTGACGGCGGCCGCGCGGCAGGTGGTGCGCGAGCCCGCCGACGTCCGCTCGTGGATCGTGTGCGACGGCGACGTGGACCCGGAGTGGATCGAGAGCCTGAACTCGGTGCTGGACGACAACCACCTGCTCACCCTCCCCAACGGCGAGCGCATCAGCTTCGGCCCCAACGTGAACTTCCTCTTCGAGACGCACGACCTGCGGCACGCGTCGCCGGCGACCATCAGCCGCATGGGCATGATCTTCCTCTCGGACGACGACGTGGACCCGCGGCGCATCGTGGACGCGTGGCTCGCGGACCGGGCCACGGCGGCCGGGGCCGCCGCCGCGGGCATGGACGGCTGGATCTCCCGCGTGTTCCTCCCCGCCCTCGAGTGGGTGCGCGACCGGGTCGACCCCGCCGAGCTGGCCATGCCGACGACACTGGTTGCCACGGTGCGGTCGGGGCTCTCGCAGGTGGCCTCCGCGACCTCCGCCGCAGCCTTTGCCGTCGGCACCATCCGCGGCCTGGGCTCGAACCTGCACGAGTCCCGCCGCGTCGAGTTCGCCGGCAGCGTGTTCCGCCTGGCCGGTGAGTCGCCGCCCGACCCTTCCAGGCCGCTCGACTGCGCCGCCGACGACGCCACGGGCGCTCTCGGGCCGGTGGAGGCTGGCGGCCCGGCTCTCGGCGAGGACGCGAGCGGCGAGGCCGGCGCGTCCGCCGTGCCGACGCCATCGCTCCTGCGGAACGCCGCCGTCCTCAGGCCGTGGTTCGACGCGGCCGACCCCGTCGTCGTCGTCGGCCCGCCGGGATGCGGCAAGTCGCTGCTCGTGGCCCGCGCCGCGGCCGCCCGCCACGGCACGTCGCTCGTGACGCTCCACTGCTCCGCGCAGACGTCGCCCGACCACGTCGTCCAGAAGCTCCGGCAGAGCTGCGGCCTGTTCTCGAGCACCTCGGGGCGCGTGTTCCGGCCCAAGGAAGGCGACCGCCTCGTCCTCTTCCTGCGCGGCGTCGACCTGCCGAGGCCGGACAAGTGGGGCACCTGCCCGCTGGTGGCATTCCTCCAGCAGCTGCTGGCCTTTGGCGGCTTCTACGACGAGTCCCTCGAGTTCCTCCGCGTCGAGCGGGTGCAGATCGTGGCGTCAGTCTCGCCCCAGAACTCCCTGGGCCGCCACGCGCTCTCGGGCCGCTTCGCAGCCGCGGTGCGCACCCTCTACGTGGCTGACCCGCAGGAGGACGAGCTCCGGGCCATCGCGTCGGCTCAGCTCTGCCGCTCGCTCGCCGGGCGCACCGACCCGGCCTTCGCGGGCTCAGCGCTCCCGGGCGCCGCGGACAGGCTCGCGGCGACCATGGTCCGCGTGTGGGCGGACGTCCGCTCCCGCTTCGGGGCCTCGGAGCACCGGCACTACGTCTTCACGCCGCGCGACGTGGTCGTGTGGGCGGACGGCCTCAGGAGCTACGCGCCCGGGGAGGCCGGCGCCGTCGTCGCCGCCGCGGGCTACGAGGGCCGACGGGTGTTCCGGGACAAGCTGGTGACGCCGGACGAGCGCAGCGCCTTCGACTCGATCCTGGCCAAGGGGATGCGCGAGGACTGGGGGGCGGCGCCGCAGGCGTCGGCGATCTTCTCCGCCGCCGGGCCGTCGGTGCTCGGCACCGCGGCGGCGGCCGACGCGGCGGGACCCGGGTCGCGCGGCTGGCCGCTCCTACAGGCCGTGCGCGCGGACGAGTTCGCGACGGCCGCGAGGCGCGGCCTCGTCCTGTACCGCCGCGAGGAGCGGCTGATGCGGCTGCACCTCTTTCCGCAGGCCGCCGAGCAGCTTGTCACGGTGGACCGGTGCCTCGCGAGGCCGGGGGGCCACATGCTGCTCATCGGGCGCCCGGGCGTCGGCAGGCGGTCCGCCGTCTCGCTCGTGGCGCACATGCTGCGCATGCGCGTCTTCGAGCCGAGCCTCGGCCGCGGCTTCGGGGCCAAGCAGTTCGCGTCGGAGCTCAAGGCGGCGATGCTGGCGGCGGCCGTGGAGGACGGGGGCCTGCCCTGCGTCCTGTTCCTCCCCGAGGGCGCGCTCGAGGACGACCGCGTCCTCGAGATGGCCAACTCCCTCGCGGCCTCGGGGGAGGTGCCCGGCCTGTTCGGGCCGGACGAGGCGGACGCGGCCGTGGCCCCGCTCCGCGAGGCCATGTCCGACGCGAGGGAGGGCAGCGAGGAGGCGGCGTGCCGGTCCCCCTGGGAGCTCTTCGTCCTGCGCGTCCGCGCGCGGCTGCACGTCGTCGTCGCGCTCGACCCGGGGAGCCCCGGCTTCGCCCGCCGGTGCGAGGCCAACCCGGCCCTGCTGACCGCGTGCTCGGTCGCGTGGTTCGGCGCCTGGGGCCGCGAGGCGCTCGAAGCGCTCCCCGGCATGATCCTGGACCCGCTGACCGTGCGGGCGGGCGGCCCGGACGAGGCCGGGCCGGCGGGGGATGACGACGGCCAGGACGAGGGCGAGGCGCTCGAAGACGCGGACGTCGGGGCCGCCGGCGACGCCGCGTCGCTCGGCGCCCTCATGGCGGGCGTCCACCTGTGGTGCGAGGAGGCCGACGGCGTCCCCGCGTCGCCCCGCGACTACGTGGCCATGGCCCGCGGCTTCCGCGCCGTCCTCCTGAGGCAGCGCGGCGAGGTCCGGTCCGAGGCGCAGCGGCTGGAGAGCGGGCTCGGGAAGCTGCACGAGGCAGAGGCGACCGTCGCGGCCCTGCGGGGGGAGGCCGCGGGCCAGAAGGCGGAGCTCAAGGAGAAGCAGACCGCGGCAGACGCGGCCATGACCCAGATCACGGAGGCGCTCGGCGTCGCCGCGGACCGGCGGCGGGAGGTGGAGGTCCTCGGCAGGCAGGCCTCCGAGGCGGGAGAGGCGACGGCGGCGCGCAAGGCCGAGGTGGAGGGCGAGCTCGGCGGCATCACCCCCATCCTGGACGCCGCGAGGGAGGCCGTGGGTGCGATCGACTCCAAGACGCTGAGCTACATCCGCGCGCTCAAGGCCCCGCCTCAGCCCATCGTGGACGTGCTTTCCGGGGTGCTCCGCATGCTCGGCAACGAGGACACGAGCTGGACGAGCATGCGCCGCTTCCTGGGCGGCTCGGGCGTCAAGGCGTCCGTGGTGCACTTCGACCCGCGCAGCATCTCCAAGGAGACCCGCACGGCTGTGGCCCAGGTGGTGCGCAACCACGCGCAGTCGTTCGAGGAGGCGACGATCCGCCGCGTGCTCGGCGACGCGGCCCCGCTCGCCGCCTGGGTCAAGGCGTGCCTCAAGTTCAGCATCGTGATGGAGAAGATCCAGCCCCTCGAGGCCGAGCTGCGCAAGGCCACGGCGGCGCTGGCGAGGGCGCAGCGGGAGCTCGACGAGAACGTGGCGGAGCTCTCGACGATCGACGGGCGCGTCGCGGAGCTCAAGGCCGCGTTCCAGAAGCGCACGGCCGAGGCGGAGACGCTCCGCATGCAGCTGCAGCGCACCGAGGACACCCTGGCCAGGGCGCGCGCCTTGCTCGAGAAGCTTGGGGGCGAGAAGGGCCGCTGGGAGGCGACGGTCAAGGGCGCACAGGCGAGGCTCGCCGTCCTGCCGAGGCAGGCGCTGGTTGCCGCGGCCTTCATGGCCTACCTGCCGGGCAGCCCCGAGGACGTGCGCCGGTCGGCGACGGCCGCGTGGCTCGGCATGTTCTCCAGGCTCGGCGGCGACGGGCCGGGCGGCGGCGCCGCGGCGGTCCCGCAGCTCCACCGGCTCCTTGCTTCCGAGTCCGAGGCGCTCGAGTGGCGGTCTCGCGGCCTCCCCGACGACGGCCTCAGCACCGAGAACGCCTCGGTCATCCTGCACGCGGAGGCGATGACGGGACGCGCGCCGCTCATCGTCGACCCCGCCGGCGCGGCCACGGAGTGGCTGGTGCGGCAGCTGTCGGCGGGGCCCGCAGGCCGCGGCGCGGGCGGCGGCACCAAGGCCGCGGGCGCGGGCGGGGGCGGGTCGGCGTCCCTCGAGGTGGTGGCCGAGGCCTCGCCCAAGCTCCAGACCTCGGTGGAGCTTTCGGCGCGGTTTGGGAAGACGCTGGTCATCACCGAGGCGTCGGGGATCTCCCCGATGCTGCTCGCGCTGCTCGGCAAGGACCTCAGGGTGCAGGGGGCGCGGAGCTCGGTGATGGTGGGGGACAAGCTCGTGGACTACGCCGAGTCGTTCCGCGCCTTCGTCTGCACGCGGGACCCGTCGGTGCGCCCCGAGCCCAGCGCCGCGGCCCTCGTGACCACCGTCAACTTCACCGTGACGCGCTCGGGCCTCGAGGGCCAGCTTCTGGGCGCGACGCTCCGGGAGGTGATGCCCACGCTCGAGTCGGAGAAGAGCCGGCTGCTGCGGGAGGAGGAGGCGCTCAAGACGCAGCTCGCGGACCTGGAGCGGGGGCTGATCCAGGAGCTGGCGGCCTCCGAGGGCGACCTCCTGGAGAACAAGTCCCTCGTGGAGAGCCTGACCCAGACCAAGTCCAAGTCCGCGGACATCGCGTCCGCGCTGGAGGCGTCGGCCGCGACCGCCGCGACGATCGACGAGCAGCGGGACGCGTTCAGGCCCCTGGCCGCGGCCGGGTCCCGGCTCTTCTTCCTGCTCGGCGCCCTGGCGTCGCACAACCACATGTACCAGTTCTCGCTGGCCGACTTCCTCGGCGTGTTCGTCGGAACGATCCGCGACACGGCCGCCGCCGGCGCGGCCGGCTCGTTCGGAGCCGAGGAGGCGGTGCGCCTCGTGCCGGAGCTGCAGCGCCGCGTGCTGCTCTTCGTGTCCCGCTCGCTCCTGAAGGAAGACCGCCTCATGCTGGGGCTGCACATCGTCCACGGGTGCCGCCCCGAGCTGTTCCGCGACGGCGAGTGGGAGCTCTTTACCGGGCAGGCGGCCGTCGCGGCGTCCGCCGGGCGGGGCGCCGGAGCCGGGGGCGGCGGCGCCCCGCCACTTCCCGCCTGGGCGCCGCCGGACCGGTCGGCGGCGTTCGGCGAGCTCGCCGCGGCCCTGGGGGACCCCCTGCGCAGGGCCGGGCTCCTCAGGTCGCCCCTGCCCCCCGACTGGGACGCGTGGGGCGCGGACCCGGCGGCGGGGATCGAGGGCATGCCGCACGACGCCATGAGCGGCCTGACTGCGTGGCAGCGCCTGCTGGTGGTGAGGACCCTCCGGCCCGACCGCCTGGTCTCGGCCATGAGCACGTTCGCGTGCTCCACGCTTGGGGTCGAGTCGGTCTCGCCCCCGCCCACCACGCTCGCGGAGCTTGCCGCCGAGGCGGGGCCACGGAAGCCGCTCCTGATGATCACGACCGCCGGCGCCGACCCGACGCGGGACCTGAGCGAGGCTGCCGACGCTGCCGTCGCGTCGGGGTCCGCGTCGGGCGGGCCCACGGGCTACAGGGAGCTGGCAATGGGCGGGGGCCAGCAGGAGGAGGCCGTGCGCCTGCTCCGCGACGCGGCGGCCACGGGCGGCTGGCTGTGCTTCAAGAACCTGCACCTCGTCACGTCGTGGCTGCCGTCCCTGCAGCAGGAGCTGGCCGCCCTCGGCGACGACGTCAGCCCCGCGTTCCGGCTGTGGCTGAGCACCGAGTGCCACGACGACTTCCCGCCGTTCCTCCTGCAGGAGTGCCTCAAGGTCACCTTCGAGGCACCCCCGGGCCTGCGGCGCAACCTGGAGCGGACCGTCTCGGCCTGGCCGGCGGACTTTGTGGCCCGCGGCCCGCCCCTCCGGCGCCACCTGCTCGCCCTCCTCGCGTGGTTCCACGGGCTCGTGCAGGAACGCCGCACGTACGTCCCGCAGGGCTGGACCAAGGCCTACGAGTTCTCGGCGGGAGACCTGCGGGCGGCGGCGTCGGTCATCGACGGCCTCGTGGAGCGCGCGGGCTCCGGCGCCTTCCCCTGGCGGACGCTGCACGGCGTGCTCGAGGGCGCCATCTACGGCGGCCGCGTCGACGACACGGCCGACGCAAGGGTGCTGCGAGCCTTCGTTCGGGTCTGCTTCCACAAGGACCTGCTCCCGTCGGGGCCCGACCACCCCGGACGGGCCGTCACGGGCGGCGTGCGCCTCCCGTACGAGTGCGGGCCGGCAGAGCTCGCCGCCTTTGCGAGGTCCCTCCCGGTGACTGACAGCCCGAAGCTCTTCCGCCTGCCCGCGAACGCGGAGAGGTCGCTGCAGCGGGCCACCTCGGACCGCGTGGTGTCCACCATCGTGTCGCTGTCGGCCGCCGCCTCGGCGGTGGACGGCTTCGACGCCGACCGGTGGCGCGAGGCGCTGGGACCCGTGATCGAGGCGTGGGACACGCTGCGCAAGGCGGCCGGCCTGGACGGCGCCGCGGCCCCCGCCGGCAAGCACGGCGCCGACTCGGACAGCGGCACCGACCCCGTGACCGGCTTTGTGAGGATGGAGGCGGCCAGGGGCGCGGCCCTGCTGCGCCGCGTGACGTCGGACCTGGAGGCCCTGCGCCGCGTGCTGTCGGGGCGCGAGGCGCTGACGGCGGGCGCGCAGCGCACCGGCGCCGACCTCATGGCCTCCAGGGTGCCGCCCCACTGGTCTTCGCTGTGGGACGGCCCGGAGGAGCCGCGCGCGTGGATGCGGGCCGCCGTCGCCCGCGTCAAGGCGCTCCAGGGGTGGGTGCAGCGGTGCTCCAGGGGCGCGGGCGTCCTCGGCTCCCCCGTCAGGCTCGGGGAGCTGTTCCGCCCCGAGACGTTCCTCAACGCGGTCCGACAGCAGACCGCCAGGGCCGTGGGCGTCGCCATCGACAAGCTCACGCTCGAGACGTCCTTTGCCGGGAGGCGCGCGCTCCTCGACGCCGGGGTCGCCGAGGGCGTCATCGTGGAAGTGGAGTCGCTCCTGCTGCAGGGAGCCACGCTCGGCGGGAGCCCGGGCGCGCTGCAGGAGATGTCCGCCGACGCGCCCGACCTCGCCTCCACCCCCCCCTGTACCATGGCATGGGTTTCGCCGGCCGCGAAGGAGGCGCTGCTGGCCTCGGACGGCGCGGCGGGGCCCCGGCTCCGCGTGCCGCTCTACTCGTCGCCGTCCCGCGAGAAGATCGTCGCGGAGGTCACCCTCCCCGTGGGCGGCGCGCGCGGGGGCGCGGCCAGGTGGGTCATGGCGGGCGTTGGCGTGTTCGTGTCCGGCTCCGAGTGAGCCGCTCGCGCCGAATGGGTGCGACCATCTTTCGTGGCCAAAAGCAGCGTGCGCCCCGGGGCCCCGAGCCCACGCAGCAAGCATGCCCACAGAGCGCGCGCGCGCAGGGCCGTGGTGCTGCCGCTCACGCGTCTGCGGCCGCGCCCTCTGCCCTGTACCTGGCATAGAAGTCGACCGAAGCCGCCGTCAGGGACGGCTGCGCGAGCCGGAACGCGGCCTCGACGTGCCCCTCGCGAAGGGTGGCCGTCGCGCTGCCGGACGACACGGCCTCTGCGGCGGCGGCGTGCGCGGCTAGCCGCGCGATGGCGGCAAAGTCTGCGCCCGAGAGGGCCGTGCCGGCGGCCGAGCACGCGCCCTGCTTCTCGAGGGCCAGCTCGGCGATCCGCGCGGTGAGCGCGGGCGACGGCCCGAGCCGCGAGAGCCCGCGGGCCACGATCTCTGCGCCGGCACCCGGCTCGGGGGGCGCCACGAAGACCTGCTGGTCGAGCCGCCCGGCCCGGCACAGCGCCGGGTCGACGTTGTCGGGCCGGTTGGTCGCCCCAATGACGACGACCGGCGCCGAGGCCGCATGCACGCCCTGCATCTCCTGGAGAAGCTGGTTGAGGAGGCGCTTGCGGGAGCTAGTGCCCCCGTCGTCCGCCGAGCGGCAGGGCGCCACGGCGTCGACCTCGTCGAGGAAGACGATCGACGGCGCCGCCCGTCTCGCGCGGGCGAACAGGGAGGCCACGGCCCGCTCGGCGTCGCCAACGAAGCGGCCGAGGAGCGACGACGGCGTCGCGACGAAGAAGGCGAGGCCCGCCGCGCTCGCGACCGCGCGCGCCAGCATGGTCTTGCTGCACCCCGGCGGCCCGAACAGCAGCACGCCCGTCGACCGGGGCGCGGCGCCCCCGCTGCCAACGCCCGACGCGGCGAGCCACACGGCGTCGCGGAGCGCAGACTTGGCCTCGTCCTGCCCCACGATGCCATCGAGCGCGGCCCCGTCGAGCTCCCTGCCCCTGCTCGCGGTGCGCCCCTCCGGTCCCGGCGACACGCCGCCTTGCGTCACGGCCCCTTCCCGCCCGGGCAATGGGTCCAGCGAGGCCAGGGAGGCGGCGCGCTGCAGGCGCTCGGCGCGGCTGCCGCCCTCGGCCGCCGCCGGCTCCTCCGTCACCACGCACACCCGGACGGTCGGCCACGCAGCGGCGCAGCGCTGCACGGCCGCCGCGATGCGCTCCGCGAACAGGCCGCCGGCATCCGCCCGCCCCGCGCCAGCGCCCCGCAGACGGCGCGACAGCCCGGGCACGTCACCGGCTCGGAGGGCCAGCACTGCGAGGCCGGACCGCGTGGCCGAGTCGCCGTGCGAGGCGGCTTGGCGGAACGCAGCCTCCACGGCGGACGCCGACCCGCCCGCGTGCGGCCGGACGCAGCCGGAAGCCGAGAGCCAGAGGACGGGGAGCCCTCCCAGCCGGGCCGCCGCCCCGACAAGCGCCGACGCGCAGCACCACGACGCCACGGCGGCCGCAGAGGGGGGGGCCACGATGCCTCTTGCCGCAGCGAGCGCCCGCTTCGCGTCCGCAGCGCTCAGCGGCGATCCGGCCACCGCACCCGGGCCGGGGGCGTGCGCACGCGCGGCCTCGTCGCGACCACCACTCGTCGTGACGCGCTGGACGACGACCCATCCCCTCACCGGCACCTCATCCCTGCCGCCCGGCGCCGTGGCTCCCACTTCGGCCGCCGCCAGGGGGTCCCCCGAGAGGGCCAGGCAGCCCGGGACGGCGACGGCCGGCCCCGAGGCGACGTCGCACGCGGGGCCCGCGGCAGCGACCGCGGCGACGACGAGGCCGGAGAGCGTGGCCGCGCCGTCCGCCGCCGGTCTGAGCTCAAAGGGAGGGCGCGATCCAGCGGCCGCGCTCACCGGTTCAAGCAGCACGGGGACCAGCCGGGCGCGCGTGCGGGACGGACGTCCGCCCGGGCGCATCCAACGGGGCAGCACGACGGTCCCGGCCGAGAGGGCATCCGAGGGCCAAGCCCGCCCCGCGTACGCCCAAGCGCCGACCTCGGCCCGGCACGGCTGGCCCGCAACCATGCCCATGCGCTTCAGGTCTGCCGCCGCAACCAGGACCGACGGAAGCCGCCACAGGCACGGAAGACGCGACGTCCCGTGCGCAACAAGGTCGTCCCCGAACGAGGCGTCGTCATGCCAGCCCCGCACCACTGCGGCGAGGGCTGCCATCGCGGACCGCCACCAGCTGCTTGCGCTCGGCGCTCGGGGAGGCCCGCCACGCTCAGGAGGTCCTTGCTGCTGCGAGCTGGCCGAAGAGCTGCAGGCCGCTCGTCGGTCGCCCAGTCGGACGTCCGCCGCGCAAGGGGGAACTGGTCGTGACCTTGACGCGTTTGCCGGCCCGACAGCCTCTGCGTGGTGCCCGCGCAGCCCGCCTCCCGAGAGCGGCAACGAGGCTCTGCGAGGCCCGAGCCCTTGCGCTCCTCCCGCTCCCGGCCTGCTGGCACACCACGTCCCTCGGACGCCAGAGCCCGCCCCAGGCCTGTGCACCTTGCTGGTCCGCGAGGGGCGACTGCGGCGATGGCGGTGCGCCCGGTGAGAAGGCTCCAGAGGCTCGTGCGGTCGGGCTGGCGCCCGGGCCAGCCCACCGGGGCGCAGCACTGGGACATGGACGGCTCCGACGCCCGGCTTGCGCTTCAGATGGCCGTGATCGCCGACGTGGCGGGGCCCGGGGCGCTCGGCATGTCCGCCCGGTCGTGCGAGGCCAGGAGCCTCGAGTGGCGTGCCGTCCGCCTGGCGGTGTCGGCATCGCACGGAATGCCCCGGGCCAGGATGGATGCGGGCCCGCGGTCGCACCCGCACGCGAGCCTTACGGTGGCGGAGCGGGCGGTGCACCGGCTGGTGGCCGAGTCCGCGGTCGCGCCGCAGGAGCCGGGCGGCGCCGCCGGCTCGTCCGGCTGGGCCGCGCAGCCCCGGGGGAGCGGCCACCCGTCCCACGGTCTCGCCGTGCGCGTGGTGGCCAGGTCCCTCATGGCGTCGCTCGACGGGCTGGAGCGCCCCGGCCGGGACGGGCGTGCGCCTCCAGGCCCTCGTCCCCGCCCACGGGCGCCCCACTCGGAGCTGCGGGCCGGCATCGCCGCGGTGCGCGGCACGGCCGGGGGCGATGTTTCCGATGGCCAGGCCGGGGCTGCCGGGGACGCGGACCTGTCGCGGGCCGCGGAGCGGCTGCGCTCGAGCCGCGACGCCTGGACGCAGGCCTCCGTGCTCGCCCGCGCCTGCGCCGCGCACGGGATGGAGCAGGAGGCGCTGGTGCTCACGCGCTGGGCCGCCCTCCTTCGCGGTGGCGCGGCGTCGTACCTCGACGTCGAGGCCGCCGCGGCGGCGCTGGCGAGCGTGTCGGACATGCTGCCCGCCCCGCGGCCGACGCACGTGACCACGCGGCGCGACCTCCGGCACGGCCGCCTCCAGGCTATCGAGGCCGGCTCGGGCGCCGCATCCGGGCTCGCGGCCTTGGTGCCGCTCGCCGACGCGGTAGCCTCGGCGCGCGAGGGCGGCGGCCTGACGTCCCGCAACTGGCCTGCCGGCGTGCCGGTGCCCTCCTCCGACGCCGCCACCCGGCTGCACTGGGCCTGGGAGCTCCTGGCGGCGGCAAGGACCTCGCTGGCGCGCGAGGCGTCCGTGGCGGCACTGTCGGCGCAGGGCGGGGTTCGCCGGGGCGACGCCGAGGCGAGCCCTGGGGCGGAGGCCCCGCCCGTCCCTGGCCGGCTCGTCGCGCTCGTGGTCAGGGTGCTCCTGCCGCGCGGCGAGGCGCTCAAGGGCTCCGACGGGTCGGCGTGGGGCGCGGCCATGGCCGTCCGGCTGGTCGCCGACTGGGCCGAGGGGGTGGCCCCCGGCGCGGCCGCAGGGCTCGGGCTCGTGCCGGAAGGGGCGGACTCGATCCTGCGCCCCGACTCGGCGGAGGCGGTGCCGGCCAAGCCGGGCGCCGCGCGGCCCCTTTCGTCGCTCCGCGAGCCGACCGGGCTCTCGGCCGGGCAGGCGGACGCGCTCGGGGCGGCGGGCGCGGGCGCGGCGCTGGAGGCCCTTGCAAGCTCGCTCATGACGGCAGGCCGCGCGGCCGACGCCATGGTGGTGGTGAGGGGCCACGTGGCGGCGGCCTCGGCGGCAGACGACGGCGCGGGCGCCGACGGAGACGCGGCGCCTGGCGAGGCGTCGCTCATGCCGAGCAGCGCCCTCTTTGCCCGCGTGGTGGGCAGCGCCGCCGGCCGCACGGAGGAGTCGCTGACCGAGGCGGTGGAGGCGCTCTTCGCGTCGGGGCGGCGGCCGACCGTCGCGGTGTTCCGGGAGGTCCTGCGCGCCATGGTCACGGGGGCCCTCCGCTCCCGCCCGGCCGCCGAGGTCGACGTGCTCCGCATGTCACGGCACGCGGCCGCGGCCCTGGGGGAGCCGGTTCCGCCCTCGGTCCTCGGCTGGTGCGCCTTCTTCGCGGCGCAGCAGGGGTGGTGGGGCCAGGTCGCGGCGGTCAGGGCCTTCGCGGAGAAGCACCACCCGGGCGTGTGGGAGACCTCCATGTGGGCGGGGCGGGTGCAGGCCCTCATGCGCGCCTCGGCGGCCAGGGCGTGACCCGCCCGCCCCAGAACGCGCGCGACGACGCGGCGCGCAAGCCGCGCCCCAACGGTCGCGCACGCAGCCGGCCCGGCCCCCGTTCGCGGCGCGCGCCGAGCACGCGCTTCGCACCGCCTGCACGCGCGCAACGGGTCGCGTGCGTCCGTCTTTGCCACCGCGTCCGAGTGTGTGATACGGCGGCGCGTGAGGGGAGCGGGCCTGGCCTCCGCGCCGGGGTGCTCCGATGCGCTGCCGCAGTTTCGAGAGGACGGCGGATGCAAGCCACACGGAGGCTTGTCACGGCAGCGTGGCGCTCACGCCCGCCACCGCGCCTCGAGACACCCAGCCGGCCGCCAGGTCGCGCGCCGGGCGTGGCCCTGCGTGCCCCGCGCGCTCGCCGTCGAGATCGCCGCAATCCGAGCTGCTGGTCGAGCTGCCCGGGCTTGCGGCGCCGCCTCCAGCTCGGCGGGCCTGGCCGGGGTCCCTGGCAAAGGCGGCGGGCTGGGGCCAACGAATACCACCGACGCGGGGCCACGCCCGGAGGTTTGAGGACGAGGGCCCGGCGGACACAGCGGCCGCGGCTGTCGGCTCGGTCCCGCCTGCTTCGCGCCGCCGCAGCATGGTGCCCCCTCCCCCGGCAGCGTCGGCCAGGCGGCACCACGCGCCAAAGGGGTCGCGAACCACCGCCTCGGTGGCCGCGGCGGCAAGGGTCGCCTCCAGCTGGTCCTCCTGCGGCGCGGCTCCCGCAGAGAGAGCCGTGGCCGCCGCCTGGAGCGCCGTCTCGGCGACCGCGGTGCTGCACCCCTGCGCGATCCACGTCCGGCCACTGATCGCCGCCGCCCGGGCGACCCTGACGCTCACGGGCGGGAGCACGCCGCCCGGCCCGAGGACGGTGGACATCGCCGGCCCGCCCTCCTCGTCGTCCCTGTCCATCGCCTCGCGCGCGGCCGCCGCCGCGCGCATCGCAAGCTGGGCCACCTCCTTCGACCGCGCCGGGGGCAACCCCGCGAGGCCGGCTGCCAGGCCCGCCATGCCGGCGCCGAGCTCCTTGACCTTGTCCGCGAGCGAGCTGACGTAAGCCAGGAGGCTCGAGCAACGGGGCGCGTCCAGCTCGAGCCGCGCGGTGCCCCTGCCGTCGGCAGCGCTGGCGCTGGCGCGCTGCATCGCGCTGATCGCCGAGGTCATCGCCGACGACGGGCTCTGGCTGTGCGGCCCGCCGCTCGCGGGGATGGGGACGGCCGGCGCCAGGGACGAGTTGGCGCAGCGAAGGAGCTCGATGAACGTCTGGGTCACTAGCGGGGACGGCGCGTGCGCTCTGGGCAGCGAGAGCAGCGCCGCCTCGAGGTCGGCACCGCTGGGCGGCGGGAGGATCATCCCGAGGATGATGCCGTCGCCCCGAGCGTCGGTCTCCGCGCCCCCCGCGCGCAGCAGGGAGTGGGTGCGGAGCGCTCGCGCGGACGCCGCGTCGGCAGCTGCGCCCAGCCGAGGGATGACGGCCCGGGGGCCGGATGCCGAGGAGGCGGCGCCGTCGGGGGCCGGGGCATCGGCCGGGGCGGACGCGTCGGCGAAGCCGCGGGAGCGCTTCCTGCTCTGTGGCGCTGCAGCCGGCGGCACCGCGGCGTCCGCTCTGGGGGCACCTGCGGCGTCGGTGTCCGCCCGCGCGGCGAACGCGCCCGCGATGGCAGCAGAGCCCGGGGCCGGGATGACCACGGCCGCCCGGGCCTGCTGCTCCGCCCCGGCGGGGGACTGCGACGGCCTCGCGCTCGGCACAGCGCTCCCCGGCAGAGGGAAGTGCGGCACGTCCGGCGCGAAGCCGCCGTCGTGGAGGCGGACCCCGCCACCGACGCTCATGCCCACCGGGGTGGGCGGCGGCGCGTCCTCGCCCCTCGCGCCCACCGCCGCGCCAAGGCCATGGACGCCGATCAGCCCGGGCGGCGCCCTGCCCCTGGCCCTTCTGGCCCTGGGCTCGTCGCTGTCGTCCTCCACCGCGCCGGCAAGGGTCCCGACGTCCCCGTCGCCGCCGTCAACGCTCTGCAGAGACGTGTGCGCGACGGACAGCGCGGGCCGGTGCGGCGACGTGGCAGGCAGCAGGCTGACGGCACCGGGCCTGCCGGATGAGGAGCCCGCAGCGGACACGGCCCGGGGCCGCGCGGGGTCGAGGTCTGCCCCGCTGCTGCTCGCGCGGCTGCTGGCCGCCGCTGCGTCCACGGCAGCTTGTGGCCGCAGGGCGTCTGCCTCTGAAGCCGAGGAGAGCAGCCCGCCCGCAACGGCTCGCCACGTCGCGGCCAGCCCAGACTCGGGCTGCTGCTCCTGCTCAGAGCTGGGCGGGAGCGACGGCGGGGCCACCTCGGCCCGGGGGGCGCCAGACCCGGACCACAGCCCTGGACCAGCTGCCGGGGCAGCTGGCGCCACGATTGCGATGCCGGGGACAGCGATGGGGGCCACCACGGGGCGGCTCGGCTCGGCTGCTGCGGCGCGCCCCGTGCCGCCCTCAAGGCTCGGCAAGACGACAGACACGGCACCGCGCGGTGACATGGCGCTTTCCAAGTCCCCGCGTGCCACCTTTGCGGAAAGCACGTCTGCCGGCGGTCCCATGGCTGAGCCAGCCGCAGCGCCACTCGGCCGCGGAGCAGCTGGCCGACAACCGGCGACGGCGGGCGGGAGCGACGGTGTCACGAGCCCCACGGCCTGCTCTGCTTCCGACGCCGGGCGGAGAGCCAGCGCCTCGGCCGCATCGACGACGGCAGCAGCTCCCAGCTTGGACGCCGCGGCGTTGGCGGCACCGATGAGCAGGCCCACCGTGGTGCCGCCGAGGCGAGCCACGGCCCTGTCCTGGGCCCAGCGGATCGAGGCCTCTGTCGCCTCGGCCCCGCGGGAGACGAGCCATCGCCCGAGGCCGCGGATCCGGACCCGCAGCCCGGACCCCGAGCCCGTCGCGAGGTCCGCGCACCGCGCCGCCTCGCGCCCGCAACGCTCCGCGGCCGATGCCCACTCGGGTGGCACCCCGTACGCGGTACTGGCCGCGTCGGTGGCATCCACGAGCGGCGGCGGGGAGAGCCGCGCGGGCACCGCCGCCTCAGCCTGCGCTTCGGCGGCAAGCAGCAGCCCCCTGTCCGACCGCTTCTGCCGCTTCGCGAGAGCCAGCGCCTCTGATGCCACGACCTGGGGGGTCACGCCGAGGAACCGCATCTCCGCGCCCGATGCCGGCCTGAGCACCGAAATCACCACGGGCGCGTCGCAGCGCGGCCGCCCGGACAGGGCTGCGAGGAGGACGGCCGGACGAGTGAAGCTTGCCACCAAGCACGAGGCACGGGCGTTGCCATCGGCGTCCTCGCCGAGGGTGTGCCCAGGGAGCGGAGGGGCGGCGCGCGGCCGTCCCGTGCTCAGCCACTTGCCTTCTCGCCCAATGTCCGCCGCAGCAGCGCCGGCGGACAGCTCTGCGGCGGCGGAAGCCAGCGCCGCTCTCATGGCCGGCGCTGCCCGAGGCACCGCGGCCGCGATGGCCGCTCTGCCAGCCGCGTCGCCTCCGCCGTCCGCGGCGGACGAGGAGGAAGACGAGGAGGAAGACGAGGAGAGGGAGGGTAGCCCGCCGTGCTGGAGCGGCGGGCGATACCCCGCCCATGCTTGACCATGGCAGGCGGCCTGCGGCCCGAGGGCGGCGTCGGACGGAGCCCATCCCACCGGACCCCCGGCCAGGGCGAGAAGCACAGGGGCCAGGGACGGGACGAGCGCGTGGGGCATGGCCTGCGAGGACGACGAGCCCGCGGAGCCGGCATCCTCGCCCGTGTGCTCCGACCTGCCGGCCGGGGGGAACACCGCGTCGATGGCGCCCTGCCTGGTCAGGGCCTCAGCCACGGACCTCGGGGCGGCACCGTCGAGGGCGGCGTGCGCACCTCCGCGCTGCGCCGCTCCGGCACGGGCGGGCGAAAGAGTTGACGCGAAGGTTGCCGGCATCGCGGCGCGGCGCCCCGTGCCATCGAGGGGCGACCACGGGCCGCCCTGCACCGACAGGGCCGACGTGGGCACCCGTATCATACGGAGCTGCTGCGTGAAGCAGGCCAGCGCCAAGAGCCGGGGCCGCGTGTGCCTGGCGCCGGGGGGAGCCGTGTAGGACGAGCGGGGCATCTCGAAAGCGGCCCGACGCTCGGCCACGTCCGACGGGGCGTCGAGGTGGAAGGCGTGGCAGAGCTTCCATGACAGCGACGGCGCCTCCGCAAAGAGAGGGTTGGACGTGGGGTCCAGGAAGCCCGGCGCGGAGGAGGCGAGCCCGGTGTTGGAGAGGGCGTCGTCGATGAGGGAGCGGAGGACCTGGCCCGCGGCCTGGGTGGCGCGGCCCGGGTCGCTCTGCCGAAGGGACGAGACCGCCCCGCAGAGCTTGGCCAGCCGGGCGGAGAACGCGGCGGACGGCGGCCGAGGGCCGGCGTGCGGCGCGACGGCAAGCGTTGGCGAGAGGGCCTGGGCAAAGTCCGCCGGCCCGACGCGCGCCCACGGGCCCGTGGCGTCGCTCGCGCCTCCGACCGACTGCGGCCTGCCGAGCCCGAGCCCCAGCTGCACGGGCACGTCCCCTCTTGACGTCGCGGCCGCCCGCCCGACCGCTCGGCGCCGACCCACAGAGCCGGGATGCGCGTGCGACGCCGTCTGCACGCCACCCAAGCCGCCCCCCCTGGGATCGGATGCCGGCCGCGACGAGGGGACCGCGAGCGCACGGCCGTCTGCATGGTCTCGCCCGGGCCTCTGCGACGAGGACCGCGCCTCGAGCTTCTCCGCCGCAAGGAGCAGAGACGTGAGAGAGAGCGCGGACCCGCCGCCGCCCCGGGTCAGGCCCGCTCCATTGGACGGGTGCCCGACGCTCGAAGGCGTGGCGGCACCGTCATCGGCTCCGCCGGGCGGCCCGTGCGCTCCAGGGGTCGCACCGGCCGACGACATGGATGCGGCCTGACCTGCCGTCATGCCGCGGTTTGGCCCCGCTCCCGGGGCACCGGCCAGTCGTCGCGTGCCGCCTCCGCCGAGGAGGATCCCGGCAACCGGAACCCCAGCAGCGCCCATCGGCGCTCGAGCGGCCGGCCTCGGCATGGCATCGTGCATTCCGACGAGCAGCGGGCGCGAAGATGGATGCCCGAAAGCCGGAGGCTGGCGGTGCGCCATCCCCGGGCGCTCGCAGCCCTCATCGACCCCAAACGGCACGCCGGCTTCGCTCGGGTCGCCCATGCTGCTGTTCCTGCCCGCGCTGCTTTCGTCGTTCACGCTTACAGCGTGGCCGCCGACGGAGAAGCGATGCAGCGACTCGGGGGGCGCGGCGTGCTGCGGCACCGCTCCGCCCGGCGAGAAGCTGTGCTCGACCCCGCCGGCCCCTGTGACCCCGTCTGACAATCGACCCGCCGCGGGACGGACCGCCGGCGGCGAGGCGCTCATGGCTGCCAGCATGCTTGCTGCTGACAGCGCGGCGCCCGACGCCCCATCAGCGCGCTGCATGCCGGATCGCCCTGCGAAGGTCGCGTCATCAGAGGCCGACAAGCAGGTGCTCAGGATGCGGGCGGTCTGTCGGCCCGCCCGCCCGCCTGGGGCGGTCAGCAAGCCAGCGGGGGCGGCGAGGTGCCCGCCCTGAACACGCCACCTCCTTACCGCCTGGGTGTGGCCGCGAGGCGGTGCCGGTCGAGTAATGCCGCAAGCTGCAACGACAGGGCGGCGCAAAGGGCCCGGAAAGGTCCCCGAGCGCTCGCAGGCGGAGGCTGCTCGCTGCAATTGGTTGCCTGTGTGGCGACGGGGCAACCCACAACGAGACCCTCGGGCTCCGAATTTGGAATAAATGCTGCGGCGACTCTGCCGGCACGGGTGCCCCGACGCGGGAGTGCAAAGTGGCCCCGCTCAGAGCTCACACGGCAGCAAGGGCTGTCACACCACAGCACACAGGTGCTCACTGAGGCAAAGGTTGCCATGCTGCCGTTTGTTCGGGCTAGGGCGTCCGCCACAGCCGCTGCGGTCGGCCAAGCGCGAGCAGCGCTCGGTGCGGCCGGCTCGCGCGCCCTCACGGTGACTGCCAGCGCGCGCTCGGACGCCCGCGATGCGGCCAGGGACGTGTCCCTGGCGCAGGCGGCCCGTGACGCCGACGAGGCCCGGGAGGAGCTTCGCGCCACGCTCGACGCGTTCAGGCCGGCCTACGTGCCCGAGCGCGAGCCCAAGCCCCGCTACCACCACATCCGCTTCAACGACTACGAGCGCTACGAAACGTGGCACAAGCCCCTCGCCGAGCAGACGGCGGTCTCCGTCACCAAGCTGTTCGAGTCCGGGCTTGAGAACGGGGGCGTGCTTTCGGCGTACGACGACGTTGCCGAGTTTGCCGACGATGCCCTCGTCCACGTCGAGCTGGTGCGCCGCCTTCGTGAGCTGCGCTCCCTTCCCCTGCCGGCGGAGCTCCTGAGCGCCGAGGAAGCGCTCCGCGCCGCGGCACGGCAGTGGCAGTCGGCAGAGGACGCCGCCGGGCCCGGCGGCGCTGGAGGCGACGGGGTGGTCCCTGCCCTGGAGGAGGCCAGCCGCGCGCAGGCCTTTGGGGCCGCGGCCCTCCTGGACATGTGCCCATCCCTCCGCGGCGACGCCGTGGCCGGTCTCGGCCCCGACCTCCAGTGGTCCGCCGCCTCGCTGGCCGACCTCCAGACGCCCGGGCCGCTGGACCTGGATGCGGCTGACGCCGACGAGACGCTCCGCCGCCACGGGGTGTCGGTCTCGAGCGTCGCCGAGTGGCGCATGGCGCTCTCGGGCGCCCTCGCGGGCATGGAGAAGGCTTGCACGTGCGCCCTGGTGCAGCGCGCGCGGCCCGCCACGGCATCGGGTGCCCGCGCGTACGACGAGCACGTCTCCGGGGCGAACGGTCCGCAGTCTGCCGCGGAGCGGTCGGAGCACGCGCTGCGGTCCGGCGACGTGTTTTCCGTCGGCGCCACCGACGGGCAAGTCGCCGGCCCGAGCGGACTGGGCAGCATGCCGGCGGCGCTGGCTGCGATGGAGCTGGAGTTCGACCCGACGATGCGCGGCGACGCCCTCTCGCGCAAGCACGAGGCCGACGTGGCCGGGGAGATCGCGAGGGCGGCGCAGCCGTGGCAGAGCCGCAAGGTGGCAGGAAAGCTGAGCGACGATGCCCCGGGGCACCTGCGGCGCGCCGCCGAGGGCCTGGAGAAGAGCCCGACGCTGACGGCGGGGCAGCGCGCGCGGCTGCTGCAGGAGGCGGCGAACCGCATGGACGAGGCGAAGGAGCTGTCGGAGCGGGAGATCGGGCCGAAGGACCTCGCCCGGATGAAGGACGACTGGGCCGCGCCGGACAAGACCACTAGGGTGAAGCCGTGGCAGCTGCGCTTCCCCGTCAACACGGCCGACCCCGCCACCGGCAAGCCGGCTCCCGAAGGCGTCTTCCGCGGCGGGAAGCGCCCCGCGGAGCGCGAGGCGTTCCTGCCGGACGGCGCCGAGCACGACGCGGTGCACGGACCGGCGAACCCGGGCGCCGCGGAGATCGAGGCGCTGCACGCCAACGAGGCGAACGCCGCGGCCCTGAGCTCCTACCACGCCTTCCTCGCCCGCGTGGCCAAGCGCCCGCAGGCGGCGCCGCGCGCATGAGCCTGTCTGCGCCCCTGCGCGCGCAGCACATCCGGCACCCGCCGGACGCCCAGGTGTGCCTTGCCTATGGGGGGACCGAGGGCGAGGTGTGTGTGAGGCGGTGCGCCGTAAGCAAATGCCGCGTGATGAGCAGGCAAGGGCTCCGGGAGCCTGCCACCAACAACCGGGCCGCTCGCTGACCACGACTCGCTGCCATGGGACTCGCTTGCTTCGAAATCGGTTACCACAACACCCACCGCTCAGTCGTCAGACACCTCCCGCCTCGCACGGGCCACGGTTGCAGACAGGGACGACGTCCGCTGGCGCCCTCCTGCCCCCCGCCCCCACAGCAGGGGCTGGTGCGCGACCCCCGACGCCCTCGGCGGCTGCCCGCGCTGCTCGGGTGAGGCCTGCGACGCGCCCCCCGTGGTGCCCGGGGTGGCTGCGGCCCCTGTGGACCCAGGCGAGGCAGCCGACGGCGGGCTCGGGTGCAGCGGAGCGCTCGCAAGGCGGGGCCGCAGCGGCGGCGACATCTGCCCGGTCGAGTCCGCACGAGGCCTGATGCCCCCGGCAAGGTCGCCCCTGGTCGGGGTGAAGCCGCCGCCCCCGGCGGCGGCCGTCCTTGACGGCAGCGAGAACGCCGCGGCGTCGGCCAGCATCTGCGACAAGGCAACAGGCCCCGACGAGGTGGCGTCCCCGCCCGCACTTCCGGTGGGGAGGGGGGACCCTGATCCTCGCAGCGACAGCCTGCCCCGGCCTCCGCGGTGCAGCGCAGTGGCCGCCTCCCCGAGCCTGTCCAAGGACGCGAGCGAGTGGGCGGACGAGGATGCGTGCAACGCCTGCCCGAGCGGCGACAGCCGGTGCGGCGACAGCCGCTGGCGCAGCGAAGACAGGCGGGCCCCGGGCGGGAGGCGGCTGGTGGCGTCGCGAGCGAACCCACCCCCGGACCCGATCATCGCTCTGTGAGAGTGCGCCGAGCCGGTGGAGGACATGACAGAGGCCGGGGTGCCGGGGCCCGGAGCGTCGTACATGGCGAAGGGCGAGCCAGGGCCCGGGGACGAGGCGGCCGGAGCGGCCGCCGTCGGCGACCCTGCCGCGGACGGCGTGCCGCACATGATGAGGGCCCCGGGCCGGATGGGCAGCGGGAGCGGAGAGTCTGCGCCTGCCGGCGCGACGAGCCCGTGAGCTGCTGCGGCCAGGGCTGCTGCCGCTGCCTCTGGCGCACGGATGCTGAGCCCGCCGCCAAAGCCTTGCGGGCGGCCGCCCGCTGGATCCCCCGGCCCTGCGGCGCCCCCAGTGCCAGCCGCGGTGCGCGCTCCGTGGGCAGATCCACCCTCTGGGGACCGCTGCCTGCTCGGCGCACCGTGAGTGGCGGTGCCCAGCCCAGCCCGCAGACCCGCCGACCCGGTCTCCGAAACGCCCTCGACAGAGGGAGGGTGCGGACTCACGCCCCGGCTGGATGCCGGCCCGCGGCTGGAGGAGCTCGACGGGTTCAGCGGCGACGTCCGGCCCGAAAGCGCGACGCGGCCCTCCGGCGCACCGCCCCCCGGGCTCCGGCCGCCGCCGCGCGACCCTGTCTTCGGGCCCGGCTCGTCGTCGTCGCGGTGAAGCGATCCGATGAAACGGTCCGGGCTGAACGCGGGGCCGTCTGGGCCAAGGACGACGCCGTGCGACATGGCGGGGGTGAGCGACGGCCCGCCGCCATCGAACCGGCGGCTGGCAGAGCGGAACGACCGTGTCAGCTCCTTGCGCTGCGCCTTGGATGCGACGGGGGTCCCCAGCGTGTCGGACGCGTCGGTCATGCTGCTACGACGGCCGTGGCGGGCCGACGGCGGGTCGGCCGCCAACGACGGGGCGGCGTGGGACCCACCGCCTCCCGTGGTGGCGGCACCGAGCGATGGGCGGCTGGACCCAGCAGCGACCGCGGGGCCCGCGACGGCGGCGCGCTGCTTGTCGGCCTTGGACAGCAGCCGCTCCAGGTACGCCTCGATGGCCGCCTCCGAGGGAACGGCGGCACCCCCCGGGCCCGAGCCGCTCGCGCGCACCGCTGCCGCGGCCCGCGCGAGCTCTGCCGCCGCGGCAGTCCCGCCGAGGGCCTCCAGGTCCAGGTCGACCCCGCCCATGATGGCGACCGACCAGCGCCGCTGGCGGGGTCCCGGGCCGCCTGGGGCGCGCGCCGCCCCGGCCGCGGCGTGCGGCGCCGCCGCATCCCCGGAGGGGCCGTCTGCCGCCGCCGCCTCGGCCATCGCGGCGGCCGCCTCGGCAGCCGTCGGCGCCGCTGCGTCGTCCGCGGCGGCACCTCCACCGTCCCCGTCGTCCTCCTCCGCCACCTTTCCGATGGTTTTGGCCAGCGACCTGGTCGTCCCCGCCGCCTGCGCCCACACGAAGAACTCCTCCCAGTCCACGCGCCCGTTCCGGTCCGTGTCGGCGGCCTTCAGCACCTGCTTGCCCAGCTTCCGGACGCCGCGCTTGCTGAGACGCCGGGGCACCTGCCCCATGCGGTACAGCGCCCTGCTCGCCGTGTGCATGAACTCGTTGAGCTCCCGGGCGTCGAGGTCGCCCCCGCCGTCGAGGTCAAACATGCGGAAGAGCATCGCCGCCTTGGCGCGAGGGTCGCCCCGCGCAAACATACACAGCACCTGCGAGGACGGATTGAGGGGCGCTCGAGTCGCAGCCGCGCCGTCCCGGATGTGAGCAGCGATGGTGGACCTCCCCCCCGCGGAGGCGCTATCCGCGAGCGGGCCGCCGCGCGTCAGCGTGCCTTCCCGCTGGGCGCGCGCGCAGCCTCTCAAAGGGCCGCCCCGAGCGAGCGGTCGTGGCCCTCTGTCGCGGGCGGGCGGATCCGCTGCAGAACGAATCTTGGCCACGCCCCGGAGGCCTCACCATGAAGAGCTCGTACAGGTTGGCCTTGAGCAGCGCCTCGTCAGCAGGCTCGGCGCCGGGCGATGCCGACGAGGGCTCGGCAAACACACGGAAGAGGAAGAGCGGCAGGGAGACGAACCGCGCTCCCTCGCTCGGCTTGCCCGTGGCGTCGTCGACCTCGCGCGAGAAGCCGAAGATGCTGAAGAACTGGAAGCGGCTCACCCCGACGCTCGCGCTCGGGGCCGTCTCCAGCATCCCAAAGGCACGCTCAAACGCCGACCAGACTCCGGCGAGTTTCCACTTGGCGAACGCCTGCCTGACCGTGTGTGCCAGCGCGAGCCTGCGGGCCGGCAGGGGGGGAGAAAGGGAGGCTGGGTCGCGTGCTGCCTGGATGCGCGGGAGGGCTGCGCGCGCCGGCGGGCGCTCAGACGCAGGGCAGCGATCGCTGCCGAGCTGAACGGCAAGCGTCCGCGGCTCGCGGGTCAGACGACGCGGCTGGCTGACCTTCTCGCTTGCGGCGAGGCCGTGTCCGCTGCCACAGGCGCGGACGGAGCGCTTCCCATTGGTGCACGCCCTGACCGCCGTGCGCTGGGTGGGCCGCTTGTGTTCGCGGTCCCAAGATGGTCGTCGGCAAGCAATCCGCCGACGACGGGGCTTGGCTCTGTCCGGGGTGGCCGGGTGCCGGCCGGATTGTGCCCTCGTGCCCGTGAGCACCGCCAATCGGACGCACAGCCGCCCTCGGGCAGCCGCTCGAGTGGGTGCTGCGACACCTGCTGGAATCCCGTGCTGCTCTGGACGTCGCTCTCCGCCGCGCTCCGTGGCACCGTTCGAGCAACGGCCATGTCCTCCCGCCCGGCTGTGACCAGGGCGCGGACCGCGCAGGAGTCCGCTGACGCAAGGCAGCGGCGGGTGCTGCTGGGCGAGCAGGCGCAGCGCCGCCGCAAGCAGCTCGAGGCCGCGGCCGACGCCCGCTCGGCCCAGGAGCGAGTTGCTGCCACCGAACGGAAGCTCAGGGCAGCCCAGGACGACACCGATAGGGTCGAGCGCAGGCTTGATGAGGTGCTGTCGGACCGCGCGATGCTTGAGGCGGACCGCGCACGAACTTCGGCGGCGCTCGAGCGCGAGCTGTCCGCGGCCGTGGCCACGAGGGACCGGACGGCGGCCTCGCTCAGAGACCACGAGGAGGAGGCGTTCCAGTCCTCCCAGTTCGCAGAGGGCCTGGAGCGGGCCATGACCCGCGACCGCTTCGGCGCGAGGGCGGCTGACGCCAAGGAGCAGGAGGAGGCGCAGCGGAGCGCGGGCGTCGCGGCCCGGCGGTCCGAGCGTGAGCGGGCACTAGTTCGGGCTCGCGAACGGCGGCAGCGCGAGGTTGCGGCGGCTGTGACCGAGGCGGAGACGGCGGCGGCAGCCGAGGCGGCGACTCGGCTGGTGTCGGCCGCGGAGGGGAGCCGGCGGGCGACGGCGCGCGTGGCCGGCATCCTCCGGGCGGTGGAGCCTGCGGAGCGGCGGGCGGGGGAGCTGGAGCGGGAGGCCCGCGAGGCCCGGACGTCGTCGCTCCTTCAGCTACGCCGCTCGCTGATGGCGGTGGAGAAGGACGCCCGCTCCTCGGCAGCGGCAGTGCGGGGGAAGCGTGCGCGAAAGGCCGAGGCGGAGGCTGCCGAGTTCGACGAGCTGCTGACGTCGGGGCAGAACCCGTACGCGGTGTTCCGGCGCCGGGAGCGGCTCGCCAAGGAGGCGGTGTTGGCAAGGGAGGCCGAGGAGGCGGTGGAGCGGCACAGGCTGGAGCTGACCGACGCCATCGTGGTGGAGGATGCGGCGCAGCGGCGCCGTGACGCCCTGGCCCGCACCCGGCAGGCGGAGGCGGAGGCGCTCGCCGGCGCCCGCCGCCCAGGAGCCGGTGCGGGAGCCTACCTGGCGTCCAAGACCCGCGGCGGGGCGGATGTGCTTGACCCGACCGGCCGGGCGGCGCGGATCGACGCGTCCGCGGTGACGGCGATGCGCACGCACGCGTTCGGCACCGGGAGGGTGGCCATGGAGCGGCCGGACGTGCTCCTCCGCGAGCGGCGGAGGCCCGAGATGCGCGGGGTGCAGGCCGACGAGAAGTGGCTGCCCCGCCGCGTGCCGCACCCCGACGAGGACGAGGACGAGGACGCGGAGGGGCCGGGCGGCGGCGGCGGGCGGGGAGCGCAAGCGGACGGCGCGGCCGGCGGGCGGGCCTCCGCGAGCACGGCGACGGCGACGGCGGCCGTGCGGAACGCCCGCGGCCTCGCGGAGCTGTCCCCGCTGGAGCAGCGGCTCATGGCCCAGGCGACGGAGCGCATCCGCAGCGGGCGGGCGCAGAAGCAGGTCGTCCTGGGGCGGGAGTTCCGCGGCCGCTCGATGGTGCCCGCGCCGTCGGCCATCGAGTTCCGGGACTTCGAGCCCGGGCAGGAGCACCGATGCCGCGTCACGCTCACCAACGGCTCGCTGTCCTTCGTGTCGCTGCGGCTGCTGCCCCTGCCCGACGGCATCGCCGACATGTTCGACGTCGTCTTCAAGCCGCCCGGCCGCATGTCCGCGGGCACGTCCGTCCCCGTCACGGTGGTCTTCCACCCGCCCGCATCCCTGGCCGAGGCCGTCGAGGCGGAGCTCGTCGTCGACACGTCCACCGGGCCGTGTCCCGTCCCCCTGCTCTGCAGCCCCAAGCGCGCCCTGCCCTTTGCCCCCTCGCCCGTGTGCTCCCTGGGCCAGGTGGTGCGGGGCGAGACGGTGGCGGGGAGCGTCGAGCTGCGGAACAGCGGCGCGCTGCCTGTTGCCTGGGCGGTCGAGGACTGCGGGCCAGACAAGGACGACGGCGCCGGCGGCGGGGCGGCCGGCCTGGGCGAGCGAGGCGCCGACGGCCTTTGCGCAGTCGGGGACGGGGTCTGGAGCGTCAGGGGCTCGGGGCGGCTGGCAGGCTACGGGAGCAGCAAGCTGCCCGTGCGGTGCGACCCGGGGCGGGGCACGGCCCTGGGGCGCAGCAGCCGGCGCCTCCGCGTCGTGTTCCGCGTGATTGTCGACGGCGACGGCAACGACGGCGGGCCGGGCGCCGACGCCCTGTCCGGCCCGATGCTCGGCACCCTCGGCAGGACGGCGGCTGTGGCTGCCGCGAAGCGGTCCGCGCCCACGGTGGACCAGACCGAGAAGGAGGAGCAGGCGGAGGCACGCGCCTCGGCCGCGGCAGCCGTCGCCCGGCGCCGCCGTGTCATGACGGTGGAGCCGGTGGAGCTGGTGCTCTCTGCCGACGTCCGGCCGCTGGCACTCTTCGTTCAGCCCGACTCTGCCGACCTCAGGGTGTGCGAGTGCCCCCTGCCGCCGGGCACCCCGGGCCTCGCGACGCCGCCGGACGGCCCCGAGGCGGTGTTCCGCGCCACCGTCTGCCTCAGGAACCGCGGCACCACGGCGATCCGCGCGTCCCTGTCCGTGCCCGAGCCCCTGCGGCGCTGGATTGAGGCCCGCCCTCCGTCGTGCTACGTGCAGGCACCGGAGCACGACGGCGACCCAGGCCTCTTCCGCGTGTCGGTCCGCCTCACGCCGACGGTGGACATGCTCCGCGACGAGGCTTGCCGGCCCTTCTTCGCCGCGGGGGCCGCGGACGTCCCGCCCGAGAGGGCGGCGTGGGCTTCGCGGGTGCTGCCGCCCGACGTCGTGGCCTCGGGGTCCCGCCCCGGCTCCTTCTGCGAGCTCAAGGTGCCCATCACCGTGCGCGGCGCCGGGCAGACCCTGCCGGTGCGCTTCGTGCTCCGGGCGGCGATCTGCATGCGGGGCCTGCGCGTGGAGCCGGCGGAGCTGGACGCCGGGCGGGTTCCCATCGGCGTCTCCGCCTGCCTACCCGTGCGCCTGACGAACCTGTCGGCACTTCCCGTGAGGTACGGACCGGCAGGGAAGCCGCCGCTGTGCGTGCGCGTTGCGCAGGGCGCGGGCCTCGGCGTGATCCTCCCCGGCGCGACGGCCGAGGCGGACGTGGTCTTCGCCCCCGACGCGGCGGAGCAGGCGTCGGGCCGGGTGGCCGTGCAGACGTCGAGCGGCGAGCGCCACTCGCTGCCGTTCCGCGGGGAGGGGGTGCGAGCGCTCGCGGCCCTCTCGGCGTCCAGGGTCTGCCTCCCCGCCACCAGCCCGGGCGAGGCGGTGGAGACCGCGGTGGCGGTGACCAGCACCGCGGCAGGGGACGTCGAAGTGCACGTGGTGGGCGGGGGCCGGGCGGCGTCCCTGCTGCCCCGCGGCCTGACCGCGTCGCCCGCCGTGTTCAAGCTCCGGCCCGGTGAGCGGCGGCTCGTGCGGCTGTCGTTCTGCCCGGACAGCCTGCCCGAGGCAGGGAGCCCGCGGCTGCCGGCGTCCGCGCGGTCAGCCACGGTCGACGAGCCCGAAGGCGCCGGCAGTGACGAGGAGGGCAAGGCCGCGTCGGACGGCGAGGACGCGGGGGCCGACGAGGCGGCGGACGCGGCCGACGATGAGCCCGCGGCGGGGGCGAGGAGCGCCGACTCGCGTGTGCCCGAGCTGCCGCGGGCGGCGGGGCAGCCGCGCCCCGGGCAGAGCTCCGCCGTCGACCCGGGGGTCGTGGAAAGCCGGGTGTGGGTGGCGGTGAGGGCCGCAGGGGGCGCGGCGGGGACGGCCGCGGCGGGCGGGGCGCAGCTGCTCGCGCTCGACGTGCAGACAGCAGTCACTGCCGCCAGGCTCGGCGTGAGCGCGAGGGTGCTCCGGTTCGGCGACGTGCCGGCGGGGCGCCGAGTAGTGGGGTCGCTCAAGGTCGAGTGCACGGGGGCTCTGCCGGTGACGCTGGAGGCGACGGGGCTGAACCCGGCCGGTGCGTTCCGGGTGGTGAACGCGCCGCGCTGCATCAGGCCGGGCCGGTCCGCCACCCTGTCGGTCGAGTTCCACCCGGAGTCGAGGCGGGTGTGCACCGACCAGCTGAGGCTTCGGGCCAAGGAGGGCGGCGGGGCCATCGTCGTGCGCCTCGCGGGCACGGGTGCCACGCCCGACGTTGCGCTGCGGGGGCCGGCCGGCGGCGGAACGGTCCCCACCGTGAGCATCGACCTCGGCGACGTGGTGGTCGGTGACGAGGCCGCCGCGAGCGCGGCCCTGGTCAACGCCTCCATGTTTGCGATGCGCTTCGTCGCCGAGACGGCGCCGCACGTGGCGTCTGGCGCGGCGGCGTCGGCGGTCTCGGCAAGGGGCGGCTTTGCCGTGTCCCCAGCGGCGGGCGAGGTGGGGCCGGCCTCTGCTGCCCCGCTGTCGGTGTCTTTCCGCAGCGACGCCGCGTCGCTCGGCGCGTGGTGGTCTTGGTCATGGACGATGCGGGTGCCCAACTACGAGGGACCACCACTCGTGGTGACCGCCCGGGCGCGGTCCTGGGCGGGGCAAGGCTTCGTCGTCGAGCTCGGCTCGTCCGCCCCGAGGAGGCGCCTGGACCGCCTGGACGGGGCGCTCCGGGGCCAGTCCCGGCTGCCCGGCGCCGGACCGGCGGCGGCAGAGCCCGCAAGGGTCGAGCTGTCAGTCGATGCGACGGCCGATCCATCGAGCGACGCCGCGCGAGCAAGCTTCGGCGTCGGCTGCTGCCGGAGGCCGGACGGGGCTCCGAGCGCGCCGGTGGCGTTCAGGCTCGAGATCGACGCGGACGCGGCAGGAGCCGACCTGCTGGTGGCAGAGCCGTCGAGCGGCACAGCGCAGCCGGGGGACGTCGTCCCGGTCGTGGTCTCCGCGTCCGAGGCGGCGGCCGCCGAGGGCGACGACGTCAAGGCGCTGGCTGCGCTCGTCCCCGCAAGCCGCCCCGCGCGCAGCCTCACGGTGCCCATCAAGGTGCACCTCACGGGGCCTGACGAGAGGACAGAAATCGTGCGCGTGCGAGTCCGGGCCTTCTGACGTGGTGCCGCCAGCGCCGCCCCCTTGCAAACAAACAGGCGCAAGGCCCGTGCTCACGGCTGCTGCATCGGCGCGCTCGGCTGGCGGCGACAGAGCATCTTGTGAGCGTCGTCCAGCGCAGCGCCACTCTCTTGCCTGCCATGGCCGCCCGGGTCCCTGTCGCGCGCATTCTGGGGCGGGTTTCTGTGGTGGGGTTCTGCGCCGGCGCCGCTCTCGAGGTGTTCATGGTTTCGACGGGGTTCTGTGAGCGAATGCGGGCCGCGCATGTGCTTTCCTGCTGCTGCGCCCAGCGAACCTGGCTGTGGGCGCACCTCCGAGGCCACGCAGATGGGGTCGCGACAAGAAAGGAGGCTGAGCGTCGTGTGGAGGCCCGAGGCGCGCTGCGGGAGGTACGGGAGTCCCAGCGAGGACGGTGGAAGCAGGCGCTCGCCGACTCCGCCCGGCAGGGCAACAACGAGGACGAGTCAAGGTGACGGGGTCGACGGGCACGCCTGCGTGGGACGGGCGGCCTGGACCGTACGGGCTCACCGGCCGGCTTGCCGAGAAGGCTGGCATCGGCACGGAATTCGGCACCGCGAGTGCCCGGCCCGTGTCTGGCCACAGGCAGCACGAGGACTGGTGCTTCACGGCCCGCGTCCGTGGGCCATGAGTCGCCGGGACGGCTCACCGCCAAGCCTTATGATTCGCCCACATCACGACCGTCGTCATCTCTGCGACCGAGACCAGCATCTGCGCTTCGCTGCAGCTTCGGTGGGCCGGACGCGGCCAGCCTGCTGCCGCAGAGCATGACTAGCTGCGCCGATGAGGCGGTCTGGCAAGCAGCCAGGCCCCTGTCCTTCGTCGGGCAAAACCACACCCCGCGTGACGGAGACCGACAAAGGCGCACGGCTGCTTCCAGCCAAGCGCTCGAGCCCGGAGCGCTCGCCACTGCGGCGAGCGATGGGCGCGGCACGGCAGACCCTGCAAGCCAAGAGGCGTGGCCGCGGCGTGCGGGTTCGAACGACTGCTACGCCAGCCTTGGCTCAGGTTCGGGGGGACAGCCTTTTGTAGAGTGATAATGCAAGATAAGCTGATAACTCTCAAGCATCTCATCCGAGCGAGAAGCGAGAGACGAACTTCCTGCCTTGCCCTTTCGGAGGCTACTCAGACGTCGGCAAGCGTGGTGCCAGCCGGCTCACTGCTATGCCTTCCGCACCTGGCAGCTCACAGGGCTCTCTGACTGCACCATGCATCTTGAAGGAGTACGAAGTTAGTGCGTGCTCTAGCTGCAGCAGTGCTCCTCGCGCTACAAGTCGACACGTAGCACGTTGGCTCCTCCACTGGGTATCCGCCTTAAACACCAGACACGCTGCAATAGTCACTTGACACGGCCGCGTACGTTTGGGACAACCGAGGGCTGCAAGACACCGCTTTCGTTGTCACGCAGGTGACAGACAGACCTTCGGGCTAGTCACACTGCTGGCATCGTCCAGCTTCGGAAAAACCATTTCGATGCCACTGGCAGTCGTGACGGCTTGTGGGTGTGAGCTTCCGGCCTGCGCTGATGTTTCAACAGCTACGCTGCGTGCGTCCCCTTCATGGAACGGCCCTGTGGTCCTGCTTGGCCTGCACCGCCGCATTGCAAGCCAGACTGCCTGGCGAAAGTAACATGCGGATCCGAAGGAACTGTGCAGGCTCATGTCGAGTGTGCTCTTTCCTGGGTACAAGCCACTCTGTGAAGGCCGGAAAAGGGAACCACTCTCAATGTGTAACAATTAACAGGTATTGGTTCGACTGCAGCCTACCACCAGCTGACCCCAGTCACTGATGAGGCTGTGTCGTTCCCTTCGTCACTCCGCCGGGCAGCCGTATGCCGCTGCGTCAGCGTGCTGGCCTGCTGCATCAGCAACAACGCTGCACCCTGGACAGCGGTTGCGACCGGCCGGTTCCACCGCAGGGCAAGCTAGCGTCCCTTCCCGCTCCGGTCGGTTCCAAAGGCGCACAGCTGGACATTCATACGTTGCAGACACAATTGGAGCCAAATAAATCCCAATGCCTCAGCGCAGCGAATCTGCGACCGTCATCGATGGCTCAGAGAGGTGGCGTTTCTGCTGCTCGTCTCAACACGAACATGGTTCAGCAGCATGAGGTGATCATGACTGATCACGAAGCAAGCCAAAACTATGTTACCTGGTTAGGCATAGCTTGCTACTGGGAGGTGCGATGGAACGGTTGTTCCGCACGCTGTGATGGGCTCAGGGCGCCCGGGCTTGTTTCATCAAAATGATACATTCATCGCGCCTTGCAAGCTTGTGCTGCTCCTTCGACAAATGCAAGATCACAGGTCTATTGTTCGTTGCTTGTCGTAGCAAATAGGCAGCGGCAGCATGCCAACGATAGCTATGGTCCGGACGGCCGAAATCGTGCAGAAGCTCTCTCTCTGCTCAACTTCCAGACCCGCATTTCACGCACTCCGCTCCTCAAACTTTCGCATCTATGACACATTCATCACGATAAGTAACTATCTCTGCTCAACTTCCAGACCCGCATTTCACGCACTCCGCTCCTCAAACTTTCGCATCTATGACACATTCATCACGATAAGTAACTATCAGAAATTGGTTTGACCACGCCTACCACCAGCAACCT
>Ga0136560_1000108_pt1 | contig 33268 bp, 7 predicted proteins | sample AntRauMeHopE1497_FD_104925 | JGI IMG/M metagenome (GOLD analysis project Ga0136560, IMG submission 104925) | Saline lake microbial communities from Rauer Islands, Antarctica - Metagenome Hop E1 #497 | ecosystem: Environmental > Aquatic > Non-marine Saline and Alkaline > Saline | place... | reverse complement strand
TAGAGAGGGCCTACAGGCACACAAGTTTTTGAGCCATGAAAGGCTTGATGAACACCTTACGACGGGCTTCACCGCCCGAATGTTTGTGTGATGACCAATATCTAACAGAGCCCTTGTTGTTGTAGCAAGGCACCGCGCCCCGTCTGCGCCGCCGCGCGACCTGCCGCATCTGTGTGTTTCCGTGGCGCGCGTGCGCGAGGTGGCGGGGAAGCGTTGCACCGTTCGCAGCCAATACATCTGCGCCTCGCCGCCGGCCCCGCGACACGCCATCTCGCTCGTGCCGCGCGCGCCAGCAGCCGCGTTGCGCCCACCACAATATAAATACGTATACGTAGCATCCCCGAGCCCCGCCCACCGGCGTCGTCCATACGGACTGGCCCGGGGGGAACACCAACGAGGCTCGAGTTCGTGCCCGGCCCGTCAGGCGGCTGCCGGCCACGCGCCGTGGTCGCCCAGCGCGGCCACCCAGCTCTCCGCCACCCTGGTTGACTCGCCGGCGAGCTCCCAGACGCGCGCGAGGCCCGCGGCCGCGGGCAGGAGCGTGAGGCGCGTTCCCGCCCCGGGGGCGCCGGCGCGCTGCCTGGAGCCCGGCTCGGCCCCCCTCCGGAGCTCGTGGGCCGCGAGGACGATGAAGACGTCGCGGGTCGGGGCCCTCGCCGCGGCGTCCTCGGGGCACGGGTAGTACCTCAGGGTGCCGCCCTCGAGCACGAACCAGCGCCTTCGCCAGCGGCGCAGGCCCAGCCAGTTGGGCTGGCCGCGCTTGAGCAGCCAGCCCGCCACGCGGTCAGGCTGCACGGGCCGGGGCCCGGGGGGCGCGGGAAGGTGGGGGCACGACTGGGGGGTCGCGCCGGGCCGCCGCGCCCCCGCGTCCACGCTCTGCCTGGCCCTGGGGCCACCGGGGCGGCTGGGCGGCTGGGGAGAGGGCGGAGGCGGCGTCGTCCGCGAGGGCGGCGCGGGCGCGGCGTCGCCCTCCGCCGACACCGCCGCCGCCGCGCCGTCGGTGCCTCGCGTGGCCTCCTCCACCGCCAGCTGGCCGAGCCCGCCGCGGCGGCGCGGTCCCGCCGCCGTGGTCTCCGAGAGCCGCGAGAGCACCGCGACGAGGGCGTGCCGCCTCTCGGCCTCGGCCACGGCCGCGGGGGGCATCGGGACGCCGCCGTCGGCAGCCGGGTCGCCGGCCGATTCGCCGCCGTCACCGCCGCCGCACCGGCAGGCCCCCGTGGTGACGTGCGAGTGGACGCGCACGGCCCGGTGCGGGTCGGCCCCGGCCTCAGCCACGAGGACCTCGAGGGACCGCGCGGCGGCGGCGTCCGTCCTGGCGTCCGCCTCCGAGGGCGACAGGCCGGCGGCGCGCAGCGCGGCCCTCGCCTCCGCGGCCCTGCCCGCCCTGACCAGCAGGTGCCCCAGCACCTCCTTTCGCTCCCGCCACGCCCCCTCCAGCCGCAGAACCTCCTCGTCGGCGTCGGCGCCGGGGAGGCCGGTGCCCGGGCCGGATTGGCTCGGGCCGCGCTCCGCCCCCGGCGTCGACGGGCGCCACGGCGCGTCGGGGTCCGACGTCGTGGCGGCGAGGGCGGAGCCCGACGCGGAGCGGGAGAGCGGGGACGCGGCGGCGCGGGCCCCGCGAGCGGCGATGCCGGCGCCCGCCCCGGCCCACGTGCCGCCCGTCCCCGGGCCCGACATGGCGCCGTACGGCCCGGCGGGGGAGGGCGACCCGTCGGGGGACCGTGCCGCCGCGCCCCCGGCCGCGTCCGCGGCGTCGGGCGACCCGGGCTGCTTGGTGGCCTGCGTCAGGCCGCCTGCAGGGGCGGGCGCCGGAGCCAGGAGCGGGGCCGGGGACGGCGCCTGGACGGGCCACGACGGCCGCGGGGGGCGGGTGGGCGACGCCGAGAGGCCCCGGGCGGTGGGCACGGGGGGCGGGGCCCAGACGGGATGTGCGAGGAGGAGGCTGAGGACGTCGCCGCGGGCGATGTCGCAGGCGTCGAGGACGCCGCTCGACGCGGTGAGGGACGGCACCGCGCCCTGGGTGAGGAGGCAGCGCACGACGCTGAGCTCCCTGAGGACGGGGCACGGGACGACGCGGGGAGGGGGCGCGCGAGGGGCCCGGCCGCGGCGGCCCGCACGCTTGCGGGGCGGCGGGCGGGCGGGGGCCGCGCCGCCCTCGGCGGGCAGCACGAGGACCCCGGCGGGGGCGCAGGAGCGCACCGCGAGGCCGAGGATGCCCGAGGCGGCGAGGACGGGCCTTGCGGCGTAGCTGACGCGCGACGCGGAGGCGGCGACGAGCTCAAAGGGGAGCGGCTCGAGGAGGCGGCGGAGGACGGCGGGCGGGCAGAGGGCGGCGACGGCGGCGTGGATGGCCGACACGGGCGCGGGGGCGGCGGTGGCGGTGTCCGGCCCGGCGCGCGCGGCCCACGGGTAAGGCCGGACGGCCGCGGGGCCGAGGGCCGGGGCATCGCCGGGCCGGGGCGGGCCGGCGGGGCCGGTGGCGCAAGGTCTGGGCGTCGCTGTGGGGTCAGCGCCGTGCTCGACGAGCAGGGAGACGATGCGGTCGTCCCCGGCGGCCGCCGCGGCGCCGAGCGGCGTGGTGTGCGCGGCGGCCAGGACACGGCGGAGGGAGGCTGCGCGGCGATGCGCCTGCCGCACCTGCGCCCCCGTGCCCCCTCGCCCGACAGCCTGCTGTGCCGCGACCCTGGGACCCGCCGCGAGGGCCAATGGCAGCGGGAAGCACGCGGCCGCCTCCCCCGCGCCGTCGGGGCTGGCCCCCCGAAGCAGCAGCTCCCGCGCGCAGGCCGCGCTCCCCGCGGCGCCGCAGCACAGGAGCAGGCCCACGCCGAGCCGCGCGTCCGCCTTGGCGCCCAGCGCCGCGGACAGGGCGGCGGCCGTCGTGTCCGGCGGCGAGGGCGCGCCAGCGTCGGGAGGCGCCTCGTCCGCGGCTGCCGGCCCGTCCCCCGCCCGGTCCCCACCGCTCCCCGTACCGCCGTCGGCCCGGCCCTCCTCGCCACCGCCCTCGCTGCCAGTGCCACTGCCCGCGCTGCCGCTCGAGCCGTCGCTGCTGCTGCTCGAAGTGCTCTCCGCCCGCCGTCTCAGGCCCGCGTCGTCGCTTGACGTCGACATCCCGGGACCCGCGACGCCCCGGGCTACGCGGGCGAGGGCAGCCTGACGGTCCGACCGCCGCGCCGCGCCGCGTGCCTTGCCGCCCCCCGCCGTCGCGGCTCCGCCCTCGAGCGCCGCCCCCGCCTCCTCCTCCTCCTCCTCCGCCTCCTCCTCCTCCTCCTCCTCGCTGTGCCTCGCGGAACGAACGGCGCGACCGAGATCCTGCGACTTGACGCGCCTCCCGCCGTCCCCGCCGGCCGCGGCGCCCGGGCTCCATCCGTGCGCGGAACGCGTCCGGCGCACCATCCCGCCGTCGCCGGCGCCTCCCGCGCCTCCCCGGGGCGAAAGCTCGGGCCCCTCGCGGGAAAGCGGCGCGCCCACGCTTATGCGCAGCCCCTGCGTGGGCAGAACGTCGAGGGCGGCCGCCAGCGTGAGCGCGTCGTCCCGAAGGATCGCGTCAAACGCCACTCCCCATGCCTGGCTCGCCGGAATCGCGCGCAGCAGCGACTGTTCGGCGGTGTGGCCTTCCGCAAGCGGGGCAAGAACGTCGTGGTGGGACTTGGAGCGGCGGCGCGGCGGAGGGGGCGACCTCGGCGGGTGCGGAGACCCGGGCCGGCCGCCCGTGCCGCCCGTGGAGCCGCCGCCGAGGCTTTCCGACCCAGGAACGACCATGGGCGACGAGCCGTGGCTGTGCCTGGCCCTGTGAGGCGCTGGGAGCGCCGAGGCTCCATGGTCGTCGTCGTTCGCGCTCATTCCGAGGCGCCCCGACGACGAGTGGGCCCCGGAGTGCAGCGCCGAGATCCGTTCGGCCTCGAAGGACGACGCGAACGACTCCACGGTCGGGCCGCGGAGCAGGCCGTGGGGCGCCCCGGACGAGGAGCCCATGCTCGCTCCCGAGTGCCTCGCGGCTCGCGGCACCGCCCTCCGCCACGCGCGGTCCGCGTTGTCAGAGCTTCGCGTGTCACCGAGCGCACGGGTCATGCGCGCCGTCGGGGATGCGGCTGCCATGGCCCCCGGAACGGGCCGGCTGCGAAGAAGCAACCGCGAGAGCTGGCCGGCCGCCGAGACAGGAGCAGGGACCGCCGCCCTGCGCCCGCCTGGGTCCGGGTCGGCCGAACGCGGGCCGTTACTTCACCCCGGGGGGCGAAGGTGCGCCGTGTGCCCCGGCGACGGGCCGGGAACAAGGGTGCGAACCCCTCTGCCCGGAAGGAATCGCCTGGCGACGACAAGTCGCCACTCCGCGGCAAACGAGCGCCGGCGGCTCCCGTCCCCCTCCAGCGCGCACGCACCCCGATCGGCCGCGGTTGGGGGGACGCCCTGCGGCCCCGCACCGTGCGGTACTGTGCTGGGGCGGCGGCCCTGCCAGCGGGGCCGCGTGCCGACCTTCATCACACCCGTCGCAGCGTGTGCGGCCCAGAAAACCGAACACACGTTGTTGAGTGGTCGTGGGTGTGATATCACCCTCGTGCGCGGCCAAGCGGTGCTTCGGGCAGTCGGTCCCCAGTCAGATGACCGAGGGGCGCCCGGCGCACGCACACACAGCGGACACGCAAACACGCGGGACATGATACGCACGCGTGCAGGCCGGCGCTCCCTGAGGGGGGGGGGGGCGCCGCGGGCCGGGACCGGCTCACCTCCAGGCGGCTCCGTCGGCGACGACCGCGGCGGCGGCGCGCTTGACGACGGGCCTGGCGGCCGGCCTGGGTGCGGCGGCCGATGCCGAGGCGGCGGCGAAGCCCGGCGCAGGGGCGGGCGCCGGGGCGGCCCCGTCCGCTCCCGCGGCGGCCGCGACCGCCGCTGCTCCCGCGGCCGCCCCCTCGCGCTTGGCGATGAGCCGAGCGGCGAACTCGTTGGCGGAGACCTCCTCGACGGCGGCCGCCGCCTCGCCGCGGCGCTCGCGCTCAAAGGCCTCCTGCGCGGCCTCCACGCGCCTGGCGAGGAAGGCCTTGTAGTCGGAGATCTCGCCGATGAAGCGGGTGATGGTGCGCTTGTCGCACTCCCAGATCTCCTTGGCGACCTGAGAGATGAGGCGCATGTCGTGGCTGACGAGGATGACGCCGCCCTTGAAGTCGTTGATGGCGTCGGCGAGGGAGTCGATGGTCTCGATGTCCAGGTGGTTCGTCGGCTCGTCGAGCATGAGGATGTGCGGCTTGAAGACGGCCATCTGCGCGAAGACGACGCGGCTCTTGATGCCGTCGCTGAGGTACTTCATCTCCGTGGTCTGGAAGTCCCCCGTGACGGCGAACTTGCCCAGGTACTGCCGCAGGGACTGCTCCGTCTCGTCCTTGAGCGGGCCGAGGGAGGCGAAGTAGTCGAGCGGGGTGCGGTCGAGGTCCAGCGTGTCCACGAAGTGCTGCGTGTACTTGGCGATGCGCAGGTGCGCGTGCGGCTTCACCTGGCCCTCCACCGGGTGCAGCTCGTGGCAGATGAGCTTGAGCAGCGTCGTCTTGCCGGCGCCGTTGGGACCCACGAGGGCGACGCGGGAGTCGAGGTCGAGGCCGAAGTCGAGGTCCTTGTAGAGGAACTCCCCCTTGGGGTACTTGAAGCTGACGTTGAGGATCTGCAGCACGGGCGGGGGCAGGATGCCGGGGTCGGGCCAGCTCATGGTGATGAAGCGGTCCTTCCCCACCGCCTTGGTGAGGCCCTTCTCCTGCATCTTGGCGAGGGTCTTCTCCTTGGACTGGGCCTGCTTGGCGAGCTTGGCGGAGCCGTGGCCGAACTTGGCGATGTACTGCTTCATGGCCTTGATCTGGTCCTGCTCCCACTGGTACCGCTTCATCTGGTGCTCCTCCTTCTCCTTGCGAGTCTGGCAGAAGGAGTCGTAGTTGCCCGAGTACGTCGCCAGCTTGCCCTCGGAGAAGTGGATGGTGTGCGTGGTGACGGCGTTGAGGAAGTCCTGCGAGTGGCTGACCATGAGCAGGATCTTCTCCCGCTTCGCCAGGTACCGCTCCAGCCAGACCACCGCCTCCATGTCCAGGTGGTTCGTCGGCTCGTCCAGCAGCAGCACTGACGGGTCCAGGAAGAGCGCGCGGGCCAGCGCGATGCGCATGCGCCAGCCGCCGGAGAAGTCCTTGCACGCCTTGGCCTGCATCGCCGGGTCGAACCCGAGGCCGTGGAGGATGGACGCGGCGCGGGCCTCGGCCGTGTCGGCGCCGAGGAGCTCCAGGCGCTCGTAGATGTCCGAGATGCGCTCGCTCATCTCCTCCATCGCCTCCTCGTCCTCCTCCGCGAGCGTGCCTAGGGCATCGGTCAGGGCCTCGCCCTCGGCCTCGAGCGCCTTCTTCACCGAGTCCACCGCCAGCACCGCCTCGAGCGCGCCGAGGTCCGACGGCTCCACCTCGGACACCACGTGGTAGATGTCGAGGCTCTCGGGGATGGGCACCAGCCGGCGGCCCAGGATGGTCATGAGGATGCTCTTGCCGCTGCCGTTCGCCCCGATCAGGCTGTACCGGTTCCCCCAGTTCAGCGACATGGTGGCATCCTTCACGAGCTCCTTGGGGCCCAGGTTGACGTTGAGGCCCTCGACCTTGATGTCGCGGCCGTTCGGGTGCACCGTCTTGGGGTTGGTCGTGAACGTGAGCGAGACCTTGGCCATCGCCTCGTCCATGAGCCGCCTGTGGTGGTACTCGCCCACCATCTCCTCCTCGGCCATGGTGGCCGAGGCGGCGGCCTCGGCGGCGGCCTCGAGCGCGGACTCCATCGCGGTCATGCCGCCGGCGCCGGACGCGGCCTCCTCGGCCTCGGCCACGGCCGCGGCTTCGGCCTTGGCGACCTCGGCCGCGGCGGCGACCTCCTCGGCGTGCGTGGGAAGCGTCTCGCCGCGGGCGGCCGCCTCGGCCTCGGCGGTCTCGCGCGCCGCCGCTGCCTCCTCAGCCCGCTTGCGGGCGAGAGCGCGGGCCTTCTTGCCCTGGCGGTTCTGTTTGGGTGCCATCGGCTCCCGGGGGTACGCTGCTGCGCGAGGCGCGGCGACGAGTGTTCGGCCACTTCGACAGAGTCACCCCAAAGAAGAGGGGCGCGACGAGAGCAAAAACCAACAAACGGCGAGAGTTGCCGGCAAGTCTCCCCGGCAGGGTCGGCAAGAGACTGAGACCCTGAGACTTTCGGCCGAGAGTCGCGGCGCAGTGACCGCTTGAATTCGCGTGGGCGCTCGAAGGCCGCCACAGCGACTGGGGCGGGGACGCCCCGGATCCCGCACGATGGAAGACCCTTCGGCTGACGCGTGAGCCGTGCGGGCGCCAGCCCCCGCGCGTGCGCCGCCGGCGGGGCGACCACGCTCGGGCCTGCCGCAGCCCGACGTTGAGGCGCCCCGCACGCCCCCGGGGCCGCCGTCCCGCCGCCCCGCCCGCGCGGCGAATGGTCCGCCCGATTTGCCCGCAGCCCTGGCCGCCGCAAGCGTGCCGCGGGCGAAGCGCCCGGATCCTCAGGCACGCCGCGGCCGCACGTGGCGCCCGCGGCCTCCCTTGCGCCCCAGGGCCCCGCGGCCGCGCTACCCTTGCCTACGACGGCCCGCAACGCGACTCCTTGCCCCCCGTGTCCCGTCGCGACGCCCGCCCCGCAGGCTCGCCGCGTCGCTCGCAGCGGCCGCGGCATCTGGGATGCGCCGCCCGGACTGGACGGGGCCGCTCGAGACGGCCATCCGGGCGAGCCCGGCGTTCGAGAGGTTTGCGGCCAGCACGGCGGCGGCGATTTTCGTCCTGTGCCGCGACGCCGGCGACGGGGCCGGCGGGGTCGAGTTTGACGTGGCCCTCGACGCCGACACCGGCGGCGCCGTCCTCTGCGGCTTTGCGGTGGTCAAGGACGATCCGGCGCCCATCATCGGGGCCCCGCCGGGCCGGGCGCCGCGCACGCAGGTGGTGTCGCTGGGCTCGGCGCCGCGCGAGGGCGGCGACGACGGCCCGGTCGCCGCCGCCGCCGCCGCCGCCGCCGCCGCCGCCTCGGACGGCGCCGAGGGGAAGCAAGGGGGCGCCGCCGCCGCGCCGCCCTCTCGGCTGGCGCCCGATTCGGTCCTCCCCGTGCTGCAGCACGCCCTCTCGTCGCTGCTGCGCGCTCCCCCGGCGGACGCGGACGGCGCGGCCTCGGCCGATGCCCTCGCGGAGGTGCGTCGTCGCCTTTCGGACCTGGAGCTCGCGCTCGTGCAGTGCCGCGAGCGCCTCGCCGTGCCCCGCTGCGTCCTCTCGGCGGACAAGGACGTCGCCCTCGCCGCGCGGCACGCCGAGGACGCCGAGGCGGCGGGCGGGCCGGAGCCCGGGATCGACACCCTCGGCCTCGCGGACCTGGCCGAGGACCCGGACCGGCGCAAGGAGCTCGCGAGGTGCCTGGACTCGTGGGTGGCCGAGGTCAGGCGGGTGACGGACCTCCCGGGGCGGCGCCTGGCCGAGGCCGAGGCGCGGAGGCAGCGGCGCCTGGCCGGCGTCACGGAGCTCACCGCGGCGCGGGGTGGCCGCGGCGCCGCGCCGGGGGCCGCGTCGTCCCTGGCGCCGGCGTCTTCCGGCTTCGGGTCCGGCGCGGCGGGCCCGAGCCCCGGCGCGACGGCGGGCAGCGACGGGCTGCCCGCCTCCGGAGCCGGCGCCGCGGCCACTGGCGCTTGGAGCGCCGCCGGGGCGCTGCAGGCCGAGCTCGACGCGATCCTCTCCGGGGGCAGCCTCGGCCACGGCGGCCGCCCCGCCGGGCTCGGCCTCGCGGCGGAGCTCGAGTTCTGGACCACGGTGCGGGCGGCGCTGAGCGACGTGGAGGGCCGCCTTGCCGCCTGGGACGTGCGCCTGACCCTCGCGCTGGTCACGAGGGGCGGCTTCAAGGTCAAGGCGCAGTCGTTCCGCGGCGACACGGGCGTGGCGGCGGCGCAGGAGACCGCCGGACTCGCCCTGGCGCTGCTCGAGGCGGCCCCGGTGCGGGAGCTGTCGACGGCCTCGACCTTTGGCGAGCTGCGCGAGGCCATCGACGGCTTCTTCGCCGCCGTCTGCCGCCCCGCGGCCTTTGCCGGCGCCCCCGCCATCGCCACCGGCCTCGTGGAGCAGGCGTCGAGCGACACGGCGGCGCGCCTCCTCGTCATCCTCCGCCGCCTCGCCAGGCAGCACGACGGCGGCCTCGCCGCGGCCCCCGCGCCGGTCCTCGCGTCGGTCCTGCGGGACGCCGAGGAGGCACGCAGCGCCTGGGCGCGCGGCCTCGCGGCCCTGTCCAAGGCCGCCGGCACGGACTCGGGCTTCGGTGTCACCCGCCTCCTCGTCTGGCTCAAGGCCGCCCCCGACGCCGTCCTCAGGCGCCTTCGCAGCCTCGGAAGCCTCCGCGGGGAGCGGGACGCCATCCTCCGCGCGCTCTCGCGGCCCTCCGAGGGCGGCTCCGGCGAGGCCGAGGCCGCGGCGTCGGCCGACCTGGAGGACGGCTTCCGCCGCGTGGCGTCGGCCGACGTCCTCGACGTGACGACGGCCGGCGGCGCGGCGTTCGAGCGGGCCCGGTCCGTCTTCTTCGCCCGCGTGGACCGCGTCGAGGCGATGCTCATCCGCCGCCTCCGGGCCGCGCTGGACGGGGCCAGCGGCGTCGAGGCCATGGTCGCGGTGCTCCGCGGCGCCGGCGGCCTCGTGGACAGGCCCAAGGTGCAGGCCGCGGTGCGCGACTCCCGGGAGGCGGTGCTCCGCTGGGTGGCCTCGGCCCTGGAGCGGGTGGAGGCCAAGGTCCGGGCCAACTACGCCGACTCGTCCGCGCTCGGCGTCTCCCGCCTCCGCGGCCTCCCGCGCTTCGCCGGCATGGTGGTTTGGGCTCTGCAGCTCCAGGGCCGCGTGGTCCGGGCCGTGCTCGCCCTCGCCGACGCCTTTGGCGGCCGCTCCGCCGACCACGACGGGTGCAAGGAGACGCTGGGCCGGGCCGCGGCGCTGCACCGCCGCCTGGACCCGTCGGCGGTCTGGAAGGACTGGTGCGACAGGATGCGCGCCGGTATCGCGGCGGGGGACCCCGCCTTCACCGTCAGCGGGCCCCTCCTCCGCCCCGCCCGCTCCGCCGGCGCCCCCCTCGGCCTCGAGGTCTCCTTCGGCTCGCAGCTCGTGGCCCTGGACCGCGAGGCGAGGGCCTTCGAGCAGCTCTGCCTCGACGGAGGGGTGTCGGCCCTGCCGCCACGCGCCGACGCCGACGCCGTCTTCGCGGCCATGGGCTACCGCCGCAAGCCGTCCGCCGCCGACTCCCTCCACGCCCCGCACGACATCATGACCGCCGCCATCATGGCGAGGCGGAGCCACCCGCTGGTGGTCGCCCTCGCCGCCGGCGTGGCCACGGCCAACCGGGCCCTCGCCTCCGCCGCCCCCGCCTTTGGCATCGTCGCCGAGGCCGACGCCGCGAGGGTCCGGGCGCTTGCCGCCGAGGGCCTCGGCGTCGTCGTCGCCGGGGGCGCCGCCGCGCCGGAGCCCGCGGCCGCCTCGGCCGCGCTGACGTGGCGCAAGAAGCGGGCAGGGGCCTTCGTGCAGGACTTTGTGGCGGCGGCAGGGAGGCTGGAGCGGACCGTGGCCGCGGCCGCCAGGGCGCAGGGGCGGGCCGACGCGGCCGTGAGCGCCGTCCGGGCCGCGCAGCCGACGCGGCAGGCTGTGGCCGCGGCGTGCCGCGAGCTTCAGGCCGCCTGCGACGACATGGTGCGGGCGTGCGGCCCGGGCGGGGCCGGCGGGGAGGCGGACGACGACCGGAGGGCGGACGCCGTGGCCGGCTGGGCGGCCGCGACGGACGCCGCGGCGCAGCGGGCCCTGGAGGCGCGGGCCGCCGAGGTGGTGGAGGAGGCGACGGCGCTGCTGTCGGGCGGCGCGGGCGGGCACGCGGCCCTCTGGCTGTTCCCGGAGACCATCACTCTCCGCGTGGTGATCTCGTCGGCGGCGGCCGAGGCGGACGCCGCGGTCGCGCCGGCGGTAGAGGCCGCGGGCGCGCCGCCGTCCGGCGTTGGCGCCGCCGCGCCGTCGGCGACCCCGTCGGCGACCGGCGCGTCCCGCCTCGCGTGCGCGCCGAGCGTGGACCGCCTCCGCCGCGTCCTGGTCGGCCGCGTGGCCGAGGCCGTCGCCGCGCTGGCCTCGGCGCCGCACCTCGACGTGCCGGGTGCGGCGGCGGAGGAGGAGACGGGCGGACCGCGCGACGCGGAGCTGCACGACGGCGCGGGGCCGGGGGCGCGCGCCGCCGGCCGGCGGTCGTCTTCCCGCTGGCACAGCGTGCACCGCGCCGCGGCGGGGCGCGGCCGCTGGGGCGCCTGCCTCGACGGGGTGGGCCGACTGTCGCTCCGGGCGTGGTCGGCGGCCAAGTCGTGGGGCCGTCACCGGGCCCTGTGGCGGCTGGACCTGCAGCGCGTGGCCGAGGCCGCCGGAGACGACGTCGGGTCGTGGCTCGGCCTCGTGGGCGGCGCACGGTCGTCGCGGGACATGCTGGACGGCGACGCGTCCAGCGTGGTCCTGGCCGCGAGAGCGCCGGGCGCGGCGGGCGCCCCCGGCCCCCGGGCGGCGCCGCGGGCCCTGCTGGTGGTCGACGCGTCGCAGTTCCGCGACCGCATCGCGCTGCAGTACAACCACTGGGTCGGGGAGCTGGTGTCGTCGATGTCCTCTGCGGCGGCGGCGCGGGCGGAGTCGCTCCTGCGGCAGCTGGCGGCGTCGCGGGAGACGCTGGAGCGCACGGGCGCGGACGCCGTGCGCCTCGACCTGGTGGTGGAGTTCATCCGGACGGTGCGGGAGGTGCAGGCGTCGTCCCCCGGGTGGAGGGACGAGTGCGAGCGGCTCGGGCACGCGGCGGCGGCGGCCTCGGGGCGCGGCGGCGCGAGGGACGACGCCGCCTCGGCGCTCCGGGACCGGATCAAGCTGTGCGCCGACGAGCTCGACCGGGTGCGCCAGATCGCCGGCAAGCGGGCCGAGGAGATGCGGCGCAACGCCGGGAAGCTGGGGCAGGCCGTGGCCCGCCGCGTGCGGGAGACGGCGGAGCAGGTGCGCGCCCTGGACGACGAGTGGCAGGCGGACAAGCCCGACGGCGCCGACGAGCGGCCCGCGAGGGCGCGCGGCGTGCTCTCGGCGTTCCGCGCCCGCCTCGGCGAGGCCGCGGCCGTTGCCGGGGCGGCGAGCGAGGCCGTCGCGGCGCTGGCGCCGCTGTCGCCCGCCGCGCGGGAGGCCGAGGCCGTCGCCACCGAGGCGGCCGAGGGGGCCGCGGAGCTCGGCCGGCAGGTGGCAGTGCTGTCGGGCGTGTGGGCGGAGCTGGAGCCCGTCTGGGAGGGCGTCGCCGCCGTCCTCGGCTCCCGGTGGGGTGAGTTCGACCCCGGGGCGGCCCGGGCCAGGGTGGACGACCTCATCGCCGCGGCCCGCGGGTGCAGCCCCGACGTGCAGCAGTACGAGCCGCACCGGGCGCTCTCCGTGCACCTCGCCTCGCTCCGGGCCTCGGGGCTGCCGCTGCTCGCGCTGCTGCGGGGCGCGGCGCTGCGCGAGAGGCACTGGACCGCGCTCGCACCCGCCGTGGTGCTCCGCTCCGCGCTCCGCGGCGGCTCGGGCGGCGGCTCGGGCGGCGCCGGGAAGGCCGACGCGAGCGCCGGCGCCTGGACCGACGGCGGCGGCAGCGACGACGGCTCGGAGGAAGACGGCGCCGCGGCCGCGGCTGCAGGGCAGGAGGAGCGCAAGGAGGGCGAGGGCGACAAGGACGACGCCGACGGCGCGTGGGCGACGGCGCGGGAGCTCCGCGAGAGCCTGGGCTCGGACTGGTTCGGCCGCCTCCCGGTGGCGAGCCTGGCGCCGGCGGCGTCGCCGGCGGCGTGCGCCCCCGGGTCCGCCGTCGACGCCGCGTGCCGGGACGCGGTGCGCCGCGCCGCCGGGGAGGCCGCGCTGGAGACGTTCCTGCGCGACGTGTCGTGGGAGTGGGAGGCGCGGGAGCTGGAGCTGGTGCCGTTCCCGGGCGCGCCGGTGTCGCTCATCGGGGGCTGGGAGCCGCTGCTGGTGGCGCTGGACGACCACCGGGCGGGGCTGACGAGCATGCGCGGGTCCCCCTTCTACGCGCCGTTCGAGGAGCAGGCGGCGGCGTGGGAGGACACGCTGGGGCGGCTCGCGCAGGCGCTCGACGCCTGGCAGCAGGTCCAGAGGCGCTGGGTCCACCTGTCCACGGTGTTCCCCGCCGCCGGGTCGGACGTGTCGGCGGCGCTGCCGGCCGAGGCGCGCCGCTTCCGCGACACGAGCAAGGACTTCGTGGCCATGTGCGGCGCGGTGGAGGCCGCCCCGCTCGCCGTCTCCCTCGCGCGCTCCAAGGGCCTGGTGCGCCGGCTGGAGCGGATGCTCGACGCGCAGCAGCGCGTGCAGTCCGCGCTGGGGGAGTACCTGGAGAAGCAGCGCCTCGCCTTCCCGCGGCTCTTCTTCGTCGGCGACGACGACGTCCTCGACGTCATCTCCTCGGGGTGCAGCGCCGCCCGGCTCCAGAGGCACCTGCCCCGCATGTTCACGGGCGTCGCGAGCGCCGTGCTGGCCGCCGACGGCGAGGCAGGGGCGGGCGCCGTGGTGGCGCTGGCGTCGCCCCAGGGCGAGCGCCTGCCGCTCCTGGGCGCGGGCATCACCGAGACCTCACGGCCCCACCTCTGGCTCTGCCAGGCCGAGGCGGCCATGCGCTCCTCGCTCGAGGCCCTGGCGCGCCGGGCGTGCGAGGCCGCGCCGGGGGGGCTCTTCGGGCCCGGCGACGAGGCCCCCGCGGGCGGTGCGGTGCGGGAGTGGGTGTCGGCCTTCCCGACGCAGGCGGTGCACGTGGCCGCGTGCGCCTCCTGGTCGGCGGCGGCCGCCTCGGCCGTGGCCCTGTCCTCGGGCGGCGGCGCCGGGGCGGGCGGGGCGGTCGGCGCGGTCGGCTCGGCGACGCGCCGCCGCCTGGACGCGCTCGCGACCGAGGCGGGGTCGCCGTGGGCGGCCTCTGACGCCACGGCGCGCCGGGCGCTGGAGACGCTCATCACCGAGACGATCCACCAGCGCGACGTGTGCGGCGCGCTGGCGGCGGCGGCCGCGGGCCCCGGGGGCGGGTCGGCGCTGTCGTCGGAGTGGGAGTCGAAGATGCGGTACGGGTGGGGCGAGGGCGGCGGCGGCATGGACGTGCGCATGGGGGCGTCGGCGACGCGGCACGGGTGGGAGTGGGTGGGGTCGCCGGAGCAGCTGGTGGTGACGCCGCTGACGGAGCGGTGCTACTTCGCGCTGATGCAGGCCATCCAGCTGCGGCTCGGCGGCAGCCCCTTCGGCCCGGCGGGGACGGGGAAGACGGAGTCGGTCAAGGCGCTGGGCGCCGCCCTCGGCCGGCTGGTGCTCGTCTTCAACTGCGACGGGGCCTTCGACACGCCCTCCATGGCCCGGCTCCTCGCGGGCCTCTGCGCCGCCGGCGCGTTCGGCTGCTTCGACGAGTTCAACCGGCTCGAGGCGGAGACGCTGTCCGCCGTCTCGCAGCTCATCTCGGGCATCCAGCGCGCCATGCACGGGGGCCAGGCGGCCGTGTCGGTGCAGGAGCGCACGGTGCCGCTGGAGGCCGGGCTGGGCGTCTTCGTGACGATGAACCCGGGGTACGCCGGGCGGCGGGAGCTGCCCGACAACCTCAAGGCCCTCTTCCGCCCCGTGGCCATGATGCGGCCGGACAAGGCCCTCATCGCCTCGGTGACGCTCTTCTCCAACGGCTTCCGCGACGCCGACGCCCTCGCGGGCCGCCTGGTCACGCTCTTCGAGCTGGCGAGGGACCAGCTGTCGGTGCAGACGCACTACGACTGGGGCCTGCGGGCCATGAAGTCCGTCATCGTGGCCGCGGGGCGGCTCCGCAGGGACCTCGGGCCCGCGGCCGCGCCGGCGGGGGGCGCCGCGGGGGACGCCGACGGCCCGGACGGCGACGAGGACGGCGCGGGCACCGCCGCCGCCGAGCAGCTGACCCTGGTCCGGGCGGTGGTGGACAGCCTGGTGCCCGTGCTGGTGAGCCGCGACGCGGCGGTGTTCCGGCGCCTCCTGGCGTCGTCCTTCCCCGGGCACGGGGCGGACCACGTGTCCAGCGAGGAGCTGCGCGCGGCGCTCGCGGTGGAGCTGGCCTCCCGCTCGCTCGCGGCGACGGCCGACACGGTGGGCAAGTGCGTGCAGCTGTGGACGGTGATGCAGCTGCGGCACGGCGTCGTCCTCCTCGGGGACGCCGGGTGCGGCAAGACCACGGCGTGGCAGGTCCTCGCCGGGGCGCTGAACCGCATGGCCGGAGGGCCGGGGGCGGCGGCCGCCGCGGTCGGGGAGCCGTGGGTGATCGACGCCAAGACGGTGTCCAAGGCGGACCTCATCGGGCAGCTCGACGGCGTCACGGGCGAGTGGCGGGACGGCATCGTCCCGGCCCTGCTCCGGCAGGCCGCCGAGGCCGAGGCGGCCGCGCTCGAGGGCCGCCCCGCGCCCAAGCGCTGGATCGTCTTCGACGGGGACGTGGACCCGGAGTGGGCGGAGAGCCTGAACTCGCTGCTGGACGACAACAAGATCCTGTCCCTCCCCTCGGGGGAGCGCCTGCCGCTGCCCTCGGGCGCCCACGTCGTCTTCGAGGTGGACTCCCTCGCCCACGCCACGCCCGCCACCGTCTCCCGGTGCGGCATGGTCTGGCTGCCCGGCAGCGCCGTCACGCCCGTGATGCGCGCCGGCGTCATGCTCCGCGCCCTCCGCTCGGCGGGCGGGGCCCCGGCGGCGGGGGCCAGGGGCGCGGCCGTCCCGGGGGCGGCGGCCGCCGCGGACCGCGACGCGGGCGGCGCCTCCCTGGCGGCGTCCAGCGCCGCGGCCTCGGCGGCGGCGATGCCCGCCGGCGTCGCCGCGGCCGCGGCCGACGCCTTTGAGTCCGTGCTCCTCCCCGCGCCCGGCGCCGCCGCCGGGCCGTGCCTGCTGGACGAGTGCGTGGCGTGGGTCGCCGCCGAGGGAGGCGCGGCCATGGGCGCGGCCGTGGGGCACGTGTACGCGCAGGTGGAGGGGCTGCTCGCGCAGGGGTGCGCCGAGCTGGCGGAGCACGCGGGCCCGGGGGGGCCGCCGACGCCGGACGAGGCGCGGGCCTTTGCGTCGCGCTGGGCGGTCTTCTCGGCGCTGTGGGGCTCCTGCAGCGCGTGCATGACGGAGCGCCGCGAGGCGATGGCCGCCTGGCTCGCCACGCGCGCCGACGAGGCGCTCCTCCCGCCGTCCGGCTCCCTCGCGGCGTGGCGCCCCGTGCTGCGGCCCGCGGCCGGGGCGGCGCCGTGGCGGCGGTGGCTGGACGCGTCGGCGCCGGACCCCGAGGTGGACCTGCGGGCGGTCACGGACGGCGGCAGCGTCATCTCCACCGAGGACACGGCGCGCAACGAGGCGGTGGTCCGCGGATGGATGCGCTCGGGGATGCCCGCGGTGCTGTGCGGGCCGCCGGGGAGCGGGAAGACCATGACGCTGCAGGCCGTGCTGTCGTCCACGCCCGGCCTCTCCCTCGCGGTGCTCAACTTCAGCTCCGGCACCACGCCCGCCTCGCTGCTCCGCTTCCTCGAGCAGCACTGCGTCTACGCCTCGACGCCCCGCGGCGTGGAGATGCGCCCCGCGCGCGAGGGCTCCACCCTCGTGGTCCTCTGCGACGAGGTGAACCTGCCCGCCCCCGACGCCTTCGGCTCGCAGCAGGCCATCGCCTTCCTGCGCCACGTCGTGGAGCAGGGCGGCTTCTGGCGCCCGGGCAAGGCCCAGCGCGTGACGGTCCGCGACGTGAAGTTCGTGGCGGCGTGCAACCCGCCGACGGACCCGGGGAGGCACCCGCTGCCCCCGCGCTTCCTCCGCCACGCCCCCGTCCTCCTCGTCGACTTTCCGTCGGAGGGCAGCCTCCGCCGCATCTACGGGGCGTTCAACCGCGCGCTCCTCCGCCCCCACGCCGCCCTCCGCGGCGCCGCCGAGGCCGCGACCTCGGCCATGGTGCGCGTGTACGCCGAGAACCGCGCCCGCTTCCTCCCCGAGCAGCAGGCGCACTACGTCTACAGCCCGCGCGAGCTCACCCGCTGGTGCCGCGCCGTCCACGCCGGCCTCGCATCGGGCCTCGCCGAGGCGGCGGCCGGCGACGCCGACGAGGCCGCGTCCCTCCTGGCGCGCCTGGTGGCGCACGAGGGCCTGCGGCTCTTCGCCGACCGCCTCGTGACGCCGGAGGAGCGCCTCTGGTGCGAGCGCAGCGTCCGCGCGGCCGTCGCCGAGTCCTTCGGCCCGGCCGCGGGCCTCGGCGGCGGCCCGCTCCTCTTCTCCGGCTGGCTGTCCGGCGGCGCCTACGAGCCGTGCGAGGAGGGGCCCCTGCGGCGGCACCTTGCCGCCCGCCTGCGCGTGTTCGGCGAGGAGGAGGGCGCCGCCGGCGCCGCGGGGGACGACATCGTGCCGACGGACACGCTGCTCCGGCACGCGCTGCGGGCCTCCCGCGTGCTCTCGCAGCCGGGGGGTCACCTGCTGCTCATCGGCGCGCCGGGCGCCGGGAAGACGCTGGTGTCCCGCCTGGTGTCGTGGCTGGCGGGCATGAGCGTGTTCCGGCTGTCGGCGGCGCGGCGGTACACGGTGGCGGACTTCGAGGAGGACCTGCGCTCGCTGATCCGGCGCGCGAGCGTGGGGGGCGAGCGCGTGGTGTTCATCTTCGAGGAGGGCGGCGCGGTGTCGTCCGCCTTCCTGGAGCGCATGAACTCGCTGCTGGCCAGCGGGGAGGTCCCCGGGCTGTTCGACGGCGACGCCGCGGCGCACCTGGTGCAGGACGCCAGGGACCGCGCCGCGGCCGAGGGGACGGCCCTGCCCGGGTCGTCGGAGGAGGACGACGCGGAGGCGTGGGAGTGGGTCTTCTCCCGGGTGCGCGCGAACCTTCACGTCGTCTTCACCATGAACCCGCCCGATGGGGAGGACGGCCTCGCCTCGCGCGCCGCCACGTCGCCCGCACTCTTCAACCGCTGCGTCGTCGACTGGTTCGGCGACTGGGCCCCCACCACCCTCGCGCAGATCGTGGAGCGCTGGCTCAGGGTGCACGACCTCGAGCTCGACCCGGACTACGCCCCGCAGCCCGCGGACACCCTGGGCGACCGCTGCCTCGCGGCCGCCGCCGCCGTGCGCGCGGCGGGCGCCGCGGCAGGCGGCCCGGCGGGACCCGGCGCCGCCGCCCAGGCCAGGGCCGCGGCGAGGGGCTCGGCGTCGGGCGGCGGGGCGGGGGGCGGCGCGGAGTCGGACCCCGTCCTCCGGCACGCGTCCACCGCGGCGGAGCGCCTCGCCCTCGCGACGGCGGCGTCCTCCCTCGCCGCGGAGGGCCCGGACGCCCGCGAGGCGGTGATGGCCCTGCTCCTCGCTGTGCACGACGCGGCCTCGGCGGTGGCGGCGGCCTCGGCGGCCTCGGGGTCGACGCCTCGTCCCGTGACGCCCCGCGACGCCCTCGAGCTCGCGCGGCAGTTCCGCTGGGTCCTCGCCGAGCGCCGCGGCCGCGTGGAGGAGGAGCACCGCCACCTGTCGCAGGGCCTGGCCAAGCTCGACGAGGCCACGGCGTCGGTGGCGGAGCTGCAGGGGACGCTCGGCGTCAAGGCGTCGGAGCTGCGGGACCGCGAGCAGCGGGCGGCGGACAAGCTGGTGGAGCTGATGTCGGACCAGAAGGCGGCCGAGGCGCAGCGGGACGAGCTCTCGAGGCTGTCGGAGACGCTCGAGGCCCGGGAGCGGGAGACGGCGGAGAGCAAGGAGGCGGTGGAGGGGGAGCTGGGCGACGTGGAGCCGACGCTGGAGGCGGCCAAGGCGGCCGTGGGCGGCATCAAGACGAGGGACCTGAGCAACCTCCGCCGCCTCAGGAGCCCGCCCGAGATCGTCAGGCTGGTGCTCCAGGGCGTCGTCGCCGTCGTGGGGGCGGGCGACGGGGCGGGCGCGCCGTCGTCGACGAAGCGCCTCGAGTGGGACGACATCACGCGGGCGGCGGCGGCGAGCACCTTCATCACCACCGTGGTGGGGTTCAACCCGGAGACCATGTCGGCCGAGCAGATGACCGTCGCGAGGGGCGTCCTGGCGACGCCCGGCCTCACGCAGGAGCGGGTGGAGAAGGCGTACGGCGCGGTGGGCCCGCTGTTCCAGTGGCTGGAGTCCCAGGTGGCCTACGCGCAGATCCTCACGCGCGTCGCGCCGCTGCGATCGCGCCTCGGGGAGCTGGAGGGCCAGGCGGGGGCGCTCCGGGCCGAGGCGGCGGCCACGAGCGCCGGCCTCGCCGAGCAGGAGGCCTCCATCGCGTCCCTCAAGGCCGAGTACGCGTCGCTCATCGGCGAGGCGGAGTCGCTCAAGGCCGCGATGAAGGACGTCGAGGTCCGCGTGGGGCGCTCCCGCGGCCTCCTCGACGGCCTGCGGGGCGAGCAGGACCGCTGGAACGGGTCCAGGGACGGCTTCGGGGCCTCGGTGGCGTGCCTGGCCGGCGACGCCGCCCTGTGCGCGGCCTTCGTGACCCACTCGGCGCGCCTCGACTTCCGGGCGAGGCGGGAGCTGTGGGAGGAGTGCTGCGACGCCGCGACGCGGCTCGGGGTGCGCTTCTCCGAGGACCTCCAGCCGCCCGTGGCCCTCGCGGGGCCCAGGCTGAGGCAGCAGTGGACCGAGCTCGGCCTCCCGTCCGACGCCCTGTCGGTGGAGAACGCCGCGGCCCTCGCGAGAGGGAGCCGCTACCCGCTCATCGTGGACCCCGCCGGGTCCGCGGAGCGGTGGGTCCTGGCCGCGATCCGCCGGGGCGGGCGCCTCGCCGCGGCGGGGGAGGAGGGCGCCGCGCGGCCCGCGCCCCTCGAGGGGGCGTCCGGCCCCGGCCACGCGTCGACGTCCGTGGTGGTGACGACGCAGGAGGACTCGGGCTTCGCCAAGGCGCTGGCCTCGGCCCTCCGGTTCGGCACCGCCCTCGTGGTGCGGGACGTGGAGGAGGAGGGCGTCGACCCGGCCACGGGCGGCGCCCGCGGCGGCATCGACCCCGTCCTCTTCCCGGTCCTGACCAACGACGTCCGGTCCGTGGGCGGGCGCTCGGTCATCACCGTGGGCGGCGCCGACGTCGACATGACCCCCGGGTTCCAGCTCGTGCTCCTCTGCTCCAGCGCCTCGGCCCGCTTCGGCGCCGCCGCCCTCTCCCGCGTCTCCGTGGTGGACTTCGGGGTGACCCCGGAGTCCCTGGAGGACCGCTGCCTCGACGAGATCCTCCGCGCCCGGTGCCCCGACGTCCAGGCGTCCCGCGGCGCCGCCGTCGCGGCCCGCGCGTCCTCACAGGCGCGCCTCCGGGAGCTCGAGGAGGGGCTCCTCGCGCGCCTCAGCGCCGGTGCAGGCGCGCTCCTCGACGACGACAAGACCGTGGCCCAGCTCCGCGGGCTGCAGGGCGAGGCCGCGGACGTGCGGGAGCAGGCCGCCGAGGCGGAGCGCGCCCTCGAGCGGGCGGACGAGGCCGCGGGGGCGTACCGCGGGCCGGCGCGCTGCGCGTCCGGGGCCTACCTGGCCCTCGAGGCGCTCGCCCGCGTCCGCCCCGGGCCCTACGCGCCGTCCCTCGCGCACTTCCTCGAACTCCTCGCGAGGGTGCTGGCCGCGGCGGGCGACGCGCCGTGCGCCGACGCCGGCCAGGGCGCCCGCGCCGCCGACGCCACGCGACTGTCGTCCTCGCTGCTCCGCGCCGTCGAGGCCGTCGAGGCCGCGGGCACGCTCCAGGCGCACACGCTCGCCCTCTCGGCCCGGCTGGCGGCGGTGCGGGCCGCGGTGGAGCGCGCGGAGGGCGGCGCGGACCCGGGCGATTGGCCCACGCCGGAGGAGCTCGCGTGCCTGCAGGGCGGCGCGCTGCCCTCGGCGCGGCCTCCGACCGCCGGGGCCCTCGAGGCCGCGGAGGCGTGCCTCGGGGACGTGCTCGCCCCGGCCGAGCTCCAGCGCCTCGCCGCGGCCGCCAGCCTGCCTGGCCCCGCGTTCGAGCGCCTCTCGGCCAGCCTGTCGGAGCACAGGGCGGCGTGGAGGGCGGCAGCCGCGGCCGACCGCCTCGCCGAGGTGGAGGGCGCCGAGGCCGCAGCCGGGGACCTGGACGCCGCCACCGGCCTCCCCGCGGCGTGGGTCGAGGCGTCGGGCCTCGGGGGCGCCGCGCCCGCCACCCCGGCGTCGGCGGCCCGGTGCGCCGTCGTCGCGGCCGCGGTGGCCCCCGCCCGCTCGGGTGCCATGGTCCGGCGGTTCGCCGTGCTGGCGCTGCAGCACGGCGCAGCGGCGCCCGGCGGCGGTCCGGCCGCGAAGGGCGAAACCGCCGCCGAAGCCGCCGACGCCGACGTCGACGGCTCGGTCATGGCTCTGTTCGCGGGGGCGGGCGCCCTCGCCGTCGCGTCGCCCGCCACTCCCGTCCTCGTGGCGGCGGCGCCCGGCCGCGACCCCGGCCGCGACGTGGTCCGCGCGGCGGCCCAGGCCGGGGTGAAGCTGTTCGACCTGGCACTGGGCGACGAGCGGGTGAGGAAGAGCGCCGAGGCGGCGGTGGGGCGCGCCTCGAGGGACGGCGGCAAGGGGGTGTGGGTCCTGCTGCGCAACTGCCACCTGGACGCCGAGTGGGTGGCCGGCCTCGTCCGCCGCTCCCGCCGCCTCCTGGCCTCGGCCTCCCCGCTCTCCCGCCTGTGGCTCACCGCGCCGCTCCTCCCCGCCGGCGCCGGCGTCGCCCTCCCCGCCTCCGTGGTGGCGGCGTCACGCTGCATGGTGCTTGAGCCGGAGCCCGGCCTCCGCCACGCCTTTGGGCGGGCGCTCGCCGCCGCCGAGCCCGAGCACCTCGACCTCGCCAGGCCGGTAGAGCTGTCCCGCGTGTCGTTCGCGGTGCTCTGGGCGCACGCCGTGCTTGAAGAGCGCTCCCGCCTCGCGCCGCTGGGCTTTACCGCCCCGTACGAGTTCGGAGCGCCCGACGCGGCGTCGGCGCTCGCCATCGCGGCGGCAGTGATGCGCGCCGCGGCGGGGGATCCGTCCCCGTGGGACGGCGCGGGCCGCGGGGCGGCCAGGGAGCACGTGTCGGCGGGCGACGTGCCGTGGCGCGGCCTGGTCGGGGCCCTCGTCACGGCTGTCTACGGCGCCAGGGTGTCGTCGGAGGGCGACCGGCTCGTGGTCGCGGCCGTGCTGTCGAGGCTGGTGTCACCGGGTGCCCTGGCGGCGGGATTCCCGCTGTCGCTGCGGCCGGCGGACGGGGCCGGGCCCGAGGCCCCCGCCCCGGCGGACACCCGGACGGCGGCCGGGCTCGCGGAGTGGGCTGCGGCGGCGCTCGGGGCCGAGGGGGCGGGGGGACCGGAGGTGCTCGGCCTGCCCCGCGGCTCAGGGGTCAGGCTCCAGGCGGAGAGCAACGCGGCGTCGCTCCGCTGCTGGGCGGAGCTCGAGGCCGAGGGGCGCGCGGCAGCGGCCCCGGCGCCCGCTGCGTCCGGGGGCGCGGCGCCGGCCCGGGGATCGGCGGCCGAAGGCGGCAAGGCGGACACTGGGAGGGAGGCGGACAGGGCGGCGCTCGCGGCGCTAGCGGCGGCGCACCTCCCCGCCCTGCGGACGGCAGCCGGGGCGCTGGGCTCGCCCGGCGCGGCGGCCGGGGAGGACGGGGACGAGCCGTCGGGCCCACTGGCCAGGGCGCTGGCGCAGGAGCGGGAGGCGGCGGCGGCGGCGGCCGATGCCGTGGCGGCGCGCCTGACCGCGTGCGCAGACTGGGCGGCCGGCCGAGTCCCTCTGACGTCCGCCATCGACGCCGAGGCCAGGTCCCTCCGGGCGGGGGTGTGCCCCGCCTCGTGGAGGGAGGCCGCGAGGGCGCCGGCCGGCGCGGCGGCGCAGCCGGCGTCCCTCCTGGCGTGGGTCGCGGACCGCTGCCAACACCTGGCGGCCGTCAGCGTGGCCGGCGGGGCGCAGGCAGTGGCGCGCGGCGACTGCGCCGTCTGGCTGGGCGGCCTCTCCCAGCCCGAGGCCGTGCTGCAGGCGACGAGACAGATGGCCGCGGCCGCGCTGTCGGTCCCGCTGGAGCGCCTGGTGCTCGCCGCAGCGGGCGGGGGCGCGGCGCCGGGCCTGCTCCTGGTCGGCGCGGCCTCCGAGGGGTGGGCGCTGACGCCGGGGGGTGGCGTGCCGACGGAGACCGCCGCGTCGGTCCGCCTGGCGGGCCTGCCGCTGTCGTGGGTGGACGGGGCCCCGGACGGCTGCGTGACCCTCCCCCTCTTCGCCACCACGAGCAGGAGGAGGCACCTCGCCACCGTCGCGGTGCGCGCCGGCGAAGGCTGGGCCGACAACGCGCAGCGGCTGCGGGGCGCGGCAGTGGCGGCGTGGTTTCCGGGCTCCGCCCCCTGACATGGGCGTTGGAGCCAGCCGCTGCGCGCCCGGCGGGAGGTGGACGATGTGCGTGAAGCGAGCGCATCCCTTCAAAGCGAGGCCGACGCGCGGGCCAGCACATGACACTCGCGCGCCGCGAACCGCTTGCACACGCACCCGAGGGCGCGCCGCCTGCCGCCACGTGGCGCCCGCAACCCCCGGTGGGCGCTTGCGTGGTTCGCTCCGGAGAGCCTGCTCGTGAGCAGCGGAAGGCTCTTGGTTGAGGGTGCCTGCTCGTGAGCAGCGGAAGGCTCTTGGTTGAGGGTGCCTGCTTGTGATCAGCGGGAGGCTCTGGGTTGAGGGTGCCTGCTCGTGATCAGCGGGAGGCTCTTGGTTGAGGGTGCCTGCTTGTGATCAGCGGGAGGCTCTGGGTTGAGGGTGCCTGCTTGTGATCAGCGGGAGGCTCTTGGTTGAGGGGTACTCGCCACACAACCACCGCGGCGCCGCTGACCGTGTCGCCTCGAGGCATCAGGCCGCGCCGCGCTCGAGGAGGGCTTCGAGCTGACCGCGGGAAGGGACCACCCACGCGGCCTGCGTCTCCGAGAGGGCCGCGCCGGAGCCCTCGGCCTCGACGGCCGCCGCCGGGGAAGGGCTTAGAAGGAGGTCGCAGGATGACGCCAGCCACCTGGACCCGGCGACGGGCCGCGATCGAGCGCCCGGCACCCTGGCCGCAAACACGACGCCCGCGGCGGAGACCGCCTCTGCACGGCCGGGGCTGAGGGCCCCGGCGTCGGCCCGAGCCAGGGAGGCGACCCCCCACCAGCCAACTGCCGCCCGCATCGCAGCCTCCGTGGCAGTGCTGGCGCCGTGATCGCTGCCCCCGTCGGCTGGCGTCATCACAAGGACCGCTGCCTCGCCGCCGCCGCCGCCGCCGCCGCCTCCGGAGCGGCGCGATGGCTCCGCAACCAGGAGCGGGTCCACACGGTCCTCCCCCGCCGCGACCAGCGCGTGCCATACGTCACGCCGAACCGCAATGAGCGGTGCCTCAGCGCCCGCGGCGGCCCGGATCGCGGCAAGCGCCAGCGGAGCCTCAGGGCCGCCCCACGACGACAGCCTGAGCTCCAAAACGTCGGTCGCGGCGGCCGCATGCGCGACCAGCAGCGGCTGTGGGGCACAGAACCCAGTCTGTGCAGCTGGGGTGTAGCGCTGCGGTGCGGCAAATGCGGGCGCCTTCGCCTCGACTTTGGCGTCCCCGCCGCCGGACCTCCACGGCTTGAAAACCCACGCCGCAACGCCCGCCGCTGCAATACCGCCCATGACCAGGTACCCCTCGAGGCTGCGGATGTGAAAAGCGGCCTTTGGGCTCCCTGCGGGGGGCATCGGCGCCGTCCGCGTCCGGGCCGTCATGACGGTCCTCGACCGAGCCGCGGAAGACACGGCGGCTCGCAGCCGCATACCGGCTTGCATGCTGGCCCGTGCCGCTGTGGATGGACCGCGGGGTGCAACACGACCGTCGGCCTGCTCGCCCTGTGTCTCTGCCGCCGTTGGGGGGCGTCTGCCACAACCTCCCCGCACTGACCTTCCCACGGGCAGTCGCACCGCTGATTTCGACCGGAGCACCACCTCTGCCATGTCGGCAGGTCCGGGCCTCGCCATGGGTGCGAGCCGCGTCGAGGAGGTGATCGCGACGTTAGCGGCGACCGTGCAGCGCCAGCAGGCCGAGATCGATGCGCTGCGCGACGAACTACGGGCCAGGCCCACCGCTGAAGACGTAGCTGGCCTCCGTGATGCCGCCATGGCTGGCCTGTCGTCGCTGGAGGGGCGTGTTTCGAGCGCAGAGGCCGATTTGAACGTCCGCGGCCTGGGCCACCCCGACGTTGCCGGCGGGTCGGCGACGGCAGGCGAGGCCGTCGCATGGCTGGTCGGACAGGGCGAGAGGATCGAGAGGCGGCTGAGCGAGGCAGCAACCGCCGCCCAGCTCGACGCGCAAGCCGCCTCGCTGCGCGCCGAGCTCGCTGTCGCCATCGACAGCCTGGAAGGCAGCAAGGCATCGAAGCGCGCCGTGGCCGCGTGAGTTTTCCGCGCCGACGGCGTGCCCCGGCGCTGACTGAGCTGCGCCGCTTCAACTCGTCACCCCTGCCCGTGGCCTCGCCGCCTCTCCCCCTCGCAGACTGGAGCAGGCCGTGTCATCGGCAGGTCGAAGGTGTGACGGCCTTGACACGGCCCTGGCCCGGAAGGCCGACGTCTCGGTGCTTCCGTCGCTCGAGGCGGCTGCCGCCATCGTGGCGGAGGAGGGCGGCGCGGTGCGGTCGCTGCGCCGGGACATGACCGCGGTGTCTGGTCGCCTGGAAGCCGCCGAGGACGGCTTGCGGGGGGAGCTTGAGCGCGGCGAGCAGACGGCGACGGTCCTGGAAGGCCTAGGCAGGGCCTTGGCCGGCAAAGCCTCGCGCACCGAGCTCGGGCCCATCCGCGAGGGCATCAGGCAAGCGGGAGAGGACGTTCGTGCGGCAGGCCAGGCAGCTGCAGCGCAGCTGGGAGAGTCTGAGGAGCGCCTTCTGGGGCAGCTCAGGGCCGCGGCAGAGGCAGCCGCGACCGCGCAGGCCGCTGCCGAAAGTGCGGCCGAGATCGGCCAGGCCGCGCAGCGGGCCCTTGACGAATGCGCGAGGACCGCCGATGTCTGGCCCCGCGAGCGGGGCGAAGCGCTGGAGGCAGCAGCGGCAGCGCTTCGCCGGGCCATGGATTCGCGGGCCAGCAAGGAATCTGCCTCGGCCGCGATGGCGGGCGTGACGAGGCTGCAAAGCCAGCTGCGCTCGGCAGAGGCCAGGCTGGCCGTGGCGATGGACTTTGTGGATTGGTACGCCGCAAAGGGGGATGCCCTGGAGCACAATGAGCGCGTGATCCACGCCGAGCTCGGCCGCATGGCAGTCGCTGGAGCGCAGCAGTCGGCCGCAGCGCGAGCAGCGCGGGCGGCTGTGGCTTGAGCTGGCCGTGACGTGTGGGAGAGCCGCGCATCGTTTTGAACATCTCTCGCTTCCCCAGCCTGCCTCGGGGGAGCACCCCCGCTCGCGACCCAAGCAAACCCGCAGAGCCCGCACCTCGCAGGCCAGACCGTTCCCGGTTGAACGGCTGAGCTTGCAAGGCTGGGCGGCGCAACGCCAGCTTGGGGCCCCGGCTGGCAGATCCAGTGGCTTCGACACGCCGTGTCCGTCGCCGCACTCTCCCTCGCCGGGATGCAGCCACGGAGCGAAGGCGACGCTGTCGTCGCCAATCCCATGAAGTCTGCGCACACAGGCGCGACTGCCCCGAGCCAAGGCTCGGAGAACCATCAGCTGCAGGTCAGCAATGTTGCTCCTTCCAAATCCGCCAAAGGTGGGCTCGGCCGCGCTGGAAGGTCGCTTTGCCACCAAAGCCTGATGGCGATCGGAACGCAGGATACGTCGGTAGACTGGGCGACCGCCAAACCCTCCGGGCGACGCCCCCGGACCACGTGCTGCGGACGATGCGTGAAAGTGTTCCGCCACCCATTCGTGCTCCTGTCTGCAGCCCTTGTGGTGCTGGCCCTGATCATTGCGGTCGTGGTATTGGCAGCAGCAGAGCAACAGCTGGGAGCGGGCACCAAGGTGACCGTGGCGACCGCCGAGGTGGCGATGGCCGAGCCGAAGCTCGCCGGCGGACTTGGGCGCATGGAGACGTCCGGGCGTGCTTCCGTCGCCTTTGGTGCGCCCGGTCCCATCGGGGTGGCATCCGTTGTCCTGGATGGCAGGCTTCCCGTCCTCGTCAACGGCAGCTCGCTGCTCGGGGAGGTCCATTTCGGCTTGACTCTGTCCCAGTCGTCGAATGCTTGTGGGGCCCTTCGCCCCGACGCCTGCGTGGATTCAGTGGCCACCTGGATGCGATATAACGCTTGGTTTGAGGCTGTGGCTTCGCCAGGCACCCACAGGCAGTCAAGCGCGTGGCTCAAAGCCGTGGTCGACTGCTCCAGCGAGGCTGCCGCGGCGCATGCCTTGGATTCTGCCAACGACGCTTCCACCGATCCTGGACCTGGCATGGCCCGCGTCATTGCTGATTGCGCAGCATTGGTGGCATCAGGGTCACAAGGCGCCGCATCCCTGCGCAGCGGGGACGGGACCATGCGCCTGGACATTGCCGGAACGATTCTCGGAATTCCCGTCGAGCTCCCCACTGCCAACCAGGCAGTGAGCGCCTCCACGTCTCTTCGTCCGCCGGCTATGGGTCCTGAATCCACGCCCACGATGCCGGGGCCTCAGGGCCCGGAACCAAAACAGCCCACGGTGCCAGCGCCCGGCCCCGGCGAGCAGCAGGACATCGGCGCCACGCGTGACAATCAAGACCACCACGTGATCCTGCGATCGTCACCCCCTGGGCCGGCCCCAAGCGTGTTGTTGTACAGCTCTCTCTTTGCTGCGCTCACAGGAGGTCCGCCGGTGTCAGAGTTCAGCACTAGCCCAGGCGCGCTCGGCTCAGTGCTCGCATCAAGCTCACCCAGGCTGCTTGCGCTGGCTGGCACGGCCACGGGATCCGAGTTTGCCCTCAGTTTCGGGCACAAGACGCTGCAGGGCGAAACGGTGCCATGCAGCGCCGGAAGGACCCTCGAGGGACAGAACGCGAGTGACGGCCCACGCCGGTGTCTCACGATCCGTGCGAGCGTTGCCTTGGCGACCGGGGCGGCGGATACTGGGCGTGGCCAGTTCGGGGACGGCTCCGCGTGGGCCGCCGTCTCGCACATCGCTGGGATCGGCTACCTGCTCGAAACCGGCTCCGAGTCAAACGTTGATGCGGAAGCTTTCAGCACCGCGTCAAGTGCGCTTAAGACGGCGTGGGTGGAGGCAGCGGATCTGGCATCGAGGCGGGCTGCCTCGGCGATCGGTGGCGCCATCAGCGGAGCTGCACTAGCACAAGCCATGGCCGGGCCGCGAGGCAATGATACGACTGATGCTACGCGGCCCGTTGTCACGCTTGGCCAGCTGCTGGATATCGACCACTTGTGCCCGGCTCTTGTGGTCATGCCTTCGCTCGCCCTGGCAGTGTATGAAGGCGACGACGCTGTTTCGTCCGGGGCCCTTGCTCATCTCGGCAGCCCTGCCAGTGTTTTCCTGGAGACGCTCGAGGCGCCGTGGGATGCCGGCACGTCCGCATGCGCGGCAATTGGTGGGGCTGCCAACCAGGTTTCAGTCACGCGCAGGGTCGATGTCAGCCTGGGGTCGGCAGCCAACCAAGGCACCGGTGGTCGGCGCCCCCTTGCGCAGCTCCGTGCCACCATTGACCTCAGCGTGCGAAACATCCGGGATGTGTCCATCACGCACTACGACCTGGGGGACCCGGGTGTGCTGATGCCTCCCGCAAGCATCGCGGCTGTCGGTGTCGAGGTGCTGGGGAACGGGCCACCCGCAAATCGCCTGCTGGTTCGGCCGCGGCTTTCCTACGACGGGCCGGAAGCGCTGGCCTCCGTGTCCGTTACAGATCCGAACATCACGGGCCTGGCAACTGTGTCTGCGGCTCTGACGCTGCCGAGGACGCTGTCGTGCTTCCCGTTCACGTGCTTGGGCCTCGTGGATAGTCGCGGTGTCATCCAGCCGAGGGCATCGTGTGCCGGTCGTATGGTGACTCGCCCGGGCGCCACCGTCCTTGTTGCGATGCAGCGCCTCACGGACGGAAGCTTCCTGCCTGTCGGAAACGCAGCTGTCGTTCCAGACGAGCCTGGGCCTTCGAATCAGACAGGAGTGCTGCTGCAGGTGCTGTTGCAACAGCAGGATCTCCTCTTCGCCGGTGCTGCCGGATGGAACAGCGATGCCGGCGCCTCTCCGGGAGAACACGCGCCATCCAAGTGGGACCTTGCCCCTGGCCAGGCCCGAATCGCTCGGACGTCCAGGGGCGCTTTGGCCCCCCTCGTGTTCTTTCCGAACCCGACTGGCTGCCCGCTTTGCAAGGGAAACGGTCACTGCGACCCTCTGGTGATTGCGCAACTTGGAGCTATGGAGGTCGTCCAAGCCTACCCATCGGACTCTGACCCCGAAAGGTCCGTCGCTGCGGCGTCTGCGGGTCCGGGTAGAGGCATGGCACTTTCTGAGGGCGCGTCGGCCGCGGCCGCAGGGTTGGTGGAGAAGGCGTTCGCATCAGCGGCAGCCCGAGGCGGCTCTGCTCTCGTCAGCCGCGTGGCAATGGCTGCGGCAAGCGTGCTGACGAGTGCTGCCGGCCTGCTGGACAGGATAGAGCCGGTCCTGCTGCTTGGTGGCGCCAGGCTCTGCCCCGTCGCGCCCTCCCCCGCTGGCAACTCTGCCGCGCTCGGCCCCGTTCAGTACCGCGTCACGACTGATCCGCTGGCCGCGCCACCGATCCAGTGTGGTTCGGCGGAGGTGCGATCCAAGGTCTCCGTGGTCGGAGTGCCGACGAGCCGTGGTGTGCGCCACTCCAATCGTGGCGGCCAGAGCCTCCGCCTTGACGCCACTGCAACGATTTGGGGCGAGGGCGATGACGAGTGCCTCCACGCCGTCGCTCGGGCCGTTTCCCTGCCGGTTGCAGTCATTGCCAGGGCCGCAGCCCTGCAAGCTCGTGTCACTGGCCCCGGGACGCAGCTGCCGCGTGAGCTGGTGCTCCGCGGGGCACACCCGTCAGTTGTCGTAGCGGACCCGAGCGCCAACGCGATCTGCGTGTCGGCCGCCGGCCTCCGCGCCGTTGGCCCGGCCGCCCATCCTGGCGGAGGGTCCGATTCGGACGCTCAGGTGGAAGTGGGTCCGGTCCTGACTCCGGGGGCGGCTCTCGGGCTTCAGATCGGGTCACCCCCCGCGTTTGTCGCTTTCAGTCCGGCGCTCGGCGCAACTCGATCCGACGCCAGGTTGCTGGCACCCGGGCTGGGTCTTGACGAGGTCGGCCGTCGGCTGTTCCGGGTGGCGGTTGACCGCACTGCGGGCAGTGCTGCCGGCTGGGCGCGGCCTGCGGTTCGTGTAGCCGCTGCATCGGCCTCTCATGCATGCATCGGAGACCTGGCCGCCTGGCCAATGGACCAACGGCCGGCGATTGTCACGTCTCCAGGGGCTGGAAGCTGTCCTGCAATGGCACCCCTAGCGGCAGGCTTTGCCTTGGCCACTTCTGGCTACGAGGGCCTCATCCCGGTGCCATCTGGGCTGTCCCCGGGGCGGTCAGAATGGACCCTGTCAGACTTTGTGGCCAGGGTTGCATCACGGAATAGCATCAAGGCAGTGATTGGTTGGGCGATTGCGCAGGTTCCTCAGCTTCGTCAAACGCAGCCTGACTGGGTGGCCGGCGCCCTGGCTGGCCCCGACACGATGAGTCTATCGCCAGTCCTTCGCGTTCGCCCCATCGGCCAGCTCGTGCATGCCACCGACCCTGGCCAGCCAGCCACATTGATGGCATGGGTCACGACAGCCGAGGCACTGGTCGCTTCGCTGGCCCCGGGGCCTGCAGACCGAACTTCTGCGGCCCCGGTCCAGGCAACTTGCTTCCACGGCAAGCACGCCTCGCCTGGCCCGGCAGGGGCGACGGCCATCCGGTCACTGCAGGCTATGGATCTGGCGAGGCGATTTGTTTCGCCATCGGCGGGAGGGCAAGGCATGGACATGGCCCTTCAAGCAGCGCGAGCTGGAGGAGCAACCGAGTCCGAGTGGATGACTGCGATGCTCAGGGGAGGGCTTCGGGGTGTCCTGGGCATTGATGCTGAGCTCACGACCACCGGCGGGGCATCACGCCAGCGGCCGTCCGCCCTGCCAGAGGAGATGGTGGGCCCTGGTGCAGAGTCCTGGGGCCGGAACTGGTTCCTCGGCGCAGCCTCTGACCTCGGTGGTGACGACCTGGACGTGGCTGTGCCAGCCGGGGAGGGAAAATGCGACGGGCAGTGGCTGTGGCTTGGATTTGCCGGCGGTGATTCCCCGTCGCCCCAGGCAGACCCCGGTCTTGCACCTTCCATGGCGCCAGGCCGCCTCGTGGCCGACGTTCTCGTGACGATCGAATCGATTGCGCCCACTGTTCGTTCGTTCCGGACGAACGGCGCCCCCTCCTGCAGCGGCGAGGCATTTTCGAGGTTGCCATGGGACGTACAGCAGTGGCTTGCGCCGACGAGCGCATACTCTGCTCTCTCTGCGTCACCGGCGCCCGCAAGCGCGCCTGGTCGATGGGTTGCTGCCGTGGCGAAGGCATGCTGGCTGCCGCTTGCCAGGGGTGTGCTTGGGGACTTTGGTGGCCCATCGGTCACTTCCTTTGTCGGTCAGCTGGTCGAGTCGGTGTCCAGTGACTCCGAGCGCATCGTGGCTGAGTGTCAGTTTAACAATCCGTCATCGGGTCTTCGCGGCTGCCCTTTGGAACGGTCTGCTGACGAGGTGATCGGCACAGTGGCGCTGTGGGCCGGAGTCGAGGCGCTCACCGCCGCCCTGCCATCGGTGCTGGAGTGTACGCCGGGCGCAAACACGGAAGCGTGCCCGCCGGCAGGGCAGCGCTTCCCATGGTCGCCGTGGTTCCGGGGGGTGACGCCCCGGTGGCCCCCCACCGAGCTTGAGGAGCTGGCCAACGTCTCCCGCCCGGTCAAGTGCAGTGGGGCTTGCCCTGACGGGTGGAGCGAAGCGGATGGCTCGTGCATCGGCATCATCGCTGGTTCTGGCTCTGGCACGCAGTATGACCGCTCAACCGGGGGCCTGACCATGGATGTGGGCTCCGTAGCGGCGGCGAATCGGGCATGTGCAGCCGCTGGCGCTCTGGCGGGAGCCGCTGCGAGCACCCCCGTCGGCTTCACCGCGCCGATGAAACGGACGAATGCGCTGCTCTTGCTTTTGGCATCGAGCGACCCGGGCTACGGTGCAGCGGTGACGTCAGCTAATGCTGCAGGCATCAACCCGTACCTGCCTGCGGCGAGCAAACTGCTTTGGTCGCCTGCATCCATGTGGTACTCCCCTCCTGGAGCAACGGAGCCGGAGCTCAGCCTATCGTGTTCTGACCATGGAACTTGCGCCATTCACTCAGACCAGCAGTACGGGACTCGCCTCCCTGCCGCCCTCGCGCGGAATCTTCCCATCATGGTCTCCCAAGCCGATGCTGCCGCGGGGTTCATGTTTGCAATCGATGGCTCGGTTCAGGGACACATTATCCCCGAGGCAGGCGGTGCGGCGAACCCAGGCATCAACCACGGCTGGGCCTCAACTTCCGACAGCAGCAAGGCGCCCACAGCTGTGCTCCGAGGCACGGCCGGCGCTGGTGCTCACCAGTCCGGCTCTGGTAGCGAAGGCTGGACCCAGGGATCGCACAGCTCTGCGCTGTGCGCCGCACCACTGCCAGTTCCTGATTTGCCCGCAGTTCCAAAGTGTCTCCCACCGCTGCCCCCGGCCAGCTGGTGAGTGCGCCCTGCGGCGATATAATCAGCTTCGATGCGCTGGCAGACTGCGTTCGAGTTCATCACGCATTCCTCTCCCACGAGCAATGGCCACACGTGGTAGCAGTCGCATACCTTAAACGCTGGTTGGAGATGCATGAAACTCTTCGCGCGTGTGCCGCTGCGCTGCCAGATGCGTCAAGCACTGACGTAAGTCAGCATGGTTCCCCTTCTCTGTCAACTAGCCGAGTCCCCTTCTCTCTTCTGTGTGTCTCAACTTCCAGACCCGCTTCTCTGTCTCTGCTCAACTTCCAGACCCGCATTTCACGCACTCCGCTCCTCAAACTTTCGCATCTATGACACATTCATCACGATAAGTCCTCAACTTGCGAGACCCGCGTTCACGCACTCTGCTCCACAAAATTTCGCATCTATGACACACTCATCACGATACGTAACTATCAGAAAATGGTTGGACCACGGCCTACCGCCAGCGACCCACGTCACTGATCAGGCACCCCCATTCCCCGCGCCACGTCGCTGCGCATCCGCATGCCGCTGCATCAGCGTGCTGGTCTGCTTCTTCAGCTGCAGAGCTGCACCCTGGACAGCGGTTGCGACCAGGCGGTTCCGCCACGTGGTGAGCCAGCGTCCCTTC
>Ga0136560_1000106_pt1 | contig 33429 bp, 16 predicted proteins | sample AntRauMeHopE1497_FD_104925 | JGI IMG/M metagenome (GOLD analysis project Ga0136560, IMG submission 104925) | Saline lake microbial communities from Rauer Islands, Antarctica - Metagenome Hop E1 #497 | ecosystem: Environmental > Aquatic > Non-marine Saline and Alkaline > Saline | place... | reverse complement strand
GCTCCCGCGCGAGGAACTCCACCCTGAGCCGGTGCAGCTCCCGCTGCGCCGAGTCCCGCTCCTGCGCCCGCAGCCGCTGCACCTCCCGGGCCAGTCGCAGCGCCTGCGCGCGAGCCTTGCTCCGCCCCGCCGCGTGGGCCCGCGCCTGCTCCCGCGCCTCCTCCAGCCGGTCCCGCATCGCGCCCCCCTCGGCCAGGGCGAGGGCGAGTCGCTCCTGCAGCTCTGCCGCGGGGCCCCGCCCCGCTCGCTCTGACGCTTCGTTCGCCCTCGCCTCCGCCGCCGCTCGCTTCCCCTCCTCTTCGCGCCGCAGCCGCCGCTCCTCCTCCAGGCGCGAAACCGCCAGCTCCGTCTTGCGCCGCTCGGCCTCCACAGCCAGCTCGCTCGCCTCCCTCGCCCGTCGCCCCTCCGCCTCCGCCTCCCTCTTGGCCGCCTCCACGGCCCGCTCCCCGTCCTTGGTGGCGGCCGCCAGGTCTCGCACCCGCTTCTCCGCGGCCACCGTCGCTCGCTTCAGCTGCCTCTCCAGCCCGTCCACGTGCGCCCGCGCCGCAGCCATCTCCGCCCGCCGCTCCTCCTCCTTACGCCCGAACTCCTCCTCCAGCTTCTCGCGGAGCTCTGCCTCCCGGCGGCGCAGGGCGGCGGCGAAGGCGGCCTCCTCGTTGGCGCGCCACCTCGCGAGGTCCTCCCTCGCCTCCTCCACCGCCTCGGCCACCGCAGCCTCCACGCGGGCGTCGAGGGCCTTCACGCCGCGCCCGGGGACGGCCCCCGCCTCCGCCCCGTCGCCGCGCGAGTAGCCCCGGTACGCGCCGCCGAACTGCTCGTGGCCGGCGGACCCGCACGAGTCCACCGGGGCGGTCTGCGCGGCGGGCCGGGACACCGCGGACGCCGCCGCGGCCCCCGCCTCCGTCGGCCGCTGGCCGGGCCCCGACTGGAGCAGCGACGTGTCCGCCTCCACCGCCTGCTCGGCGGCCGCACGGAGGTCCAGCACCGGCACGGGCGCCGCCGCGTCCGACTGCGCCCGTGCCCTGGCGCAGGCACCGATGCCCGCGCCGTCGGCGACCTCCTCGTCCGTCAGCTGCCCCAGGTCCTCCAGGAAGACCACCACTCTCACGGAGCAGCTCTCGACGACGCGCCGGGCGGGCAGCGACGAGGCGGCGCCCGCCCGCCTTGGCGGGGGCGCCTCTGCCGCGAAGGCCACGGCTCTGCTGTACGAGTCGCTGGCTCTCACGAGGACCGCGGGGGCGTCCCACTCTGGCCCCGCGGCCCCGTCGCCGGCCGTCGTGGCGGCGGAGCGGAGCTGCGTCACGTGCTGCTGGAGCATGGACGGCGAGACGAACGTCGCTCCCGAGTGCGGGCACCGGAAGTGCGGCTCCGCGGCCAGGAGGCGGCCGAGGTCGACGCGCGCGAGGCCGGCGCGCGCGTCCTCCCGGAAGCGGTCGGTGCGCCAGACCTCGACCTCGAGGGGCCGGTTGCGGCACCAGAAGTGGAGGTCGGCCGCCCTGGCGGCGAACTCGAAGGCCCGGAACGGGGAGGGGAAGAGGCGCTCCGCGTGCCGCGGGACGAAGACGGAGGGGCGGGTGCGCAGCTCGTGGTCCGCGCCCCGGCCCATCTCGGGGAGGGCGCACTTTGCGAAGAGCTGGCCGGGGGAAGACACGTCGCGGACGGAGCGCACCTCCACGCTGAGGCGGAAGTGACGGACAGAGCCGTCCAGCTCGTAGGCGCTGGGGGCGGGCGGCGCCGGCTCGATCGGGGACGGCGGGCCGTCACGGTGGCGCGCGACGCGCGCTGCCGGCCGCTCAGCCTGCTCGGGAGCGACGGCCGCGGCCGTGTGCCGTGAGACGCCGAGCGACGTCACCCGCGGCCGGGCGGCAGGAGGGGCCGCCGGGGCGGCCTGCGGACCGCCGCGCATGTCGCCGGCCTCCATGCCTGCAGAGCCGCCCGCCGCCGCATCCTCCTGGTCTTCCTCCTCCTCCTCCTCGTAATCCTCTTCCTCTTCCTCCTCCTCGCCTGAGCTGGACTCCGACGAGGACCTGTCGGAGTCACCGCCTTGCGCCGGCTGCGCGTCGGCTGCTGCCGCGAGCCGTCCCACGATGGCGCTCGCTGCCGCCGATGCCTCCCGCAGCGTCCTGGCAGCGCCGAGCAGCTCCTCCTCGCCGGCCCCGCGCCACTCTGTGGCTGCGCGGTCGTCCGTCTGGCCAGGGGCGCGGCTCGGGAGGTCCGCCGGTGAAGCACGGGCCGCCGACGGTGCGGGGAGCCGCGACTCGGGCCGGGCGGCCCATGAGGCAGCCGTGCGCGGCGGCCTCGAGGCCAGCTCCGGCGACACGAGGCTGACCGTGGCACGGATGCACGCGCCGAGGGCCGCGCCGGCGGACGGGGGCAGGGACGGGGGCAAGAGGGGGAAGGCTCCTGTCACGGCGCTGAGCTCGCCGTCGGGCGCGGGGGCGGGCCAGCCGAGGACGCGCTCGGGCTGTGTCGGGTCCTCGAGGCGCGGGGCGGCGGCCGAGGCTGCGAGGGGGTCGTCCGCCTGCTGCTGGGCCGCGGACGCGACGATTGAGGCGCCGGGGAGAAGCTGGGCGAGGGGGAGGCGGGCGGTCGCGAGGACCGCCCCGGGGGCGCACAGGTGGACCAGGACGGGCGGCTGCGCCCTGAGGAATCGCAGGAGGTCGGCCCTGTCCGCCTGGAGCGCGAAGGCGTCCCTCATGACGCGGAAGCCGGGGCGGGAGGCGTCCTCGAAGGCGTCCGACTGCACCAGCACGCCGAAGAGCCGGTAGGAGAGCCACATGCGGCGGCCCGACCCGTCGCCGGAGATGTGGGCCGCCGAGGGCACGTGGTCGAGGAGCTCCGCGGCGCGCAGCTCGACGCGCAGGGAGAAGCGGTGGCCCCCGCGACCGCCCACGGGGATGGCGTCGAGGCTGGAGCGGACGCCGGCGGGGGCGAGCGACGCGTCCGCGCGCGCCATGACGCGGACGAGGGGCCGCCCGCCGCCGTCCGTCTCGCCCGAGGGCGGAGTGCCGGAGCTGCTCCAGTCCGCGGCGCCCCCAGGCGGCGCGCGCGCGGGGGTCACCACGGAGGCGACGGGGGCCGCGGCGGCTGGCCGGCTGCGGGACGTCTGGGCGCTGGGAGCGGCCCGTGCGGCGGGCTCGGGCAGCTCCGGCGGATCGGACACGCTGGCCCAGCAAACGGTCTTGACCCGCGCGCCCGCCGCCTTGGCCCCGCCACGAATCGTCTCCCACGTCGTCCTCTTGTTGACAGACGATGCCAGGGACGGCTCCATGTGGCGCAGGTCAATGACGAACCAGCCCAGGGCGGTGGTAGTGCTGTCCGTGGGCCGGGCGCCCTCGCCCTCCCGCCATTCCACGTAGAGCTTGACGTGCGGCGACGAAGATTTCAGAGCCTGGAACGAGTGGTACGGCGCATGCCACGTCAGGGTGCCCGTGTCGCCCGCCCAGGTGGGCTCGTACTCGCGGGTCCTGGACCCGAAAACAGCTGCCCCGGTCTCGCGGAACTGCGGGGCAGCGCGCATCCAACGGAACAAAAGCAGCATACCTTTGAAATAGGGCGTGAAGGGCGGGCGCAGGGTGCCTGCGTGGCTCGCGCTGCCGTGCGCAGCCGCGCGGGCCGAGCCGGCCGCCGTTGCACCCTCTCACGGCGCCTTCCAGCGTTCCCTGGGCGTACACCCGCTGCCTGGCCGTGGGCCGGGGGAAGCCCTTGCCCTCGCAGAGGCGAACGGAGAGCACGACCTTGCGGTCGTCGGCAGCCATGGCAGAGTGTGCTCGAGCTCGCCGTCGCAGGGTCAAACTCTGCCAGCGCCCCTTGGGCTGCTGAGCGCAAGCAATGATCCGATACGGTGCGCAGCCTCACTCAACTCGCTCGTCCCCGTCGCCGCGAGCCGGGTTTCGGGCCGAGGCAGGCAACAGGGTGGCCCTTGCCGAGGCTGCCGACGGAGCAAACGCGATGCGGCCGCGGGCCACGGCGGCCTCGGCCGTCTTGCCTCCGGAAGGGGGCGTTGGCGAGTCCGCGTCGGCGCCGCCGGGCGAGGCGGAGCCGCCTATCCTCAGGGCTTCGGCCTCAAAGTCGTCCTCCTCCTCTCCGTCGCCTGCGCTCGCGTCGGCAGGGCCGGCCGACGGCCACTCGCTGGCCAGCCATTGAATGCACTCGTCCGGCAGCGTGTCCGTGTGGGCCGTGCCTGCCCCCGGCGCCGCGGGTCCGGCTGGCCCGCCGGCGTGACCATAGCCCGGCGCCCCGGCCCCGTGGCCGCGCGAGGGCGACCCGGCGGTCGCCGCATCGCCGCTTGCTGGCAGACTGGCAGCGCGAGGCGGGGAAACGGGGGGAGGCGGAGGCGGCCTCGCCGCCGGCTGAGGCCGCTGGAGCTTGGCGTCGGACGCGCCTCCTGGGAGGCCGCTTCTCGCCAGCGCCTTCACCACGGCACGGGCGGACGAGCCCCCGATGCGCCGGACGGGCATGTCCCCGGACTCGGCCGGCCCGTCCCGCCTCGCGGCTCTGCACGCCTCCAGCTCGGACTCCTGCACCCGGATGATTGCCGTCTGCGCGTCGGCGCTCGCCCGCAGCTCCTCCGCGGTGGGCGCCCGGCCCGACGCCGAGTCGCACGCGTAGCAGCAGAAGCACGCGGACCAGCAGAGCCAGCGGAAGCCGACCGGCACGCGGCCGGGGCACACCCCCGGGCAGGGGAAGGCCGCGCGGCGGGCCTCCCGCAGCGTGCGGGCCACGTCGTCGCCGTCCCAGACGTCCTTGAGCGCCTTCTTGGGACGCTTCCTCCTTCGCCTGCCGCCGTAGAGCGCGTAGACGAGCGCCGCGGCGACCACCTGCTCCGTCAGCTGCTCTGCCCAGCTCGTCACCAGGAACTCCATCGGGCCGAGGAAGCGAACCGCCAGCTGCCACGCGGCCACGGCGAAGTAGAGCACGCCGGAGACCAGGAGGAGAGTGGCGGTCGCCCGGAGCCGCGCCCGGGCTTCCTGCTGCGCGCGCGAGGCCCCGGCGCGGCGGCGGTGCCGCGGGCCGCCCCCGGCCCCGCCCGCCGGTGTCCCCGCCCGGGCCGCGTCGGCCTCCCGCTGCAGCTGCGCCTCGACCTCCGCCGCGGGCGCCCCCACGCTGATCGGCCGCCGCGCGGTGAGCACCCGAGTGCCCGGCCCCACGCGGATGTCGTCGAGCCTCCTCCGGCGGGTGGCCACCTCAGACGCGCCCCAGCGGCCGCCCCAGAGCCAGGAGCCGCAGCAGCGGGCGCAGAGCCGGCTGCAGCATCCGGCCGCGAGGGCGTCATCCAGCACGTCCTCCTCCGTGTCCTCCCCAACGCCCGCCTTGGGGGTGCCCTTGAGCGCGACGTCCACGCCCGTGTCCGAGGCGCAGCACTGGCACAGCGCGCACAGGCACGCCATGCGCTCCGGGCTGTCAGCGCAGCAGCAGCAGAGCCCGCCCCGCCCGCACCAGGCCGTGCAGAGGCAGCAGGGGCCGCACCGCCCCGTATCCCTGGCGTCCGAGCCCGACAGGACCTCGAGAAACTGCGTCGCGGACAGAGACCCGGCCAGGAGCAGCGTGACGCCGAGCGCCGCAAACACGCCTCGGACCACAAAGTGCATGAGCGTCACGTCCACGACCTCCACCGCCGCCATCGCCCCAAGGGCCACCGTGCCCAGCAGCACGATCGCCAGCGCGCCCAGGATCCACTTGTACCTCCCGACCATGACCGCGGATCGAATGCGGTGAAGCCGCGCCGCAGCGGTGACGACTCGCCTCCACATGGACACGAGCAAGAGGATGGCCATGTACAGCAGCGACTGTGGCAGGCGCATAAGCGCGGCCTGAACAGGCGGCGCCCAGAGGTCGCGGAACCCCACCGGGTCAACCAGCCAGGCAATTCTCGCTGCGAGGGAAGCGACGAGCCAGAAACGGGATGCAGTCGAAGCCAAATGCGCATGGCATGGTGCTGTCTCCTCTGCGGCCACGCTACTGCGTGCTGCCGCGGCGCACACGCAGCCCGAAGGTTGCAGCCCGATTCTCCTGTCTGCTCCAACTCTCACCGACGAGCGCAGCCATGACCACCGACAGGACCATGGACCGAAAGTCCAGGCACTTGCATGCCCTGGATGCCTGCTTGCGGCGCTCGCAGGGCCAGCGCCGGCACCACGCCTGCCACACGGCCAGCCCAATGAGGACCAGGCAAACTGCCGCGTTCTCGGCCTCAAAGATCAGCCATGCCAACCCGTACCGACTCTCCCACTCTTGTGGTGCCTCATCGCTCATCCCTGCGCAGGAAGGCATGGCAGAACGACTCTCGGGCCTTGAGCGTGGAGCCGAGGAAGGACGCGGCCGGGCTCGCTTCCAAGCGCGCGCGCGCGCTCACAGGAGTCGATCACTCCCTCCTGGGGCATTTCTGAATCAGAGGCGGCCGCACGCCACGGCCTCGGGAGCCATTCCGACGACATGGTGGGCCGGACAAGCTTTCCGGCCAGCCAGACCCGCCCGGGGCGGCTGGTCCTTGAAAGGGTCTAGCCTGGCCGCTCCGGCCACTGGGCGGCGCGCCAGAGGCTATGCGGAAGGGATGCACGCCCTGTGATGGCATTGCTGCCAGTCGCGCTGGGGCGCGTTCGGACGGCGGTTGTGCTGCTCTGCACCGGTCGCACACGTACTCATCGCTGCGAAGGCCCAGCCGGGCACGACGCGCCCACAGCTGACACAGGGTTGACCAGCGTCGCTGCCATGGGGACGTGCTCGTCCAGGAAGCGCCCCAAGGTCGAGGGGCGCCGCACCCCCGAAAGCCCGCCGCAGATGACGGTTCCGTGCGGCCCGCGGGGAGTCTGCACCTCCAAAGTGCCGTTTCTTCCGCACGAGGTGCTTCCTCGGCAAGGCTGGGAGCAGCTGAAAGCCGAGTGCATGCGTCGGGGCGTATCGGAGTATCATCTCCAGGTGCTGTTCCTGCAGCTGTGCGACCACCGGGACTCCGCGTCCATCGGCACTGTTCGGGTCGGCCTGATGTTCGAGTGGTTCCGGAACAGCTATGTTAAGCTGTTCCGGCGGTTCGTGCGGGCGCAAGCCGGTGGGCGGAGACCTCGCCTTCTGTTCGAGGAGGCTGTGCGTTTAATTCTGGACATCTGCTCAATGGACTACTTCACGCTGGTGGTCGTGTCTGCGCGCGTTGTGAGCGGGTCGGACGTCATCGATGCCGATGGCGTGCGTGCGATGGTCCGGTACGTCGCCAGCGACAGAGTGGACGACTTCACCAAGCTTGTCTGCCGTCTGTTGGTGTGCGACCGCGGACTTCCGCACATGATCCCTGCTCTGGTGGACCTGAGCGTGCGGTACCCGTGCCTCTTCTACCCGGTGCTCCAGCTGCAGCGGGCCCTGCAGCGTCGATTCCTCGGCACCCGCTTCTGGACCGAGTTTCACCGCCGGAACCATTCGCTCCTGTTTCCGCCTGACTTTACCTACGCCGGGGCCAAGGCTGTCACGGCGAGGCAGCTCATTCTTGAGATGGTCTCCTCGGAAGCCCGGCCCTTCGTCATCGGGTCGCTGGCCACGAGCGCAATCCAGGTGCCTGCCGGAGGTCCCAGGGGCGCCAGTGCCTCCGAGGACGATGACGAGGATGAAGACGTGGTTGTGGTGCACCGTCAGCCATCGTTCATGGCAGCATCGGGGGCTGGCGTGGGGTCACCCAAGGCAAGACTGAGCCTTGCCCTGGCTGTCGCCAACTCTACCATCGCGGAGGAATCAGACGAGAGCGAGTCTGGAGATGCCGAAGAGTGGCACGATGCCACGGACGATGCCCCTGCCGACACAACACCTTCGCCCGGAGGCGCGGACAGCGTGCAGGGCCCTGGCGCCGAAACCGGCATGGTACCATGGCAAGACCAGACCCACCTGGCCCTCAGTGCTCCGCGTGCAGCCCTCAGGCCAACGCCGTCGTTCGTTGTGGGCGTCAAGGCGGTCCGCGAACAGCTCGACGCCCGTGACCGAGCCATGAAGCGAGACGGCAAGGCGGCCCCTCCGCTCGGTGCGCACGAGCGTGCCGTGGCCCACATCACCGACGAGACAGCCAAGACGGCAGTGGGGGTGCTCTTCGCAACGGCGGCGGGAGGAGCTGCCAGGAAGCACGTCCGGAGGGATGTCGTCATCAGCCTGCCGATGCCCGTCGCAGATGCGTCGCCAGCGTTTGTTGCCGCAAACCCTCCTCCAAATGGCATCCGCTTGAAGGCAGCGCCCCTGGCCCTGGCCAGGGCCGTACTGCTACACTTCGCCTCCGGGGCCGGCTCGTATGCCAAGCGCGTGAACGCGCCATGCTTGCTCTGCGGGCGGCGAGTCGGCACCGTCAAGACGTCGACGGCAAGGTCGCAGAATCGGAGTGTGACCATGGTGTTAGACGGCACGGTTGACGGCCTTGCCGCGGAGCGAGAAGCAGCGGCTGCTGCTCGCAGCGGTAGGCTGGGCTCAGGTGGCGCTGGCGCTTCTGGTGCGGCGAAGCAGCCCCGGGCGTCGGGCAGGAGGGCCAGAGTCGCGGAAGGGTCATTGATCGGCCCTGCTTTCGTTGCAGGAGGCGCACTGGCGTTCGATGGAACCGCCAACACGGGATTTTGCGCGGACTGCGACGAGTACGGCGCGCGGGCGCTGGTGGACACGTTTGGCTACAAGGTGTCCCGTGCGGTCGTTAAGGCGTGCCAGGTTGAGGGCTCAGCTGCGGATGCTATCACCGCAGCGACAGCTGCTGCAGCGAGGGAGAAGCAGCCGCTGGTGGACACCGGCGAGTCGTTCGTCCCGTTTGTGTTTGCGGACGACGTGTATGTCGAGCAGTTCGACGACGAGCACGGCAGGTTCTTCTATTACAACGTTGCAACCGGGACGTCAACGTGGCGGCGTCCGGCGGCCTACGTTCCCTTTGACTTTGAGGAAAAGGGCCAGGCCGGCCAGACCGGGACCTAGCGGGGATCCTCACAGCCGCGTGCCCGCAAGCGCGGGGTGCTTGTCCAGGTCGGCGGGCACCTTCTGGTCCGTCGACACCAGGTGTGCGCGGAGGTCGGGGAGGATGTCGGCATCGTCGTCGGTGAAGAAGGACGTCGACGAGCCCTCCTTGCCGGCCCGCCCGGTTCTCCCGATGCGGTGCGTGTACCTGCTGATGTCCGAGGGCAGGTCGTAGTTGATGACCTGCGCCACGCCCGGGATGTCCAGCCCGCGCCCGGCGACGTCGGTCGCCACGAGCACCTCGGCCTCGCCGGCCTTGAAGGACGCGATGGCCTCCTCGCGCTCCGGCTGCGTCTTGTCGCCGTGCAGCACGACGGTGGCGTATCCGAGCCTGGCGATGCCGGCGGCCACCAGGTCGCAGTTCATCCTCGTGTTCACGAAGACGATGCTCGGGCGGAGGCCGCGGCGGAGCACCTCGTGGAGCTTGGCCTTCTTCCCCGAGTGGGTGGTGAAGACGATCTCCTGGGAGATGCGCTTGTTCTTCATGCTGCTCTCGTCCCCGATGCGCACCTTGAGCGGGTCCCGCATGAACTTGCTCGCGATGGCCTCCACCGCGGCGGGCATCGTGGCGGAGAACATCACCGTCGTCCGGCTGTCGCTGCGCATCGAGTCCTGCGCCTCGCCCGCCGAGGAGGAAGAGGACGAGGAAGAGGATGACGACGACGACTGCGCCGTGGATGGGGCCTCGTCTCCGGCCGCGGCGGCTGTTGCCGCGCCGGCGGCCGCCTCCTTTGCCGTGTCCGAGTGTGTCTGCATCGTCTGCAGGATCTGCAGCACCTGCGGCTCGAAGCCCAGGTCGATCATGCGGTCCGCCTCGTCCAGCACCACGTACCCGCACTGGTTGAAAACGAGCAGCGACGCCTGCAGGCACTCGATCAGCCGCCCCGGCGTGGCCACCACCACGTCCACGCCCGCCCGCAGCAGCGCGCCCTGCACGTCGATGTTTGACCCGCCCACGATGCACGCCGTCCGCACGCCGGCGGGCCCGCCGAGCTTGACCGCCTCCCCCTCGATCTGCTGCGCCAGCTCGCGCACGGGGGCGAGGATCACGGCGAGCGGCCCCTGCTTGTTGCACGCCGCCCTGGCCGCCCGGTCCGTGCCCAGCACCTTGTGCATGAGCGGGAGGAGGAAGGCCGCTGTCTTGCCGGACCCCGTCTCGGCGATGCCCATGAGGTCGCGGCTCGCCAGGCCGGCCGCGACGGTTGCCCGCTGGATCGGCGTCGGCTCCTTGTACCCGCACGCCGCCACCGTGTCAAGGAGCTCCCGGCAAAGACCGGCCTCGTCCCACCGGCGGAGCGGCTTCGGGGCCCGCTTCCCCCGGATATGCATGTCAAAGTCCTCCCGGAGGATGCGCCAGTCGCGCTCCGACATGGCGGACAGCGGCTTGGCGCTCCAGTGCACCTGGCTCGAGGCATCCTCCTCGTCCAGGGCCAGGGCGCGCCGGCGCCGCCCCCGGACCGAGACCTGCCGAGGCTTGGCCGCGACGGACGGCGGGGGCGCCGCGGCAGCCGCCTCCTTGAGCTCCCCGGCCATCCATGCGGGCACGACGCGGGAGCGGGAGGCGGCCGCGGCGGGCCGGGCCGGGTCCACGCCCCGCGACTCGGGCATGACGACGGTGGGGTCGACCCGGGCCCGGTACAGCGGGTCGGCGTCCATCGACGTGTCGTCGGCCGGGTTCCAGGCCGCGTCGAACTGCTTGGCGCCGCGCTGCCGCTTGCGGACCGGCTTGGCGTGCTCGCCCGAGTCCTTGTCGCCGTCCTTGCCCCCAAGGTAGCCCCGCTTCACGGCGCGGAGCACTCGCTGCCGGTCCTCGGCACCCATGCCCTCGAGGAACGCGCTCCCAGCCCCGGCGCCGTCGTCCGCAACGGCAGGGGCGCTTGCACGGCTCGGGGCCTGGTCCCGGCGGTCGTGGCGCGAGGCGCCGTGGTCCCAGCGGCCCGCCGGCTGCGCCCTGGGCGCACGCTCGTAGCCTCCGCGGCGCCATTCGCGGCCCTCACCGCCGCCCCCCTGCGCCTGAAAGTCAGATCCTCGGGCATAGGTCCCGCCGTGCCGGGCCTGGTGACCGCCGGGGCCCCAGCTGCCGCCGCGCAATTGCTCCGAATGGCTGACGGGGCGGGTTGCTCGGTGCGCGGCCGCGCCGGCCTGCGCCCGTGCAGCCGCTTCGGCGCGAGATCGCTCGGCATCGGCCTTCGCGGCGGTAGCTTCGGCAGCCGCCACGTCCTTGCGCCTCTGGGCGGCGCTTTTGAACTTCACCCCGCCGTCCGATGCGTTCACCTCCAGCCTCGGCATCTTCGGCACCCTCTCCTGCGCTGCCGATGCCCGCTCAAGGGCCCGGGCAGCAGCCCTGGCTTCAGCCCGAACGGCGATGGCGGCGATCCGCGCGGCCTCCGCCCGTTGGTCATCGGTAGTCGGTTCTGCCGGCGCATCCATGGTTCGACCGATCCCCGACAGGAGTTGCGGCTCGGGTCTGTGTCCCAAGCCCCGGGCAGTGAGGCTTGCGAGCCCCTCGCGGCAGACAGGAAACGGTGAGCCGACTTGGCGAAAAGGCTGCTTCATCATCTTTTTGTTTTCACAGCAGTTGCTCTGCCCGCTTCGTGGAACAGTTGTTGCTACGCGCCGAGGAGCGGGCCACTCGGTGCGAACGGCATGGCAGAAACGTCGCCGGGGGCTCACTCTCGCAGCCAAGGCGCAGGGGGCGGGGCGGTGCTCGCTTGGGCGCATTCCTTGTACCGGGAGCATCGCTACACGGACACCATCGAACAGTGTCGCCGCGTGAGCCCGTCGGCCAGTCTCCGCTGGCAGTACGATTTGCACCAGTCGGGCGCTGCACCCTCCGGCGGGCGGGTGGCCATAGTGCCCGGGCTTGGCATGTCTCACCGTTCCGCAGGTCCTGGCCGACGAGCCAGCGCGGACAGATGCGCTCCTTCTCCAGGGAGCAGCCCATTTCCAGCTTCGGGACTTTGAGCACTGCATCGCCTGTAATGAGGCGGCCGTGCACGCGGATCCTCATTTCGCCGGTAAGTGCCCGATCGGCGGCAACGTCAGCGCACCACGCAGGCGTCATGAGCAGCGTCGGCCTGGCAGGCTGCGCTCGCCACGCATGCCCAGTCGCGCGAATCCCCGGCCGGTCCCGCCTCATACGCCCCCGCAGAGGCTTACGGCAACCTCGGCAATGCGCTGAAGGAGCTGGGCGATCTGGACGGAGCAGTGCGATTCTACGCAAAGGTGAGCCTGCGCTCCGTTGCTGCGCCTCCCGTCGTTTCCCAGGAGCGTGCGGCTCAGCATCGGCGGAAGCATACATGCCCCTTCTCACTTTGGGAAGCTACGGCGCGCGCGGGGTGGACACCGCCGGCACAAGAAGGGCCCGGCACTCGGCCTTGCTCCCAACCACTGTTCTGGCCGCCCGTCGCTCCATCGCAGGCAATCGGGCTCAAGCCGCGCTTCTGCGACGCCTACAACAACCTGGCTGCGGCGTACGCGCAGCTGGGACAGGTCCCTGCCGCGGTCCACTCGTACCGCACGGCCATTTCCATAAACCCGGCGCTGCACGACGCCCACTGCAACCTCGGGAACCTGCTCAAGCACGGCGGCCAGCTGGCAGAGGCCAAGGCATGCTACCTGGAGTCGATCCGCCTGCGGCCGAGCTTCGCCATCGCGTGGTCGAACCTGGCGGGCCTGGTCAAGGAGATGGGCGACGTGCCGGGGGCCATCAGCGCGTACCAAGAAGCGGTGCGGCTCGACCCTGCCTTCTCCGACGCGTGGAGCAACATGGGGAACGCGCTCAAGGAGGCCGGGCGGCTGGCGGACGCCAAGGCGGCGTACAACGAGGCGATCCGGATCCGGCCGGCGTTCGCCATCGCTCATGGGAACCTCGCGTCGTGCTTCTACGACGAGGGCGACATGCGCAGCGCGGTGGACGAGTACGCGCTGGCCATCCGCCTGGAGCCGAACTTCCCCGACGCGTACAACAACCTCGGGAACGCGTACCGGGAGCTGGGCATGGTGGAAGAGTCGGTGCGCTGCTACCGGACGGCGCTGCACCTCAAGCCGGACCACGCGCACGCGTACAACAACCTCGGGAACTCGCTGAAGGACAAGGGCCTGGTGAAGGAGGCCATCCACTGCTACATGACCGCCTGCCGCCTCATGCCCTCCTTCGCCGCCGCGCACTCCAACCTCGCCTCCATACTCAAGGAGCAGGGAAAGCTCGACGCCGCGGTCGCCCACTACCACGCCGCCATCCGCGCCGACCCGTCCTTCGCCGACGCCTACTCGAACATGGGCAACGCCTACAAGGACGTCGGCCGTCTCGGCGACGCCATCAAGTGCTACGCCATGGCCATTCGCCTCCGCCCAGCGCACGGGGACGCCCTGAGCAACCTCGCCTCGGCCTTCAAGGACTGCGGCCGGGTGGAGGAGGCGACAGTCTGCTACCGCCGCGCCCTGCAGCTCAAGCCCTCCTTCCCCGACGCCTACTCGAATCTCGTTCACTCCCTCTTCATCGTCTGCGACTGGCGCCAGCGCACCCGCCTCCTCCACGGCCTCTTTGGCATCCTTCACCAGCAGCTCAGGGCATCCCTCCCGGAGCACGCGGCCTGCCCCGTGCCCGGCACCACGGCCTCGGACGACCCGTCGCACGGCGCCCGCGCCAACGCCCTCTTCGCCGCGCGCACCGAGCAGGAGGCCGCCGCCGCGGCGGTCCGCCTGCCCCCCGGCACCGTGCTCGGCCCCGTCCTCCCCGGGCCGCACCACATAATCCCCGGGCACGTCCTACCCTGCGTGCAGCCGTTCCATTCCCTCGTCTACCCGCTCGACGCCCGGGAGATGCGCGAGCTCGCCCGGTGCTACGCCGCCCGTGCCGTGCTGACGGCGAGGGCGGTGGGGCAGCCCGCCTTCGCCATGCCGCCGCTGGCGCGGGGCCAGCGGCTGCGGGTGGGGTACGTGTCGTCCGACTTTGGGAACCACCCGCTGTCGCACCTGATGCAGTCGGTGTTCGGCATGCACGACAAGTCGCGCTTCGAGGTCTTCTGCTTCGCCCTCAGCCCCAACGACGGGTCCACGTGGCGCGGCAAGATCGAGGCCGAGGTGGAGCACGTGGAGGACCTGACGGCGCTCAACTTCGCCGACTGCGCCCGCCTCATCCACTCCCGCGGCATCCACGTGCTCATCAACCTCAACGGGTACACCAAGGGGGCGCGAAACGAGCTCTTCGCGCTGCGCCCGGCCCCCGTGCAGGTGTCGTACATGGGCTTCTGCGGCACGATGGGCGCCGAGTGCATGGACTACTTCATCGTGGACAAGACGGTGGCGCCCCCGCAGCTGGCGCACCACTACACCGAGACGCTCGCGTACATGCCCCACTCGTACTTCGTCAACGACCACAAGCAGTCCTCTCGGTTCGTGCTCGACCCCTCGACGGCGCCGGCCCGCTCCGCCTACCGGCTGCCCGAGACTGGAGTGGTGTTCGCGAACTTCAACCAGCTGTACAAGATCGACCCGGTGACCTTCGAGGCCTGGGCCCGCATCCTCAAGCGGGTCCCGGGCTCCGTCCTCTGGCTCCTCCGCTTCCCCCCCGCCGGCGAGCTCAACGTCCGCCGCGCCGCCCGCGCCCTCGGTCTCACGGACGACCGCATCGTCTTCACCGACGTGGCGCCCAAGGACGAGCACATCAGCCGCGGCCGCCTCGCCGACATCTTCCTCGACACACCGATGTGCAACGCCCACACCACGGCGTGCGACATCCTCTGGAGCGGGGTTCCCATCGTCACGGTGCCGGGGGAGAAGATGGCCTGCCGCGTGGCCGCGTCGCTCCTCTGCGCCGCGGGCCTGAGGGAATGCATCGCGTCGTCGCTCGCCGAGTACGAGGAAAAGGCCGTGACGCTCGCGCTCGACGGGCCGCGCAGGGCCGCCATGCGCTCGCGCCTCGAGGCGTCGCGCGACTCGCTGCCGGCCTTTGACACCGTGCGGTGGACCCGGAACCTTGAGGGCATCTACGCCGAGATGTGGGGGCAGTACACCACGGGGCGCAAGCACGCCATCACCGTGCGCGACTGCCTCGACGGCTCCCTCCCCGAGCCCTACACGGCGGTGCACTTCAGCCGCACGCCGGACGAGGCCGTGGCCTTCGCCTCCTCGGCGGCCTCAGTGGCGTCTTCTTCGTCCTCCTCGGTGGTCGGGGCCGCGGCGGCGGCCGACTCCCGTCCGGAACTCGGCTCAATGCAGATGTACACCCGCCGCGGGGGCAGCCTCCCCGCCGAGCACGTGGAGGCCCGCATCGAGCGGTACGTGGCAGAGCACCCGGACGTAAGGGAGCGCAGCGCCGACGAGGTCGCGTACAATGCGCTCATCCAGCCGGCGCCGCCGCTGCCGCCCGGCCCCGCCGCGGCCGTGACCCCCGGCGCGCAGACCCTGCCGCCCCCCCCGATCCCGGCGATCGGGCCGCCCCCTGGCCTCGTCATCACGCCGACGGGCGTGGCGCTGCCCGTGAACGTTGCCACTGCCCTGGCCGCAGCGGCCGGAGCAAGCCACCTGCTCGCCCATGGCGGCCACATGGCAGCGAGAAGGGCGGGGGCGGCGTCGCTCTCCGGGGCAGCGGCCGCGGCAAAGATGCCGCCCACGACTTTGGAGTTCTTACGCCACGCGGCATCGCTCCCCGACGTCCCGAGGGCGACCGACCCCGCCGCGGCCGCGGCTGCCGCCGCAAATGCGGTGGCCCTGTCGAGCAAAGCGGTGGCCTCGGCCACGGGCGAGCTCCTCCTGCCCCCGTCGCTGCCCTCGGCCGTGACGCCCGGGTCCGTGCCAGGCGCGCCGCCCGCCCTGCTGCACCGCCACTCGTCCTCCTCTGGGGCGGCGGCAGCGTCGGCCCACGGCGATGCCTTTGACGCCGCAGCGCTTGCCGGCGCCGGTGGCAGCGGCGCCCAGGGGTGATGACCCCATGCTGTCCTCGGCCTTGTCGCCCCCCTGCTCTGCGTCGTTTGAGCGGCAATGTCCCGAATGCCACGATTTCTTACTGTTTGATCCTCCTCAGCGGCCGGCCTTGGCACCGCCCTTGCGGTGTCTTTCCCGGCCCTTGTTCCGGCGCTTTTGGCGTCCGTGTCTGTGAGTGAGCTTGCTGCCCGGCGGTTCGGTGCCCCGTGTGAAATGAAGCGTTCCATGCGAACGCGCTGGTGGCTCACACGCTCGCCCCGCGAAGACCCTCCGCCCCTCCACCAGCCGGGCCGGCCTCCTTGCCGCCATCCTGCACCGATCCCTCGCGCTTGGCGACGCCCGCCTGAGGCGTGGTGGAGCTCGACCGAGCCGTGAGCTCGGCCTTGGCATCATCGTCCTCGTCCCTGGCCGAGGGCAGCGCGGTGATGAGCCACGTAGCGACGAAGGCGTCTATCACGATCTGCGAAAAATGGCTGATGATCGCGGGGATGACCATCACTCCCGGCTGCATGGCGTCGGGGAGGAGCGCGAGGAAGGCCACGGCGATGGCCACGGTCTTCTGCGAGCCCATGATGATGATGGCCTTGCGCGACGCGTTGCTCAGGGGCACGAGGAGCACGACGACGGCGTTGACGATGAGCAGGACCACGTGGAAGCCGGCGCCGAGGCCGAACATGGCAGCGATGATGCCGCCGTCGAGCTCGGCGATCTGGCTGGAGCTCTCCGAGACCTTCATCCAGGGGATGAGGACGAGGATGAAGGAGGAGGCGAGCTTGAGCTGGTTCGACCAGACCTTGGCCATGCTGCGGACGACGTCGAACCAGCGCAGGCACTTGCCCACCAAGAGCGGCAGGACCACGGTGAGGGCGAGCCTGGCCAGGATGCCCACGACGTCCACGGTATCCTCCGTCACGCCGTCCCCCCTGAGGAGGACGCCGAGGAAGAAGGGCGCCGTGACGGTCCCGAGCATGTTGGTCACTACGGAGAAGAACAGCGCCATGGCCTTGTTCCCCTTGGCCTGTGTCGTCAGCACCACACCGGAGCTGATCGTCGTCGGCATTGCGAAAAACAGCGCAAAACCGTTGGAGACGGCGTCCGACCCCAGGGGCACCTCACGGGCGGCAAAGCCCATCAGCGGCGTCACGCCCAGGATCAGCACCAACCCAACGATGATGCCCAGCCAGTCGCTCAGGGCTTCCGTGATCTCGTCCGTCTTCAACTTGAGGCCCGAGACCAGGAAGATGAACACCACGCAAGCTGTCGACAGCTCGGTGTTATCTGCGAGCCACCGTCCGGGAGCCGGCACCAGGAACCCGAACAGAACGAGCACGACCAGCATGATTGGAAGGTGCCACTTGAATAGGAAGCTCTGGAGCTGCTGGGTCCTCGTCGGGACAGGCTTGGCCTGCGCCGAGACGTCAGAGGGAGAGTCCGCCGTCACCGCCGTGCTATCCTCCGGGGCCGGATTAGGGCGAGGCGCCTCATCTTTGGAGTCCGCCATCGGTCGCTGGTGACTGCCACTCCGGCGCGATGGGCGCGTTGTGCTCCTGGGGGCCGGGGGAGGGGGCTGCTTGCAGAGCGAAAGCCCACGGAGCAAAGCAGATGCAAGCGTCCGCCCGCGCCACCTGCGAGCCATCGTGCAGGAGAGATATGCATGTCAGTACACCCTTGATGCTGCGGATGTGCCTGGTGAGAACGCTGAGAAGGCGTCCGGCCTCACTCCTGAAGCGCGCTTCGTGCTCCTTTTGAGCTGAAAGCCTGAGCGAATGACGCCCTCCGCAGGCACTGGCAGTGGGGATCATGGGGCTTTCCCGGCTGCGGAGCAGCGCGGAGCAGAAGGCCATCTTTTACTGCGCTTTCGGGTGGCCGATGTGGCTCGTCGCGCCCGTTGCCGTCGTCGAGGTGGCCGTGGCCTTCACCATGCTCGCGTCGCCGAGCATTGGGCTGCCCCTCCTAGTCTGCCTTGCCGGTGGCGCGATGTACCTCCACGCGGTGAGGCAGGAGGCCGCGCTCGTGGGGCTTCCCGCGGCCATCCTTGCCGTCACCGCCATGGCCGCCCACTCGCTGAACGTGGACTACCTTGACGTCAACGAGATGGTTTCCACGTTTGGGACGGCCCTTGTGGTGGGGGGTGCTGGGGCTGCGGCCGTCTCTGCGACGCTGGGGCACAAGGCCCGCCCCAGGGCGCTGCACCAGATGCACGCCGCGGTGATGGAGGCGGCGGCGGAGACGAAGCACGGCAAGGATGCCCGGCGGTACGAGCGCGAGTCACTCCCGAAGGGATCAAAGAGCCTCTGAGGCCGCCAGTGTTGGGGAAAGTGGACGCGTGCGGGGCGGCAGCGGCGTCGCGGTGATGCAAGCATGCTTGGGGAGGCAGCAGGGGCGCATGGCGGGGCGGGTCGGCCACACAGCTGCACACGAGCAGAGCGCGTGCGCAAGCGTGCGACCAGCGAGCACGGCCGGATCGACGCCGGGTCGATGCGCGGAGACGAAAGCTGCGCTCGTAGCAGGGGGCTGTCGCCCCGGTCGGGGCGTAGCAGTGCGGCGCCTAGCGGATGCCCTTGGCGCGCCAGTCGGAGGGGATGCCCGGGTTGTACTGCGCGATCTCGTGGACGATGAGGTCGCGGATGTTGGTCTTTGTCACCTCGGGGAAGTCAACGCGGACGGGGCAGGTGAGCTCGTCCTCGGGGCGGCGCACGGTGGCCAGGAAGGGGTGCGCCAGGGCGTCGTCGACGGTGCAGCGGTCCTCGGGGAGGAAGCGCAGGAAGCGGCGGAGGAGGTCGACGGCCTCCTCGCCGGCCGTGGGGAACTTCTCCAGCAGGTCGCTGGGGGGCTCCGGGGCGAGGCTGGACAGGGCGGTGCGGGCCTCGGGGGTGCGCACGCGGGCGATCTCCTCCGGCGTGGGGGTGCCCATGACGGCGAAGATGACGTGGAGCTGGTCGCGCTTGTTGCGGCTCGCCTCGGAGCGCTTGCTGCCGCGGGAGAGCGGGTAGCACGAGCCGCCGGGGAAGAGCGCCCGGCGCTTCTTCTCGTGGCCCGAGACGCCGCTGTCGAGCATGGAGAGCATCTCGGCCATGATGCAGCCGATGCTCCACACGTCGATGGCCATGGTGTAGCGCCCGTCGTTGTACAGCGGGAGCTCGGGGGCGCGGTACCAGCGCGTGACGACGTGCTTGGTCATCTGCCGCGCGATGGCGGGGGGCCCCGCCGCTGACGCCGCCGCGCCGGACGAGCTCGATGGCCCCGCCTTCCCAGCCGCCACGGCGGCCGCAGCGGCGGTGGACGAGGACGAGGACGAGTCCGGGTCCGCGGCGGCCGTGCCGCTCACCCCGGCGGTGGACTCGGCGGCGTCCTCATCGATGACCGACTCCACGCCGCGCGCAAGGCCAAAGTCGCAGATCTTGAGGTCGCACGCCTCCGTGAGCAGGATGTTCGCGGGCTTGAGGTCGCGGTGGATGACGCTGGCGGAGTGGACGAACTTGAGGCCGAGGAGCATCTGGTAGAGGAACCAGCGGACGTGGGGGAGCGTCAGGTTTTGCGTCTCGTCGCGGATGAGCTTCGCCATGTCGGTGTCCAGGGCCTCGAACACGATGTACAGGTCCTTGAACGAGACCAGGTCACTGCGAGGTAAGGGGCGCGGCGGGTGCCAGTCGGTTCGGTGCCCAGCCGGGGTGTGGGATGGCCGAGCCAGCGGGGGAGAAGCTCCTCTCACGGGGGCCGCTCGAGGTGCAAGATGCCCGTGATGTTGGGGTGCTCCAGAACGCGGAGGATGGACACCTCCCGGAAGATGCGCTTGGCGTTCTCGTGGACATCAAACACGTTCGGGATGCGCTTGATCGCCACCCGACGCGGGGGGTCCATCGAGTGGTCCAGCGCCTCCGCCACGCTTCCATACGAGCCTGCGATTGTTACACGGGGAGAATGGAGGGATGAACAACTTGCTGAGGCCAGCTGGGGCGAAGGCAAGACGCCTCGGCCGAACGACGCTTGCCTGTCCGGCCGTACGGCGTGTGCAGGCACGGGGACCCACAGATCGGGCCGACAGGGGCTACGCCCACGGTAAGAAGCACGGCGCTGGCTCAGGCGTGGCACGCGAGCCGCGTTGCTGGGCGGCCACGGCCCGCAATCTGCGGCCCAAGGGATCATTGCCCGCGCCAGCGACTCTCACCCTTGCCGAGGATGCGCTTCATCTCGAACCGAGTGTGGTCCACGTCCCAGCCAAGGAACTTCTCGGGAATCGCCCACCGAGGGCCCGACGACGAGCCCGTGCCCTCGTACGCCATGTTGAGCGCGCGGGGAACTGTGCCCGAAAAGCGGAATGGCGCTGGTCAGCCAGCCGCAAGCCGCTCGATGAGCAGGTTGGGTGCTACGAGCGCTCAGGCGGAAGACGAACCGGATCCCGGCGCGGCGGCGGCGGAAATCGGCGGTGTGGTGACGCGAGGCACACGGACGTCGAGGCGGCCGGCGGTCGGGATTGTCTCGCCCTCCTCTGCCGGCAGCGCCTCGAACGATGACCTTTCGAGTCCCTGCTCGCACCTCCCGCCGTCCCGCGGACCTCAGCGATGCGGTCAGTTGCGACGGTTGTCGCTGCCGCTGCTGTGGCGCAGCTTGTCAGCGCTGGGGGGCTCACCACGTCGTGCAAGGTGGAGATCCGCAAGGGAATGTCGTTCGACCTCTCCCCCCTGCGCCAGGGCACCCTCTCCCCCAACGGCGTGTACGTGGCGGACAAGGCAACCATGTACTCCGTGAACGACACGGCGGGCGGTGGTGTGGGTCGCGAGTACCTTTACAACTTCAACTTTTGCGGCGCCGTCGAGCCCACGGCCCAGTGCAAGGCCAAGGGAGCCGACATTCCGCTGCCCGCCTTCCAGTCGGACGTTGCCGAGAACGGGTTCTGCTACAGGCTTTCGAACCAGACCAAGCTCGGCTGGCAGTTCGAGGCGTACGGTGAGCCGGCTGTGAAGGCGGGTTCGGGGAACGCCCCGCCTTTCTGCCACAGTGTCCCCAGTGGACCAGCGCGAAGCCTGGAGCCACCACGAAGCGTGCTGGCCATGAGTGCTGCTGCCACGCCCCAGCCATGGCTGCCCCGCTGCCCGCAGACAACCGGTTCCCGTCCCGAGGGGTGACGATTTCGTACGTGGGGGGTGATTCCGCCGGCTGCTTCGACGAGAACTACATGCCCATCAAGCGTGCGATCAGCCTCAAGCTGCGGTGTTCGAATGACCCGTCCAAGGCCCACATCGGCGACGACGAGCTGGTGGTGGAGAAGGACAAGTGCCGCTACGACCTGTACCTGTCCTCCCTCTACGGCTGCCCCACGCGTGAGCCGACCAGCTGTGGCGCATGGCCCTGGGCCTTGTCGGTCGCCATGTTCCCGCGTGCGCGCGCCGCCTCGACCCTCGCATCGCGCCCCCTGCTCCTCCCCCGCAGAGTGCATCAAGGGCACCACCCTGTGCGGCAACCAGGGCGTGTGCGGCTACGACAGCGACGCCCAGGCCGCGCGCTGCTTCTGCAACACGGGCTTCGAGGGCGCCGACTGCAAGACCGTGACCCAGCCGAGCAACAGGGACAGCGTGGAGACAGGCCTCCTCATCTTCATGGTGTGCCTGCTCGTCCTCGCCGTCCTTGTCGTGGGCTACATGCTGCTCAGGCTCCGCCGCCTCACTGTCGACCCTGCCGCGTACGGCGAGCTTGCCGGCCGCTTCAACGAGCTCGGAATGGTCACCGCCTGAGTGCAGCCTGCCTCCGTGTGTCCCGATCGCCAGAATCCTCACTTGGTCGCCTCGATTGCCCTGCGCTTGCTTGTTCAACCACCAGCGAACCCGCCTGCCTGCGCCAAGACGGCCAGGGGCCATCGGAACACCGCTGCAACAATCCATGCGAAAGCTCGGGCTCTGCCGGGCTCGGGCGCGCCCTCGTCAGATCACCGCATCTCATCCCCATGGCCCTCGTTTCCCGCGCTCGCGTGTCCGCGTTCCGCGCGATGGCCCGCACGGTCAACACACGGACCATGGCCACCGTCCGGTACACTCAGGACCACGAGTGGCTCTCCGTGAGCACGTGACTGCGCCTAGTTCGGGCCCAGCACCGCTGCGATGGTTACTGCGGCAGCCCGTCGTGGTGTACAAGGCATAGTTTCGCCAGGCTCGGGACGTCTGGGCTCGCAGCGCGAGCCTTCATGCCAGGTCAGCGCGGGGTGCTGCAGCGACGGCCTCGCGATCTGCCAGCTTGAGTTTTCGCCATCTCGCAGATCGACGGCGACACCATCACCGTCGGAATCACCAACTACGCACAGGACCAGATGGGTGACGTTGTTCACGTGACGCTCCGGGACGTCGATGACGCCATCACCCAGGGGTGAGACGGCCGTGACGACGCAAAGCGAGTTGCCGAGGTCCTTGCCAGGCATCAGCCCGCGCCCTCTTGGCCTCGCCAGTGCCTCCCACTGCGTTTGGTTGTCCCCTGTCTTGGTGTGCTCATCTGCCGCAGCGAGTCCCTTGCCTCGGTCGAATCCGTGAAGGCCGCGAGCGATGTGTACTGCCCCTTCGCCGGCGTGGTGACGGAGGTCAACCTTGCGCTCGAGGAAAACCCCGGGCTCGTGAACGAGGCTCCCGAGTCGGACGGGTGGTTCGCCAAGCTCAAGGTGACTGACGCCCCCCGCGAGGAGGAGCTCATGAACGAGACGGACTACAGGGCCTTTTGCGAGAACGCCGACCACTGAGGCGCCGCGCGACCCCTGCCGGCTCGCTTTCCCCTGCCGGTGGAAGGTGCCCGCCGCGCAACCCGTATGGATGGGGTCCAGTGCGTGATTGCCGGCCGCCGAGGCCGGCTCTTGGCGTGGCAATCGGCCGCGCCGCCAGTCCCACCGCCCGCGGGCGCGAACGACGACCCAGTGCAGATGACCCGCGCCCCGCGCCGAGCATGCATGGTGGACGCCCGAGCCATGCACGCCTGGCCGCGGCAACGGACTCTGGGCGCGCCCGGGCCGCCGTCTGACGCGCCACCATGGCACTCGGGTGCCTGCCTGCAGCTCATCACCAGTGGCACTCGGAGGAGGGCGCGCCGGCATCGGTCGCTCGGCGGGCAGAATGCGAGCGCGGGGGTCGGTTTCATACGAAAGGCCCGCCGGGGCGGTTCACGCACGCGACGCCGCAGCCGCGACGGCGTCGGTCACACCGGGGCGGGGGGCGAGAACGCGGCGGGCGACCGCGAGCTCCGCGTTGAGGATGGACGAGCCGGCCGCGCCCATGACGGTGTTGTGGGAGCACACGGTGAGCTTGATCCCGAGCACGGGGCAGGCGCGGACGCGGCCCACGACGGTGGTGTAGCCACCGCCAGCGTCCCGGTCCAGGCGCGGCTGCGGCCTGTCGGCGTCGGCACCGCCGGGAGCGACGCGGATGAAGGCGTCGGGGGCCGAGGGGAGGCGCCGGACCAGCGGGTCGCGGGGCGTGAAGGAGGCGAGGGCGTCCTCCACCTGCTCCGGGGTGGCCGGCTCCTTGAGCTTGAGGCTGACGCACAGCATGTGCCCGTCCCGCACGTGCACGCGGTTCGACGTCGCCGACAGCGGGAAGGACGTCTCCACGAAACCGCTGGCGGTTTCGTCCACGTCGCCGAGGATCTTGCGGTACTCGGTCTCGAGCTTGGCCTCCTCGCCGCCGATGCGCGGGACGACGTTGTCGAGCATGTCCAGGGCGGAGAGGCCGGGGTAGCCGGCGCCGCTGATGGCCTGCATCGTCGTGACCATGGCGGCCTCGATGCCGAAGGCCCGGTGCAGCGGCTCGAGGGCGCAGACGAGGCCGGTGGTGGAGCAGTTGGCGTTGGTCACGATGAAGGCTCCGGTGTCCGCGAAGGTCTTCTGCGACCGCACCACCGCCAGGTGGTCCGGGTTCACGGGGGGCACCATCAGCGGCACGTTCCGGCCCATGCGGAAGTTGCGGGCGTTGCTGAAGACGGTGACGCCCGACTTGAGGAACGCGGCCTCGATCGTGCCGGCCACAGACGCATCAAGCGCCGAGAACACAAAGTCCACGTCGCTGAACTGGTCAGGGTCGCACTCCCGCACGGTCTGCCCGGCAACGGCGCCGGGGATCTCACCTTCGAGCGTCCAGTGCGCGGCGTCGCCGTATGCCTTGCCACTCGACCGGTGCGACGCGCCGAGTGCAACAATCTCGAACCAGGGGTGCCCCTGGAGGTGGTGAATGAACCGCTGTCCGACGGCGCCTGTGGCACCGAGGATCCCAACACGAAGCTTCCGCGCGGGCGCAAGGTCCGCGAACCCTCGGCCGCCCTCGCCTGCAGCACCTGACGCAGACGCGGCCAGCAGGACTGCCGAGCGGTCAGCACGGACGTCCTGGCGATCATTTGAGCCCTCGGAGACAGCCAAGCTCGTGGTTGCAGCCACTCCGGCTGCTCCTGCGAAGGCTGAGAGTGCCCGAGCCGCACAAAGACGCCAGCAAGAAGCCATTGTGCGCTTGGGCGGAGTGCCTGGGTTGAGTAGCCCAAGGATGACGCACGTTGGGCGGGGCAGGTCTTCTCTTTCGTGGGTCACTGCCAGCTCTGCCAGGCCGAGCACGTTCTTGCCGGTTCCGCGAAAGCAGCGGTTTCTTTGCACTGCCCCGCGCCCTGAGCCTCCCAACGCTACCTTGCCGGCGAACTGGGAGACTGGTACTGCCCCAGCCCTAGCGTAGGCCCGCAGCAATGGCCAGCGAGATCCCGTTGGTTGGCTACGCCCAGTCTGAGTGGGCCAAGCGGCGGCGGGCCGCGCGTGAAACACAGAAAGCCAAGGGCTCGGCATCATCGGATGACTCGTTCGGCGTTGGCGGGCCAGTAGTGCCAGGAAGGCAGACTTCAGCAGTGGGGGCAGCCGCAGCCAGCGACGCCCGACCTAAAGAAGGCCTGACGTTTGAGTCATCCACGGCCCTTAAGAAATCTGGAAAAGGGCGGCGCGACGGCGTGCTCGTACTGACAGCGGGAGGACTGGCGTCAGCTTCGGCGACGGCGGCTGGCGAGAAGCGCGCTGCGGTTGCGCCTGGCCACGTCCCCATGCGAGGAGGGAAGCATATCATAGAGGAGAGCAACACAAGAAGCGTGATTCCTGGCGCAGTGTCCCAGGGCAGAGGGATCAAGCCGAGGAAAAAGACCGCGAGGCCAGCATACCGCGTCGGAGATCTTCGCTCACATGAGTCGGCGCTTGTCCTCTCCCAGGAGATGTTAGAAGTCAAGTCGCTGGCCGTCGTGGAGCTTCTGGTCCAGACAATGCAGGAGAACATCAGCGATGTGTCCCAGCAAATCAAGGCTTGCGCTGCATTTGGCCACTACTCAGCAATCGGCAACGAGAACCAGCTGGAGCGAAGCGGCCAGGCTCACCAACAGATGTATGACTTCGACATCATCTCCCCGGAAATGCTCCGAATTCAGCAGTCTGGAGCGATTTCAGCCGTGCTCAACGCTGTAACCGCTCATACATCTGATCGGCGGCTTGTTCTGAGGGCTTGCTGGGCGCTGGAGCAGATGACCGGGCCGATTGATAACCAGAGGCAATTTCGTTTCCAAGGAGGCGACGGGGTGCTGCAAACTTTGGTGGCACTGTATGCTGACGACAAGGACATCATGTTGAGCATTTCAAGGCTGAAAGCGCTCTCAAGAACGGGGAAAACCTGGAATGCAATGAAGTGCTGCTGCAGGGCGACATGTGCCGTCATGTAGAAGCCGAAGCCCCAGTGATCGATGACAAGTGCTGTAGCACTCCAGAGATGGCATCAAAACTTGGGTCAAGCGAAGCATCAGGGTGAGCCAAGAAGGCGCCCCAGAAATCCACCACCCCTTGAGCAGCCTTCGTCTTGAGATCCTCGAGCGAAGCTGCACCAAGCGGAAGTGGTCGCACAGTGTCGCTCAGCCCAACAGTCTTGGACTTGACAATGTGAGTCAAAGCTAGCCCGAAATTCTTGAGCAGGCTCGCTGGAGACTTTCCCTTGGCCTTCTCATGAAGCAGCTGAAGCAGATTAGCCGACATCAGAATTCCGTCGAGGCATTTTTCCGCAATGCTCATATCAAGAAGCTCGGTAGCAGCTATCGCAACCCTTGCCCACGTCTCCAGCCAGACAGCATGTTCCCAGGAGTCAAGCGGGAACGTATCAGTAATTGAAAGCTTCAGGGAGGACATGGCATTCTGGACGGAAAGTCCAGAGGCCTGCAGATCAGCACAGGAAACTGTCACTTGCTTGCTGATCACCTGACTGGTGAAGCCTCGCGGCAAAAGTTTGACGCCTTGCGGCTGATGCAGAAGGGTGTCGAAGTCAGCTTTGTGCATCATATCTCCAGCGATGACAAACGAACCAGGTGAATGAGTGCTCCCTGAGACGTCACGTGCAGAGAAGACTTCGATCGGTCCGTACCGGCGAAGCATTGCAGCCTGCACTTCAGCAGTGGCCGTTGGTCCCGCGTTGGCTGCTGCAAAGTCCTCCCAGCTGAACCCACCGTCCGCATGCGGCTGGGTCAGCGCTTTGACAAGGTGTGTCCCCGGAAAGATCGTCGACGGGTAAAGCGATCGTTGCGCCTGGAACCACCCAAAGCTCATCATGGGTGCATTCAGGAGTGTCACGTCAGGACGAAGCCCCTCGCACTGCGACAGGTATCGCGTCGCTGTCCACTGAAAATCGTAGGCAGTGATCAATGTTGCGTTATAAGGCATCACCTTGATGAGCCCCTTTGCGTAGTCGTGAAGCCGAAGGTTTCCTGACTGGTCCATTTCCGGCATGCGCAGTGCCGTCGTAGCTGCAACGAGTGCGATGATCGCACCAGCTCCTGCGCCTGGAATCAAGAACATGCTTGAGGCCAAGCTGATGACGGGAACGATGATTGCGACCAGAGCGGCCATCGGCTGCATCCAAAACCGGGCATGGACACCATACAGAAGAATGTCGTCGAGGGGCATGTTGGACAGGTTGTGGAAGACGCCAAGGTAGACGACCAGGCACAGAACCATTGTCACAATGATGTAGCCGGGCCGCGACTCTGCCGGGCCGCTCTTTGCGATCCGTCGCAGGCCCCATACCTCGACAGCAGTCCCTGCGATGACGATCGCTGAGAGGGCAGTCACGCATGCCATCACAGCCACGAGCGGCGCATTCTTCCTCCATGAGGGGACCAGGAATATTGATGAGCTGGCATCAGTTGCTGCACCGAAGGGGAGTTGGCCGGCAACGAACTCCGAGGCAAAGGCTGATGTTCTGGCCCACATGCCCTCTGCGCCCTTTGTGGCCCCGGAGTACAGCTGGAAGGTGCCGTAGTCTGCGCGACGGACGTGGTTGAGGAATCCGATCAGCGTGCTCGAGTCGCCCCACGAGCCAGCCCGACGATACCAAGTGTGAGCAATCGGCAGCCATGCGTAAGGCGCGACACCAGCAACTGCTGCTGCTGCGGTGGTTATCAGGAGGGACGGCTTTGCCCAGATCGACGTGGCGATCATGACCGCTGGGATGAGGACGATGAGGAACAGCACCGATGTGTGCTGGTTCGAAAGGGCGAGGCCGGCCACCAGTCCCCCCGCAATAACACGCCACCAGGGCGCTCTCCCGGCCGTAGTCGAGGCCAGGATGTCGGCAGTGAGGGCCATGGCCGTCGCGACGAGCGCGTTGTTGAGAGCAAAAACCTCAGCTCCGATGTGATAGAACCACACCAGTGGGCTCAACCCCCAAACAAGGCCGGCTGCGAGCCCCACCATGCCGTCTGTCCACTGTGCCGGTCCTTGCGCAGTTGAGGCGAGCCTGAAGCTTTGTGCGACCCGCGCTGCGGTGCGGGCAACCATCCAAGCGGCCACTGCCCCGAGGACTGCCGACGCGAGGTTGAATCGGTAAGCTGGAGAGCCTAGCCAGCCCAGGCTGGGGCGTGAGAGTGCCCAGTACATCCAGACAATGAGTGGGTAGCCAGGTGGATGGGCCACTCCCAGCGCACATCCCTCAGCCGCAAGCTCCCCGCTGTCTCCTCCCTGCGAGCCAAGCGTGTTGCACGGGCACCCCTAATCAGTGACGAAACGGCAAGAGGCAGCTGTGCGCGCTTCCACCATGGCCGGGCTGAATGAAGCTGCCCTCACCGGGATCGAGGCGTGCAGCGTCGGAAGGTACACTGCGAAGCACGCAATGCCTCCGAGGCCGCACAAGACCTCTGTGACCGCGTGCATCAAGGCAGCACCCGAGGTGCTTGGGCGACCGGGCTGCGATGGCATCACCCGTTGTCACCGCTCTGTTTTGGGGGCCGCCCGGGGCACACGTGGCAACGCTTCCGGGCCGCACCCAGCATGCGGCTGCAGCGAGGCTGTGTCTTACTTCTGGCTCTGACTGCGGCGTGCGCAATGCTGCCGGCGGCGGGGGCCAACGCGTTCATGGAGCTTGCACGATGCCACCTGTGCAAGGTGAGGCATCGCAGCACCGTAGCTTCGCACACCCTACTGCGCTGTAGATGAGCACGCTCGACCGCTGCGGCCCGGCCTCAAGCGTCCGCCGCAGACCAAGCCGCCAGTCGGCCCGATTTCCGACTGCTGCCAGGAGTGCGACGTGGCGACCGTGGACGAGGCTAACAACGCACATGTGCTGCCGCTGTTGGATAAGCTTGCGAAGACGTGAGTGTCGCGACGGCGTTGGCGTGGCCACGTGTCGACGGCTCGGCGACCGCTCAGCTTTCGGCCGCCGAAAGCCCCCCGGCCTCGCAGCGCCCCGGTACGATACTTCCAGGTGGACCTCTGGCGGCAGTGCAGCTTCTGGCCGGACGATGGCATGTGCCAGCGGGAAAGCTGCGCGGTTTGCGAGTGCCCCCCCGACGATCTCCCGCCGGCGCTGCAGCTCGGCCCCTCCAGCCCGGGCGGGGAGGGCTGCGGCAGCTCTGCGTCGGTGTCGTCGTCGGCACCTGGAGGCACGTGGGAGGCCCAGGCGAACGCGCTTTCCAAGGTCAGGCTGAGCGACGGGCCCCCGGGCGGGCAGGGGTTCGACGGCTGGTCGCTCCCCACGGGGGAGGAGGAGCGTCGGCAGTGGGCAGTGGCGGACGCCCAGTCGGACTCGCTGGCGTACGTGGACCTGCTATCGAACCCGGAGGGATTCACCGGGTACAGCGGCCCGGCCAGCCGCCGAATCTGGGCGTCGCTTTACGAGGAGAACTGCTTCCGCGGCTCCGACGGGGCCGAGGAGGGGCTCTGCCTCGAGGAGCGGGCCTTCGTGCGGCTGCTCTCGGGCCTCCATGCCTCCATCTCCACGCACCTGTCCCGAGACGCGCTGCACGGGAAGCCCCACGCAGCCCTGTGGGTCGAGCGCGTCGGCGCCTGGCCGCAGCGCCTCCGTAACCTCTACTTCGCGTACCTCGTCGTCCTCCGCGCCGTCCACAAGGCCGCCGACCGGCTCCTCGCCCCGGGCGTGCTGGCGTCGGGCATCGCCGGGGAGGACGCCCGCGCCGCGGCGCTGGTCCGCCGCCTCGTCAGGCGGGACGGGGACACGCCCCCGTCCCTCGTCAAGGTCTCCAGCGCCTTTGACGAGTCCCAGATGTTCCGAGTCCGCCGCGAGGAGGTGGTCGGGGCCTGCCCCGCCGTCCTCAGCGGCGGCCTCCGCGACATGCAGGATCTCACGCGCCGCTTCCGTGAGGCCGCCGTGCGCAAGGAGGCCCTCCGCGACGAGTTCCGCGGAAAGTTCCGGAACATCTCCCGGATCATGGACTGCGTGGGCTGCGAGAAGTGCCGAATGTGGGGGAAGCTTCAGTTCCTCGGGCTCGGCACCGCGATGAAGGTTCTCTTCGACGACGACGAGCAGAGCGGCGCGCCGCTTACCCGCAACGAGGCCGTCGCCCTGCTCAACGTCCTCCACCGCCTCTCCATCTCCGTGGCAGAGGTCACGGCCATGCGGGACCGCGAGGCGGACGCGGCCGTGGCGCACCTCAGCACATGGCTCGGCGTCCTCGCACTCGTAGCCCTCGCCGCCGCCTCGGCCGCGGCGCTCGTGCTCAGGGTGAGGTACACGGCATCGGCGGGCCAGGGGCACGCGGAGACGGCGGTGGCGGCAGCAGAGGCCACGGCGCGGGCGCTCGCAGCCTCGGGGGGCAAGGGAGCCGGCCGGCCGAAGCGCGACTGACTGGGGGGTGTGGTGGGGATCGGCGGAGCAGTGGTTGTGACATGAGTGGGCAGGGTGAGCGCGTGAGATGGCATGGCATACCTCTGCCGCGGCCGATAACAAGATTCGTTCGCGCCCGAGCGGGGCTCAACCGATGGCTACGCCTCGTCGTCCGAGTCGTCGCTCTTGCCCTCGCCGCCGGTCCACCAGCCGCGCACGGACGGGCGGCGGACGAGGGAGCGCTTCCTCGCCACGCCAGACCGCTCCTCCACGGAGCCGGGCACTGCCAGCCGGCACGCCTTGGCGAAGGGTACCAAGGCGGCGAGGGCGGCGAAGAGCGCCGCGGCCTGGGGGGCCGAGGGCGCCTCGAAGTGGAGCACCGTGGCGAGGCCGCCGACGACAAAGTCCTCGGGGGCCAGCTTGCCGACGGCCAGGGCCTTGGACGCGGGCACGGGGACGGCCTGGGCCTCCTCCCCCGGCAGAACCGGGCCGTCGATGCAGACGGAGCGTGCCGGCACGGGGTTGCGCGTGAAGAGATTGCGCCTGCGCTTGCCGAGGGGCAGACCGCGCCGCACCGCCGCGCCGTTCTCGAGGCCGACCTTCCAGCGCAGCGCCCGCTTGAAGCGCAGGGAGGAGTAGGACCACGACACGGCGGTGAGGTCCTCCGACACCGCCAGGGCCATCTTGCGGGACTTGAGCTTGGCCGACGGGTGCATCGTGGGTACGAACCACACGTCGAGGGTCATGCCCCCGGCCAGCTCCTCCACCTCCGCCCGCGGGAACGCGTGCCAGGGGACCTCGCCGGGCTGCGCGTCCTGCAGTGCCTGGCGGTCCGCGCCCTTGTCCCCTGCGTTCAGGTCGGCCCGGCCCTTGCCGGCATGCGCCGCGGCGGACGCCGACGCGCCCGCGGCCCCGGCGTCCTCCCCGGCGTCCTCCCCGGCGTCCGTCTCGTCGAGCCACTTCCGGTGCCGGCGCGCCACGCGGACGGCGGCGGAGGCCTGTGTGTACCCGACCTCGTCCCGGCCAAGGGCGAACGTCGTCGCCAGCCAGGCCCCCACCAGCTCCAGGCTCTGCCCGCACGACCCGCGCATGAGCGACTCGCTCTCGCGGTCGGACCGCAGCCGCGGCGCCACGGGCGACTCGAGGGCTGCCGACACGGCGGCGGCGTCCGCCTCGGCGTCCGCCCCGTCCCTCGCCCACTCCCGGCCCCGCCCCACATCGTCGCGGCCGGCGGCGCGGCGCACCCCAGCCATCCACCTCCGGGGGGACGCCGCCTCCACGACGCCCCGGAGCGCCTCGCCCGCCCGCAGGAGCAGGATGGCATCGGCGTCGGAGCCAAAGGCCGCCGGAACGCCCCGCAGCGAGCGCATCACGCCGCTGCCGGCGCCCGCCCTCGCCCCCGCCCGGTGCTGCACCGCCAGCGCGAGGGCGAGCCACACGGGGCGGAGCACCCCCGGGACCGGCTCCACGGGCTGGCTCCCCACGCGGTACGCGGCCATGCGCATCGACACGACGCCGTCGAGCACGGCGGGGCGGCAGTCCGGCAGGCGGCGCGCGGACCCGGCGTCCTCGTTCAGCTGGTGCGCCTGCAGGGCGAGGAGGTCGGCGGTCAGGGCGGACAGCGCGGGGGCGGTCTGCACCGCCAGGCGCTGGTGCCGGGACCAACAGGCGAGCACCCGGGCGGCCATTGCCACCACGTCGCTCCCGGGGGGCGGGGAGCGCTCGTCCGCCGGCTCGGGCTCCTCCAGCCCCGCGAGCTCGTCCCCGCCGCCGTCGTCGGACAGGGCGTCTCCCCCGCCGTCGCCGTCGCTGCGCTCGCTCCTCGCCCCCGCGCTGCCGCGCCGGCTCTCCGGCGCCGCCGACTCCTCCAGGTCCGCCAGCACCGGCAGCCGCGTCCGCACCACCCGCATCACCGTCCGGACAGCCTTCATCTCCCACGCCGCGCGGAGGCCCTGGCAGCCGTCAGCGAACGCGCCGGGCGCCCCGCCGTCCCCGCCGTCGTCCTCCCCCCCCTCGTCGTCCTCCTCGTCCGCGTCGTCGTCCCCGTCGTCGTCCCACGGCCCCCGCTCGGACTCCAGGCGGTAGCGCCGCAGCCCCACCCTGCCCCGCGCGGCGGCGTCGACCCGTGTCGTGTCCTCGTCCCCCTCGTCCGCTAGCCGGGCTAGCTCCTCCATGCGGCTCGCCACCGCCCCCTCCTCCTCCGCCATGGCGCCCAGGAGGGCAGATGAGCCCTCGCAGGAGCCCGCGCCCGCGAGCAGGAGCACCTGCATCGCCGAGTGCGTCACGAACGGCTTGTTCCAGTGCGTGTCCAGCAGCGAGAGGACGAGGGGCGCCGCCCCGTCGTCCAGCACCGACCGCCTCGTGGCGTCGTCCCCGCACCGCAGGAAGTGCCCGAGCAGGCCCACCCCGCGCTCGCACACCAGCGTGTCGTAGTCGCACGCCCGGACCGCGCGGATGACCGCGGCCCCGCCCCCGAGGCCGAGCGCCGTCGCGGCCGCGAAGTCGTGCCCCTCGCACACGTACTGCAGCGCCCGCAGGCAGGACCGCACCATGAAAGGCTGCGTCGGGAACGCCCGCAGCGCCCCGACCAGCGCCTCCACGAGGCCCTCCGCCCCCAGGAAGCCCGACACCCAGCTCGCCACCGGCCGCCCGTCCTCGGCGTCCCCGAACCCGGCCTGCGCCGCCCGGGCCACGGCCGAGTCCTCGGGGTCGCCGCCCGCGTCGACGCGCTTCTGCTCGCGGCGCCTCCGCCTCCTCTCCCCCGCCCGCATGTCCCGCCTCGCGCGGTCCAGGTAGCCCGGCTCGTGCTCCAGCGCCGCGTCCTCGAAGGACGCCATGTTACCCATCACGTCCGCAGCCACGCCCACCACCCGCCACACCCGCTGCGCCGTCATTTCCCGCACGCCCAGCGCCATGGAGGCCGCGGCGCCCGCGGCGGTGACCTCGACGATGTTCCTGTCGCAGCGGGTGAGGTTCCCCACGGCGCGCAGGGCCATGTTGAAGAGGAGGCGGTCCTTGCTGAAGGCGCGGAGCAGCCCCACCACCTGCCGCGCGCACGTGGTGCCGATTCGGATGCGGATGTCGTCGCTGGTGTAGGCCAGGTTGGACAGCGCGCACACGGCGTCCTCCAGGAGGCGGGGCCGCCGCATGTGCCGCTGCATCACGCGGGAGATGGCCTCCACCCCGCTCGCCGCCACCACGCGGACCACGCCGCCCGTGGCGCCGTCCTCCATCACCGCCCCCGAGGACTCCCCGTACCCCGGGATGGTGTCCGGGTCGTCGTCCATCGCGCGGTCGCATGCCACATTGGCCAGCGCCTGGATGCAGTGGTGCGTCACGCGGGGCTCCAGCCGGGGCGCGCGGGACTCGCCCGGCCGCCCGCTGCGGGCGCCGGGCCGGTACGCGCCGACGAGGGGGAGGCCGGTGACGTCATCGACGGCGTCCGCGGGCG
>Ga0136560_1000105_pt1 | contig 33460 bp, 10 predicted proteins | sample AntRauMeHopE1497_FD_104925 | JGI IMG/M metagenome (GOLD analysis project Ga0136560, IMG submission 104925) | Saline lake microbial communities from Rauer Islands, Antarctica - Metagenome Hop E1 #497 | ecosystem: Environmental > Aquatic > Non-marine Saline and Alkaline > Saline | place... | reverse complement strand
GCGCCGCCGCCGCGCCCCGCCGCCGCCGCTCCGACTCCTTCTCCCGCTCCTCCCGCCTCAGCGCCGGCTCCGCCTCCCCCCTCTCCCACGCCTCCTCCGACCTCGAGCGGATGCCCCTCGGCCCGGGCCCCGCCGGCTCCAGCACCCACGGATCCCGCCACGGCCGCGTCTTCGTCGTCTCCAACGACCAGATGAGAGACCACCACTTCCACATGCTCGCTCCGCAGAACTTCCTCAAGTGGCGCGAGAGACACCAGGTCACCTTTCACTTCCAGGACGTCGGCAGGGGCGGCAGCGGCGGCGGCGCGCAGAGGCACCTCCACTTCCGCTTCCCCTCCATCTACTCGCACAGGACGCAGCCGTCCCTCGACGGCCGCTCCTGGTACTTCCCCGTCGCGGGGAGCACCAACCAGTGGCTCTGCGCCTGGAAGGAGAGGTGACCGCCCCGCGGCGGCTCTCCGGCGGCACGGCCGACGAAATGCGGGCGGCACCGGGCCGCGGGTTCCGCCCGCCGCCCGGGGGCGCGTCGCGCGCGCCCGAGTGTCTCGTAGCGGGAGCGTGACCCCGCAATTCAAACGCCCGCCCCATGCAGCGGCCAGACCGGCGCTCGGTGCGCCCGCCGCGCGCCACACCGCACACGATGCTGCCCGAACCGTCCCCGCCTCGGTCCTGGAGCCCTGATCGCTCCGTACGACGCTCCGCGGCGGCAGAGCCGGCTGCCGAAAGCCCCCGCCCCGTCGCGAGGCCCGCAGCCGATCCCGGGGCCGCCACCGCACGCGACGCTCCCCGCGTGTCGGCGTGCTTGTGCCCGGCAGGAGCGACCATGCGAGTGGCCGGCCCGATGCGGGGCTTGCGGCGGGCGAGGCCGATGTCAGTCCTCGCCCGGTCAGGCCTGCTGATCCGCGGCCGCGGCGCCTCGACGGCGCGCGCTGCCCTCCTGGGGCGCGCCTCGCAGCCCGCGCAGACGACAGGCGTCCGGCGGCGGGCGATGTCCACGGGGGCGACGGACCCCTTCCGGACGGGCTGGGAGTTCGTCTCGACGCTGCTGGACGGCGCCCGGAGCCCCGGCCACCCGCTGGACGCCGCGGCGAATCTCACGGCGCCGACGCTCCGCGCGCTGTGCCACCAGCTGGGCTTCGTGGACGAGGCGGCGCGGAAGCAGACGGCCAAGTCGCGCCCCCCCAAGGGCCGCGGCAACCGCACCGGCGCCGAGGCGAAGCAGGCCGGCATCATCGTGCAGCTTTGCAACCAGGCGACGCTCGCCGGCCAGGTCTGGCCGTCGCTGGTGGCCTTCGTTGCGGCGCAGCGCGGCACGTCGAGCCGGGCGATCTGGCGCGCCGTGCAGGCCGTCCTGCACTCGTCCGCGCAGGCCGCGGAGGCGCTCGCCGCGGGCAAGGGCATGGCCGAGGCCGGGCTGGCGGAGGACGCCACCGGCGTGTTCGCGCCGCGGCCCGCCGCCCTCCAGGCCCTGTTCGACGCCATGCCCCCGCACCGCGCGGCCGGCGAGCCCGCGGAGGACGGGCTCTTCGAGCAGGAGGACGCGTCGGCCGAATCGTCCCCCGACCTCGTCCCCCGCTCCGCCCTGGGCGCGGTGTCGACGCTGTGGCAGGTAGACCGAGAGGTCGCCCGCCTCCGCGCAGCGCTCGCGCACGTCGACCCGGCCGTCGGGGCCGGCGACGCGGACCTCGCCTCCGCCCTCGGCGCGGGGCCCGACACTGTGGCTGAGCTCCTCCTGGGCATCAGCGAGGCCTGCGTCACCGCCGCCGCGGTGGCCACCACCCCCGAGGGCGACGCCGCGGCCACCGCCCAGGTGCCCCCCGGCGCTGTCGCCGCCCTCCTCCGCCTCCAGGTCGCCGCGGGGCACGGCGACCGCGCCGAGGCGAGCCTCGCCCGCGCCCACGACGCCGGCATGCTCCTCCAGATGCGGCACTACGAGCCGGTCCTGCGCCTCAGGGCCTCCCAGCGGCGCCTTCGGGAGGTCCTCGGTCTCCTCGGGGCCATGCACGAGCGCGGGGTGACGTCCAACGCCGACGTCTGCGACGAGGCGTACGGCCTAGCCTTCCGCTGCGTGGCCCTCGCCCTCGAGGCGGGGCAGGAGGCCGCCGCCGGGGGCGGCGCGGAGGACGGGACGGCGGCGGCGGTGGTGGTGTCGTCGGCGGAGGCAGGGGCGATGACGCTGGCCGAGGCGGCCGAGGCGGTGGCCTCGAGCGTCGACGGGGACGGGCGTGCTCGCATCAGCGCGGCGCAGGCCGAGGCCGTGGCGACATCCCTCCTCGCGCACGCGGAGCGGGAGGTCTCCCACCCCGGCCCGGTCCTCCTGGCCGAGGTGGAGGCCCTCTTCTCCCGGGAGGCGATGCGAGGCCTGGGCTGGCGCCTGGCGCGGTCGGAGATCGGGCCGGACGGCCGGTGCTCCGCGTCGGGCCGGCGCCTGTCGAGGCGGATGCTCTCCGGCGCGCCGCTGTTCGACGCGGTGTCGCTCATCCGGCAGGTCATCGTGGAGCACGAGGGGGCCCAGGCCGCCAAGCTCGCCGCGCGGTCCGACCACACCGCCAGGCGGGGGGGACGGGGCGGCGCCAAGGGCCGCCAGGGCGCCGACCCGGGCGCGCAGCCCGCCCGCCCCCGCACCCCGCCCCGGTCGGTCCTCTCGGCTCTCGACGCCCACATCGCGAGGCACGGGCCGTTCGACCTCATCGTCGACGGCGCCAACGTCGGCCTGTTCCGGCGCGCCGTCCCCGGCGGCTACCTCAGCTACAACCAGCTGGACGCCCTGGTGCAGCACGCCCAGGCCAGCGGCCTACGCACCCTCGTGGTCCTCCACTCACGGTGGATGAGGCCCACCGACCTGGTCCCGGACACGGGCCACACGCCGAGGGGCGGGGAGCGGGAGGCGGTGAACCGCGCGGCGAGGGAGCAGGGGAGGGAGGAGATGGTGTCGGTTCTCGGGCGGTGGCGCCGGGACTGCCCCGAGTGCCTCTTCGTCGTGCCGCGGGGCAACGACGATGTCTACTGGATGTACGCCGCGATGCAGAGCCAGCGGCTGAAGCTGCGGGGCGTCGGGGCGGACGACCCGTCCGCCGAGGCGGCCAACGTGAGGCGGGCCGTGGTGGACGAGGTGGTCACGGAGGAGGCGGACGGGCGGCGGGCGGACGAGGCCGCGGCGGCGGCCGCGGCCACCAGGGGGGCGGAGGGCCCCGACGGGGAGGGTTCCGCCGCGCTGGTGCCCCGGGACACCGTGTGGCTCGCCACCAACGATTTCATGCGGGACCACAAGGGGGAGCTGCTGCAGGGCGCGGACCGGGACGGGTTCGGGGAGTGGCGCGCCGGCATCGTCAAGGTCCTCGTGGACCGGAACCCGCGGTGGTACGCGGCGGGGAGCGCGGCCTTTGACGCCGAGCTGGCTGGGGCCACGGGCGCGCCGCACGGCGGAGCCGACGCCGCCGGGGCCGACGGTCGGGCGCGCCGCGCCGCCGATGCCTACGCCAAGCGCGTTGACAAGACCCGCGCCGACGCGGGGGCCGCCGCGGCAGAGCCGTCGGCGCCGCCCACGTCGTCGGGCGACGCGGCGGAGGGCTGGACCGCCGGCGGGGCGGCAGCAGCACCCGCCGGCGGGCTCGCGGCGGCGCTGGGCGGCGGCGGCGCCAGGAACAAGCAGCGCCGCGGTTTCGCGGCCCCCGTGGCAGACGTCGCCTCGGTGGACCAGGCGCGGCAGATCGTGCCCGAGCACGGAGCGGGCGCTCTCGACCAGCTCCGCCGCGGCGTCTGGTTCGTCCTCCCCCACCCCTTCTCCATGCGCTTCCACTCCCCCGACCCCTCCCGCTCCGCCTTTTTCTTCCCCGGGTTTGACAAGGCCGTCGACGACGCCGGGGGCGTGCCCGACGTGCCCGACGCCCCGCCCCCGGCCCCGGGCGCCCCCGCGGAGGCCGTCCTCTCCCTCGACGCCCAGTTCGAGACGGCAGTCCGCCGCAGCCGATTCCTTCCCCTCTCCGACCTCACGGGGCGCGAGGGCAAGGTTCCCGGCGCCCCGCTCCGCTGGTCCGAGGACCGCCCCGAGAAGGCGCACACCCGCGCGGTGCTGCCCCCGGACCGCCCCTGGTTCGTGCTTTACCGCGAGAGCGCCGACGAGCGGTCGTGAGTGCTGCCTGCCCAGCCGTGACGGAGGTGAGCCTGCCAATCGGCACCAACCGGGCAGCTTTCCGCTGCGGCGAGACCGCCGTCAAATGTGTGCGCTGCTGCCCGGAAGGGAAGCGTTCCCACACCACGGCACGTGCGGTGAAGAGCCCCCCACCCAGCGCTCATCACTGGCACGGCGCATGAGCTTGGCTGGGCACGCGGGAACGCAGCTTGGGGCGGCTGACACCAAAGCCACGTGCACAGCCTACTGGCATGGGAATATCGAGTTCGCAGGTGTGTGCCGCATGAAGGCGTCAACGGGTGACAGGGACGGGCACCCGCGAGAAGCAGGGATCGACAGTTGCTGCTTCGTTTCCTGGCAAAGATATCAAACGCGCTGAGAGATGCTGCTGCCAGGTGGGACAGAGCCAATCGTCGCTCTGTCCTTGGTTCAACCCCTAAACCCACGCGCCACTTGCCAAGGGTACGGGCAAGAGCTCGTGGCAATGGCCAGGGCGGCGAAGCGAGAGCGCGGAATTGAAGAAGAAGCAGGAGCACCGGCGGCTGCATCTGCCACCGGCTCGAGCTCCGGACGTGCGAAAGCCACAGGCGCACCAAGATCCAAACGAACGAAAGGTACGGCCCCTCCCCCGCCGACCACTCCCTGGGCTGTGGGCATGGTGTATCCTTGCCAAGGGCGGCCACTTGTCGGCGGCCCGACTCTGACGCCGGTCTCAGCAACAGGCAGATTCGTGCTCCTGGATCGCACGGCCGCGCTTCCTGGCGATGTTGTGGACGTCGCGCCAACGACGGAACACTCTGGCAAACATGTCCACGTCGTGATCGCCGCCTCAGATACGCATTTGGCCGTGGCACCCACAGCGACTGATGGCGGGCGCGTCACTTTTCCCAAGGAACTGGTTGAGAACATCGGAGGACGCGTCATTGTCGCCTCGGCGACGGAGGTTTTCGAACCACTCACGTCCTTGCATGACGGGCGTGAGTGTAGCGCCAAGGCATTTGACCCGGAGGCCTCTCGCGGGGAGGTTTCTGGATCCGTGCCTCGCCCTGAGGTGGTTAAGGCATGCGAAAGGGCCTGGACCAAAGTTAAGAAGCTTACTGGAGCTAATGCCGGCTCGTCGCTCGACGATTGTGTGCGCACATGGGCCGCCATGGAGCCTTCCGGCAAGGAACGGCCCCTTCTACGCCGCAGCCTGTCTCCGTCGCCATTCTGCAGCAAGACGACGCCGATGGTAACTGACCGCCGAGAAGATTATGTCCATCTCCGGAAAGTTAAGCCAGCACCCCCCCGTACAATTGCAACGCATCTCTTTCGCTTGCTGTTTCGTAGGACTACACGGTATCGAGTCGTGGCGGATGCGGCGGTGAGCAGCACACTAGCAGATGGGACTGTGCGCCCGTCCTGAGTGCCTTCCCCAGCAGTGGCCGGCAGAGAGGCTGCAAGAGCCGGTGCCGCCAGCACGGACACTCGCTTGCCTCCCCGCGCTATGATTGCGTGAAGCCGGCATCGCGAGGGCATCCCAATGACACCCCGGCGCGCGCAATGCACCACGCAGCTCAAGAGCGATGGCTTGCCTGCAGTCGTTGCTCGATGGCAGCCGCACGGCGCCGCCTGGCCTCGTCCTGGGGGGACGGCCTCTCCGCCTCCGCTGCGGTCTCGGCGACATCGCCCGGGGCGGCCTCCGCCTCCACCTCGGCCTCCGCCTCGCCTGCCGCAGCGGCCGCCGACGCGGTCGCCCGGGAGAACTCCACGAGGGTCAGACCCCCCCGCTCCGCCGCCCCCTCGGGCAAGGAGCTCGTGGCCGCGCGGATCGTCGCCTCCGGCAGGCCTGCAGACGCCAAGGCCGCCGAGACTGCGGCCAAGGGCAGCAGCAAGGCCCCGCCAGGGCCGTGGGTGCTCAGTCGGGAGTGCACGGCCACGAGGCGGGCGAGCTCGGCGTCGGAGGCCGCCGCAGGGTCCCCCGTCTCTGCCGCACGGCCCTGCCGGGCCGGAGTTGTGGCCGGTGTGATCCGCGGCGCCGCCGAGGCCAGGCCGTCGTCCTCCTCCTCGTCCCCTCCCGTCGCGGGGGTTCGCGCGGAGCGCACGGAGCCAGCGGCCGATCGGGGGGCCGACGGTGTCCGGACTGCCTCGTCCTCGATGCCCAGGGCGTGCCTGAGCCACGCTGGAGGGTCCGCCGCCTCGACGCCCATGGGGAGGGGCCCCGTGCCCCTCGGCCCGAGCGCCCCGACAAGGGCGACGCGGACGAATGACATGAAGGACAGGCTGCCGCCTCCGACGAGCCCGCCGTCCTCCATGGCCGCCGCGGCGCGCGGCCATGCGGTGGGGACGGACAGGGCCGCGAGGCAGCGCCTGACGGACCGCCGGGGCAGGGTCCCACCCCGCCCCGCCTCGGCGTCGAACGCCCGTTTCAGGGCCACGAGGCCCGGCCCCAGCGCCCCCATCAGCGCCGCGGCGGGCGCCTCCATCGGCGCGGGCACCGGGGCCCGGCCGGACACGCCGCTCCCGCCGGATGCCGTAGCCTCCAACGCCGCTCCGTCCTCCTCAGGCGCGGGGTCAGGCCCGGGCCGGGGCGGCGAGGCCGGCGCCGGCTCGCCCGTCCCGGACCCCAGCCGGTGCCCGTGAGCGACACCCGTGTCGCTCGTCCCGCCCGTGTTCATCGCTCCGACGCCCAGACCCTCGGCGTGGCCCCGCTCCAGCACCGGCCTCTGCCCCTCCAGCTCGAGCCCTGTCACCGCCACCACGAGGCCCGACGACGACCGCAGGGGCCCCAGCCGCCTCGACCGCGCGGCAGCCCACAGCGCCGACGCCGCCCCAGGGCTCGCCCGTAGCGCCACCACCACGCGCGCCTCGGAGCCGGCGGCCCCCGCGCCGCCCACCGCCCTCGTCGACACGCCGCCCCGCTCGAGCGACACCGACACCACCCTCAGCGGCGCCGCCGCGAGCCCCGCCGCCCGGGCGAGCGCCGCCGCGGCCTCCCCCGCCGGCATGCTCGCCACGTCATCGAGACCCAGCTCCGCCCTGACGAGGACCCAGTCGGCAGCACCGAGCGCCGACCCGGACGGCGGCGCGCCACTGACCCCGCGCCCCTCGGCCGACCTGCGCAGCGAGGTGCGGCCCGGGGACCCACCGGGCCGCCCCGCCTCCGGCTCTGCTGCCGGCTCTGCCTCCAGGTCGCTCCAGCGCACCGAGGACCGGGACGGGCGGCCTCCCCCCGGGGCCCGGCCCGGGCTCCCGCCGGCGTCGCCGAGCCCGTGCTGCCCTTTGCCAGCGGCCGTCACGACCGGCACGGCGCCGCCAGCGAGCGGGGACTCATCCCTGGCCGCCGGGGGCGCCTTGGATGCCATGGAAGCCCAGTCCGGCCACGACCGGACCTCGGGGTCCGGCACCGCCCCGGAGGCGGGGCGGGCGAGGGCGGGGGGCACGTCGGCGTCGGTCACCAGTGCCTCGCCTAGCTCCGGCCAGCCGGTCGCCGCCAGGGCCGCGAGGGCGGCGGCGCACGACAGCGAGGCCACCATGTCGCCCCGCCGCCACGCTGCCTCCCGCAGCGCCGCGGGCGCGAGGGTGCGGGTCGCGAGCGACGCGACGGCGGTCCCCGGCCAGCCGTCGGCAGAGGGCGAGGCCGAAAGCAGAGCCAGGCACGCCACGGCCTCGTGCATGACGGGGGCCCTCCCCTCCACGGCCGCCCACGCCGCCGGTACGGCCCTCGTCGTGACCGAGACTCGCACGCGAGCCGCCGCCTCGGACGCCTCGTCGAAGCCGCAGGCAACGCCCATGGCCCACGCCCCCGCCTGCTCCGCCTCGGCGCGCCGGCCGGGCCCCGCACCGGGCCTCGGCGCAGCGGGGTCCGCGGCGCGGCGGACCACCGCCCGGAGAAGCGCGAGCCGGGCGGAGGGGCCCGAGGGGAGCAGCGAGGGCAGGTGGCCCGCCCCGGCGGCGGCGGCGTCGGCGTCGAGCACGGCTCCCGCTGCCGCCGCCATGCAGGACGCGAGGGCGTCGCCCGGGAGCGCGGCGTCGGTGAGTCGGCCGAGCGCGGCCCCGGCGCCGCCGTCCTCCCCGCAGTCGGCGGCGCAAGACACGACGGAAGCCAGCGCCCCTGGCGCCGCGCACAGCGCCAGGGCCCGGAGCGGGTCGGGCACCGCCGCGCGGAGCGGGGCGTCGGCAGCCATGCAGGCCGCGAGCACCGCGGCGCCGAGGCGGCCGCCGCCGAGCACGGCGAGGGCGGCGCGGGCGGCCGCAGTCCTGGCGGCGAGCCGTGGGGAGTCCCCCGCCGCCTCGACGGCGCGACGGGCGCGGGCGGCGAGCCGGGCACAGGCGCGGAGGGCGGCAGAGGCGGCGTCAAGGGCCGCGCCCGCGGCGCCGGCGGGGCCGTCCCATCCCTCCGCCGGAGCGCCCGCCGCCGCGGCCCAGCAGACCACGAGACCCGCCCACACTTGCGCCCAGACCTCCCGGCACCCCTCCTCCGCCGCGGCCAGCGCGGGTCCCCCCGCCGCGGGCCCGTGCGCGGAGCGTGCTGCCGCCACCACCGCCTCGGCCCTCGCGCCAGCCAGGGCCAGCGCTTGCCGCAGCGAGGCGGCCACCTCTGCCGCTGCCTCGGCGTCGTCGCGCCCCGCTCCGGCCGACGACCCGCCGCCCCCGCCGCCCGCCAGCACCAGCCGGGGCGCCTCCCCGTCCCAGCCGCCGTCTCCGTCCCCTAGGGCCGCCAGGACCAGCCCGGGAGGCGCGCCGAGGGACACGTCGGCGCCGCTGTCGGCGGTCTCTCGGAGCACCACGGCAAGCGACGACCCCGCGACACCCTCGGGAGCGCCCGACGCGGCCATGGCGTGCCCGTCGGGTGCGGCTGCCGCGGCCGCCCGGCGCATCAGCGCCGCTGTGCCCGGCACGCTCGCCACCGCCGCCGCCCTGGCCGACACCGCGGACCGCGACAGGACGGCGCCGAGGATGCCGCCCCCCACCACGGCCGCGTCACGCAGGGCCGTGAGCACCGCCGCCGGCAGGGTGGACACCGCGCGACGCCGACGACCCATCCCTGAGAGACGGCCGCATGCCAGCAGGGCGCGGCACGCCGCCTCGGTGGCGCCCGCGGCCTCCAGGGGAGCCGGGTCGACCCCGCCGCCGCACGACGCCGCGACGGCCGCGGCCAGGGCGGTGGCGGCGTGCCCGCCCGCCGCCGCCTCGTCCGAGGACACGGCGCCCCGCCGCCGCGCCGCCAGCCTCGCCTTGGCGTTGTCCGCGAGCGCCTCCTCCTCCGCCTGCTCCTGGGAGCGCGCGAGCGGCCTGGCGAGGCGCACGAGGGTCGCCACCGCGCCGGTGGACATGGCACCCGCGACGGCAAGCGACACGGCGTGCCCGGTAGAGCCGGGGAGGGCCGAGCGCGGCTCCGCGGCGGCGGCGGCACCCAGGCGTGCGAGCGACGACGCGGCGCTCGCGGCCGCCACCCTGACCAGCGGGTCCTCGTCCGACAGCAGGGCGCCGAGGGCGAGGCGGGGCGCCCACAGGGCCAGCGCTGACGCCGACGCCTCGAGCTCCTGGGCCGCGCCCGCCCCGGGGCCGGCCGTGCCCGCCACCACGGTGCCGAGAAGGCGGAGGGCGCGCTCGGCGGCGGCTTCGAGCCGCCCCGCGGCCGACGCCCGGGACCTCGCGCTCGGGTCTCGCCACAGCAGGCGCGCCTCGGCCAGCGCCACCCACACGCCGTAGCCGCCCGAGTGCTGGGGGAGCCGCCACTCGGGCGGGGCGGCGTCACCGTCACCCTCATACCCGCCGACGCCGCCGCCGTCGTCGTGGTCGTGGGCCGCGCCGAGCTGTGCTGACGCGTGCGCCGCCATCACCGCCGCAGGGCTGATCCCCGCGCACCTTGCGATGCCTGTGCCGTCGAGGAGCCCCGCCAGGGCGGCCGCCGCCCCCGCCCCCGCGATCAGCGTCCGGCCGGCACGGGCGGCAGCAGGGGCGGCCGAGCCGGCGGCGCCTCCGCCGGCGTCCCCGACGGTGCCCGCCGCGGCAGTCCAGGCGCGGAGCGTCGCCTCGGGGTCCCTGGACCGAGCGGCCTCGTCAAGCGCCGCCACTACCACCTCGGAGGCCGAGCGGAGCGCCGCGTCGCTGCACCCGACGCTGGAGCCGAGCACCAGCGCCGCAGCGAGCGCCCGGGGACCCACCCCGTCGGCGTCCTCGGCCGCCTGCGCCGCCGCGGTGGCCGAGCCCCGCCGCCGCAGGAACCACGCCTCAACCACGCCCGACACCAGGTCCACGACGGACGCCTCCGCCGCCGCGTGCCCCGCCGCCCCCTCCGCGAGACGGTCCAGAACACCCTCCACCACCGCCAGGCGCGCAAACTCCGCCCTGGCGTCCCCGGGCGAGCCCGCTGGGAGCGGCGAGCCGCGCACGCCAGCCTCCTCCAGCGACGTGCGGAGGAGGTGGCGCCACCGGTCCGCCGCCGACGCCGACGCGGCAGAGCCGAAGCGGAAGGCGCACTCCACCGCCCTCGCCGCGGCCGCGCACCCGTCGGCAGAGCGCCACGCGATCGTGCCGGCCTCCCCGTGGCCCGCCGAGGCCGACCGCGACGAGGCGGTCGCCGTGGCGGCGTCCGAGGCCGGGGCCCCGCCGTCGTCCTCCGAATCGCCGCCGTCGTCGTCATCGTCATCCCGGCCGCCGCCGCTCTCCTCCTCTCCCCCGGCCCGGAGCACGGCCTCGGCGGCCTCGCGGCCGAGGCTGATCGCGTGCACGAGCGCGGCCGCGCGGAGCGACGACGGCGGGCGGCCCGCCGCCCTCACCGCCGACGCCAGCTCGTCCAGGGCGGCCCCGCAGCGGGAGCGTGCCGTCACCGACGGCGCGTCGCCGGCGGCCTCCCGGCTCCACAGCGACCGCGGCAGGGCCGAGCCTGAGTCGGGCCCGGCCGCGTCCCTCGCCTCCAGCCTCGCCTTGTCGACCCAGTCGGAGCCGCGGCCCGCGGCCGCGGCGTCAGCAATGGCCGCTGCCCGGACCGCCGCCTCCACGGCACGGTCCGCGGGCGTGCCCGGCTCCGCCCGTCGCATAGCCTCGACGAGCGGTCGCAGGAGTGGCTCCGCGGCCGGGAATCGGCCGGCCACTGCCGCCGAGCGCTCAACGACGGCCCGGGCGTCGGCGGGGAGCCGTCCCGAGGCGTCCGCGAGCAGGGCCACGCCCGGCCGGAGCGCCGCGGCGGCCGTTGCGGGGGCACTGTACCCCTCGGCTCCCGCGAGGAGCGGCGTGCTCGCTCGAGGGTCGCTCCGCCCCGCGCCGAGGTGAAGCGGCGACGTCTTCCGCCGCCCAGGCCGTGCCTCCCGCCCCACCAGGGCGACGACCGCCCCCGTCGAGGCTGAGCAGACGACCGCCCGACCGCCGGCCGAGGCCGCGGCCGCGAGCTGCACCGTCGCGCGGGCGGGAGACGACACGGCGGACGGTGAGAGCAGCACCACGGCCGCGCCCGGCCTGGCACCGGCGGCCGCCGAGGCCACAAGCCCGCCGCTGTCCCCCACCGAGACCTCCACCACGGTTCTGCCCTGCCAGGACGCCGGGACGCTGCGTGCCGCCCCGCCACCCCCAGCGGCCTCTGGCTCCCGCACCGCGAGGGACAGGCCGCCGCAGCGCACCTCCAGGCCCGAGCCGTAGCCCCCCGGGCCGGCAAGCAGCGTCGCCGGCGCCCACACCCCGGATCCGGCGAGGCCCTCGCCGGCGCCCAAAGCCGGGCGCGGCCCGGACGCGCTCCGAACCACCACGCCGCCCCTGCCCGCCCCCAGCGCCGCGGCGAGCTCCTCGTCCTCCATCCCCAGCACCGACTCTGCCGGCAGAGCCGCGAGCGCCCCCACGAGCTCGTCCGAGCCGGGGCTGACCACGAGCAAGCGCGCCGCCCCGCGCACCGCCGGCCACGCGGCCACGCCTTCCCATGACGGCTCCCTCCACCCGTCGGCCTGCCTCCGCACCGCCACCACGGGGCCCGCAGCCCCGGCGGGGACCGCCGCGACGAGGATGGTCTCCGGCCCGGCCCCGCGGGCACCGGCTGCCAGGACGTCGGCAGCCGCCCGGCGCAGCTGGCCCGGCGTGACGGGCTCCGAGCCGCCGCTGCCGGGCCGGTGGGGCCCCGTCACAGCGGCCACGCCGTCGCCGCCGTCGCCCGCGAGCGCCAGCCGGCCGAGCGCGAGCACCCCGTCGCCGAGGCGGCACGCGCCGTCCAGGCTCGTCACGGAGGCGGGAGGCGGGGCGGCGGTGCCTCCGGCCGTCACCGAGAGCTCGGCCGCCCGCGCGCAGTCCACCGCCCAGGCCCGCCCCGCGGCGTCGGCGGCCACGACGGACGTCGCGCCGGCGGCGCAGAGGCTGGCAATCGCCGGCGCGCCGGGGAGGACGGCTCTGCCGCACACTGCCATGCGCTCTGCCGCGCCGCGGGGCCGCGCACCCTCGAGGAGCTCTGCCCGCGCCGCGGACGTCGCCGCCGCGGTGTCGATGAGCGCTACCGCCCCTCCCATGACGGAGCACGCCACAGGGACGGGGCCGCGGCCGCTGGCCTCGTCGCCCTCTGCGAGGGACGCGACGAGGGAGCCGGGCCGGAGGGGCACGCCGCGCGGCCCCGCGGCGACGAGAGAGCCGGTGACGGCGGACCACGCGACGAGGGAGCCGCCGCCGGAGGGCAGCACGCCGACAAGCACGGGCGCGTCCGGCGTCCCGGCCCACGCGACGCTGCTCGGACGGGCGGCGCCGGCCTCCCCGTCGTCGTCCGCCGGGGCCCTCGACCCTGCCACGGAGCCGGGGGCGGCGAGGCGCGCGGTGTGGACCTCCCGGCCCGTCTCGCAGTCCAGAACGGTCAGCCGCCCGGCCCGGACCACAGCCGCGCAGGCGCCGGCGCAGCCCCAGGCCGCCGCCGCCGAACGGTGCCCGACCGGGCACACGGCCGCGGGCGCGCCGTCCCCCTCGGGCCCTCTCCCGCCCAGCCTGAGCACGGCCAGGGCCCCGCCGTCAGAGGCCGCGGGGAAGCGCGACGTGGCCACCGTACCGTCGGCGTGCACCGCCACCCGGACCGGCCGAGCGCCCGGCACCACGCAGGCCGCGACCACGTCGCTCGGCGTGACGCTGAGCGCCGCGCGGAGGTCGGCGCCGGACCCCGGCGGGCCCGCGGCGACCCGGCTCACCGCATCAACCGCCGCCACCACATCGGTCCACGCGACACCCCCGGCCCGGCCCAGCAGGTCGCAGCACGCTGCCGCAAGGTCCCCGCCGCCGCACGCCCCGCGCAGCCGCCGCGCCACCGCCTCCCCGTCCGCCGCCCCGCCCGTGCCGCGGGCACCCCGGAAGGCAGAGGCGGCGGCACGCAGCAGAGCCACGCGCCCGGCGGGCACCCGTGCCAGGGCCGACCCCGTTCCGGCCGCCGAGCCGTCCGCTGCATCCGACTCGAGCTCCGCCTCGGCGTCCTCGTCCGCCCCCGACACCGCCGCCGCAAAGGCGTGGAGGCCTGCCCCGCGGGACGGCGCCTCCGTGGACACCGCGGCCCCTGCGCAGCCGGGCGCGCACGCGTCAAGGGGGCACGGCACGCCGCCCACGGCTCCCGCGAGGGCCGAAGCCCCCGACGCGCCGAGGCGCGGCGACAGCACGGCCGCCTCGGCCCACGCCGCCAGCACGGCGCTTAGGTCGCCCGCGCGCACGCCCGCGTCTAGCGCGGCGTCCGCCGCCTCGTCGGACCACGCGGCCGCGGCCGCATCGGCCTCGCTGACGTCATCCGCGCCGGCGCCGTCGGCCCGGCCGTCCCCCGGGCCCCAGGCCCGCCTCCCGGGGTGCCTGGACGCCCACAGCCGCGCCGCCACGGAGCGAACGCCGCCCGCTGCCCTCGCGTCGAGCGCGTGCGGCCACCGGAACTGCGCCGCGAACGCCTCGCGCGTGACCCCGCCGGGACCCTCCCAGCACACCAGCCACTCCCGGCCCGCCCCCTCCTCGCCCGTACCCACAAGCTCCCGCCACACGTCCCTGACGGTCGGCACCGCCGCGAGCGACGCGTCCAGGCCCGCCCTCTGCCGGGCGCGGTCGCCCCCGGGGAGGAACGCGCCGCACCGCGCGAGTGCCACGGCCCTGGCGTCACCGGCTCTCACCAGCCCGCCGAGCCGCTCCACGAGCGGGCCCGGGGCAACGGACATGTCCGCCCCGGGGTCGCAGGCGTCGAAAACGGCGCGGGCGAGCGCCACGGGGCCCGAGGGAGCCTCGCCCGGCCGGCCGGCCGCCCACGGCAGCGGTGCCACGGCGGCGGCGGACAGCGCCGTCCTCGTCCGGCGCTCCGCCTCGGCTGCGGCCATGGCGTCCTCCGCCGCCGCGGCCCGCAGGCGTGACGTGTCCACCGCCCTGTCGACGAGCAGGCCGCCGACCAGCCCCGACCGCACAAACGCCACGGCGTCGCGGCGGAGGAACGCGAGCCTCGCCTCGGCGTCGTCGGCACGCACCGTGACGCGCGAACCCTCCGGCAGAGCCCCTGGCAGAGCCTCCTCGAGGCAGAGCTGAAGCGCCCCGCGAGCCGCCGCGTCGGCCCTGGAGACCCAAACGGGGCCCGCGGCGCCGGGCACGTCGAGCGCCATGCCCGGCCCGGGCCCGTCCCACGACGCGGAGGCCTCCTCTACGGTCACCACGAGCGACGCGTCTCCCGCTGCCGCTGCTTCGGTGACGACCAGCACGCCAGCGGGGGTTGCGGACGATGCGGCGGGCTTGCCGGCGCGGGCCGACGACGGCAGCGCCACGGGCGAGCCCGCCCTGCCCCTCCTCGCCGAAGACCCACGGCCCGAGGCCCCGGCGGGCTTGGGACCCGCCCTGCGCCTCGATGCTGCGGCTGATGACGACGACGACGACCCTGCTCGGCCCAACGAGCGGGCGGCGGCCCCTGTGCGGGCGGTGCTTCGCGCCCCCGCCCTGCGGCGCGGGGATGACGGTGCGGCGGCGAGAGCGCGGGCCACTGGCGGCGGCACCACGGCCGCGACGGCTGCAGCCCGCGCCGCCGCCGCCGCCGCCCGCTCCCTCGCCAGCTGCGCTCGGACAAGCTGCAGCTCCTCCCGGAGCTCTGCCTCGCGGGCACGGGCGGCGGCGGACGGGGGCACGGGCGGAGCGGCCGACGCGGCCGCGGCTGGCCGTTGTGGGCTCGAGGGCGGCTCGCGGCCCCCGCGGCTGTCCGGCCCCTTGCCGGATCCAGCTCCCGTGCCCCGGGATGCCCGTCCCGCCACAGCTGCAGCCGTAGCCGCCGCCGGTCCTCCGCGGGCAAGGGTTCCCCCGGCCGACGCCTCCGCCCCATCGCCGTCCTCGCTCCGCGCCCACCGTGCCGCCGCCGCCTCGAGCGCTGTCCTCCTCGCCGCGCACCAGGCCCGGCACGCCCCGAGCGACACCGACGCAGCTGAGAGCACGCCCACCGGGGCCGCGCCCGGCAGGATGAGGGAGCCGTCGGAGGCACCGACCCACCCCGCGGCGTGGAGGAGGTCGAGACCGGAGCAGCGCGCCGGCCCCGCCCCGGCCCCATCGTCAGCCTCGAGCCACGGGGGCATCGGCGCGGCCGCCACGACGGCGTTCAGCGTCGCGTTGTCCCCCGTGACGCGGCGGAAGCGCTGCTCCCCCGGCCGGGATGCCGCGTTACCGCAGTACGCCGCGGCCGTAGCCCACGCGGCCTCCCACGCCGCCCACGCCGACGCCGCAGCGGCGTCGCGCGCGCCGGGGGCCGCCGATGCGCCGTGCCCCGCCGTCGCCGCGGACTCGGATCCGGCCCCCAGCGCCTCAGCGACGGCCGCGGCGGCGCGGATGTCCGGCACACCGCCCTCGGCCCAGCCCTGCGAGGCGGCGTCCGCGCGGGCCTCCAGCTCTGCAGCGAGCTCTGCCGCGCGCGCGGCCAGCTCCCTTGGCATGGAGGTCGCTTCCGAGGCCGCGAGGGCGGCCGGTGCGAAGCGGATCGGCCCGTCCCGCACCGCCGGCCCCAGGCCCGCGGCGAGCATGACGAGCCGTCCCGCGGGGGAGGCTTTGGCCGCCCTGACGTGCGGCGCGCACTCGGGGTCGGCCTCGACGGCGCACGTGTCGGCGAGCACGGAGCGCATGCCAGGCGCCTGCGGCCGGACGCCGCCCGCCGCAACGCGGCGGAGAACCCTGGCCAGGCCCGCGAGGACGCGCGCGGCGGGGCGCGCCGGCGTGGTGAGCCGTAGGAGGCCGCAGGCCGCGGTCAGGCTCCAGCCGGCAGGGTGCCTCGGGCAGGGCAGGAGCCCCGCCCACTCAGCCCCGCCGTCGCGCTGCGACAGGTCGTACGCCCCCTCGACGCTCGCACCGGAGAGCGCGCGCCGCGCCGCCTCGATGGCGTCCGTCGCCCCGTCGGCGTCCAGGTCTCCCACCCCGACCGGCGCGCGGGCCTGCCTCCCGCGCCCCGCCGGGCCGGCGCCCGTGCCCGCCGCCCTCACGCGCCCCGCGCCCCGCTTCCTCGCCGCGGGCGCCTCCAGCGGGGCCATGGGCGGGAAGAAGGACGGCGCAAGCCTCGTCCCGACCGACGCGGGCGTCGCCCGGAGGCCCGAGCCGAACCGTGCGACCCAGGCCCGGGCCTCGTCGCGACCCCCGTCCCTGCCCCTGTCCCGCATCGCCGCCGACACCGCCTCCTCGTCCGCACCGCCGGCCACGGACGCCCCCATCGCCGCTGCCGCCGCCGCCACGGCCGCGAGCTGCGAGCGGACGGCGTCCGGGCCAGGGAACCACGCCGCGTCGAGCTGCCGCCCGGCCGCCGCATCGGACCCGCCGACGAGGCACGCAAGCACCGCCGACTCGGTCGACTCTGGCGCTGCGCCGCCCCGGGCCGCAGCGGCGCCCTTCCCAGAGCCCCTGGCGTCCTCGGCCCCACCCGCTGCCCCCGCCGCTCTCGAGGCGCTCTTGGACCTCCGGCCGCCCGCCCGCCGCTCCGGCCGCTTCGCCTTGCCCTTCGCACCCTTGGCCGGCGCGGCCGCCTCCCCCGCCCGCCGCCTGCCCCCGCCCGCCGCGCCGCCCGCCTCCCTCTGCGCGGCCCTCACGGCGTCCTCCGCGCGCGCCAGCACAGCCAGGCCGGCCGCGCACCGGTCAAGGTCCGCCCGGCATCGCCAGAGCGAGGCCAGCGTCGCCCCGTCCAGCTCGGCGAAATGAAACTCCGAGTCCTTGCCCTCGGCATCGTCCGGCTCAAAGTGCCCTCGGGCGGCCTGCAGGACCCACGCCGGGCGGGTCCCGCCGCGGTCTGGCCCCAGCTCCGCCCGGGCCAGCCTGACGAAGCCGGCGCTCTCCAGCAGCTGCCTGGCCGGCTCCGCCCCCAGGCCAGCCTCCAGGGCGGAACGCACCACGGTGTTGTCGGCGCCCACGGCCCACACGCGGGGCTCCCGCGGCGCCGAGGCCGCCGTGGTGACCATGCGACGGACCACCGCCACGGCCCTGCCGGCCGCCTCGGGCGTCACGCCGGCGCGGAGGGCCGCGCGGAGGGCGGCCTCGGCGGGCCTCGCGCCGTTCAGAAGCTCCAGCTCTGCCTCGAGAGCGACGCGGGACGACTCCAGGGACAGGACCCCCGCGGCACCGAGGCCGGGCGGGCCCCCGCCGGGCGGGAACGCGGCATCGAGCACCCAGGAACCGCGGTCCGCCCCCGCCTGCTCCCGCCAGCCCGCCGCCCGCAGCAGCTCCACGCCCCCGTCCCGGCCCGCCACCGCCGACGCGGGCGAGCCGCCGAGCCGCCAGCCGTCCGGCCCGTCGCCGGCCGCCGCCGCCGCCAGCGCCCTCGTACATGCGCCGAGCACCGTCCTCACGGCCTCGCGCGCCGCGGCGTCCCCGGACCCGATCCGCAGCCGCGCTGCCGCCTCCGGCACGCCGCCTGCCTCGGCCCCCTCCTCCACGCAGTGGGCAAGCGCCCCCAGCGCTTCCAGCCACGACACCCACGGCTCCGCTTCGGCCTCGGGCTCGGCACCGGCCTTCTCAGCCTCCTCGGCCTCGGGCTCGGCCGATGACGCGGCCGCTTCCGCCGGTGATGCCACCACCTCCGCCGCCGCCGGGGCTCCGGCTGGCCTCCTCCCCCGGGCCGCCCTCTCCCCCAGCTCTTCCACCGCCAGCGCGTCTCTCGCAACGGGCGGCGAGGAGCGCCTGCCCAGGCGTCGGAGCAGCTCCGGCAGAGACGCCACCGCCAGCCGCCCCGGGCCCGCGCCCAGCGCCCCGGTCGTCTCCCGGATCGAGGACACGGCGGAGGCGATGCCGCGGGCCACGGCGGCGGGCCTGCCTGCGGCCAGCCGCCGCTGCGCCTGGGCCAGGGTGTGGTCGACCAGACCGCTGCCGCCGCACCGGCCGCAGTCGGGGGGCGTGGCGGCGGGGGGCGGGCCGCCGGGGGCGCAGCCCGAGCCGGCGCACACGGCGCAGCAGGACGCCGCGAAGAGCACGGAACACGCCGCGGACAGCGAGGTCAGGGGCCCCAGGGGCACCGCCGGGGGCGATGCCGGAGCGGGGATCCGAGCCGGGACGGAGGTGGCCCCGGCTGCGGGCGCCGGACGGGGCCGCGGGCGCCGCCGGCCCGGGGACAGCGCGACGACGCCGCCGCGCTGGGCTCCGCCGGCGAGCACTGGGGTGACGCAGACGTCGTGAAAGGCCCGGCGGAAGTCCGCAAACGTGAGCGCATCGTCCGAGCCGAGGCCGACGGCCGCCGCCCACGCGCGCACCATGCCCGGGTCGACGTGCCGGCCCGTGGAGGCGAGCGCGTCCGCGATGCGCGGCACGGGGAGGACGCGCTCCCCCCTCGTCCGGCTCGACGACGCGTGCCTGTGGAAGGCGTCCTCGAGCCGGTCCCGCAGGGATGAGGCGAGGAGCGGGCTCGGCGGCCGGGCCGAGGCGTCGGCGGAGGCGCCGGCGGCGTCCCCCACCGCGCCGGTGAGGAGGGACGCGGCGCCCGCATCGGCCGGGAGTCGGTCGATCACGCGGCGGAGGAGCCCGGCCAGCTCGTCCGCGCGGCCCGACGCCTCGATGTCGAGCTCGGTGCGGGCGCGGCGGGCGGCGGCGGATCCGGCCGCGTCCGAGGGCCGCACCGGCTCCTTGTCAGCGGGATCGTCCGCGGCTGCCGGCTTGGCGGCCTTGACCCCTCCCTCCTCGTCAGCCGCGGGGCCCTCGGCCTTGGCTTTGGCATCAGTGTCCTCCGCTGGACCCTCCGGCTTGTCGCCCTTCGCCTTGGCCCCGGCCTCGTCGTCCTCCTTTGCGGCCTCCTTCTCGCCCTCGGCCTTCTCCCCGCCACCGCCCTCCGCGCCCTCACCCGCCTCCTTCTTCACCAGCTCGAATGCCAGGCGGCGGATGCCCTTCTCCGGCTGCCCCGGCTCGATCACCACCCTGATCGACTCCCCTCCCAGCTCGTGGCCCAGCACCTTGGCCCTCAGCCTCAGAGTCTTGTCCCCACGAGCCGGCACCGTCACCACCTCCCCCTTGGTGAAGTAGGTCGCCTTGTCCACCGGCGCTCCGCCCTTGTCCTTGCCCTCGGGGTCGCCGGCAGCCGCGGCAGCCTTCCCCTTGCCGGCCTTCTTGGCCTTGCTGCTTGTGGGCTCTGCCGCGATGGCCCCTTTCCCGGGCACCAGGTCGCCCAGAAGCTTCGCCAGCGCGTCGTCCAGGTCGTCCGCATCGCCGAGCCCGGCGCCGCCGCCCTCGGCCGCGGCCTTCTTGGGCTCCGGGACGCTTACGGGCCGAAGCTTCGCCTCGGCAACGCGCGGGTAGAGCTGCGATGTCCCCTTGCTCTTGACCCGGTAGAGCTGGTACGCCGGCCGGGGTTTGCCCGGGAGCGGCTCGGCCGTCCCGATGACGGTTCCCTCCTTCCAGTTGAGGCCGAGCCTGTACTCCACGCTGTCCCCGGCCTTGAACTTGGGGTCGGCGCCCGCCCCGCCCTGCTTGTCGGCGTCGTCCTTGGCCTTGGCGTCGTCCTTGGCCTTTGCTGCGGCACCAGCGGCCTTCTTGCTGCCGCCGCCCCGACCGCTGACCGACTTGTACACGCGCCTGGCCACGGCCACGGCCAGGTCGGGCGTGACGGCGTCCCTCACCCCAATCTTCTCCTGGCGCATGGCCTCCAGGACAGGGACGCGCAGGGTGCTCAGCGTCGTGCCGGGCGGCACCGCGCCCGCCTCGTGCAGAGCCTTGGCGAGGCCCGGCGGCTTGAGCGCCGGGCCCGACGAGGCCCGGGCTCGGAGCCGCTCCAGCGCGTCCTCAGGGACGCCGTCGCCTGCGTCGCCCGCCTTGGCTGGCTCGGCTGCGGCTGGCTTGGCATCCTTCCCTGCGGCAGCCGCCTCGGACTCGGCCTTGGTGGCGCCGGCAGGCTTTGGGTCCTCCTCCTCCTCCTCCTCCTCCTCCTCCTCCTCCTCCTCGCCCTCGGAGGCCAGGCTGAAGGCGTCGGACTCGTCCACTGTCCCGGGAAGGTCAAGCGTGGCGGTGAGCTGGACCTCTCCCCCGCCTCGCCCCAGCAGCCTGACCCAGCGCTTGCTGCCCGACTTTGGACCAGGCTTAGGCCCGGCCATCAGGCCGGAGAGCGGCAGCGACCACGTTCCAACCTCAAACGTCGAGCCGGAGCCTCCGCCGCCGCCGATGCCAAGCTCTCCCAGCATCGAGCCGAACCTTCCCCCGCCGTCACGATCCGACCGCGTGATTTTGACCTCCAAGCGACCGGACTGGATCCAGGACCATCCGGACGTGGATGACTTGCGGTTCGCAAGCGGGAACCGAATCGTGGTATCGGACGCCAGGGTCGCCACCGTCGAATCACCCACGGCCATGTCCTTGGATGGTGAGAGCCCCTTTGCGTCGCGAATCATTGCCGGCGTCCCGGGCAGGACCAGGCGACCGCGGACACCAACGGTGTGTGTCCTCCGCTCACACTTGAAGCCGCGGAAGGCGTGCACTGCGAGCGGCACGATCAGGCACCATGGCGACACTCGGGCAAACGGGGCAGGGCACGGGCGCGAGGCCACGCCGACATGCGGGCACATGCTGGGAGCGAGGCCGTCCGCCGCCTGTCGTCGCCGATCCGTGCGCTCACCATCCACGCGAAGCGCTCCATCACTTGTCTGGGGCGTCGGCATGCGCCACTATCGAGGGAAATCGACGTGCCCCGTCCCTGCGTTGAAATGAGGGGTTGCCCCGGCGCCGTTGCCACTCGAGACGACGGAGATCGGCCGAAAACGAGCCTCCCACCACGAGCAGCAGGCTACGATTCAGGCCCGCTTCGAGTTTCTGCTGTTCCGCGGCCGTGTGCGTCGCGCCCAGCGGAGCAACGGTGAATGTGGCGCTGCCGTCCCTGCCGGAGCCTCGGTGACTGAGTGTGGGCGCCAGCGCGTCTCACGGATTCGCATCGGCAAGCACGTATAGCAGCGATTGCTGAGGCCGAGCGTCCTGTGGAGCCCATTGCGGTCGGCCCAAGCCGGTGGCGGCACACCCGTGCGCTCTTGTTCGCGAACGCGGCAAAACTGTGCCGTCGGCCGGCGGGCTGCAAAAAAATCACGCTTGGGAACCAAGTTGCACCGCACGGGCAGCTCAAGGCTTCCAATCGCGGTCGCAATTCGGAAACGCCGGGGCAGAGACCTCTGGCAATGTTGCAGCGCGATGCGCACTCCCAGCCAAGCTCGGCAGGCAACCATGGCCACCACCGCCGCTTCAGAGGGTGAGCCCGGAGGCATGCGCGCGGGACGCTCAATGTGTTGGCCGCGACGGGCCCTGCTCCCAACGGGGGCTTGTGGCAGCTGGCGGTGGAATGTGCTGCCGTTTTCTTTGCCTTCTCAGCCGCTACTAGCGCCTTGTACCACCGCAAATGCTGCCTTGTGTTGCATTACGTGCCCCTGTCCTGCTTGGCTGGCGCCCAGGCCGCCGTACGGCGGCAAGAGAGCGTGTCTTCGCGAGGCAGAGCCGTGACGACGAAGCCAGACGGTCCTTGCCCGCCGCTTGCCGCGCCCCAGGGTGATGCACCGCTCCCGCCCGCCATGCCACTACCTTTTGTACGCGCGTGTGTCTGCACTCGCAGCAGCAGGGAGCGCGCCAGAGGCGGTCCCGACCACCGAGCTGCTCGCCAACATCCGCACCCAGATTGAGCACTACTTTTCCAAGGAGAACCTGCAGCAGGACCAGCACCTCGTGTCGCTGATGGACGCGCAGTTCTACGTCCCCCTGCACGTCGTGGCGAGCTTCCCCCGGATCCGCGCCATGACGACTGACCTGTCCACCGTCCGCGATGCGCTCGCCGGCTCCACGGCCGTCGCCCTGAGCCCCGACGGTGCCATGCTTCAGCCGATCCTCAGCTCCGAGCGCACGACCATCATCTTCCGCGAGATCCCCGACGACGCCGTCGAAGGCGACCTCACGGCTCTGTTCGACGCGGTGGAGGGGTGCCCCCGGCCCGTCAAGGTGCGCGCGGACGTTGCCGGCATCTGGTTCGTCACGATGACGTCCGAGAAGGACGCCCAGGCCGCCATCCGGGCGCTCCGCTCCCGCACCTTCCGCGACGCCCCGCTCCGCATGCGCCTCAAGTCCGAGAACGCCCTCCGGGCCATCCTCACCTCCCAGGTGCGCCGCGCCGCCGCGGCGGGCGCGCCCGGCCCGACCCTCCCCGCCACCGGCGCCGGCCTCCCCATGGGAGGGCCCATGGGAGTGCCCAACTTTGCCTTCGGCCCCGGGTCCGGCGGCCCCGCGTCCGCCGACTTTGTCGGCCCCATGGCCCCCGCGGCCTTTGCGCCCGTGGTCCCCACCCACATCCCCGCCGTGACGTACACCGCCGACCAGATCCTCGCCATCGCCCAGGGCATGGGCACCCGCCCCGAGGACGTCGCCCTCCCGGAGTCGGCCCGCGTCGACGACTTCCGATCCATCTTCAGCCGCCGCCCCAACCCCGAGCTCCTCCACCGCCAGCGCACCCAGAGCGTGGAGGCCTCCATGGCCTCGGGCCGCCCCCGCTTCGACTCCGTCGCCTCGGTCGACGTCACTTCCATGCACTACGGCGAGTCAGAGCGCAGCCGCCGCAAGTCCTCCGCCGCCGCCGCGCGCGGCGTCGCCGTCCTCGGGAGCGTCGAGCCGCCCGCAGGGGCCACCACGGCGCCCGCCGAGGCCGAGATGGCCGCCATGATGGCACAGGCCTTCGCCAAGCAGGGCGGCGCGGCGGCCGGAGCGGCGCCTGCGGCCGGACGCTCCACCAGGGGCCGTGCCGACGCCCCCGCGGGCGGCCCGCCCCGCCGCGGCAGCCGCGGCTGGGAGCGCGGCACCAGGAGCCCGGCCCAGGCACCCGCCCCCGCGGCCAAGGCCTCTGTGCCCGCCCCGGCTCCGGCGGCAGCCGTGGCCGCGGCGCCATCCGTCCCGGCACCTGCGCAGACCCCCGCGCCAGCCCCGGCACCCGCCGCGGCCGCCGGTGGCAAGCCCAAGCCCGCCCCGTACGCCGCTGCGCTGATGAGGGCCGCACCGGCATCGCCCCCCCCCAAGGCCGTGGTTGTCCGCGGTCGCTCCCCCGCGTCGGGCGCGGCCGGCGCCGGGTCGGTTGCTTCCGGAGACGCCGAGGCCGACGCGGCATCCGCGCCCGTCGCGGACGCCTCCGCCGCCGCAGCCCAGGCCGCCGCGACCTCAGAGCCCAAGCCCGTCTCCGCAGAGGCGCCCGCTGCCGCCGCGGAGCAGCCCAAGCCCGCCCGGCCCGTCTGGGGCAGCAGCTTTGCCGCAGTGCTCCAGGGCAAGCCGCAGTAGACATGTCTGGTTCGGTGCGGGGCCGCCGAGCTTGTCGCTGCCCGAGCATCCCCAGGCCATGCCCACAGAGCTTCTGGCGGGGCGAGCCGTGAGCTCGCCCCGCCCCACCCCTCTCGTGTTCCGTTTTCGTTCCCTCCTGCGGGCGTCGAGCCAGCATGCTGCCTGTTCTGGCCTGAACTGAGCGTGGTCCTCGATGGGGACGCCGCCTTTGAGGTTGATTCGATCGCATTGCGTGTCATGGGCCTGCACGAGCGTGCCAAAAGGCGTGCGAGCCCATGCCCTTGCGTCCCCTTGCAGGCAAATCAAGCACCACAGGCCCTCACGGGGCTGAAAACACGGTCTGCTGCCGCTGGGATTTCGTGCAGAGCCCAGCGGACAGGCGCGCGCGCTACGCTCCGGCGCTGCTTTCTTTGCCGCACTCGACGGCGGCTTCGAGCCCAGGCCCTTGCGTTCGGCACAGGCTATCAGCTCCCAGGCTGCAGGCTCGGCTGGTACCGCTCAGGGCCCGTGAACCCGCCGCAACCGAAACCCTCCCCTCCGCGGCCCATCGCACAGCAAGGTGACTGGGGAATGGAAGGTCCTCCCGTGACTGTCCTCCAGGTCATCAACGAAAGCCATCCCGGGCCGCCCACCTCGCCGAGGTCTGTTGCGGCGGCAAAGCGGTGCTGCATTCCGCTCGCGGACCTCCGTCCCGTTGATGAGGACTGCAGGCGCGCCGCAGTGGCTGCGATCAAGGGAAAGCTCAACCAGGGCGAGGTCCTCGCCGTGGGTGAGCACCTCGCCGATATAAGGCAGGAAAAGCTACGCGCAATCGCCAAGGCTAGAGCTGAGGCGATCGAGGCCGCGGAGCAAAAGCGGCGCATTCAGGCGGTAGCAAGAGCTGTCAGGCGGAAGCATGGCTCCCCAGCGCCGTCCATCGAAGGATCTGCAGCTACGGGGGACGGCGAGATGAGGAGGCTTGAGCAGATTCGGCTGAAGCAGAAGGCGGAGATGCAGGCCTCCCTGGAGGCGGAGCTTGACGCGGCCGATCGCATCCGGGAGGCAGCCGCCGAGGCCAAGGCACGAGAAGCAGAGGACAAGAAAAAGCAGAAGGAGCTCGAAGAAAAGCGGGAAGAGGAGGCCAAGGCTCGCCACCAGGCCGAGGAAGCGAAAGCCAAGCGCTTCGCGGAGGCTGAGGCCGCCGCCGTTTCGAAGCGAAAGGCATGGCAAGCCAAGGAGCAAAAGCGGCTCGCGAAGCTTGAGAAGGAGCGCGAGAAGGAGCGCCAAGAACGCCTTGCTGCCGACAAACTCAAGCAGCAGCAGATAGCGGCGGCCCGTCTGGAGCGGGATCGACGGATCGAAGAGACGGCCAGCACAGCAGCGTGGAAAGCCGCTGAGGCAAAGGCATTTCAGCAGCAGCTTGCGGCGCGACTTGAGGAGGAGGCGGAGTCGAAGCGCCAGGAAACCGCGGACAAGGCTGCTGCAGCGAGGGCCCGCATCGAGGCGGCAATCGAGGCCCAGAAGGTGAAGCTTGCCAATGACAAGGCGCGGTTTGAAAAGGAACTCGCCGACGCGGAGGTGAGGCTGGAGAGACAAAAGGCAGAGATCAGGTCGGAGCGGGAGACCAAGGCCCGCGAGGCCCAGGCCAAGCGCAGGGAGGCCCACGCCCGCGTCGAGAAGACGAGGTCTGACACCGAGCAGTGGCGGGACAGGCTGGTGACCCAGGAGTCCAAGCACGAGGCGAACGTGCGCCGGCTTCGACAGGACCAAGCCGAGGGCGCGAAGCCGGCCGTCCTAGCCAGGCGCCTGAGAGCAGAGGCGCGCAAAGCCACCGTGGAGCGGCTGCGGCAGTCGAGGGCCCAGCTCGCCAAGGACAGGCGCGCGCGCCTGGAGGCGGAGCAGGCAGCAGACAGAGCCAGGGCAGCCCGCCACGCGGCGCTGTCCAAGCGGGTGGATTCCAACGCCCGGGACCTCCTCGTGGAGAAGCACGCCCTCATGCACGAGACGGACTTGCTCCTCATTACCAAGAAGTACGACGCTGCCAAGAAGCGCGTGCACGGCGCCAAGGGCGAAGCGGCCGACGAGATGGATGACGCGTGACCGCGATGCCCGCTCATGTTAACGCGACGCCGGCACATCCTCTGCGACGCGCACACTGACCGTTCACACCAGGCCGTGCTTGGCCGGCGCGCTGACAGAGCACGAGCGCGAGCCGTCGACAGCGACAGTCTCCGCGGTGCAGCCACGGGCTGCCCCGTCACACACAGCCCTTGACAGCCATGGCGTCGTCGAGGTTCCGCAAGGTCGAGGTCGTCAAGGTGAGGCTTGCGCGGGCGAATCAATCGGCGTCGCCGACTTGCGCTCGCGCGGCGCTCCGCCCCGGGCCTCGCTGCCTGATAGAACAGCGCACGGCCGCTTGCTCGGCTCTTGGGTTTAGGCTGTCAATGTCAAGCCGCACCTGGCGCGCCGCGATCCGCTGCGCTCCGTGCTGTCTCGCAGCTATCCACGTCGTTCCGTGAGGCGACGCGCATCGTTGATGCGGTGCTTGACGCGCCAGAGGAGGGCGAAATCCTCGTCCAGGTGGTGTACGCTGGCGTCAATGCGTCCGACGTCAACTTTACGGCGGGAAAGTACACCCCTGGCGTGGAGCCGCCGTTCGATGCCGGCTTTGAGGCCCTCGGCCGCGTGATCGCCCGGGGCCCCGGCTGCCGTCTCGCGCTAGGGGCGGCTGTCGTCGTCCCCAGCTTCGGAGCCTTCGCGGAGAGGCTCTTGGTGCCGGAGGCGCACGTCTTCCCCGTTCCGAGCGCCGAGCCGGAGATCCTGCCCCTGCTCGTGTCTGGCCTGACGGCAAAGATCGCGCTGGACCGCGTCGCGGAGCTCGCCAGGGGCGAGACGGTCCTGGTCACGGCGGCCGCGGGCGCGACTGGCCAGTTCGCGTGCCAGCTCGCGAAGCTGCGTGGCTGCACCGTGATCGGGACGTGCTCCACGGACGCCAAGGCGGCGTTCCTCAAGTCCATCGGCGTGGACAGGCCGGTGAACTACAAGAGGGAGGACCTCTCGGCCGTGCTCAGGGCCGAGTTCCCGCGGGGCATCGACGCGGCGTACGAGAGCGTGGGCGGGGAGATGTTCGAGGCGGCCGTGGCGGCACTCAGGCCCAAGGGCAGGGTCGTGGTCATCGGCTTCGTGTCGGGCTACCGCGACGGGTCCGGCTGGAAGCGGAAGGAGGGCGGAGCGGCGCGGGGGACCCCCCTGCCCGTCACGCTGCTCGCCAAGAGCGCCAGCGTGCGCGGCTTCTTCCTCAACCACTACCGCAAGGAGTGGGCGGACCACTTCCGCTGGCTGGTGGAGGCCTGGCAGCGCGGGGACATCGTGAGCAAGGTCGACGAGCACTCCAAGGACACCTTCCGGGGCGTCGAGGCCGTCGCCGACGCGGTAGACTACCTGTACTCCGGGAAGAGCTCGGGGAAGGTGGTTGTGCGCCTCGACGGGGGCGCCGACGCGGCCCGTGAGTCGAGGCTCTGAGCACTGCAACCGCGCCGAACCCGACGCGCACACTCGACGACACCACCGCGGGTGGCCGCGCGCAACGAAGCACCGCGGGCTCCCGCCGCGATTTGTGACTCGCGCCGCGGCCCAGCCCCCCGGAATGGCGAGCGCAAGCGCCGTGGACCTGTCGGTGTCGATCGCGCTGTCCGACGAGCAAAGGGCCGCATACGCGAGGGACGGCTTCCTTCACCTCCCCGGGTTTCTTTCTCCGGAGCAGCTGGCGGAGTGGAGGCGCATCGTCGACGCGGCAGTGGAGGCCAGGGGCGGGCGCAAGTTCCACGGCGAGGACGATGACCACACCAACGTGGATTCCGAATACTACGACAGGGTCTTCGTCCAGCGGGTGAACCTGTTCTTGACAGACAAGGCCATGGCGGGCCTGTGGAGCGCGGCGGGGCCCGGTATCGGCAAGGCTGTCACCGAGCTGGAGGCGGCGAGCGCCGAGGCGTTCCGGTGAGCCCGGCGCGGCCTGTGCGAGCGCGGCATGCCGCTGGTAACCCGCGCGAAGCTCCGGCGCAAAGAGCCGCGTTGTGGCGCGTGACTCTCGTGCGGCCCCGGCGTCCCCGGCCGCAGGTCAGCGGGCCTCGGCGGCATCGCCGATGCCGGCACGCCCCCCAGCGGCATGCGGATCTGGCACGACCAGGCCCTGATCAAGCAGCCGTGGTCCAACCCCACGGGGTTCCACAATGACGTTCCCTACTGGTCGTTCCGGAGCGCCCACGCTGCGAGCCTGTGGGTGGCGCTGGACGACGCCAGCCTCCAGAACGGCTGCCTGCACATGGTCCCGGGGTCCCACGCCGCCATCCTGGCCGAGGGCGAGGAGGGCGCGTTCGCGGAGACCAAGATTAGCAAGAACGTCGGTGCGATGATGACAGACGACCACCCGGCATCCATCGGCCACCTCGACGCCGTCCCGATCGAGTACAGGGCCGGCGACGCGAGCATTCACAACGGCCTTACCGCCCACGGGGCCGGCCCGAACATGACGCCGCGCGCCAGGCGGGCCATGACCCTGCAGATGATGCCGGCCGGGGCGACCTTCAGCGGCACGCGCAACATCCTCGGCGACGAGCGATTCGCCGCCCTGACTCCCGGCGACGACCTCGCCGACGACACCGAGAACCCGGTGCTGTGGCTCAGCGGCGGCGGCGGAGGGCCAGCCTCTGCCTGAGCCCGTTTGGCGTCCTTGCGTGCCCGCACTCTGGCAAATCGCCGGCCGGAAACACCCGCGTTTGCTGGACCCGCTCGCGTAGGAGGTCGGGCAGCCTGACACGATGGCAGCCAGGCGCTTTGAGCTTGCCGTGGTGTTTGAGCCCTCGAGCAGCGCCGCCGACCTCGCCGATGCCGTCCGGTCCGCCATGGACGAGGCGGGGCTTGTCACAGACGTTGGCTTTGCTGAGGAGCGGCACGTGCTCAGGCTCACGGCGAGCGCCGCGGTCATGGAGAGCTTCGCCGAGCGAGACGAGATGCTCAAGCTCACGGCAAACCCCGACCACATCACCGGGGAGCCGAGGATGGAGCCCTTTCTGCTCGCCCGTGCCGATGAGTTCGCGGGCCGCGGAACGGCGGACTTTTTCTTCCCCTGCGAGCGGGCCCGGATCGTCGAGGCGATCATGCGCGGGGTGGGCGCGGCGCGGGGAGGCAAGGCCGCCAAGACCGCGGCACGCCTCGCGGCGTCGCTGGTCCCCGGCGTGGACGCGCCGGGGAGCGCGGAGGAGGGGCTCGTGGCCGCGCTGGCCCGGGCCGGACTGGTCGAGGCCGTGTGCCCGCTCCACGACCCCGAGGCCAGCGCCGCGCTCTGGTCCCAGTCCCTCGCGCCCTGGCCTCCCGGGCTTCCCGTGGACGAGCTGCAGCGCTACTACGGGTCGGAGACGGCGTTCTACTTCGCGTGGCTGGACCACCTGACGGCGTGGCTGGCCGCCCCGTCCGTGGTGGGGCTTGCTCTCTTCCTGCTCCGCCCGCGGGACGAGACGGCGGACACGGACACGGACAACGCGGTGTTCTCGCTCTTCGTGGTGGTGTGGGGCTTCCTCTACCTGGCGTCGTGGGCGCGCCGCGGGAACGAGCTGGCGTGCCGCTGGGACACCCTGAGCCAGGAGCACGCCGACGAGCCCAACCCGGGCTTCGTGGGCGCGGTCAGGGTCTCCCGGGTGACGGGGGAGCCGGAGAGGCACTACCCGTCGTGGCGCCGCTGGGCTCTGCACTACCCGCTGAGCGCCGCGGTGACGGCGGCCATGCTGGTGCTCGCCTTCGGGGTGATGGCGCTGTCGCTCAACCTGCAGGGGTACGTGCACACGGGGTCGCCCATCTACGTGCCCGCCCTGGCCCACGTGGCCGCGCCTGGCGGCATCTTTGACCAGGCGCTGCTGCTCCCGTCGCTCGCGCCCGTCGTGCTGCACACCCTGGTCATCCTCGCGCTGAACAAGGCCTACAGCCACGTCGCCGAGTGGCTCACGGCGGCGGAGAACCACAAGTGGGAGCACGACCGCGAGGCGAGCCTGGTCTACAAGCGCTTCCTGTTCGAGGCGTTCGACTGCTACGTGGCCCTGTTCTACATCGCATTCTACGAGCTAGACATCGTCAAGCTCCGCGGGGAGCTCGTGTCGCTGTACACGGTGGACAGCCTGCGGCGGGTGGCGGTGGAGTGCGTGGTGCCCATCGTCCTGCAGGCCATCGAGCGCGCGAGGCGCGCGGGGGCGGCCGCGAGGGCCAAGCGCGACGATGACGTGGACCCGGACGTCGCGGCCGTGGTGGTTGAGGCGGCCCGGGACGAGTACGAGAGCTTCGATGACTACCTGGAGATGGTCATCCAGCTCGGGTATGTCATGCTGTTCGCGTCGGCCTTCCCGCTCGCGGCCCCACTCTCCCTGCTCTGCAACATCATCGAGGCGCGCTCTGACGCCTTCAAGCTGACCTTTGTGTGCCGCCGGCCGAGCGCCAAGCGCGCCCGGGGCATCGGACCCTGGATGGGCATCGCCACTGCCATCGTCTGGATGTCCGTCGTGACCAACGTCGTCGTCATGGGGCTGACCACCGAGCAGCTGATGACCGCCTTCCCGTCCCTGTTCCAGGACCTGGGGGCCACCCACAGCGCCACCAAGGGCGCGGTCGAGCTCATGGTGGGCATCGAGCACGGGCTCCTGCTCGTCGGTCTCGCCGTCACCCTGGGCATCCGGAAGCTTCCCGCGTGGGTCAGGGACGACATGAAGCGCCGCGAGCACGAGCGCAAGCGCGCCCTGTTCTCGGAGCGCGCCCGCCTGCCGCCTGCCAAGTCCGAGTGACCGTCCTTCCGGCCTGTCAACACTGCCCCGCACCAGCGGCAGCGACCCACACCGCCAGAAGCAAGCCCGCCACCCCCACCCCGCACCCGAGGGATGGCGGGGATCGCCTCCCGCCGGGTGATGGGCGCCATGCGGAACGCCGCGGGCCTGCTCTCTCCCGACAAAACGCTCGACATGGTGCCCGACGCCGTGGCCCGGCACTGCGTTCCCGTCCGGTGGGCCTTCGGGGCCGGAGCACGGCCCGTTGTGCCGGGCCTGCGGCAGCGCTCGTCCCTGTGGCATGCGGACATCTCTGCGGCCAAGGACGAGGGGGTCTGGGGGCTCGACGGCCCGTACTGCCTCTGGGTCTGGCCGGGGGCCTGGGCTGCTTGCACCGCGCTGGCTGCTGATCCGGCCATGCTCACCAACGTTGATGTGGTGGTTGACGTGGGGTGCGGGGGCGGCATCATCGGGCTGGTGGCGCAATCGCTGGGCGTCAAGCGCGTGGTGCTGAACGACATCTGCCCCGTCGCCGCGATCACAAGCGCTGCGGCGGTAACTTTGTCCGGCTCCAATGTGGCGGGCGTGACGGGGCCGGGGCGGTGGCTTCACGGCTCGAACGCCTGGGCCGAGCACGACGCCACGGCCACGGCGGGGGACTCCCCGGCCGCGGACTGGGCGGGCGCGTGGATCGAGGCGCAGGACCTGATCGGGGCGGCCGGGCCAGAGCGGGGCGGGGGCGCTCCTACCGGCGGCGGCGAGTGCCGCGTCCTCGTCGTGGTTGGCGACGTGATGTACGACGGGCGGTCGACGTCTGCCGTGTCGTCCTGGTGCGAGCGGCTGGTGGCGGGGGACACGTCGTCGCTGGAGGCCAGGCCGTGGATGCGCGCGGCCGCGCGTGGGCGCGCCGTCAGGGCGTCGGTGCTGGCCTGCTCGCCGCGCTGGCCGGCGGCGGTCGAGGCCGGGCCCGGCGCGCGGGGCTGGGAGCTGCAGGCGTCAATGACCCTGCCCTCGGACGTGGGCACGCTGTGCCACGGGCTGGGGGAGTGTGACGTGTGGAGGCTCGGCTGACGGGGCCGTGCGCCGCGAAGGGGCCGGTGGTTCAGAGGACCCGCGAGGAGCTCGGCGGCCGGAACCAGGGGACCTCTTGCCGGCGGGGATGGGCTCTGCTCGGTCAGCACACGACGGCGAGCGTGTCGCGGGCCTGGCACGTCCATGCCGCCGCCGGGACGTCCACGAAGCCGTCCGGGCCGGGGGCGCCCACCGCAACGGCGCCGCCGCACGGAGCAAAGGTGACGGTGCGGTTCGCCACGGAGCGGGACACGGGGGTGGCGGTGAGGCCGTGCGCGCCGGCCCACTCCGCAAGGGCCGGTACGGGAAGCGACGCCGCGTCGCCCTGCAGGTACCAGAGAGCGACGGCGGGAGCGCCGGGCTTGCACCCGCCCGCGCCGCCGACCCCGAGGGCGCCGAGGCGGGCCACGACGGTGTGGTTCCCAGGCCCGAGGCGGCGGCCGAACAGCGGGGAGGCGAAGGACCCCGCGACGGTGCCGACGGAGGTGGGGAGCCAGGGCACCGAGGAGGCGGCGGCGCCCGCGGGCACGGTCACGGTCACGGACCATGCGGCGCCGGGGGAGGCCACAGACACGACGAGGGACGTCGGCAGCGTCCCGGGGATGGGGCCGAGGGAGGCGGCGAGGGCTGCGGCGCCGGCCGGGGCGCGGTTGGTCACGACCGTCGCGGAGGCGGCGGGGAAGGGCGAGACCGGGCCCGCCACCGCCGCCGCCGCTGTCGGCGCTGCGCCCGTCATGGTCCCGGGCGGCGCCGGGCCGAGCGACGTGGACCACCACTCGTGGCCCCCCGGCCCGGTGCTGACGTCGAAGCCCCGCATCCCGGCCTCCGCCAAGGGCGCGACGACCTCCCGGTGCAGCGTCGCGACGAGGCGCTCCCACCCGCACGGAGCCCCGGGGTCGGTGCACGGGGACTGCGCGACGAGGCGCGACAGCTGGAGGCCCATCCCGGCGTCCCAGCTCAGGCGCAGCGGCGTGAAGTCGAACAGAAGGTTCGCCAGGTCGTGCTGGTAGAGCAGCACCCTGCCCCGGAGCGCGGCCGCGCCCAGCGGCACGGGCCGCCAGCACGGCCCGGCGTCGGGGTCCGCCCCCGGCTCGTTCCCAGTCCCCCCCGGGCAGTACCCCTGCGCGTAACCAGCCGAGAAGCTCTGCAGCAGGTTCTGGCCGTGGAAGCCGGCGACGCCAGCCCCGGCGCCGGCGCCCGTGCCGTTGGCGACGAGCAGCTTGTCGAACCCCTGCTCCGTGTGCATCAGCCCGCCCGGGTTGTCCCACACGATCTGCTGCCAGCCCCGCGCGAAGCCGGCCGCGCCGCCGACGACGGCGCCCCACTCGCCGAACGACCGAGCCGCCAGCTCCGCCGCCCCCGCGGACCGGTCCGGGTAGGGCGGCCGGGCCCCGATCTGGTCGCAGAAGATGGCGTCAGACCCGATGCCCGGGCCGTGCCGAGTCGCGTCCTCCGTGGTGATCTGCCGGACCAGGTCTGCGGCGCGGCGCCGGACAAAGTCGCTCGCCCCGCTCACCGCGACCCCGCAGTTGGGGCCGTAGCACTGCCGCTCGGGGAGGGAGGAGGCGTTGAGGGCGCTGACGTCCGCCAGGCCGACGCCCTCGGCGGGCATCTGAGAGACGACGGTGGGCGACTCGACGTCCCACCACGTGGGGTTGGTGTACGGCATGAAGACGTGGCCGAGGCCGCGGGAGGCCCGCACCACTGCCCGCATGTCGAGCGTGGTCCCCAGGGCCCGGTTGGGCGGGAGGAGGTCCGGGTACCAGCGGTCGAAGCCGTGCGGCTCGTAGCTCGCCAT
>Ga0136560_1000103_pt1 | contig 33599 bp, 12 predicted proteins | sample AntRauMeHopE1497_FD_104925 | JGI IMG/M metagenome (GOLD analysis project Ga0136560, IMG submission 104925) | Saline lake microbial communities from Rauer Islands, Antarctica - Metagenome Hop E1 #497 | ecosystem: Environmental > Aquatic > Non-marine Saline and Alkaline > Saline | place... | reverse complement strand
CGGCGACGCCGCCGGTGCCGCCCACGTCCTCGCGCTGTGCGCCGACGCCGGGCTGGCCGTGCCCCCCGACGTGTGGCAGGCCGCCGCCGCCGTGGCGGCCGATCGCGATGCCCTCGCCGTGCTCAGCTTCCTCCTCAACGAGGGGGCGGGCCTGGTCTTCCCCGTCGGCGGCCGCGGCGACGACGTCGGCGCCTCCACGAGGAGCCGTGGGGTGGCCTGGCAGGCCGCCGCGCAGCTGGAGCGGGCCGCCGACAGCCCCGCCGCCGCCGCCGTTGCCGAGGGCTTCGGCCTCGACACGGCGAGCATCGGCGCCGGCCGCCCGGGCCTCGTTTTCGAGGCACCGCGGGCGGAGCGGGCGGGCGCGGGGGCCGCCGAGGCGGCACAGGTGCCGTTCAGTGTGGTTCCCTTCCTCTGGGCCGCCACGTCATCGGGGGCTTGGGCAGAGCGGTTCTCCGACGACGAGCTCGACGCCCTGGCGCAGTTTGCGGTCGGGAGGGGGCTCAACGCTGCCGCGGCGGCGGCGGGCGCCGCGGCCGAGGCGAGGCGTGCCTCCGCCGATGCCGTGGTCCCCTTTGCCCGGGAGGACACGTCCCTCCGCCCGCCCGGGGCCTTTGCGCCCGCCATCGACGACGTCGAACGGGCTCCGTTCGAGCTGCCGGTGCCGCCTGCGCGCGGCGCGCCGGCCCCGGCGGGGTGGGCGGCGTTCGAGGCCGAGACGGGGTGGGACCGCGACGCCCTGGAAGAGGCAGTGGGGGCGGCGATGGTGCGCGGCCTGGGGCGGGAGGGCCGGCGGCCGGGGGTGGTGGTGGACCCCACCGCCCTGTCCCGCGGCCTCGAGACAGGGTTCATGCCCCCCGTGCACGAGATCGTCAGCGGCGTGTCGGGCCGCGGCACGGCCGGTGCGCTCGGCGGCGCCCACGCCGTGCTCAACGCCCTGCTGCCCCCCGCCCTCGGGGCTCTCGTGCGCCTCCCCAGGGGCGGGGCCACCCCCAAGGCGCAGCTGCAGGCAGTGAGGGACGCGGTGCGGCTGCAGTGCCGCCACACCAAGCGGGCCTTTGCCTTTGGCAGGTGAGGGTCAGCGGACGGGGCGGCGGCAGGCCGAGCGGGCCTTTGCCTGTGGCAGGTGAGGTGTGAGCGGCCGGCAGCTGATGGTGCGGCGGCCCTGCCTGCCAGCGCGTGCGTGTGAGGGTGCGCGGCGAAGCGAGCGTGTGGCCTCGAGCACCGGGTGCCGTGAGGCGGGGGCATCGTGGCGCTGGCTCGGTGAAACCAGTGCTTGCAAGGCCCAGCACTCACGCCATGCCCCGTGCGCGCGCCAGATTCACGACGGGCAGCCCCGAGGTGACGGACGAGGCCGCCGAAGCGACGCGACTGGAGCGGCGGCTGTCGTCGCGGGAGGTGGGGCCGGGGCCGGTCAGCCAGGCGCGCGGGGGCGGCGCGCTGTCCAGGCCGCCGCGCGAGCGGGGGGGGCGGCCGGGGTCGGGCGTGAGGCCGTGGCTCCGTGGCTGCGGCGGCGCGGGTCGGGGCGGGCGACGCTCCGCGTCACGGCCCGGCCTCCGCCTCTGCGCCGCCGAGCGCCCCTGGCCGCGGCCCGTGGAGGGCGGCGGGACGGGGTCGGCCGTCTCCCCGAGCGGCTCTGCCGGCACTCCCTCCGTCAGCCGCTCCAGCTCTGCCAGGAGAGCGGCCGCCTCGTCGGCCTCGGGCTGCCAGTCGGGCCTGCCGGGCCGAGGAGCCGGGGCGGGCGCGCGGCCCGCGCCTCGCAGGGCCGCCTCCGCGTCTCTCACCGCCCTCGCCGCGTGCACCTGCCGTCTCGCGTCTCTCACCGCCCGCTCCAGCTGCTCTGCCCTGTCGGCGTCGGCCTCCTCCTCCTCCATGGCCCGTGCGCCCGCAAGCAGGCCGTCGATGGCAGCCGCGACGCGGTCCGACCGCGACAGGCCCCTGTGGCCCGGGTTCGAGACGGCGAGCGCAGCCGCCGCGCCGTGCACCCTGGGTGCCGGAGCGGCCCCCGCGCCGCCCGCCGCGCCGCCGCCTCTCCCGCGCCCGCCCCGCGTGGGCTCGGCCGCGGCGCCGTCGTCGTCGTGGTCCCCGCCGGTGGGATGCCTGTCCTCGTCCTCCTCCTCCTCGTCGTCGTCGTCGAGCACGAGCCAGTCTGACGTGTCGAGCACGTCGTCGTCGTCGTCACCGCCTCCCCGCCGCTCCCACGGCTGCGCGTCGTCGGCGTCGTCCGCCGCCCATTCCAGCCTCTCCACCCCCACCACGCGACCCGCACCGCCCGCCGGCTCCGGCCCGGGAGCGTCCTCGGCGGGGGCGGGTGGCTCTGCCGCGGGCTCCGCCCAACGGGGAGCGGCGGCCGTCGCCGACACCGCGGCGGCCGCCGCCCGCCTCGCCCGTCGCCGCGCGTCCCTTGCCCTCCGTCGCTCCTCCGCCATGGCCGCCTCGGCCTCGTCCGCCGCCCGCCCCGCCTCCTCCGCGGCCCTCCTCCCCTCCTCCGCCTGCTCCTCCCACTGCCTCGCCGCACGCCTCATGATGGGCCCCAGGTTCACCTCCAGACCCGCCAGGTCCACCATGCAGGCGTCACCCAGGGCCACGCGGCGCACCGGCACCCCATCCTCGTCGACCTCCTCCTCCTCCTCGTCCCCGGGCGAGCCCGGCCGGGCGTCGCTGGGTGGTCGCTCCTCCACCGTCACGCGGAGGCGGCGGCGGCCGTTGACGACGTCGGCGGACGCGTGCACGAAGACACCGCTGGCACGCAGGGCCGCCCGGACCCTGACGGGCTCAAAGGCCGCGCGGGCAGGGGCCGGAGACCGGGCCGGGGCGGGGGCAGGGGCGGGCGGGGACGGGGCGGCCCGCTCGGGCGCCGGGTCGGGCTGGGAGGCTCGCATGAGCGGCGCGTGAGGCCCGTCCGAGGCCAGCAGAGCCGTGGGGGCCAGGAGGAGCGGCTCTGCCCCGCCGAGCAGAGCCATGCCGGGGCCGCCCGCGCCCTGGGCCACCGACCGCGCCACGCCCCGCGAGGCGAGGAGGAGCGCCGCCGCGTCGCTCCCCCGGCCCCGGGGCGCCCCCAGGCCGCGCGGCCCCGACGGCCGGGCGTCCAGCAGAGCCGGCACCGGCGGCCCCGGGTCCTCCCCCCTCGCCCTCGCGTCGTCGGCGCCCCGCGCCGCGAGCGTTCGCATCAGGGCAATGGCCGGGTCCTCGTCCTCGTCCGCCGCGCCGCCGCCCAGGCCCCCCCGCAGCTCCCGCCACACCGGGTCGTAAGCCACACCTTCGCCCTCCGAGGCCTCCGCCGGGGGGGCCTGCGGCCTCCAGTCCCACGCCCCGCCCCCGTCGTCCGTCGACCCGTCGTCCAACGGATGGCTGCGCAGGCTGACTCCGGTGTCGACTGTCATCAGGCCGGCGGTGCCGTCCGCCCCCTCGCCGCCGTCGCTATCGTCGTCGTCCGATAGGAGGGCCGTGGCATCGGCCGTGGGGCCCGGCCGCGGGGGGGCGGCGTGCGTCGTGGCGAGAGCCTCTGCCTCGGCCGCCGCCGCCGCCGCCGCCGCCGCACCGTCCGCCCTCGCTTCCGCCCTCGCCGCGGCGGCCGACACCACGCTCCTCGCCCTTCCGAACGCTCGCTTGACGGCTCTGTCGTACCGGCGCTGGCTCGCCCGGCGCCTCGCGGACCGGGCCCTGGCCTCATCCCCGTCATGCCGCCTCCCGGCACCCTCGTCACGGGGCGGGGTGCGCGGAGCACGCAGCAGCACTGGCTCGGGCCGGGGTGCCGCGGTGCCGCGGCCGCCCCCCAGGGTGCGCCGGAGGGCGTCGGTGACGTTGCCGAGGCCAGACGAGGCGAGAGACGTCCCCGACAGGCGCAGGGAGAGCGACGACTGAGAGACGCGGGCGAGGTCACCGCTGACACGAAGCTCCCCGACGGGGCCGCGGCCGCCGGCGGGGGGCGCCCAGCCGTCCCCGTGCCCCGCCGGCGGCGCCGCGGACCCGAGCAGCGCGGGAGCCGGCCCGGCTCGGAGCAGCGCCTCGACGGCGCGACGCGCGTCGCCCATCGCCGCGTCCGCCTCGCCCAGGGCCTCATCGGCCGCCGCGCCCGCGCCGGCCGCCGGCCGCGCCGGCCCCAGCAGCGCGTCAATGAGCCCCGCTGTCGCCTCGCCCCGCCCCTCCCCGCCTCCTTCCTCCTCGTCTTCCAGGGCCCACGCGGCCATTTCCTCCCTCAGGGCAGCCGCGGCGGGGCGGGGCACGTCGGCCGGGCGCTCTGCGAACGGCCGAAGCGCCGCCGCCCGCGCCAGCGCCGCGGCCTCGGCGCCCGCCCTCGCCGATCGGACCAGGCCGGCGGCCGCGGCGATCCTCTCGCCGTGCGTCGCTCGTGGCGACGGCGCGGCACCGGCTCCCGTGCCGGGCGAGCGAGGCTGCCGCCAGCCACCGGGCGACGACGCACCCGACCGGCTCCCGCGCCCGGGTGAGGCCGCAGCGCCCACGGAGCGCGCTGGCGACGCCGGGGCGGAGACCGCGTGCCGCGCCACGGCGGCCGCCCGGCCGTCCTGCCGGCGGGCAACGCCCCCTGCAGAGCCTTCCGCCGGGCCGGCAGAGCCGAGGGGCAGGACACAGGCCGACCGGAGCAGCCGCGCGGCGGCGCTGGATCGGCCGAGCCGCGCGAGACGCAGCGCCTCGGCAGCGGCCGCCGCCCTCCCCTCCTCGTCCGTCGCCGCCCCCGCCGCCGCCGCGCGCAGAACGGTCAGGGCGCACCGCCTTGCCGCCGCCGCCACGTCACGCCACGACGGCAGGGCCCCGGGCCCGCCCGCCGCGCACACCTCCGGCCCCGCGACGTGCGGCCCCGCCCCCGCAGCCCTCCGCGCCACCTCTGAGAGCCAGGCGGCGGTGGGGGCGGCGTCGGCCCGGCTCCCCGTGGCGGACCGAAAGTCGCCGGCGAGCCGCTCGGCTCTGCTCGGCAGAGCCGCGACCACGGCGTTCCATCCCTCAAGCGCTGCTCTGCCCAGCTGGGTGTCGCGCCCGCCCGCCGCCTCCTCGAGCGCCGCCAGCGGGGTGCAGGTCCAACCCACGGCCCGCTCCGGCGCCGCCTCCGCCGCACGGTGCACCAGCCCCACCGCTGTCTCGACGCAGGACGTGAGCCGCGCCGGGTCCGGCCCCGCGCCGGCCGCCGCCGCGCCGGCCGCCGCCGCGCCGGCCGCCGCCGCGAGGACGTCCCGTGCCGCCTCCCCCGCCAGGACCGGGCGCCACGCCGCCCACCGCGCAAGGAGCGGGGCGCCCGGGGCGGCGGCGGCGGCGGCGGCGGCGGCGGCGGTAGCTGCGGCGGCGCCCGTGGGGCCCTCCTGCCCCGCGTGCGCACCGAGCCGCGACACCGCCCCCGACGCCCAAACAGGGAGGAGGCACGCGTGAGCGGCCGCGGCGACGGGCGGCGCCGCCTCACACGCGGCCGCCAGGGTCATCCCCGCGCGCCACGCCACCAGCGACACCACCCGCAGGCCGGCTAGCGCCGACAGCGCCTCCGCAGAGACGGCCGCCTGCGCGCCGGCGCGGCCGGGGGAGGCGACAGTGTCGGGGGTGTCGCCAAAGGCCGCCCCGAGACGCCGGCCCCGGGCCTGTGACTCCGTCTCCCCGGCCAGCTGGGCCAGCAGCGACGACGCCCGGGCGGTGGCAGCGGCGGCCTCGGCCGCTGCCTCGCGGTCCAGCCGGGACGCGGCGGGGAGCAGCTCCGGCGAAGAGTGGCAGGCACGGGCGACCGGCCCGGCGGCGTCACCGGGCCCGGCGAGGAAGAGCTCTGCCCTGGAGCGAAGGCGCGCTCGGCTCTCCGCCGAGCGGCCGGCGGCGCCCCGCCCCGCGGCCTCGGCGGCCAGGGCCACGGTGTCTGCCGGGGGAAGCGGCACCGCGCCCGGCGGCTGCGACCAGTGCCGCTGGCTCTGCGCGCACGCGCCCCCGACGGCATGAAGGAGCTCTGCCACCCCCTCGGCCGCCTGGACGGCCGCGAGGCGGGCAGGGCCGTCGGAGTGGGGCGCGAGCCGGCCCGTCGCCAGGTCCAGGACCGAGGCGGCGCAGGCCGCGGCGTCGTCGGCTCGGCCGGCGGCCACGAGCTCGGCGCAGCGGCGCGCGAGGGCGTAGCAGACGGTCGCGTCGCCGCAGACGGCACAAGCGAAGGCAAGGAGAGTCCACGCGGAGAGGGGGGGCGCGCCGGCGGGGGACGGGGCCGGTGGGGCGGGGCCCTCGGATGCCGGTGCCCGGGCAGCGAGCTCCGCGACGTGCGCCCGCGAGGCCGGGTCGGCGGCGGCGAGGAGCCGGGCCGCCAGCGCGGGGGTCCACGCCGGCGGCGGCGTGCCGCAGCGCAGCGCGAAGACCGCCCCCGGCCGGTCCCAGGGCGCGGGGAGGGTTAGGGTTGCCCGGTCGGGGTGGCGTGCGGCGCCGTGGGAGGCGAGGAGGTTGTCGGTCCCCGGGGCGTCGGGCACCGTGACGGCGGCCACCACTGCCCCCAGGGCGCCGCAGGCCGCTTGAGCCCTGGCGCGGACCGCGAGGGCGGCGGCGGGGTCCGCCGGCCGCGGGGCCGACCCGGCAGCGCGGGATACCGCCGCGGCGCGGAGGCCGGCGGCGGTGGCTCCGGCAAGGTCGCCCCCCGCGAGCAGAGCCAGGACGCACGCCGCCATCCCCTCCGGCCCGGCTCTGCCGAAGAGCGACGCGGCGTCGCTCCACCGCCCGAGCCTCGCGACGGCGTACCCGCGGGCCAGGACCGCCGAGCCGCCCCCCGCCGCGGACGGCGCCCCGGCCCCGGCCCCGGCCGCCGCGTGCGCCGCCGCCACCTCCACGGAGCGCCTGTCGGTGCGGCGGGCCCTCTCGATGCAGGCCAGGGCCGCGGCGACCCGCTGCCGGCCCGGCCCGGCCGCCAGCACCGCCGCCTCGGCCCGCACGAACGACGCGTCGGCGAGGCGGAGGCCGCCCTCGCCCCTCGCCGCCGCCTCGGCCACCGCTAGCCAGGCCTCGGCCACGAGCTGCGGCGCGCCCGCGCCGTCACCCGCCCGGCCTCGCCGCCGCCCCGCCGCCCCCTCCCCCTGCGCCCACAGCCAATCATCCCACGACGACAGGATGGGCGCGGCGGCGAGCGGGGCCGACGCCCGAACGCACGCCGCCGCCATTGCGACGGCCGCGCTCCCGACGGCACGCTCCCGCTCTGACGGGTCCGCCCCGCCCCGGGTGGCAGAGCCGAGCAGAGCCTCGACGGCGAGGCCGGCGGCCGGGCCGCGGCCGGGCGCGCGCCCGACGACGGCCCGAGCGGCGGCACGACCCGTCGCTGGGGCGAGGGCGGCGAGGGCGGCGAGGGCGGCGGCGTCGTCGGGCGGGCAGCGCGCCGCCGCGGCGAGAGCCAGCGAGAGCCGGTGGCCGGCCGCGCCCGCCGGGCCGGCGCCTCCGAGCCCGAGGACGCCGGCGGCAGGCGCGCCGCCGGCCGCGCCGGCAAGGGCCAGGCACGCCGCAGGCACGTCAAGGTGCGGGGACGCCAGGGCGCTGGGCAGGCTGACGGCGACGACGCGGCAGCCCGACGAGGACGCGCCGGCGGCGGGGAGCGTCAGGAGGAGGGCGGGGCCGGGCGTGCCGCCGGCCGCGCCCCCGCGCAGCCCGCAGTCTGACGACACGACGCACAGCCCCGGCCCCGCCGCCGCGCCGCGCCCCGCACCCAGGATTCCCCGGGCCCAGAAGGGCGGCCGGGCCACCGCGGCCGCTGGCTCCGACCCCCCCGCCTCCTCGCTCCTCTCCCGGCTCTGCTGCGCGGCGGCCTCTACCCACTCCCTTACCTCCGCGCCGTGCTCTGCCTCTGTGCGGCTGCAGAGCTCGTGGGCGTCCAGCGACAGGACCGGCCTCCGCCTCTCCTCCGGCTCCCTCGGCTCTGCCGCGCCGATGAGGAAGTGTACGTCGTCCCCTGCTGCGGCGGCGCGCCTGGCCGCCCTCGTGCCCGCGAGGCGGACGGCGGCGAGCAGGGGGGGCGCCTGCGGGATGACCTCTGTGGCGAGGAGGGCGAGGGGGAGGCCGGAGAGGGAGACGATGCCGACGCTGCAGGGGGGCGCGCCGGCGCCGCGGGGGGGCGGGGAGGAGGCGAGGCAGACGGCGGCAGCCGCGGGGCACGGCAGGAATGCCGCGGCCGCGACCCGGGACCCGACCAGGCCCCACGCGGCGCACGACACGGAGCGCGCCGCCCCCGCCGCGGCGTCCCACACCACGAGGGCGGATCCGGCGTCTGCCGTCCAGGCCAGGACCGCGCAGCCATCGGCCGAGGCCACCGCGCGGAGGGAAGACCCCTGCAGCGCGACCTCCGCGCGCCAGGGAGCGTCAAGACCGCCCGCCCCCGCGGCCGGCTCGCCCCCTGGCTCGAGCAGTGACCGCCACAGCGACAGCCGTGCCCTGCCTCCGCCCACGACGCCGCGCACGACCGCCACGGCGCTGACCCGCTTCTGCGAGTCCGCCCCCACGACACCGAGCGAGGTCGCGACCGCCGGGCCGTCGAGCCCGGCGGAAACGAGCGGAAACGCGTCGCCGAGACGCTCGTCCAGCCAAACCGCCGCGGACGGGCCCCCACCGCCCCCATCGTGGCCGAGCCTGGCCCAGAGGGGGAGCCGCTGCCCGGGCCACTGCAGGACGACGCAGCGTCCGAGCCGATCAACGTCGAACCGGGCGGGAGCGACCGGGCCGCCCTCCTCATCGACCGCAGGGCATCTCGCCAGCAGCTCCGGCCCCAGGGAGGATGCCAGGACGTCGCTTGAGCCTGCAGGCAGCACTACGACCCGCCCTCCCGCGCTGAGCACGGCGACTGTGCCAAGGCTGGCCGCGACGGACAGCTCGCCGTTGCCCCGCCCAGTTCCCAGCGCAGCCACGGCAAGCGGCTGCCGCGCCTCCAGCACATACTCGGCGCCAACATCGTCCGCTGGCACCAAGAGCAGCCCCTCAGGTCCGCGGGCCATGACGCAAACCCGGCCAGCGGCGTTGCGCCTCAGCGACAGGACCTCCCCGGGCGTGGTCACACCTGATAGGGCCTCAGCGCGGACGCTCAGCCCGAGCATTCCCGCAGAGGCCGCCATCGCCGGCCCTCTGCCAGTAGTGGCGCCGGGCCGAGCCGCGAGGGCAGCGGCAGGCCGGTCGGCCGCGCTCTGCGTCGGCCAACGGGCCTTGATCCCCCCACTCCTGCGCCCCGACTGCGCGCGCAAGCCGGACTGGGGGGCGCGCGGGATGTCCTGCTCCGCCGACTGGAGCCGCCAATGGGAGAACAAGAACTTTGAGGCGAGGGCGTTCGGGCCGCGCAAGAACGCCTGCGACTCGCCGATCCACTGGCAGCAGATCGCGACTGCCGGAGCGTACGCGTTCGTGACGACGGTGAGTGCACGCAGCCGGCAGCCTAGGGGCTGCATGCTGCCCCGCTGCGTGGGCTGCCCCGGGGCACGCCGCACCCGTTTCTCCCCGTCATCACCCACCAGCGCCGCCTCACGATGACCTCGGTCGCAGCTGGGGCTTGTGACCATCCCCGTCATGTTCTCCGAGCTGCCTGTGCCGGTGAGGATGCCAGAGCGACCCCTGCGCCGGCCGTGGTCATGTCCACGTCCCCGCCGACGGGCGGCCCCAGCCGCCGCGCCCGTGAGCGTCTCTCCCGACCCCCTCGGCCCCTTCGCCCCGCAGCTCGCGGCAAGCCTGTCCCCTTACATCGCCTGCGTGGTCATCACCGTGGGCTGCTGGCTGTACATCGAGCTCACCGACCCGAGCGCGCCGAACACGGGCATTCCGTGCGGATGCATGGCGCGCACGCAGGCGACGAGCGCGTACTGCTCCCTGTGCCGCAAAACGGTCCCCGGCCTCGGTGAGAGCGAAGTGGGCCGCGCCGTGGCCCGCTGCTGCCGGGCGCTGGCCGTCCGCTTGAGCCGACGCGTTTGCAACCCCCGCCCACGCCCCGCCGCAGACCACCACTGCTACTTTCTGAACACGTGCATCAGCAAGCGGAACTACTTCTTCTTCTTCACCATGTCCACGGTCGCCACGCTGCAGATGGTGCTGCACGTGGTCGTTTCGGTCCTGGGCATGACGGTGTGGCTGGACCCGCGGCACACCGGCGCCGAGTACTTTGTCCTCGTCTCCGTGCAGGGCACCATCGCCGCGGCGGCGGGCGCGGGGACGGTTTCACTGTGCAGCTTCCACGTGTACCTGCTGTGGCTGGGCATGGGGACGTACGACTGGATGTGGCACAAGGAGGACGTGGCCAAGGCCAAGGCCAAGGAGCGCGCGCGGAAGGAGTTCGACAGGCGGCAGGAGGAGGCGCTGCGGGATCAGGAGCGAATGCGAAAGGAGGATGAGGAGGCCGGGGTGGTCGACGCCAAGGCGGGCGGCGGCGAGGCCGGAATCCGGGTGCGATCCGAGCCCGCGTGGGGGGCTGGGGAGGACGGCGCGAGCGCGGTGCCGCCGGTGCCCCCGCGGCGGTCCGCCGTGGCGAGCGGGGTGGACGGCACGGCGACGAGCGCGGCCGGGGTGGGCCCGGCCGGGGCGGGGGCCGCCGACGGTGCTGGCGGCGGCGGCGGTCTCTACGCCGGCTTTGGTGGCGGGGCGTACGAGGACGAGGAGACGGAGGGGGGCTTCGGGCCGGCCGACGACGCGCTCGGGGGGGCCGACGAGGACGGGGAGGCGGTGCCTGGTCCGGCGGACGCGACACTGTCGCTGGCACCGGGCCTCGGGAGCCGGGGTGCGGCCTCGGGAGGTGCCGAGGAGAGCAAGGACGCCGACGAGGACGCCGAGGCGGAGGCGGACGAGGCGGAGGCGGACGAGGCGGAGGCGGACGAGGCGGAGGCGGACGAGGCGGAGGCGGACGAGGAGGAGGCGGACGAGGCGGAGGCTGAGCAGGGCCAAGACCATGCCCATTCGGACGAGGACGGGGACGGGCGTGCGGCCGCCGAGGAGGAGGACGGCGAGGCGGGGCCCGGCACCGGCGAGGGGAGCCCGGCGCCGGCAGGAGAGGGCGAAACCGCGGCGGGGGATGCCACGAGCGAGAGGGAGGTGACAGAGGGCAGCGAGGATGGGAGTGCCAGCCCCGGGGCGTCGGCGGTGCAGGTGCGCGCAGCGGCCCGCTCGGCCGGAAACGGCGGCACAGCCAGCCTGGAGCCCGCGAGCGGCGAGACCTCGCCCGCCGCAGCCCCGCCAGGCGCCCGGCGCGCATCCGACGACGCGGAGGCCTAGGCGGACAACGCGAGGCTGACCGCTGACGGGAGTGTTGCGCGTCGCCTTCGAGCCGCAACCATGGCGACAAATCCTGGTCGTCCCGCGCCGCGCTGCCCTTGGCACTTTGATACGCGATCAACTCGTCATGCGCTCGCGGCCGCGCGGGCCTCCGGGCCCCTGGGCAGCGGGATTCTTGAGGCAGTGAAGCTCTGCAGTTCGAACTCGCCGTTGTCGTGCCTGGCGCCTTGAAGGCCGGCACATCGCGACTCTCGCGCATGTCGGCCCCCGGGGCGGGGTCCGCAATGTCAGCCGGCGGGTATGCCGACGCGTGCCACGCCGTGAGTTCGGTATGCGGGGGCCGCAAGCAAGGGTTTGCACAGGCTGGGGCCAGGGCTCGGGCCTGCCGTCTGCCGGCGCAAATCACGCGGGTCCTCGTCAATATACGGCGCTGCTAGAACACCCTGCCGAATCGCAGTACTTCGAGTGCGCGGACGAGGCGCGGCGGGCAGACGCCATGAGGTACCTCGCCGGCCTGATGCTCGCGAACGGTGCTCCCGCCGACCTCGGGCCGGAAACCGAGCCGCTTTCCGCCGCGGCATACCCGGGATGCCTGTCGTTCCACTTTCAGGCGCTGCGCGAGGCGCCTGCCGGCCACGCCAAGACGTTTTCGTCGCAGGCAGTGCTCGGGTGCGTGACCCTTCACTGGGCCGCCATGCCCCAGCCGGCAAGGGACGCGGTGCGTCGCGAGAGTTTGGGCCTGCTGGACGCGTGGGTGCGGTCGGGTGAGGCGCAGGCACTGCCCCTCGTGTCTTCCAACCTCATTCGCGCCCTTGCGCGGTCCGCCTGCGTGCTATTCGACACCGCCCGCGAGGATGCCGGCCCGAGCGGCGGCGAGGATGATGACGCCCCTGAGTCCTCCATGGGCTCGGGCGCTGCGGGGGACGGCGACTGGCTGGCCCGTTGCAAGACGGGCGCGGACTTTGTCGAACACTGCGCCGGCCCGCTCGCCTCGTCGTCGGCCGCGCACGCGCTCTTGGCCATGGCTCTGCTTGAGGCGCTGCTGAGCGAGGCGGTGAGGCCGGACCCGCGAGGCAGGGCGGCGTCGGACCGCGCGTCGCTGCGGCTGACGCTGGAGATGACGGCTCTGCCGCGGGCGCTGGAGTGCGGGCTGGCGTGGGCCGCGAGGGCGGTCGGCGCGACGGACGTGCCCGAGCCCGGAGCGCTGAGCCGCGACGGCGCCGCCCGCCTCGCCGCCTCGCTTCCCGCGGGCTCCCTCACCTGGCTATCACCCGGCGTCATCGGGCCCGACGGCTGTACGGGGCCGGCCCTGCCGCTCCTCGTCGCCGCTCTCCGCCTCGTGGTAGCGTGCCTGTCGTTCCGGACGGCGTGGGGCGGGGGCGGGCCGGTCCCCGGGGAGGAGGACGACGACGCCAGCCCCGTGCGCCTGCCCCGGGGCGACGTAAGCCGCACCGCGTGGCCCGCCGCCGTCGTGGCCCGCGCCGCCCACGGCCTCGCGGTGCTCGCGGGCACCGCCGCGGTAGAGCAGGCATCCGCCTCGGCCGCGACCGCCGTCCCGGCAGGCACCGCCCCCTCGGGCCTGACCAGCGGCTCGGCCCCCGCCGTCGCCAACGCCGCCGTCCTCGCCCTCGACGCCCTCCTCCTCCTCGCGAGGCAGGCCCCCGCCGCCAGGCAGCACGCCGGGGCCGCGGAAGCGCGCCGCCCCACCCTCCTCGGCGCCGCCACGGCTCTGCTCGGCAGCCCCGTCGCGCTGCGGCACAAGCGCATCGCCCACCGCACCGCCCGCCTCGGCCTCTTCCTGTCCCGCTTCTGGGCGCAGCCCGAGGCGGCCGAGGAGGACGCCGCCTTCGCGCCCTTCCTCGCGGCCCTGGGCGCGGCGGCGGCCTCGGCCGTGCGCTCCTGGCGGCTGCTCGAGCCGGCGACGATCAGCGCCTTCGTGCAGGCATGGACGGTCTTCGGGCGGCAGGGGGCGGTGGAGGAGCTGCCCCCGCCCCTCGCCGGGGCCGTTCGGTCGACGTCGCGGGACATCACCACGGCCTTCGTGGAGGGACGGATGCACACCGCGGCGGCGGCCATCGCCGCGGCGGCCGTCGACTCGGGCGTCGACCCGGAGGACATCGAGTCCTGGGCCGCGCAGCCCGCCTGCCGGGGCTTCGGCGGCCCCACGAGCCTCTTCTTCCCCGCGCCGGCTCTCGTCGCGATGCTGGCGAGCGAGGGGGCGGCGTCGCCGTCGGAGCGCACGGCCTTCGCGGCGCGCCTGGCCGCCGCCGCCGCGTCCGTCGCCGACCCCGTGGTGTTCGAGGACGCCGACGGGGCGACGGAGGCCGAGTGCGAGCGCATCGCGGCGGACTTCCAGCAGCTAGCCCACTGCGGCCTCGACCATGCCGCGGCCCTCCTCCCGAGGGTCTTCGACTCGCTCCTCGGCGACGCCGTGCGCATCGCGGGGGCGGCGGGGGCGCCCGGCGGGCCGTCCGCCGCCTCGGTGGCCACAGCCATCGCCGCGACGCAGGGCCGCCTCGCATGGACCGTGCGCTGTATGGGCGTCGTCCTTGGCATGACCAGGAGGCAGCGGGGCGGCTCATTCCGACTCCTGGGGGGCAGGGTTGGGGCAAGGAGGAGCCGGGCCAAGACCCTCGCCACCCGCCTCGTGCCCCCGTCGCTGCCCCCGACCGGCCCCATGCGGGAGGGCGTGGCCACAATCGTCGCGACGCCGCGACGGAGGTCCACGGTCGGGTTTGGCGCGGCCGCCGCCGCCGCCGCCGCCGCGTCCTCCTCCTCCGTCTCCGGCCCGTCCGTCGGCCTCTTGGAGCGGGTCGGGCACGCGGACGGGCCGAGGCAGCCGTCGTGGAGCGGCATCCGGGCCCTCCCCCTCACCCCCGAGCACCCGGTCACGTCGCTCTCCCGCGCCGCCCCGGCCACCCCGCTCCGGGCGTCCGCATCGGCGGGATCGGCCGCCCGCCCGCCCCGCTCCCCCGCCTCGGCGCTCCGCCCCCTGATGCGGCACCTGGCGCTCGCGCACGACCTCCTGGGCTCTGCCCCGTCGGCCATGGCCCTCTCCCCCGGGCGCGGCCTGACGCCGGGGCGGGCGCGGCACGGCGGCTCAGCGGGCGGGGACGACGGCGGCCACACGGCCATAGGCAGCTACGACGGCGGCGATGGCAGCGACGACGACGACGACGACGACGACGACGACGACGACGAGGGCGGCGGGCGGCGGGACCACGGCGTGCAAGCGATGCGAGCGGCTCTCGCGGGCGGCGCCGCTGTGGAGAACCCGCTCACGGCGGGCCTGTCACAGGCTGCCGAGAGGCTGGAGGGGGCGATGGCGCGGCTCGAGGGCGCGGCGGAGGCGGGGGGCGGCGCGGGGGCGGCCGGGGGGGAAGACTCCTTCGACTTCACGGGCCTGGTGAAGGCTCTGCAGGACGTGCAGGCGCGGGCAGACGGGGCGGGGGGCGCGGAGGAGGCGGGTGGGGACGACGAGACGGGCGGGGCGCTGGGCGGCCAGGCCGCCGCGGCGAGGGAGAGGGTGTCTCTCGAGTCCATGGTGCGGGGAGCGACGCGGCAGCTGGAGCGCACGCTGGAGGACCTGGCGGCGACGGTGGAGCGGTACCTGGGCCCCCCCGGCGACGAGGCGGGGGCCGCGGCGATCAGCTCTGCCGCCGACGTCCTCGCGGGCGGGATCGCGTCGGGGGCGGCCGGGGACGGCGGCGGGATGGACCCCGAGGCCGCTGGGAGCGAGCTTGCGACGCGCGTCCTCCGGCTGGTGATGATGCTTCGCGGGAAGGGGTCAGGCCTTCGGTTCGGCGACGCCGCGGCGGCCGAGGCGGCGGCCACGGCCGCGGAGGCGGACCCAGACGACGCGGGTCTGTCCCTGGACCTCTTCGCGCGGCTGACGCTGGGGCCGGAGGGCGCCGGGGGCAGCGGCAGGGACGCCGTGGCGGCGGCGCGCGCGACGGCGGCGCAGGTGGCGGCGGCGGAGATGGCACACCGCAGCATGACGGCGGCGGGGTGGACGAGGCCGCGGGAGGCGCTGGAGCGCGCGGTGCTCGCCTTCCTGGGGGGGTTCCGGGAGCTCTACTCGGAGGACAGGGGCAGGCTGGAGATGCGGCGGCTGCAGCGGCGGCTGGTGTCGCGGTCCGGCTCCCAGGAGCGCACGGGGGGCAGCCCGCTCGCCAGCATGTCGCCGCTCTACGCGGGGGCGGACGGCGCCCCCGGCTCCTCCTTCCTGGAGCGCACGTGCGCGGCCATGGGCGCGTCCCGGCCCCACGAGCTGCTGGACGTGGTGGTGGCAAAGGTGGTGGACAACCTCCGGTCGTGCACCACGCCGGAGGACAGCGGCCTACGCGCCCAGTCGCACGTGGTCCAGCTGTCGGTGCAGCTCCTCCGAGAGCTGGCAGAGGCCTCGGACACGGGCGCCTACCTGCGGCTCGGGTCGTCGGGCAGCGGGGTGTCGTCCGTGGGGCGGGACCTGCTCCGGAGCCCCAGCATGCGCTCGCTGCTCCGCACCGCGCCGCAGAAGCTCATGCCCTGCCTGGTCGGGCACCGCATGGCCCGGGTGCGGGTGTCGCTGTACACCCTGCTCACCACGGTGGTGCTCCTGCACGCCCGGGTGGCGCTCGACTCGGAGGAGCTCCTCACCCCGGCCTCCTACACGGCCGAGGCCCGCCAGCGGACGCGCAGGGTCGAGCTCGCAAGGGCCGTGGAGCGCGGCGAGGTGGTGCTGACGACAGAGGCGGAGGCGGACGGGGGCGCGGACGGAGGCGACGACAGCGACGACGAGGGGGCGGCCGGGCCGGGCGGCTTCGGCGCGGCGGCGGCGGGCGGGGGCTACGTGGGTCTGCGCGCGGCGGCGTCGTCTGCGTCGTCGACGTGGGCGGCCGGAGCCGCGGGGGCGGGGCGCGGCTCTGGCGCCGCGAGCACCGCGTCGGCTGTGCGGGACAGCGACAGCGACGACGGCAGCGACGAGGACGGCGACGGCGGGGCCAAGGCGGCGCAGCTGGCAGCAGCGGAGGCGGCCGCGGGGGACCTCGGCACCAGCGCCGAGGCGCTCCGTGACGTTGGCGGGGGCGGCGTCGGCTGGTTCCTCGCCCTCCTCGCCCCGCTCGAGACGGCGGCCGCGGTCCCGTACCGCCTGCTGCAGGCCGCGGCGGGCAGCGCGGCCCAGCGCGGCGTGGTCACGGCGGCGTCGGTGGGGCCCCCCGCCGTCGCGGCCGTGCGCGCGGACCCCTCGTCGGCCCCCGCGTGGCTCCTCGGCCCGGCGGGCGACGCTGACGTCATCCTCCGCCCCCCCGTGTCGGAGGAGGCCGCGTCCATCGCCCCCGGCTGCGCGGGCGCCGCCCCGCTCCTCCTCCCCGCCCACGCCGCCAGCGTTCCGGTCAAGGTGACGTCGTCCGCCGTCTCGGGGGTGCAGATCCGCGAGGACGGCACCCTCCTCGTGGGCCGCCGCGTCCACGACGCCGTCGCCTCGTGGCTCAACGACCTGACCGGCGTCATCACTGCCGTCCGCCGCGCCGAGCACTCGGACATGGCCATGGAGGTGCTCCTCCGCCACCTCGCTCTGGTCCCAGCCCTCTCCTCGCTCATCCGCGACGCCGTCATGCCCGTGTGGTGCGCCAGGCTCGTGTCGGAGATGCTGCGGCCGCGAGGGACCCGCTTCGCGGGGGCGCTCGCCGGCTCTGCCCTCGCGATCCGGCTCTTCCGCGTGGCAGTCGGCGCCGCCACGGGCTGCCGCCTCGCCTCCCGGTCCCGCTGCCCCGCGGACAGCTCCCAGCCCGACGGCCTCCCCGGCCGGGGCACCCTGCCCCTCGCCCACGCCCCCGCGTGGCTGCAGCTCGCCAACGCGTCGCTCTGCGTCTTCGGCCAGGCCCTCAGCGCCCGCTGGGTCCCCTTCGGCGCCATGCGGGCCATGGGCGACACGGCAGAGACCGAGGCCCTGCTCGGCGCCTTCCGGGTCATGCAGACGATCCGGCCGTGGCACCTGCAGAGGCTCCCGGAGCTCCAACCGGCCTACTTTGCCGCACTCGAGGCCGTGGCGGCGGCGGTGGCGGCCGACCCCACCGCCGTCCCCATGCCCGACCGCGTGCTCGCGCGCCTCCTCGCCTTCTGCCTCCGGGGCATGCAGCTCCCCGACGGGCAGGGAGGCGGCCGCGGCGGCTCGGCGCTCTTTGGCGGCGGGAACCGCGTCCGCGCCTGCGTGGCGGCCTACTCGGTGCTCCGGCCTCTGTCCATCGCGAGGCGCGTCCTGGCCAGGGCGGACGCGGCCTCCAGGGGCGAGGCGGCGGCGCCGGCGCCCGGAGCCCCCGGCGGCCCGCCCGCGTCGGACCTTTGGGACCTCACGGGCGTGACCGGCCGCGGCCTCCTCGCGCCGGGCGAGCGCATCCCCATGCCGGGGGCGGCCGACCGGGCGAGCGCCGCGGCCACCATGGAGCTGTACGCGGCCGTGGGGCGAAGCTTCCCCGGCATGGCGGCGTCGGTCGCCCGCCGCGTCGGCCAGCTGCTGCTCGACCCCGACGCGGGGGGCTTCGCCAGGGGCCCCGTCCTCCTCGCGGGGATCACGGCCTTCCCGGACGCGTTTGCGGACTTCTGCCGCGGCTCCGTCGCCGCGGACCAGAGCGGAGCGGTGCAAGCAGCGGCGATGCCGCTCCTGCACGTCGCCTCGCGGTGGGCACTGACGAGCCGGCGGCCCCTATTCAAGGACGAGACCGCGTTCGGCGGGTGCGTGTCGGCTGTGACCCGCCAATTGGACCACTCGGGGTGAGAGTGAGTGTCTTGGGTTCCTGGCAGCGGCGCCGCGAACGCACACCAACCCGGCGCCCGCATCCTGCGATCCCCACGGTTGTCACTCCCTCACTGACACGCGCGGGGCGCGCCGGGCTTCGCTGCCCGGCTGGGGCGGGTGTTCCGGCAACCGGCTCTGCCTTTTGAGCAGAGCCAGGCAATTGATGGAGCAGACGTCATTTGTGGTCCTTCGAACCCGTCCAACGCACTCAGACCCGCTACACCAAGCCCCCCAGCAAGCAAACATGGCAGCAGCACTGGACCACGGACATGCCCCGGCGCCGTCGGCGGAGGGTGAGCGGCTGGTGCCGGCTAGGCTCGCCGCGCAGTGACGCTGGGAGTCTCATCGTGCTTTTGTCGAGGGAGCCCATCGTTCTTTCCGCCCTCCCGCCCCCGACGGTCCTCTTCTCGCAGAGACCGCCGCCGCTGAGGCCAGCTTCGGCACCAACTACGACAAGATCGTCGAGTCCTTCGACGAGATGTCCCTCAAGGAGGACCTCCTGGTGAGAGCCCGGGTTTTCGCGGCACTTCGGGCCGGCGCCCCTCGCCCCGTGCCGGTTCCCCGCGCTCCCGCCGCCACCCATGTTAGGCCCGGTAGTATGCGTGTGCGTTCCCCGGCCACTGTTTGCCTTCTCGCTCCCCTGTCCACGTTCTTGGCGATTCGAATTCGCAGCGCGGCATCTACGGTGAGACAACTACTGCCTCGCAGCGCCGACGCCCGGGTGTCCGAGCGGGTGCCTACCACTGCCGTGCTGGCGCACGCATGGGCCTGGCTGGGAAATCTGGGAAAAGGGCGCGGCGGGTCGGGCCCTGGAACCCCGATGATGGTCCAATCCGGTGTTTTTCAGAAGCATAGTGCTTTGCTTCCCGCCGCTCCGAACTTTCCGCCCCCTTTGCTTTTTCTTCCGCGCAGCCTACGGCTTCGAGAAGCCCTCGGCCATCCAGCAGCGCGCGATCATGCCCGTCATCGAGGGCCATGACACCATCGCCCAGGCCCAGTCCGGCACCGGCAAGACCGGCACCTTCTCGGTCGGCATCCTCCAGTGCATCGACACGTCCCCCGAGGCCGTGGCCGGCGGCCCCCAGGCCCTTGTCCTCGCCCCCACCCGCGAGCTCGCGCAGCAGTCGCAGAAGGTGATGGCGGCCCTCGGCACGCACCTCGGCGTCAACGTGCACGCCTGCGTCGGCGGCACCGCCGTCCGCGAGGACATGGCCGCCTTCTCCCGCGGCGTCCACGTCGTCGTCGGCACCCCCGGCCGCGTGCAGGACATGATCACCCGCGGCGCCTTCCACGTCGGCAACCTCAAGATCTTCTGCCTCGACGAGGCCGACCAGATGCTTGACCGGGGCTTCAAGGAGCAGATCTACGAGATCTTCAGCTGCGGCCTCCCCAAGGACATGCAGGTGATCCTGTTCTCCGCCACCATGCCCGTCGTGGCCCTGGAGCTCACGGAGAAGTTCATGCGCGAGCCCAAGCGCATCCTCGTCAAGAAGGACGAGCTGACCCTGGACGGCATCAAGCAGTTCTACGTCAACGTGCAGCGCGAGGACTGGAAGCTCGACACCCTGTGCGACCTCTACGACACCCTCACCATCACGCAGTCCATCATCTACTGCAACACCCGGCGTAAGGTGGACATGCTCGTGGAGCAGATGACCGAGCGGTCCTTCACCGTGTCGGCCACCCACGGCGAGATGGAGCAGCGCGACCGCGAGGCCATCCTCCGCGAGTTCCGCTCCGGCGCCACCCGCGTCCTCATCACCACGGACCTCCTCGCCCGTGGCATTGACGTCCAGCAGGTCTCCATGGTCATCAACTACGACCTCCCCTCCAACCGCGAGAACTACATCCACCGTATCGGCCGCTCCGGCCGCTTCGGCCGCAAGGGCGTCGCCATCAACTTCGTCACCGAGTCGGACTTCCCCTACCTCAAGGACATCGAGGAGTTCTACTCCACCAAGATCGAGGAGATGCCCATGAACGTGTCCGACCTCATCTGAGCGCCCAGCAGCGCCCAGACCAAGGGGCGGCGCACAGCCCCCCGACCCCCTCGCCGTTTCCATGTACAGGCACGGGCCCTCGTCACTGGGCCCGGCCCAGAACCCTCCTCCTGTCCCCACCGCCCCCACCAACGCGGCCGCGAGGCGAGGACCCGGGCGCTTCTGCGCCCGGCAATCCCCGCCTCAGCCCCCAAGCCTCCCCCGATGATGAAGATCTACCGGGCGGGCCGGCAGCCTCGACCCTCGGACGGGCGCTCCCGGGCCATACTTGGCCCCGGACGCGCGCGCCCTTGGGACCCGAGGCACAACCCCGGCCTTGCCTGGCCTGGCGGATGATGTCCGCCGCCACCCGCCCGCGGCAGTCACGAGCGAACGGGTGAGCGTGCGGCCGCCGCCAGGTGTCTGTGCTGTGTGTGGATGGCTGTGCCTGCGTCCTCTGCAATCTCTCCAGATTTGCGCTCACCCTGCACACTCCGGCCACACCGCATTGTCCAACATCGCCCATGCAAGTCGCCAGCGCGTTTGCGGCGAGCTGGAGGCTGCATTTGGGCGCGGCGACGCCGCGAGATGCTCGGAATGCGTTCCCGCGCCCCCTGAGTCCCCCGAGGGCCGCAGCACCGCCGCACGGCGGCGGCAATGCTGGCCGGTCCCTTCCATTCCCGCCGCGATCGAGCTCAGCATCAGCGTCGTCGAGGCTGGAGGCTGGGCGCACATCGGGCGCAAATTCGAACCCGCTTCAGGCTGCACGGGGACCCCCGTCCCCTGCCCCTTCCCAGGGGCCGCTGGGTGCGGGCACGGATCATCCGGCAGGGGATGGTGACGGCTCGGCGGGCGTCGCGATGGAGCTAGTTGGCGTGCCCGCGGACGTGGCTCGCGCGTACAGGAGGGCAGGCATCCCCGGCCTGCGGCCATGGCAGGCGGAGTGCTTGCGCGTAGATGGCGGCCTGCCGCTTCGAGGCGGTAGCTTGGTGCTGACGGCGCCGACCTCAGGAGGAAAGACGCTGGTCGCTGAGGTCCTGATGCTCGGGGCCATGGCCCGAGGGCACAAGTGCCTGTTCGTGGTCCCGTTCCGGGCCCTTGCCGAGGAGGTGAGCAGCCGCTGGCCAGGTCGGCGCGACCATCCTAAGGCGCGCGCGGGGCTTCGACCCGGGCCCGTGCCCGCCTCTCTGTGCCTCCTCGCAGAAGGCGGACCACTTCCGCCGCGTGTGGGCGGGGCTCCCGGTGAGGGTGAAGGCCCTCATCGGCGGCAAGGCCGCGCGCATGCGCCTGGGCGACGTCGACGCCGCCGTGTGCACAATCGAGTCGGCCAGCGCCATGGTCAACCGGTGCCTGCTGCAGCGGGCCGAGCGGAGGGAGGACGCGCTGTCAGCCCTGCGGTGCGTCGTGGTGGACGAGGCCCACGCGGTGGAGGGCCCCCGGGGCGCCGTGCTGGAGACCATGCTTGCCAAGCTGCAGGCCTTCGCGTGGGCGTCGCGTGCAGCGCTCACGACCCCGACGCCCGGGCCGGCCACGCCGGCGCCACGGTCGCTCCAGATCGTTGCCATGAGCGCGACGCTGCCGGGAGTGGACGTCATGGCGCGGTGGCTCGGCGCCAGCCTGTTCCGGGGCGACCTCGCGGCGCGACCGCGGCCGATCCGCGAGCTGGTCCTCCGAAGGGGGCACGCGCTCACGCCGTTCCTCCGCGACGCGGACGTGCCCTGGCGGCCGCCGGGGCGCTACGCCCCGGCGCCGACCCCGCCCCCAGGGCGGCGAGGGCAAGGAGGCGCGGCCTCCGGCGGCTCCGGCCGCCGCCTTGCCCCGAGCGGCTCGCCCGCCGCCGCCGCCTCGCCGAGGACGCCGGTCACCCCGCGGCCCGCGGCCCGACACCACGGCGCGGGGCGGGATCCGGACGGCTGGATGGAGCTGGCCGTGCACGCCGCGCGGCGGTCCATCCCCACGCTCGTCTTCTGCCCGACGAAGAAGCAGTGCCAGGCGTGCGCAGTGCGCCTGGCCGGCCACATGGCAAGGGCCGGCTCGGACCCGCCGCCCGACGGGCCGGCCGTCGCCGAGAGGGAGGAGGCCTGCCGGCTGATAATCGCGGCGGACGCCCCGGCGCCCCCGGAGCTCGTGCGCTGCGTCAAGGCCGGCGTCGCGTTCCACCACGGGGACCTGGGCAACGAGGCACGCAAGGCCGTCGAGGGAGCGTTCCGCCGCCGGGCGGTCCACGTGGTGTTTGCCACGTCGACCCTTGCCAACGGGGTGAACCTCCCGGCTGACTGGGTCGTGTTTCGCACACCCTACATCGGCGGGCGCCGCGTGCACCCGGCGGAGTTCACCCAGATGTCTGGCCGGGCGGGGCGCGGGCTCGCCGGGGCGCAGGGCCGGGAGGCGCTGAGCGTCGTGATCCTCGACACGTGCGAGTCGTGCGGCGTCGGCAGGGGGTTCCGGGACGACGTGTTCGGGGCCGTGGTGCGGGCCGCGAGGGCCCTTGATGGCGGCGTGCCGCTGCCTCGGTTCCTGGAGCAGCTGCGCGGCCGCGTGGGGGGCGGGGGCGGGACCGCGGACGCCGTCCTCGGCGTGCTCGGGCTCATGACGCACCGCCTGCCGCCGCTGCGGTCCGGCCTCGACAGGGAGGACGGCGCGGTGACCGGCTCGCCCGTGGGCCTCCGGAGGCTCGTCCTCGAAGCAGTCGCGACGGGCCTGGCGAGCGGGCCGCACGGCCTGCTATGCGTGCTGCGGCGGACGCTGTACTGGGCTCAGGACGTCACGGAGCGCGGGCGGCGGCCGGCCGGCGGTCGCCTGGACGGCACCGACGCCGTCGCGGAGCCGCTCGGGCCGGGCGCGGCGGCCAAGGCGGCGGACCTCGGCCGCGCGGTCACGTGGCTGGTGCGGGAGCGGCTGCTGGAGACGTGCCCCCCGGCCCTGGCGCGCTCTGACGTCCTCTTCGCCGAGCCCGAGGCGGCCGCGGGCGTCGCGCTGCGCCCGACGAGGCTGGGAACGGCGTCCGTTGCGTCGTCCATGCCGCCCGAGGAGGCCGTGCGGGTGGTGGCCGACCTCGAGCGCGCGCGCCACGAGGGCCTCAGCATGCACTGCGGCGGCCTCCACGCCGTGTTCTTCCTCACGCCCATCTTCAGGACGCAGGCCCCCGACCGGGCGCTCTTCGCCGAGTGGGCCGACTCGGTGGAGCGGGGGGCCGTGGAGTGCGGGCCCGAGTCGGAGGAGGCGCGGCTCCTGGAGATCGCCAGGCGCGTGGGCGTCACGCCGGAGAGCATCCGTGCCGTGTGCAGGTTGCGCGCCGCACCGGCGGGACGCGCCGCGGCGGGCGCGGCGGCGCGTGCGGGGCCGTCGGACGAGTCGCTCCTGGTCCACCGCCGGTTCTGGTCGGCGCTTGTGCTTCACGCCCTCGCATCGTCCGCGGATCCGCTCTCGGCCTGCAGGCGGTTCAGGGTGCAGCCCGGGTCGCTGGGGCGGCTGCAGGAGGACAGCGGGACGTTCTGCGTGATGGTGCTCGGGCTGTGCACACAGCTGGGCTGGACGGACGTGCGCCTCGCGCTGGGGGCGTACGCCGATCTCATCGTCGGGGCGGGCAGGGACGAGCAGCTCGGCGCGCTCATGCGTGTCGACGGGGTGACCAACGCAACGGCCAAGGCCCTGGCCGCGGCGGGCCTCGAGGGCCACGAGGACCTCGCCGCGGCAGACCCGGGGGACGTCGCCACGGCCCTGGCGGACGCCGCAGAGTTCCTCGGTGAGGTCGGGTCGGCGCGGGCGGCGCGGCTGACCTCGATGCGGGACGCTCGGTGCCTCATCGCCGCCGCGGCGAGGCTCCACCGGCTGCAGTCCGGCCCGGAGCGCTCGACATGGGAGGCTGCCCCCGCCCCGGCGGGCTCCGCCGCCCGGTGACCAAGCGGTTCGTCGCGGCTCCAGTGTGTGGCGCGGCGTCGTGCCGAGTGTCGCTTGCCGGGCGCGATTGACAGTCCACGAAGATTCCACTCACCACTGGCGTGCGCCCTCCCTTCCGGGAGAAGGAGCGAGCGGGGGGGTTCGAAGAGACGCTCAGAGCGACTTGCGCGCGCGCGCCGCCGCGAGGGCGAGCTTGCCGCTCGCCACGGCCGCCGAGTAGGCCGCGAGGAGCTTCTCGCCCTGCTTCTCGCTCAGCCCGATGCGGGAGAGGTCTGAGACGGACGCGAAGGGGCCGGACGCCGCCCGGGTCTCGGCGATGAGGGACGCGCGCTTGCGGCCGATCGTGGGGAGGCTGCGGTGAATGGCAGGCGGAGGGAAGGGGGAAGGGGGGTCACATGGCTCACGGGCGGCGCACGATGGAAGAAAAGAGCGCCCATGCAACAGAAGGTGGAGACGCTGCAAGACTGGGGAGAAAGCGCGTCGGCTTCCGCCCCTCACTCCGTGAGCCCCGGCTCATCGGACGAGTTGAGCATCGCGAGGAGGGAGTCCTCCACGACGTTCCCGGTGGAAGGCACGGTCATGCTGCGCGGGGAAGGGGCCGGAGACGCCGCGGCCGCGGGGGACGGGGCGGCTGTCTCGGCGGCGGGTGCGGCCTGCTCGGCCTCTGCCGGCACGGCCTCCTCCTCTGCCGTGGGGGGGGTGGCATCCTCCTCCGCCTCCTCCTGCTCCTGCTCCTCCTCCACTCCGGGTTCGGCCCCGGCGGCGACAACGTCGTTTGCGGGCGCCTCCTCCGAGACGGAGTCGGCGTCAAGCATCTTGGGCGAGGGTGCGGCTGCCGAATCGGCGAGGACGGACGCAGCTGACGGCGCCGGCTGAGGCGCGGGCGGCGCCGGTGACGGCACCGGGACCGGCTCGTCGTCGGCGGCGCGTGGCGGCGAGGCGGCCTTCTTGGCCGGCGAGCGCGCCTTGGCCGCCGTTGCCGGGCGCCTCACGCCGCTGGAGGCGCGGGGCGCCGAGACCGCAGAGCCGGGCCTGGCCACCCGCGCGGAGGCCGGACGGGCGGTCTTGGGCGCAAAGCGGCTCGGGACGCGCGAGCGCACGTTTGCGAGGTGGCGCGGTCCCGTCTTGCGAGGCACGGGTGCCAGCTCCGCCTTCTTCTCCTCCGCCGCCCCCGACACCGCAGCCGCTGCGGCCTTCTGCAGCCGCAGCGCGTCGCGAACGGCGTTCAGCTTGGTCCGGAGCTTGTGCATGTGGCTCGCCGGCACCAGCTTGAGCGCTTGGCGGTAAAGGCTGAGCGCCTCGCGGAGCTTGCCTGCGGAGCGGGCGGGGCGGAAGGCGGCGGCGAGCGTTGGCGTGGCGCAGGGCGGGCGAATGTCTGACCGCCTGCGGCAGTGACCGCCCCTCTCACCGAGCGTCTCTGCAGCCTTGGCGTCAAGAACGAGCTCCTTGGCCTTGAGCACGTCCTTGGTGGAGTCGGGCTTCGCGGGGGCGACGGAGTCTGATGCGCTCGGCTTGGCGGCCGACGACGGCCGAACGTTGCCGGACATGCTGCCCAGCACCGGTCGGCGGCCCTTGGCCGCGGCCGTTGATCGCATGTATCCGGGCACCTTGGATGCCATCGCCTGTTCCTCGAGCTGTGGTTCACCCCCGACACAAACGGTCGGCAGCCGGTTGATGTTTGCAGGCAGTATAATATCTAAGTGCCAGATGGAAACGTTTTGGCCGCCGACGGGGCGAGCGCTCGTGCTGTCCTGGGGGTGCGGCGCACGGAAGCACACACCACAAGGCTGCGGGCATGCCCGGCTGGCACCTGTCGCTCGATCAGCCGGTCACCTGCATCACGACGCCCGACAGCCCGGCGGCCCGCGCCAGGTCCGCCGCCAGGCTGTCGATCTCGGCCTCGGCCTCGCCCGCTGCGAGGATGGTCTCCCCGAGACCCCTGCCGAGCGCACGGCGGAGCCAGAGGTCCGCGTAGGTGGTTGCAAGCTCCCGCTCCCTGGCCCCACCTCGCGCTCCCGGGTACGTCACCGCTGCCGTGAAGTCGCCGCCCGCGACGAAGGCCTCCACGTGCTGCATGGGCCGCGCGAGCGCGTCGCACAGCTTCGGGACCAGCGTCCAGCCGTACCCGCCCGTGCCCGTCTGAGCCACGTCGGCCAGTCCAAAGGACAGCAGCCGGCCCGTCCGCGTCCCAAGCACCGTGTGGGCCGCCCCGCAGCTCGCCGCCACGCACCCCTCGAGCCCCACGCTCAGCAGCCGCACGAAGTGGGCAGTCGCCACGTACGACGACGACGCCTCCCCGTCCCCCCGCCCGTCCGCGTCGGCGTGCCGCATCTCCGCCGACCGGAGCACCGCCGCCTCGTCCGGCGGCAGGCCCAGGTGGCCCCGCCCCACCATGAACACCGAGCCGTTCGCCCGCACCGCCGCGCCGTGCGTGTGCCCCGCCGACACGTCCAGCACCGCCGTGATCGGACCAGCCGCCCCGTGAGACGTGTCTCCCTCCTCCGGCGCCGGGGGCGGGCCCTTAAGCCCCGAGAGGCCCGACTCCAGCGCCTGCCGGAGCGCGAAGCCGCCGTCCCCGGCCATGCCCGCCTCCCGCCGGACCCCCTCCCGGTCCCCGGCCATGACGTCTGCCGCGGCGTCGCGCGACACGAGCGGGCATCCTGCGACGAGCAGGACGCGCTCGGGTCCCACCACGAAGAGCGAGAAGAAGTCTCCCGCGGCGGCGGTCAGCACGCGCGAAGACCCGAGCGCGAGCGACGGGTCTACGACGACCCGCGCCGGCGTCGGCTGGGAGAGCGACGCGGGGTCGCTCCCCGGGCGGATCGGCTGCCCGCACTGCCCGGCGGCGTTGCACCCCCACATGAAGCAGGCGCCGTCGCCGTAAACCGCCCCGCTGGTCACGCGGCCGCAGAAGACCGAGGCCGGACCCAGGCCGGCCGGCAGGCCCGGCACCTCCGTCGGCTCCCAGCACTGCGCCGGGCTGGGGAGGCCGAGCTCGCCCCAGCGGGTGCCGTCGCCAAAGGCGAACACGCGGGAGTCGTCGAGGGCCACGAGGGTGTGCCGCTCGCCGCAGGCCACGCTGACGGCGCGGAGCTGCCGGAGACGCTTGAGCAGGTACGGCCGCGGGCTGCGCTCCAGACTGGGCCCCACGCCCAGCTGCCCCCACGCGCCGTCGCCCCACACCATCACCGCGCCGCTCACCGTCACGCACGCGGCGTGGGACTCCCCTGCGGCAAGCCCGACCGGCGCGTATTTGGCAGCGAGACTCTTGACCTCCTGCCCTGCCGCCACCCCGGACGCGTTGACGGTGCCGATGGCGAGCTGCCCGCCTCCGTTGCCCCCCACCATGACCAGCACGGGCTTCCGCCGCTTCAGCTCCCGCACAACGTCGGCGAGGCTCTTGGTGCCCGGCTGCTGCGTCCCCACGAGGCGGTCGAGGCCGCCCGTGCCGCTCCCGACCACGGATGCCTGCCACTCATCGGGAGCGGGGAGCCGCGGCGCCATTGACCGCGCGCCGCTGGCCGCCGGACGGGCTAGGCGGGGGGAGGACGGCGCGGCGCTCGCCGAGGCACTGACGCGCGGGGCCGGCGCGGGCTGCTGCACTGCGGCAGGCGGTGGTGGGAGCCTGGGGCGCCTTGTTTGGGCCGGGCCGGGCGCGGCAGCAGCCGGGGCGGCGGCGGCGGGAGGCGGAGGAGCGGCAACGTCCGGCAAGGCAGCAGCGGCAGCAGGAGGCGGGGGCAGCATTTCCGCGCCCCCAGCCCCGGGACCAGGGGGTGGAGGCGCCGCAATGGCTGCAGTGGGCTGGCTTGGCGGAGCTGGCGCCGTTTCAGTCCCTGAAACGTCTTTCACTGGAGGGCTGGGAGCGCCGGCATCCCCCCCTCGAATCGTCCGGATGATGTTGCGCACAAACGCCACCCACGCGTCACGGTTCGCTTCGGCAGTGGACCCGGACGTTAATGGCGCTGAATCACCCCCCGTGATCTCGGGAGCGTCATCGCGGACGACGACGAACAGGCTGCGTCCTCCGCTGGACTCGCCAAACCTGACAACGAACTCCGCCCCCCCAGTCTCGGCCACGTGATCTTCACATTCCTCGACGGAGGTGTCTCCGTCCACTGCCAAGGGTGGCTTCTTGGGGGCGGCCGCGGCGGGGCCAGTGTAGTAAGCAATGGCCCAGCCCCCCGCTGGCGTCTGCTCGACCTTGAGGAAGCGACGCTTCCACGATTTCTTCCAGATGGACGATGTTGCCTTCTTCATGACCCAGCCGCAGCATCGGGAGCTGCCAGCCGCTGCCATGAGATCCGCGCAAGCTCGCGTCGTCGCTCAAGCCCTCGGGGTCAGGGCGCGCGCAAGAGCCTAGATCAGGAAAACTGCTTGCCGTGGGTTGCCAAGCAATGCTGCAAGCGGTGTGCTCGCAGGGTGCCACGGTAATGGCGCGCTGCAGAGGCTGAGCTAGGCCAACTCACGGCCACGACGCGATGGCCTCCCTCCCGGTTCACGGGCGTTTGAGGGCGCCGTATTTTTTGCCCAAGCGTGACGCCTCACTCAGCAAGGTCGAAATCTTGAAAGCCTGAGCACCCTTGCGCCCGTGGCTGCGAGCTTGGGCCGGCTGGCCGCCCAAGTCCTGGCTCGCTCGCGATTTCGGCACATCCACCACCACCAGTGTGCCCAGGATGGTCCAGCCACCAACCCACACCATCATAGCGCGTCACTGATGGCTGGGATGCATTCCTTCCGGCAGGCCGGGGGACAGGAGCGATGTCCGGACGAGGGAGCGGCCCGATGAGCACCGTACCCTCGCCGCCTCGGCAAGGACGTCCCAAGCTGAGCCCCGCGCAGCTGTGATCCATCATCAGCGAACATGTGACCGACTTTGCCGCATGGAAGCCAGATTGTGCCCTTGGGCTACTCGGCTCCGACGATGGACTTCCACCCACCGCTGCTCCACGGCAGGCTGGAGCTTTTCGCCACCACGGGCACACCAGCGCCCTCAGCTGACACACGTGATGTTACAGCGCCCTCGACGGGGACGACCTTTGGCGCGGCTGCCGCTGCTGCAGCCGCCCTGCGGGGAGCACAAACTGCCTCCTCTGGGACGCCGAGCAGAGATCTCCAGCCGCCCGGCGTCCATGGAAGTGAGGGCTCATCACAATACACGACGGCGGCGCGCGGTAAGGCCGCCAGCCCTCGTGTAGCCGGCTGGGGCTGGCAAACGCCAGCCGCCGGTTCGGGCGAAATTTCTTCGGGGGGGTCGCTGAGTCCCGTGGCGCCACTCAAGATCTGAGCAAGCCACGCAGCCATGGCAGCGTTGCTGACGTCCCGGCTAGCGGCTAGGGCACACTCGCTGCACTCCGCGGTGATCGCCCGCTGGGCGCTGCGCCGTAAGCCAGAGCACCTCCACTCGCCGGATTGCACGGTCACAAACCACGCAAAACGGCCAAGCGAAGCTTTCGCGTCACGAATATACCACGGCACAGTGATGCTGGGGAGGAGAAGCGCCAAGAAGCCGTCCAGCCCTGCTGGGCTCGCTCATGCAGCAGCACTCAGGGGAACGCGGGATGAGGCAATGAAAGGCAGCCACCACCGCAGCGTCAGAGAGCGAGCGAAGTCGGCATCAGAAGAGCTCGCGGAGCTTGTCCTGGCGGCCCGAGGCCCGAACGGCGGGTGAGGCATCTCGGACCGTATCGTTCCGGCAGCGCCACAGCCATCGCAACCCGAAGCTGACAATTCTCGCCGTGCCCCCATGCTGTGCCGTCCTGGATGCCGCAGGGGTGTGGCAGTCTGCGGGAAGGTGGGGTTCCTTCACCTTGCGTCTGCCGGAAATGATATTCTGGCGATCCCGAAGCTGTGCTCGGGGTCCTTGGTCGCGCGTTTGGTCAAAGATGCAGCCATCCACCATGGATCATCGGCTGGGGACGGCGCGCTGCTATGTGCGGGCCTTGGGGGCAGGGCGCTCGCGAGGCTGATTGCCACAGGCGTGGCCTGGCCGGGAAGCGCATCAGGCCTAGCTGCTGCGGCTTCGCTTGTCCGAGATATGCTTGCTCCAGCGTCCGGGTGCGGGGTGAGCCCGCTGGTGCTCCGCTGTCCCTGGAGCTCGACTGACATCCCGAGAGCCGTCGCTCGGTCTGTGCTCGCGCCGAAGCTGCGCTCCGCATCCGATGCTGAGGCAATCGACGACATTGCCGCAGCCGCTGTTGAGGCAGTGACATGTTGCGCCAGGGCAGGCGGCGCGCGGGCGGTGAGCGTCCGCGTGGAGCGGGGTGCAGAGTGGCTCAGAGCCACCGGAGCCACCGGGGACACCGCTCCGCCGTCGGGAGCGTGGTGCGAGCCCGGCACGCTTGTGATCGACACGCCGCAGCCGTCGGCCGTGGTGCGGCGTGCTTGGGGGGGCGGGGGGGGCCGTTGCGCCGCTCTCGTGGAGAGCCTCACGACTCCGGTCACCGACCTGACGCTCGTCGCAGCAGCAACCGGCGGGGGTGTAAGGAGCGGTGACGACGGTCGGGAGGGGGGGAGCGCGAAGGGCAGGGCTGACGGTCGGGAGGGGGGGAGCGCGAAGGGCAGGGCTGACGGTCGGGAGGGGAGCGCCGCCCTGATGCCGGGCTCTGGGCCCGGAAGGCCGGAGCCAGGCTCGTCCGGCGGGCCACCGCCCGCCTCCTCGCCCACAGGGCCGAGGCCGAGCCGCCCTGCGGCCGCGGCGCACGAGGAGCGCCGGAGGCTCGAGGAGCTGGCGTCACGGCTGCGGGCCGCGGGAGTGACGGTCCTCCTGGTGCAGAAGCTGGTGCCGCCGCATGCCGAGGAGGCGATGTGGCGGCACGGGGTGCTGCCCCTGCGGCAGCTGTCGCGCCGGCACTTTGCCGCCGCCTGCGCCCTGGCCGGGTGCGCCCCGCTCTCGGACTGGCGGTCGCTCGTGGCCCTCGGGCGGGAGGAGGCGGCAGAGGCCCTCGAGGCGTGCTGTGGCGAGCTGAAGGACGTGTCGTTCGGGCCCGGCGGACGCACGTGCCTGCGCGGAGGCGGGCCCTCTCCCGCCGCCGTCTGCCTCGCGTCGTCATCGCCTGTACAGCAGGCCGCCGCCTCCCAGGCCATTGATGCGCTGAGGCTCGTCCTGTCGGAGCCGGCGGTCGTGCCCGGGGCCGGGATGGCGGAAGCGGGGATGGCCCGAGCCATGCGCGCTGCGGCTCACACGCTTCTCTCCGGCGACGCCAGGCAGAGGGCAGCGTCGGTGTGCCTTGGTGCCGTGGCAGACGCCCTTTCCGACGTCGTGGTGGCGCTTGGGTGTGACGTTGTGCCGTGCGGTGGGCGCTGCAACACTGCGCCGCCATCGGAGGGCGTGCAGTGCGGCAGCTGTGCGTGCGCGGAGTGGGGCCGCAGGTGGGCGCTGCGGGAGGCCGCACCGGCCGCGGTCCCGGCATCGGTGACCAGGTTTGCGGCTCAGGACGGCTCGTGCGACGGTGCCGTGACCGTCGTCCACGGCGCCACGATCGCCGAAGCAGGCGGCCTCGCAAGGCGGCTGCTTCCGTCTGGCTCGCGCGTTTTGCCGCTCTCCAGGCCAGGAGCCCTCGCGTGGGAGGCGATAGTGCTCCCTGCTGCCACCCTCGACCCCGTGGTGACGGTTCGCAACGCGATCAGTCGAGCGCTCGAAGCCGTGGGGATGGCCTTGCGCGTCGATGCGGAGCTCATCTCGCCGGCCATGGCACGAGCCAGCGCAGGCCCAGACGTGTGAGGCGCAAGTGAGCACAGCAGTGTGCGAAGCAACGCCGACGCTGCTGTAACGCCCGCTAGCAGGCATGCGCTGCCTCGGCGACGGGTGGGCCGGGCCGCCCCCGCCCTCACGCAGAGTCACACTTGCAGCAGAACGGGCGCGGCGTGCAGGTCGGATTGCAGCACGGGAAGCGGTCGGGGCTGCTCCCAAGGTCGGTCTGGCTGGGAGCCAGCACGACTGCCGCGACCTGCGCCTCCCGCAGCTGCTGCAGGTCCGCAAGGATGTCGCTGTACGGGGAAACCGTCACGTCAAGGCTGTAGGACTCCGACGGGTCGTTTCCGACGTCGTACATGAGCGGAGGATTCTGCTCGGTGAGCGGCGCATAGCACTCCTCGTTGTGCGGGAACGACTTCGCATCGCCGACCCAGCCTCTCGTGAAGAAGTGTGCCTTGAAAGCACCCTTGCGCACCGCCATCAGCGTGTTGCCGCGCCACATGTACACCGCCTCGCGCGGACCCTTGACGGAGGGTGGGACGAACGGACCGAACGGGTCGTACGGGCCCGTGCCACGTACCTGAGGCAGCTCACCACGCCTGACTGCAGCCGCTCCTGCGGCTGAGACTTCGGCCTGGCGTCCAGGGGGCGGAGCGGGTCCGGCGGACAGGACCGAGGAGATGTCAACGCCGTCGATCGTCACGTTTGTGGGGGCTGCCATCCCCGCCCAAGCAAGGACTGTGGGGAAGAGGTCCACCATTGATGTCAGGGCCTCGGCCGCGCCGCCCGGGTTCTGCACGAATCCCGGAGCCCAGACCATGCTCGGAACACGGAGCCCGCCCTCGTACGTGGTTCCTGCGAGCGGCTCGGACGCTCAGCACGCTGGCATGGACCTGGGGATATTCTGCAGGGGCAACGTAGCATCGCAGGCGCCGGGCCACGACAGTGCTCACCCTTTCCGCACTTGTACAGGCCGGCGTTCCCGCCGAGCTGGAACCAGTGCTTGGACGGCCCATTGTCCGCCGACACGAAGATGGCCGTGTCGTTCTGGATGCCGAGCGTCTCCAGGGTGCTCATGAGCACACCCATGGAACGATCAAACTCGGCCATGGAGTCGCCAAACAGTCCCCTGGCTGTGGCGTTGAGAAGGTCGTCGCCAGCGAACTGCGAGCTAGGCGGGGCGTGTTCGACGTTAGAGAAGAAGGGCAGGTGGCAGTGCTTGCGCTGACATGGACACCGTATCATGACCGTGGCGGCGGTGGCCTGCGTATGCGCGACGCCTCACCTGTGGTGCGTGGGTGTGATGGGAGGCGAAGTAGAGGAAGAAGGGGCGGTCGTCCGCCACAGACTGCTTGATGAAAGTCTCCGCGAACGCATTGTAGGGGGTGTCGATGTTGAGGACGTCAACCCCTCCCTGCTGGGCAATTGTGTCGTTGACAAAGTACGGGCACTCTCCGAACTTGGTGTGGCCGGGGATGGCGGACCCGGGAAACCGAATGTTGCTGACGCATTGGTTCTGGGTGCTCAGGATGCCCCGGTACTGCTGGAAGCCGCGCTTGACGGGGTGAAACTGGTCCGTCCCCAGGTGCCACTTGCCGATGGCAGCAGTCGCGTACCCCGCCGAGCCCAGCAGATCGGCGAGCGTCACCTCAGTCAGGGGGAGCCCGCCGATCGAGAGGGGGCTGAACACGTCGTCCTCAGCCTTGGTCCGGTTGCTGTAGATTCCGAGGCGCTGGGGAATGCGCCCCGTCAGCAGCGCCCCCCTGGACGGGGAGCAGATGGCTGCCGCACTGTAGTGGTTGGAAAGCCACAGCCCTTCGCCGAGCGCCTTGCGAAGATGGGGCGAGTACGCGCCGGGGTGCTGCCAGTCGCCGACCCCCTGGTCGTCGCCGTAAAGGAAGATGACATTACGAGGTGCCGCGGCAGCTACCGTTGCCGCGAAGGCGATCGCTGCGGCGAGCCGCATACGTCAAGAGTGGGGCGGAGGGGGAGTAAGTGCCGGCAAAGCCGGCTTGTTTTTCCGGCCGACGCTCGCGAGCGCGCCATGAGATGTGCGGCCGGT